>ENA-UOUL01000990-UOUL01000990.1-bioreactor-metagenome-genome-assembly--contig:-NODE-990-length-44110-cov-75.462517_pt1 | contig 44110 bp, 47 predicted proteins | sample MGYA00249838_ERZ747220 | MGnify/ENA primary metagenome ERZ747220 (study PRJEB28778, sample SAMN05720191) | bioreactor metagenome | isolation source: Anaerobic biogas reactor | place: USA:Washington... | reverse complement strand
ACTTAATAGGATTATACTCCAATTAAGGTGAGGCATGGGGGCAATTCGAGATTAATGAAAAAGTATCTGTCTCGATGATGAAGTCGAAGAATTGTTATTCGTACCAGAAGGAAATATTCTTCGGTCGTTCCTCCCCCAGGATGACAATGTCCCCGCCTATGACCGAGAGGGATGTATGTGAGACTGGCCAAGTATTTAGCACATGCCGGGGTGGCTTCCCGCCGTAAGGCAGAGGAGTTGATTGTCAACGGGCAGGTGCGGGTAAATGATAAACTGGTTACAACGCCGGCATTTGAAGTGGATCCAATGTCAGACTATATAGAAGTGGACAAAACTCCGATCACACCTGAAACGAAGCAATATATCCTGCTTTATAAACCTGCCGGGTATCTATCCACCGTAACCGACCCCTTCGACAGACCTACCGTAATGGATCTAATCAGTGACAACAGACAGCGTTTGTATCCGGTGGGAAGATTGGACTTTGATACGGAAGGGCTTTTATTGCTAACTAATGACGGGGATTTCACCAATCAGATGATTCATCCCCGCCATATGGTTTCCAAACGCTATCAGGCTATTGTCAAAGGTAAAGTAAGACCTTCCCAATTAAAACGCTTGGAAACAGGCATTGAACTGGATGATGGTTGGACAGCTCCAGCTAGAGCAAAGATAATCATGTCGAGCGCAAATGAGACCACGGTGGAGATTGAGATTCATGAGGGGCGTAAACATCAGGTTAAAAGAATGTTTCAAGCTATCGGTCACCCGGTTCTACACCTGGTTCGAACAGGCTTTGGCAGCCTTAACTTAGATAATTTACGCATTGGACAGTATCGATATTTGACCCAGGATGAGGTTGAGCAACTATTAGCTCTGGCAACTGAGCCGTCTAAAAATGATGATGGTGGGGATAACTCTTGAAACTTATTTTTACTGGTCCTGGTAAGGGGAAAACCTCGGCCGCAGCTGGAATCGCCTTTCGTTCCTGGGGGCACGGACGCAAGGTGCTGGTACTGTTGTTCTTAAAAGACCAGCGCATCAGTGGAGAGTGGAAAGCCGCTCATTATCTGGACAGCCCTCGTCTGGTGGTAAAATCATTTGGAAGACCTTGTCCTTACCTTGGTCAAACCTGCTGTCCAGGGCAACAGGAGTGCATTGTAACCAGATCCAGATGGGAAATAGAGGATGAGGAGTGGGCTAGAGCGGGGCTTACCTTGGCTGAGGAGGAGATTAAGGCAGACAGGTGGAATTTAATCGTTTTGGATGAGATTCTTAACCTATGGTCAACTTGGCCTGCTGCGCAACCTCAGATAAAAAACATACTGAACGATGCGCCCACTGGATTGGATTTAATACTGACCGGACGTAGTTGCACCGCAGAATTAGTGGATTCGGCAGATCTGGTTACCCGGATGGAAATGATAAAACATCCTTATACATTGGGGGTTTTAGCCCGAGAGGGTATTGACTATTGATGAACGTTTTAGCCATGATTTGATTCACCCAGACCTTTTTATGGGATACTTAATGGGGGATGAAATAAATGGATGGTTATTTGTTATAATGGGATTAAGGGAACTGGGGGGCGGAAACAATCTGAGGCTGAGTGATCACCCCCATCATATAGAACCTTGTAAATAAAGTTATTAGCCCAAAGACCGATATAGTAAATAAAAAAGTATGGTAGCCTGATGCCTGACGAGTGCCGATGAATAATGCAGATGGGAGGCAGCAATCATCATGACTAAAATTAGAATGAAAGTTCGCTTTGACTACCTGGGCAAAACCCGTCAAGGGAAATTTTTCGGCGGTAAGAACGGCGTTCAAGTTGCAGAAGAAATCCGCCAACACAAGGTTTCCCTGGTGCGTAATGTTCCTATTCAAGGTATCTTTATTGAAGATATTGATATGAGTCAGGAAGTATACACTGTTTTGGATGAGGTTACCGGGAAGATGACCGCATTTGCTCCGGTTACCATCACCTATCTGGCCGATACTTTGGAAGATGCAGTCAAATTTGCTATGAAGGAAGAATTCCGCACTGTTGAGGTTCTGGAACCCGAGGATCTGACCTTGGCGCGTTTGGATATAGAGAGACTGCTGATGAAAGTCTGTGACGAAATGCATAATTACCGGTCATATCTGGAACGTAAACTGGATAACTGGAGATAAAGGAGGAATCCTGATGGGAAGGGTTTCCTTGGAGGAGATTGTTCAAGCAGTACAAGATCTGCCTTCTTTGCCGCAGGTAGTTTTAAGAGTAATGGAACTCACTGAAGAACCTGATTCTACGGCTCAGGACATCAACCGGGAGCTATCCCAGGATCAGGGTTTGACGGCTCGGGTATTAAAATTGGCTAACTCAGCTTTTTATAATTTCCCCCGCCGCATTGCTTCAGTGACCGATGCTACAGTATTGTTGGGATTCAAAACCATTCGTAGCATTGTCTTGGCGGCATCGGTTAATGAAATACTGTCCCAAGAGATGGAAGGGTATGCTCTAGAATACGGTGAACTGTGGAAGCACTCCCAGTCCTCAGCTATGGCGGCGCGTCTAATTGCCAGGCGGGTTAAATATCCTGGAGTGGATGTGACTTATACAGCTGCTTTGCTTCATGACACCGGTAAAGTAGTATTGAACAGTTCTCTCAAAGAGGCCTACCATGAAGTCCTGAATAAAGTGTTGAATAACAATACTTCGTTTTTGGAGGCTGAAGAATCAATCCTGGGATTTAATCATGCTCAGGTGGGGGCTAGAATAGCTGAAAAATGGAATCTGCCTCCCGAACTAGTAGAAGCCATCGAATTTCACCATGACCCTGATAATGCTCAGGTCAATCCCAAACTGACTGCTATCGTACATGTGGCTGATGCAGTCTGCGTGGCCATGGGAATTGGCATTGGAGTGGATGGTATGCTCTATCCCATTTCAGCTAAAGCCATGGATATTCTAGGTTTACAGGATACTGATATTGAAAGTATCATTTCGGAAATGACTGATTTATGCGCCGACCAGCAGAGTTTTAACATCTAAGGATGTAAGAGGGGACCGTTCTTTCGGTGATGTCAGGTAAGGCACCAGACGTTCTTGGCAGATATGACAGAAAGAACAGTCCCTTCTTGCATTCTTTTTCGGTGATGAACGGGAGGGAATTCTGAGCGGTGTTGAATACGCCAAAAACAATTGGAGAACCTGGATCTTTAGCCAGGTTGGGAGCTATACTGCAAAGCCTACCCCAAGTAGCTGTTATGCTTTCAGGAGGCATGGACAGTGCCTTTCTATTATGGGCCTGCACACATTTTCTTGATAAAAAGCATGTAAAAGCCGTTACATTTCGATCCCCGACCACTCCCCAGCATGAATTAGCGCGAGCAGTACAGACCGCTGAGCTTTTGCAGGTTGAGCATATTATCCTTAATACCCCCGAGATGGAAGACGAAAAATTTACTGGTAATGACTTATTGCGTTGCTATTACTGTAAACGCATCCGAGTAACTTATATGTTGCATAATATGGATGAGTTGACGGCAACGGTGTTGGATGGATCCCATGGGGACGATCTTAAGGAGTATCGACCCGGCATGAAGGCCCTGGATGAGTTTAACATTATCAGTCCGCTGTTGATGGCCGGTTTGGATCGTGCCAGTATTGTAGATTTGTGTAATTCCTACCATCTGCCCTTTACTGGATACCCCACCGAATCATGTTTGGCTACCCGCATCAAAACCGGGCAGCATCTTGATGCAGATCTGCTGGCTCGATTGGATGAATTGGAAGAAGCCATTCGTCTTTTGGGTGTTTCTTTGGTGAGAGCTCGGTACAATAATGGGGAGATACGTTTGGAAGTTAGACCGGAAGAAATCCCGGTAATTATCGATAAACGAGCTGATATAGTAAAAATAGCCCAGACTATGGGCTTAAAACCGATCGCATTGGATTTGAATGGGTATGGTGAAAAAGTAGGCGATAGTAGGGAGATTTTATTATGAGTAGGGATACTATCAAGAATCTATTGGAGCAAATAAAAAAAGGCTCTATGCAGCCTGAGGAAGTTTTGGATATCCTAATCAGCGAACCATATACCGATCTGGGATTTGCACGTATAGATGATCACCGTGCCTTGCGGGACAATTTCTGTGAAGTAGTATTCTGCCAAGGCAAAGAGCCTTCTCAGGTAGCACAGATCATGGAACATCTTGCCTTAAAAAATGATCGTCTGTTAGGCACCAGAGCCAGTGAGGAAGTGTTTCAGGCGGTACAGCAAATAATTCCTGATATTTGCTACCATCGGCAGGCACGTTTGCTCTATCGTCCTGCCCCCGGCTGGCAAACTGAACAACGAGTAGCGGTAGTGACAGCTGGCACAGCTGATCTGCCAGTAGCTGAGGAGGCAGCCCTTTGTCTGGAAACTATGGGGATCCCGGTGGTGCGCTTATTTGACGTTGGTGTGGCCGGTATTCATAGGGTAATGGACAATTTACCCCTTATTCGTGAAGTCCAGGTGGTGATCGTGGTGGCGGGAATGGACGGAGCCTTGGCCAGTGTAGTGGGAGGCTTGACCCATCGCCCGGTTATAGCGGTTCCCACCAGCGTAGGCTATGGAGCCAGTTTTGGTGGCCTGGCCGCCCTGCTCAGCATGTTGAATACTTGTGCACCGGGAGTAGGGGTGGTAAACATCGATAATGGTTATGGAGCAGCTGCCTTAGCCCGGGCTATCATTGAGACAAACCATGGATAATCTACCTCGAACGGGCATAAGATAGTGGAGAAACAGGCCCGGGGGTGATCCTTTGCGTAAATTTATCAACAGGGTGGAAAAGTCTCTGATCCACTTGATTGTCTTAAGCCTGGCAGCAGTAGTCTTAGTTCAGGGCTTAATGACCAGTGAACCATTTCGACTGTATCTTAGTTGGGGAGAACGACTGGAGGGTCAGATTGTTGAGTACCCTGCCATAGCTGAAAGTCCTAGCCACACACCACCTGCTGAAGTTGTTTCCCCGGACGCAGTATTGACCATAGCCATAGAACAGTATTCTGCTCTTCCTAAAGCTCTCATACTGGTCAATGGAAAAGAACGCACTCGTTTCGATGAGCGGGAGATCAGGCTGGAGGTTATGGCTGGTGACACTATTGAGATAGATTCCACTTCTTACGATTTTCCCATAAACTATCGCATCAAATCGGTATCTGATAACCTGGCTTTTCCTGCCAAGGATAATGTGTATACTGCTAATCACAGTCTGGTCATGGTTGGTAAGGTTATAGTAAAATGAGGAAAAACACAAGGTGGTAGGTAACAATGGAAATTGGTAGTAAGGTAGTGGCCACCTCAGCCATCAAAATGGCATTAAGCGCTACTCGTCAAGAAGAGATCGAATTGAAAAAGCAACTCTTAACTGAGAGTGAAGTACGGGCAGTAGCAGTTGACTATGGTGGTGAGTTTATCAGCTCAGTAGGGAAAATAGTAGAACGAGCAGTGGTAGCTGCCAAAAGGGAAGGCGTAATAAAGGATACCCATGCTGACGAAGGAGCGGTGGCTGGTGCTGCCAGAGAAGCTATCACCCAGATCATGCCTAAAGCCCTGGGTTTGAATGTAGGTGGCAAAATTGGCATAGCCCGTCATAATGACCATGTCAGTGTGGCCATTTTCTTGGGCATAGGTCTGCTCCATCTAGATGAGGTTGCCATAGGCCTGGGCCATCGTGCAGTCAATTAAGAGGGTAAGAGGAGTAAATAAACGATGTTCGTTCGTGGTATTCGTGGTGCCATCACTGTAGATAAGGATGAAAGAGCGTTGGTGCTTGCTGCTACCGGTGAACTGCTGGCTCATATGCAGAAGGAGAACAGCTTTGAGACGGAAGATGTAGCCAGTGCGTTGTTCACCGTAACTTCCGATATAAGGTCGGTTTTTCCAGCCGAAGCTGCCCGTCTTATGGGATGGGATAAAGTGCCTCTGCTCTGTTTTCAAGAAATAGAGGTTCCCGAGGCTTTACCTCTGTGTATAAGAGTCCTGGTCATGATAAATACCAACAAATCTCAGCAGGAGATTCGCCACATTTACTTAAAAGAAGCGCAGCGTTTGCGTCAGGATTTAAGCCTGGACTGATCAAGATCATCATTCTCCCATCACCTTAATAATGACCCGTTTGCGGCGCTGTCCATCGAATTCGCCGTAAAAGACTTCCTGCCAGGGACCCAGGTCGAGTTTGCCGCTGGTGACTGGGACGATAACCTCATGATGCATCAAGAGGCTTTTCAAATGCGCATCTCCATTGGTCTCTCCGGTACGATGATGTTGGTAATCGGGTCGGAAAGGTGCCAATTTTTCCAGCATTTCATCCAGATCATGCAGGATACCGCTCTCGTTATCATTTACAAAAACAGAAGCGGTGATATGCATGGCACTGACCAATACCATACCTTCCCGAATTCCGCTTTTTTGCACAGCCTGGCTAACCTGATCAGTTATCCGTATATACTGGCGTTTCTTTTCAGTATTGAACCAAAGATACTCAGTGTAAAACTTCACTAGTTCACCCCCTTACCATACAAATCATTTTTCAGCTCGGGAATACTTCAACTCATAAAGATCGCCACGGCGATGTTTAAGCAAGGGCATATCTCGGCGGACTTTTTCCATATAAGTAGGATCGAAAGCAGCGGTGATCACTTCTTCTTCGTTATCAGCCTCGGTCAAAATCTTGCCCCAGGGGTCTACGACCATGGAATGGCCCCAGGCATGGTAAGAAGCTGTCAAATTACGGGCTGGTGATGCCGCTGCTATGTACACCTGATTGTCCACCGCTCTGGTTCTCATCATTAATTCCCAGAAAGAAGGCCCGGATGACATATTAAAAGCTCCGGGAACCACTACTAATTGAGCACCTTCCAGAGCAGCCGCTCTACTCCATTCCGGAAAACGGATGTCATAGCAGATCATAACGCCAAAACGAAGACCCTGATAGTCTATCAAGGTTAGGTCATTTCCCGGGGTGATCACTTCTGATTCCTTAAAGGTAATAACACCATCCACATCAAACAGATGAACCTTACGGTGTTTTCCTAATAATTCCCCATTGCCACCAAATACATAGCTGGTGTTAAAGAGTCTTCCTGCGGTGTCCGTTTCTATGATAGAGCCACCCACCAGGCAGATGTTATAACGGGCCGCTGCCCGGGACAACATTTCGGTGGAAGGTCCCGGAAATGTCTCGGCATAATACTTAAACCCAGCCGGTTCATAAGGAGCATGGAATACTTCCGGCAAAACGACCAGATTGGCTCCTTGTTCGGCAGCTATCTGCACCATTTGTTCCGCTTTGCGTAGGTTGAGTGATTTATCGTCTTCGACTTGCATCTGACAAATACCGATTACAATAGGCTGCTGCATATGATCCTCCTCGTGATGATTACTAAGCTGACTAAGCCGACAAGACACTTCATTTTATCATATTTTATCAAGACAAAAGAAACAGAGCTATAATTGGCCCAATATTACATATATTTGCATTTTCAGCCAATAGTAATGTAAACTAAAAAAGCCGGGGAAAACCCGTAGTCTTTCAAGTCCACTCTGTCAGACCGTGATTTTTACCGAGAAATGCTAGACGGAACAAAATAGGGGGGCTTATGAGTAGCCTTAAAAACACATTAATTGAAGTAGCTTATTCTATTCTGCCTATTACACTAGTGGTAGTCATTATTCAGATTGCATTAGGGATGTCCTATGAGGATTTTGCTCGTTTTGCTGGTGGAGCAGTCTTGGTATGTATAGGATTAATACTTTTCTTTCTAGGAACCAAAATAGGCATCGTCCCCATAGGTAAAATGATCGGCGAATATTTACCCCAAACGGGCAAACTGAGTATAATCATATTGTTTGGCCTCCTGCTGGGTTTTTCTGTAACAGTAGCCGAACCAGATGTGCAGGTTCTGGCCATGCAATTTAGCCAGGCATCCCAGGGAGCAGTACCCAAAATGGTTTTGATCTCAGTGGTGGGGATCGGCGTAGCGGTTTTTATAGCCTTAGCTTTGTTAAAATTGATAAAAGGCTGGTCCATAAAACACTTGATAATAGCAAGCTATGTTTTAGTTCTTCTATTAGCATTATTTACTCCTGATAGTTATATCCCGGTTGCCTTAGATTCCGGCGGGGTAACTACCGGCCCTATGACGGTTCCCTTTATTTTGGCTTTAGGGGTTGGAGTAGCCTCGACTTTTGGTGGAAAAAGAGATAGTTTCGGCTTTGTTGGACTGGCTTCCGTAGGTCCTATCCTGGCTGTGCTGCTGTTGGGGGTTTTGTTCGGTTGATTATGCCTAGTTTGTTTAGTGGTTTTACTACCACCCTTAAAGAAGTGGCTTTGGCCCTGGCTCCTCTGTTCATAATCGTTTGCTTCTTCCAGTTCTTTGTTTTTCATTTGCCAGGCCATAAATTCTCCGGCATAGTTAAAGGATTTATACTTACCTTTTTCGGCATTGCCCTGTTCCTGCAGGGAGTGTATGCAGGCTTTATTCCCGCTGGCCAAAAAATGGGTATTATGCTCAGCGGGTTATCCTATAACTGGATCCTTATACCGATAGGATTTGCTATAGGGTTTGTTGCCATACTGGCCGAACCGGCCGTACATGTCATGATCGACGAGGTGGACAAGGCCACCAGCGGATCTATCCCTGGGCCAGTATTGCTCTATTGTATGGCTATAGGAGTTGCCTTCGCAGTGGCCCTGGCCATGGCCAGGGTATTATATGGCATACCATTGGCCTATATATTGATTCCGGGCTATATAGTAGCCTTCCTAATGATGCGCTATTGTAGTGAACAGTTTATTTCCATCGCTTTCGATTCGGGAGGGGTAGCCACTGGTCCCATGACGGTATCTTTCATAATGGCGATGACCATAGGAGTTGCTACCGCCATTGAAGGCAGAGATCCGGTTCTACAGGGATTTGGAATGGTATCCTTGGTGGCTTTGGCACCCATATTGACGATATTGACCTTGGGGGTAATCTATAGTAAATTATCCAAAATTTATGATGAGGAGAATTCAGAAACCTGATACAATGAGCCCAGAAATATAATTAATAATTAGAATGAGGGAGGATACTTCATGGAAGGCATAGCCTATGATCTGATTGTTACGATTGTGAACAAAGGTCGGGCAGAAAAGGTTATGGAAGCAGCCAAGAAGGCCGGTGCAGAAGGCGGAACCGTTCTGCATGGCCGTGGTAGCGGTGTGCACGAAAAAGCCAAGCTATTTGGAATAGTTATCGAACCGGAAAAAGAGATCGTTCTAACGCTGATCCCTTCTGATATCAGTCAGGTAGTACTAGAAAACATACTCAAAGAGGCGGATTTGAATAAGCCTAATAAGGGGATTGCTTTTGTACTATCCTTGGATAAAGTAGCCGGCATTAACCATGACTATTTAAGAAAGTAGACTGCTTGCGCCCAGCCATGTAGTGATGTAAAATTAGCCCCGCGTTTTTCAGACACGGGGCTAATCATATTTTTGTATTAGGTAGCTATGGGTTTTCTATCATATCAAATTACGCTGCCGTGCCTCCCATTCCAGCTCCTCGCGGAATTGGGGATGAGTGATGGCGATCAGGTTACGAACCCGCTGGCGCACTGACTGGCCTTTGATCTTAGCTACCCCGTATTCAGTTATTACATAATCGGCACTGGAACGGGGTGTGGTTATGATTCCTCCCGGAGTTATTTGCGGAGCTATTTTGGAGATCAATTGTCCTCCACCTGATCTGGGCTGGGCAGTTGACTGGGTAGCGATAATCGAGACCCCTCCTCGGGACTGAAAAGCTCCATTAACGAAATCCACCTGTCCGCCCGGATGAGTGTACTGTTTCCAGCCCATGGATTCTGAACAGATTTGCCCGGTCAAATCCACCTGTAAACAAGCATTAATTGAAACTAGATTATCATTTTTGCCTATGATGTGTGGGTTATTAACAAAATCTACCGGGTGGAATTCAATGCCCGGATTATCATCCAACCAGTCGTATAACTTGCGGGAACCCATCGCAAAGGTGAATATGGAGCGGTAGGGCATAAAAGTCTTGCGGCGATTGGTGACAATACCTGCATCCCAGAGATCTTTCATGGTGTCACAGGCCATCTCGGAGTGAATACCGAGATCTTGCACATGGGTATCAAGAAAAGCCTGAGCCACTGCATTGGGGATACTGCCGATGCCCAGCTGAATAGTGGAGCCGTCTTTGACGAATTCAGCACAGTATCGGCCGATAGTCATTTCCTCCTCAGAAATGGTGGTGGTTTCAGGCAAAACCGCCAAGTCTTGATCTTGTTCTACGATAGCATCTATTTCAGAAATGTGAATATAGTTGACTCCTCGGCTACGAGGGACTTGATTATTTACCTGGGCCAATACCACATAACGATCATCACCCTCGCGACGCCGACGGGCAGCATTCTGAGCAATGGGCAGAGTCGCATCGGCACCCAGACCCAAACAAAAGTAGCCATGTTTATCCATGGGTGTCACCATCAGCATTGCCACATGCATAGGCCGATAGTTCTCATCAGTGTATATCTTGGGAAGCTCATAGAAACGGTTGGGAGTCATGGTGAAATCTCCACTGACTACCCGGTCACGGCTGGAAGTTGGATACCCGCAGTCAACCTTGATATTAGTGGCACGATTAAGCTTGACCCAGGTATTCTGGGGATAGATATCGACGATATGGTTGATAGTGATATCCTCCACCTCAGGCTCTCTGTCCACCAGCGCATCTACCAGAGCTAGTGGCACCGGAACCGCTATGCCGATCCAGACTTCAGTACCGTTCTTTACCATCTTGACAGCCTGTTGGGCAGTCATCAGTTTCTGCTTATACATCTCCTTGAAGTTCAACCTTTTCACCCCTTCAGTATAAATCAACAATTAGGATCAATTATACTGCCATCCCCCTTTGGCAGAAAACCATATGCCCTATAAACTACTGGTCAAACAATATAAACAATTCTATATATTTTGGACTATCCCTGCTATTTCTTGTCTAATGGAGGAAGAATAGCGATAAATAAACAGAATAGATTGATTAGTGACTCCCTCTAGGTTCATAATAATGAGAGTAGAATCTATAAAATGAGTGAAATTGTTGTACCAGGTGTTATAGAATGGTTTTATGGTGAAAGAGATGAAACCTTTTCGATTGGCATCCAGAGAAACTAAAAATGAGGATACTATTGTTCGGGTCACGGGCCCAAGGGAATCGATCAACATTGGCGAGGGATACTGTACTGTCATAGCCGGGCCATGTGCTGTCGAAAACCGGGATGACTACGTGACTCTTGCCCAATTTTTGGCCAAATCCGGTGCGCACCTGCTGCGAGGGGGTCTGTTCAAGCCGCGAACCTCACCCTATTCCTTCCGTGGTTTGGGAAAAGAAGGTCTGGAAATAATGAAAGATGCCCGGGCAGCTACCGGTTTGCCAATAATAACCGAGGTTATGGATGTCCGCGACCTGGATCATTTGGTGGGTGAAGTTGACATCCTGCAAGTGGGCAGCCGCAATATGCAAAACTATGCCCTTTTGGATGAGCTGGGACAGGTGGGTACCCCTATACTTCTCAAGCGAGGTTTTTCAGCAACCATCGAGGAGTGGCTACTGGCTGCGGAATATATTTTAGCCCAGGGCAATCCTCAGGTGATACTATGTGAGCGGGGCATCCGCACTTTTGAACCATATACCCGTAATACAGTGGATATTGGCGCGGTAGCCTTAATTAAGAAACTATCCCATCTGCCTGTGCTGGTCGACCCCAGTCATGCTACCGGTAAGTGGGACATGGTGATTCCTGTGGCAAAAGCAGCTGTGGCAGCAGGGGCGGATGGAGTCATGGTCGAGGTTCATCAGGATCCGGATCAGGCTTTGTCAGATGGGAAACAGTCTCTGACCAGGGATAACTTTATAAAAATGGTTGACCAGATCAGCCGACTTGCTGATCTGGAAAATAAAAAGATTAACACCCGGTAACTGGTTGATTTTGTTACCGGGTGTTTCTTCTTGTCATTCGGATAAGCATAGCGGTACAATTAGAAAAGCAATTGCCTAGTGTTTAGCACAGCAATAATTTAGGTGAAAAAGGGAGGCGGAACTTTTGTTGGGTTTGAAGAGGAGGAACTATGTTGTTTTGATTGCCATGGTGCTCATAATGAGCCTGCTGGCAGTCGGATGCGGAGGATCGCAGGATCAAAATGCGGGCCAGGATGCAGCCGATTCTGATGTGATAAAGATCGGTGTGTTTGAACCCCTGACCGGCGTTAATGCTGCCGGTGGACAAATGACCCTGGAGGGTATTGAACTGGCTAAGGAAATGTATCCTGAAATCCTTGGCAAAAAGGTGGAAATCGTAACCGTCGATAATAAGAGTGAAAAACAAGAGGCTGCCAATGCGGTGGAAAGATTGATAACTCAAGAGAAAGTCAACCTGATCATAGGCAGTTATGGCAGTTCACTTGCTATGGCTGGTGGACCTATCGCCAAACGCGAAGGCACTCCGGTTATTGGATGCTCCCCCACTAATCCCGCAGTTACCCTGGACAATGATTTTTATTTCCGTGTTTGCTTCATTGACCCCTTCCAGGGCACGGTAATGTCCAATTATGCTACTGAAACTTTAGGTGCCAAAACTGCAGCGATAATCCAGGATGTGCAGCAGGATTATTCCGTGGGACTGAGCAACTATTTTGAAAAAGCCTTCAAGGCGACCAATGGAGATGCAGCCATCGTTGCCAAACTCAATTATAATACCGGAGATAAGGATTTTTCTGCTCAATTGACAGAAGTAAAATCCAAGAATCCTGACGTGATATTTGCCCCCGGCAACTTCCTGGAATGTGGAATCCTGGTAGCGAAAGCTCGGGAATTGGGCATCAATGTTCCAATCCTGGGTGGCGATACTTGGGAAGCTGAAGAATTCTTGAATCAGGTAGTGGACTATCAGGATATCTACTTCAGCACTCATTTTACCGCTGAAGAACCGGTAACCGAAGTATCCACAACTTTCCTGGAAGCCTTTGCCCAGAAGTATCCCAACAAAGAGGTCAATGCTTTTGCTGCATTGGGATTTGATACCTACATTTTAGCTAAGGATGCTATCGAAAGGGCTAACTCAGCTGATCCCCAGGCTATTCGTGATGCACTAGCTGCAACTAGCGGATTTGAGGGAGCTACCGGCATAATTACTCTGGATGCCAATGGTGACGCCACCAAGACCGCAGTTATCAAAAAAGTAGAGAATGGTCAGTTTGTCTACGAAGCCAAAGTGGATCCTAAATAGGAATTAAATGTAAGCATACTCCCCTTCGGGTTTGAGGGGGAGTATGTCTTTGTAAACAACTTTTTTACAAGTCCTGCTTTATTAGGAAGTTTAACACAAGGAGTGGGTTGGCTTGTCTCCTGACATTTTCTTGCAAAACGTTGCCAACAGCATAACTTTGGGCAGTCTGTATGCATTGATAGCCATAGGCTATACCATGGTATATGGCATCATTCGTTTGATAAATTTTGCTCATGCAGATCTGTTGATGGTGGCTGCTTACATTGCTTTCTACGGTATGCTGGTATTCACATTGCCATGGTATATTTCCTTTGCCATTGCCATTGTGCTTACTACATTGCTGGGCGTTACTATTGAACGGGTTGCCTATCGTCCGCTGCGCAGCGCTCCGCGAATATCTGTACTGATATCTGCCATCGGCGTTTCGTTTTTATTACAGAACCTGGGGATTGTGGCCTTAGGTGCCCGACCCAAACCCTTCCCACGTCCCGATGATCTGGTATGGAATATTCAGTTAGGTAATGTTTCGTTTCTGTCCTTGACCATACTTATTCCCGTTGTTACCATAATCCTGCTCCTCATGGTTACCTTTATGGTCAAAAAAACCAAGATGGGTATTGCCATGCGAGCTGTTTCCCGTGACTTTGAAACTTCCAGTCTGATGGCTGTTAATGTCAATAAAGTTATTGGTGCCACCTTTGCGGTCGGTTCGGCTCTGGCAGCCATAGGGGGCATCATGTGGAGCATGCAGTATCCTCAGGTAGATCCACTCATGGGGCTGTTTCCCGGGCTTAAGTGCTTTATTGCTGCAGTAATGGGCGGTATTGGCAGTATTCCCGGAGCAATGATCGGTGGTTTCATATTGGGGATCTGTGAAGTTATGTTGGTAGCATTTATGCCAGAACTGTCAGGTTATCGAGACGCCTTTGCCTTTGTAGTGCTTATTCTGATCCTGTTGTTCAGACCGGGTGGAATTCTCGGTGAAAACGTAGTAGAGAAGGTGTAAAGATGGACAAGCACGCGAAGTTGAAATTCATATTAACGCTGCTGGTTGTGCTCGTGTCCTTCGGAGCACTGTATATAGCCCAGGGTACCATGAACAGTTTTTATATCCGGGTCTTAAACCTGGCAGCTATCTATGCCATACTGGCTTTGAGCCTGAATCTTATCCTCGGATTTACAGGGATGTTTTCATTAGGACATGCCGGGTTCATGTGTATCGGCTCATATGTGGCAGGTATTCTCACCATGTCACCAGCTAGCAAAGAAATAATTTACTTTATGGAACCGATCCATCCGCTGCTGGCCAATGTGCAGTGGCCGATATTGCCGGCCATATTGTTAGGCGGAATCATTGCCGCCCTGTTTGGATTTATGATCGGATTTCCGGCCTTGCGTTTGCGGGATGATTATCTGGCTATAGCTACTTTGGGCTTCGCGGAAATAATACGCATTGTAGTCACCAATGTGATCCCTATTACCAATGGGGCTTTGGGATTAAAGAACATTCCTTCCGTTGACAGCTTGCTGGTTTATTGGGGCTGTGCCATAGTTACCCTCATAGTTCTAATGAGAATCATCAACAGTAGCTGGGGTTATGCCTTTAAGGCTATTCGCGACAATGAAATAGCGGCCCAGGCTATGGGTATCAATATATTCAAGCATAAACTCCTGTCGTTCACTATTGGTGCCTTTTTTGCCGGAATTGCCGGAGCACTGATGGCTTTTTTGATCACCTCCATCGACCCGACTATGTATCGCTTTACGTTTACCTTTCAAATTCTTTTGATAGTCGTTCTCGGAGGGATGGGAAGCTTGAGTGGATCGGTGGTTGCGGCAGTTATTTTTTCCATCCTCATGGAGGTTCTCCGTTTCGTAGAGCAGCCTATGAATCTACTGGGATTAGAAATATCCGGTATACCGGGAATGAGAATGGTTATATTCTCACTGGGGCTCCTGTTGATAATCCTCTTCTACCGACGAGGACTGATGGGGACTAATGAATTTAACTGGAACTGGGTCTTAAATCGGTTAGGTATTAAGACTTCCCACCAGGGGAAACGGGGTGAAGCAAACTAATGGCGGAATTACTACGTACCGAACACCTTAGTATGGAATTTGGTGGATTGCGAGCCGTTTCCGATTTGGCTATAACCATTTCAGAAGGTGAGATCATAGGTTTGATCGGGCCTAATGGGGCGGGAAAAACTACGGTTTTTAATGTTATTACCGGGGTGTATCGACCTACCACTGGCAAGGTAGTTTTCGCCGGTGATGATATTACCGGTTGGCGGCCGGATCAGATCACAGAACGAGGTATAGCCCGTACCTTTCAAAATATTCGTCTTTTTGAAACCATGAGTGTTCTGGAAAACGTTATGATCGCCAAACATGTACGGTTAAAGGCGACCCTTAGCGAAGCAATTCTGGGTTTGCCCCGCTATGGAAAGGCCCGTCAGCAGCATTACCAGGAATGTCTGGAATTACTGGAGAAGGTGCAACTAGACGATGTGGCTTTTGAACAGGCTACTTCATTGCCTTACGGAAAGCAACGCCGCCTGGAGATCGCCCGGGCTTTGGCTACCGAACCCCAACTGCTGCTTTTGGATGAGCCAGCGGCAGGCATGAATCCCCAGGAATCTTTGGAGTTGATGGAGTTTGTCAAACGTATTCGCCAGGAATTTGACCTGACGGTATTTATGATAGAACATCATATGGAAGTAGTTATGGGCGTTTGCCAGAGGATCTATGTACTGGATTATGGGGTGACTCTTGCAGAAGGCAACCCGGAAGAGATACAAAATAATGAAAAGGTCATCGAGGCCTATCTGGGGGCGGTGGATATAGATGCTTAAAATTGAAGAGCTACAGGTTTTCTATGGAGGGATCCATGCCCTGAAGGGGGTAAGCCTGGAGGTACCGAAAAACAAGATCATCAGCTTGATTGGCGCCAACGGAGCCGGGAAGAGTACCACTCTGCGGGCTATCTGCAATCAGGTTCCGGCTGCGTCCGGCAAGATATATTTTGAAGGTGAAGATATTACCGGCAAGCCTACCGTCGATATAATCAAAAAGGGTATCACACTGGTTCCAGAGGGGCGCCGGATATTCGCGAATTTGACAGTGATGGAGAATCTGCAAATGGGCGCTTATGCCCGCAAGGATAAGCCTGGCATTCAAAAGGATCTCCAAAAGGTGTTTGAACTTTTTCCTCGCCTGAGAGAAAGAGAGTGGCAGGTAGCCGGCACCCTGTCCGGCGGTGAACAGCAGATGTTGGCCATCGGCCGTGCCTTAATGTCACGCCCCCGTCTTATAATGATGGATGAGCCGTCTCTAGGATTAGCTCCTTTACTGGTCAAGGAAGTATTTCGCATTATTATGGATATCTATAAGGATGGTATGACTATTTTGCTTATTGAGCAAAATGCCACCGCCGCTTTGAAAATATCTGATTATGGTTATGTACTGGAAACCGGTAATATAACACTGCAAGGGCCAGGTAAGGAACTGGCTGATAATGAAGAAGTGAAAAGGGCTTATTTAGGTAAAGCCTGACATCAGAAAACAGCGGGAAAGAGCAAGAGTTTTCTATGTAGTATATTGAACAGACATGGGGCGTCCGAACCTGAAAGACGCCCCATGTTTTTGCTTTTATACTACTGAGATATCAGGGGCTATATAGTTATTATTACGGATCATGAAAACAAAAATGGCGGCTAGGGCTCCAAAAGACGCAACCGCTAAGATCGTATAGAGCAGGGGGGTATTTTCTGTGGTATAACGACTGAAAAGAAGATAGAGAGCTCCGATGGCCACTACCAGGCTGGCCAGCGAAAAGATAGGCCCGAGCACCGGAATCAGGGAGAGAACCCACAGCCCGAGTATGGCTCCCAACAGGTACAGTCCGGGCTGATCAGCAGTGAAATCTCCTAACTTTACCGGGCCGATTACTTCTCCCAACGTGTAGAATTGGGCGATGGGTATCCAGGCCAACCAGGCGTTGGGAATGCCGCGGCGGTTCGCCATAGTATACAGTCCCAGGGAAAACAGTACGTAAAATACTAACGCCAGGATCACGAGCAACAACCCAAATATACCTGCCGCTAATAATAACCCCAAGCCTTGCGCTTCAGTCATTAGAAAACCACTCCCTTCCAAATACTTCTTTTTCTCTTCTATTGCTATGCCGTAATTTCCTGCCAATACTCTATGTTAGTCCTGAGTCTAATGTGCTGATGTGTGAAATAATAATTCTCCTAATAACGGTTAATTAGTCCTTGCGCCCCTAAACTGAATAATGCTATTCTGGTTATGTAGGAAAGTAGGAAGTTACTTAAAATTGTAGTATGGTAGGATGGTGGGAATAGGTACCATGGGAACCATGGGCGCTTTTCGCCATGGTTTTTTCTTTTTTCTCACCACCCTTAGGAGAAAGGGAGTTGGAAGATAATGATTATTGTAATGGAAGCTCAGGCTACGCCTGCACATATTCAGCAGGTCAGCAGCAAACTGGAGGAAAAAGGGTTTCAGGTTCACCTGTCCCAGGGAGTAGAGAGAACCATAATCGGTGCCATAGGACAGAAGACTACTACTACCATGGAACTTTTTGAAACCCTTCCCGGAGTAGAAAAAGTAGTACCCATTGCTCAACCGTTTAAAATGGCTTCTCGTGAGTTTAAGCCCGATAGCAGCCTCATAGAAGTGGGCGGACAGATGATAGGCAATGGACAGGTGCAGATAATTGCCGGACCCTGCGCAGTGGAGGGTCGCTCCAAGTTTCTGGAAGTGGCTCATGCGGTAAAGGAATCTGGGGCAACCATGCTGCGCGGTGGAGCATTTAAGCCGCGCACATCACCCTATGCCTTTCAGGGGTTGGAGCATGAAGGACTCGAGATATTAGCGGAAGCCCGGCAAATAACGGGTCTGCCTGTGGTTACGGAAATAATGGATCCGCGCTTGGTCAACGAAGTAGCCGATTATGTTGATATCCTGCAGGTAGGTGCCCGCAATATGCAGAATTTCTTTTTGCTGCGCGAACTGGGGAAAATCCAGCGCCCCATTCTTCTTAAGCGAGGGCCTTCTGCCACTATAGAGGAGTGGATCATGGCGGCTGAATATATCATATCCAGTGGTAATGAACAGGTCATCATGTGCGAACGGGGCATTCGCTCATTTGAGAACTACACCAGAAATACTCTGGATCTAAGTGCAGTACCATTGATCAAACAGTTGACCCATCTACCCATCATAGTCGATCCCAGCCACGGTACCGGCAAGTGGAAATTGGTAGAGCCGATGGCTTTGGCGGCTATTGGTGCAGGTGCCGATGGGGTGATGGTAGAGGTTCATCAGAATCCCAGCGAAGCTCTTTCCGATGGACCACAGTCTTTGACTCCCGAAAATTTCGCCCGTCTGGTCACCCGGGTCAACAAGATGGTCATGGCCTTACGGGCTACGGAGAACTGATCATGAGCATTACTGTAGCTATCATTGGTACTGGTTTAATAGGGGGATCTCTGGGCTTGGCATGGCATGAGTTACCTCAGGTCAGTACAATCATCGGTATCGACAATGATGAGGAATCGCTGCACAAAGCCCTGCAAATGGGGGCTATTGATGAGATGACTTCTTTGGAAAATGGAGTAGAGCGAGCGGATGTCGTGTTTTTATGTACGCCGCTACAGACCTTTCCTGGAATAATCGCCCAGGTTGCTCAACACGTCAGGCCAGGAACATTGGTAACTGATGTGGGCAGTACTAAACAGAAGGTCATGGAATGGCTGGGATGCCTGCCGGATGGCGTTCACTTCATCGGCGGTCATCCCATGGCCGGATCTGAGATCCAGGGCATCCAGGGCGCTGACCGATATTTATTGGAAAATGCTGTCTATATCTTGACTCCCGGGCCCACTGTTCCTCCGGAGACTTTGGAGCTGTTAATTGAATTGTTGGCGGCTACCGGTGCTAAAATTAAGATTATGGAACCGGCTCAACATGATAAAATGGTAGCCTCGGTCAGTCACCTTCCTCATCTGGCCGCAGTAAGCCTGGTGAATTTGACTGAAGGTCAGCCTGATCTATTGATGCTGGCGGCTGGAGGTTTCCGTGATACAACGCGAGTAGCATCTTCAAGCCCTGGCCTGTGGAAAGATATTCTGATCACTAACCGGTCAGCGGTTGTACAAGGTTTGGATAAGTTTATGGCACAATTAGCCAGGCTGCGGGCAGCCTTGGAGAAGGGCGACCAGGAAATGCTAATGGAAGACCTGACCCAAGCCCAGACAATTCGCGCTCAAATACCCCATGGCCAGAAAGGCCTCATGCCGACTATGTGCGATGTGATCTGTATTGTTCCCGACCGGCCGGGGATCATCGGTGAATTAGGCAGGATCTTGGGCAATCATGATATCAATATTGCTGATATTGAGATTTTACGGGTGCGTGAAGGAGATGGAGGCACAATCCGTCTGGGAGTTTCCGATCTGCCCGATGGGCAAAGGGCAGTACAGGCCCTGCAAGATGCTTCGATAAAAGCCTGGATAAGATAGGGGGAAAACAATGCGCAGCACAGTTAATAAGGTGTCGTACTTGCGGGGCGAAGTCGAAGTGGCACCCGACAAATCCATTTCTCATCGGACGGTGATTCTATCAGCTTTAGCTGAAGGACGTAGCCGGGTGAAGAATTTCTTGCAGGCTGAAGATACACTTACTACCTGTAGCTGTTTGCAGTCACTGGGACTTTCTATACAGCTGCAGGATAATGAACTATTAATTGACAGTCCGGGTATAAACCAGCTTAGGGAACCAGAGGTGGTACTGGATTGTGGTAATTCGGGCACTACCATGCGGTTATTGGCCGGATTGTTAGCCGGAAGGCCTTTTACAGCTGTATTGAGCGGTGACGCATCCCTGAACAAACGGCCTATGCGGAGAGTTTTGATTCCCTTGTCGTCAATGGGAATGCGCTTTATGGCCAGGCAGGATACTTATCCGCCTATAGCTGTGCAGGGTGGAAGCCTGCAGGGGATAGAATACCAGATGCCTGTGGCGAGTGCTCAGGTAAAATCTGCCCTTTTATTAGCTGGGTTACAGGCCGCCGGGGTCACCACTGTGCTAGAAAATGCTCTTTCCCGGGATCACACGGAACGCATGCTGGCTGCCATGGGAGCCCAAATAGAGCGACAACCTGGGCGAGTAAGGGTGGTTCCCGGCGCAGAGTTGTCTCCCCAGGACTGGGAAGTCCCCAATGATATCTCCTCGGCAGCCTTCTTCCTGGTAGCTGCTTCCATTGTACCGAATTCAGAGATCCTCTTAAAACAAGTGGGCGTCAATCCTACGCGGGACGGCATCTTGGACGTTTTGCGCTCCATGGGTGCCGATCTGGAAATTATAAACCCCCACACGGCGGGTGGTGAACCGGTGGCTGATATCTTGGTGCGAACGGCGCCCTTGCGGGCGGTAGAGATCCAAGGGGACATCATGCCGCGCCTTATCGATGAACTGCCTGTGATTGCTGTAGCTATGGCTGTTGCTGATGGTACTTCGGTTGTTCGTGATGCGGAGGAACTACGCGTGAAAGAAACCGATCGCATTGCCGCTATCACTTCGGAATTGAGCCGCCTGGGAGTGGCCATCGAAGCGACCCCAGATGGTTTTGTTGTTGATGGCACTAAGTCTTGTTTGCGTGGAGCAACTGTAAATAGCCATGGGGATCATCGTATAGCCATGAGTCTGGCCATAGCTGGCTTGATTGCCGATCAACCCACTTACATCGACAATGCTGAAGCGGTCAATATATCTTATCCTGAGTTCTGGAATACCATCCAAACCTTATCTCGCTAGCGTAGTGTTGGAACTTTTGGCCTGTAAATTGCACCCTGCGGGTACTCCTGATGCCGCGAGTAATGATGCAAAAGCCTCCCCTACATCTAAGGAAGAGTTTTCATTCATCGTGGTGCGCTTAGCGCGGTGCAAATTCTGAGACGAAGTCGAAAGAATCTTTACATGCTGAAAGGAAAGATCCTTCGATCGTTCCTCCCTCAGGATGACAATAAGTAAAGTTGTTCAGTTATTACTCTACGTGGACAAAGGCATATAGGCCACTTTTGCAGCCTCGTCAGGTTCTTCGAATGAAGCTTCGATCATATCTATTAGGATAAGAAGTACAGCAGAGGGCGCAAGTGGATGAATCGCCCCTGGACTTGCGAAACTGGTTTTCTTTTATATGGCCTGATATGATAAAATGAATTGGAATATAGCTGGGTGGTTTATTAGATGAAGATTGCGATTGATGGTCCTGCCGGGGCAGGCAAAAGCACTATGGCTAGGACATTAGCCGCCAAATTGGGTTATTTGTATATAGATACTGGCGCCATGTATCGAGCCTTAGCCCTCAAGGCACTAAGAGCAACACTCAACCTCAATGATCCTCAGGAACTGTTGGATCTTGCCCTCCACACTCAAATCTGTTTCGAACCAGATCATCAGCAGCAAAAGGTAATATGTGACGGTTTGGATGTTACCGAGGCAATTCGTTCGCCTGAGGTGAGCTCAGTGGTTTCCCAAGTAGCCGCTCATCCCGACTTACGCAAACAAATGGTCATCATGCAGCGTGATATGGCCAGTAACCATTCTGTGGTCATGGATGGTCGGGATATCGGGGAGTGTGTTTTGCCTGATGCTGACTATAAATTCTATGTTACTGCTAGCCTACAGGAACGCGCTCAACGGCGGATCAGAGAACTGCAAGCCAACGGCTATGAGGTAAATGAGGAAGAGATCAAGAAAGATATCGAAAACCGTGATTATACTGATTCTCATCGGGAAGTGGGAGCCCTGAAAATACTGCCTGATTCCATCATTATTGATACTAGCGATTTGACTATCGAAGAAGCGGTGGCTAAAATTCTAAGCTTTATAGAAGGAGCGCAGAAATAAGAGATGTTTTACAGAGTTGCACGAGTTCTAGCGCGAATTTTTTTCATGTTACTGGGATTGAAATCCAGCGGACTACATAATCTACCTATGAAGGGCCCGGTAATAATAGCGGCCAATCATGTTAGCATGTGGGATCCGTTTGTAGTAGCTGTAGTTATACCGCGTCCTATTCATTTTATGGCCAAGTCGGAGTTCTTTGAATGGACCTTATTAGCCTGGCTCCTGGATAAAGTAAATGCTTTTCCAGTACATCGAAAAGCCGGTGATCGCACGGCTCTGCGCCATGCCATAGCTGTATTGGAGGAGCAAGAGGTCTTGGGGATTTTCCCGGAAGGACTGCGCAACCGTTCCGGAGAACTAAAGGCCAAGACAGGAACAGCCATGATCGCAATGAAGACTGGTGCCCCTATTGTCCCGGTGGCCTGTGTGGGAACAGATCGTTTTTTTCCATTGGGTTGGTTGCACCCTTTCGAAGTGCGGGTGGGAGAACCTATACTTATGACGGACTATAGCGGACAAAAGGTAAAATCGGCGGTTCTTGATACAATCAGTGAACAGGTCATGACTGAAATCGAAACACTTTTGCTAAAATAAGCAGGATTTTTTATACTAATACGAAATACCTAAATTGTAAGGGACTTGTGAGAGGGCTGCCATGCAGATTATAGTTGCTCCCAACGCAGGATTTTGCGCTGGCGTAAGACGGGCCATCAAAATTGCCCATCAATATGCTGAGCAGGACGGGACTTATTATACCCTGGGTCCCATAGTCCATAATGATGCCGTCGTAAGATCCCTGGAGGAAGTGGGTATCAGTCCTATTGACAGCCTGACAGATATAGATAATTCCACGACGGGCATAATTATTCGTTCTCATGGAGCACCAGCGGCTATATGGGATGAGGCCCGCCAACGAGGAATAGAAGTTATTGATGCCACCTGTCCATTGGTTAAAAGAATTCATGATTTAGTCACTTCTCTTCGAGAACAAGGGTATGTTATTATTGTATACGGTGATAGCCATCACGCTGAAGTTCAGGGTATAATAGGGTGGGCTCAGGGGGCTGTGGTGGTAGCCAACACCCTAGAGGCCAGCCGGATTCAACCGGTCAGCAAGCTGGCTATTGTGGCACAGACTACTAAGAATGAGAGAGAATACTTTGCGGTAGTTCAGGAACTAATGCCCAAAGCTAATGAAGTTAGGATTTTTAATACTATTTGTTCGGCCACTCAAATCCGTCAGGAATCAGGACGCAGTCTGGCCGACCAGGTTGATTTGATCCTGGTAGTGGGTGACCGCAAGAGTTCAAATACGAATACTCTATTTAAGGAGTGTTCAAATACCGGAGTCCCAACTCATTTAATTCAATCAGCCGAGGAGATTTTGCCTGATTGGCTTAATGGGGTTGGCCGGGTGGGGGTAACCGCCGGGGCTTCTACTCCGGATTGGAAGATCAAGGAGGTAGTGGATAGGATGACAATGTTTGACGAACAGGAAAACCAGGAAATGAACCAAGAAAATCAGGATCAAATCCAGGAGGATCAGGAAGTGAACCAGGAAAACCAGGATCAACAGGTAGCTGCCCAGCAAGAACAGCCTGATGAGCAGGTTGTTGCTGCAGAGGAATCGATGCAGGAAGAGTCTTTTGCCAATATGGAGGCAGAGATGGCTGATTATGCTTCTCCTTCGCGAGGAGATGTTATAAATGGCACCGTAATTGAGGTTCGCGATGACGAGGTTATGGTTGATGTAGGCGGCAAATCCGAAGGCATTATACCTCGGCGTGAGCTGTCCGTTGAAGAAGTTGAGTCAGCTAAGGATCTGGTTAAAGTCGGCGAACAAATCGAAGTAATGGTACTCAAATGGGATGATGACGGTACCATTTTATTGTCTAAGAAAAAGGTCGATGCCAAACGGATATTGGATCAACTAGAAGAAGTATTTAATAATGACCAGGTTATAGAAGGAACCATTACTGGAAGTGTGAAAGGCGGCCTGCTGGTTGACGTAGGTGTGGTGGCTTTCCTTCCAGCATCTCATGTAGAGGATGGTTATGTTCGCAATCTGGATGAATATATCGGCAAGACTTTCTCATTCAAGATCATCGAATTCAATCGTAATAAGCGCCGGGGATCGCAAATTGTGGTGTCTCGCAAGGAACTGGTAGCAGTAGAAAAGGCCCGGCTAAAAGAAGAATTTTGGGGCAGTATCGAAGAAGGCCAGATACGCACTGGTCGAGTCAAACGTATCGTAGATTATGGTGCTTTTATAGATTTGGGTGGATACGAAGGACTTTTGCATGTATCTGAGATGGATCATCGCCGGGTTGAACATCCTTCCAATTTATTTAACGAAGGCGACGAACTGGATGTTTTCATATTGGCTTTGGATCGGGACAGAGAACGGGTATCGTTAAGCCGTAAACAACTGTTAAAGAGTCCCTGGGAAATCGTTCTGGAAAAATACCAGGAAGGCGATGTCATTGATGGTACCATTGTTCGCATCGCTCCCTTCGGTGCCTTTGTGGAAGTTGAACCGGGAGTAGATGGTCTGGTTCATATTTCCCAACTAGCTAACCGCCGGGTAGAAAAGCCGGAAGACGTTGTTCAGGTAGGCCAGGAAGTAAGGATCAAGATTTTGAGTATTGATCCCAATGAAAAACGGATCGGTCTTTCCATTAAAGAGGCTCAAGAAGACTTGGAACGCAGTGAGGTCGATGAATATCTGGATAACCAGGAATAATGATCTGGTGAGGTGATCTTCATGCCCATTTTTGATTTTGCCTGTCAAGATTGTGGGAAAAAGTTTGACCTCATGATATCTAATCAGGATAAACATAAAGCGAAATGTCCTGAATGCGGTTCCTCACAGATAAAGCAGTTGGTTTCCCTTTTTAGTACCAGTAGCGGGGGAAGTAAGTCGGTGCAGCCTTCCTGTAGTGCAGGTTGCCCCGCTGCAACTGGTGGAGGGTGAGGGGTACGGATTTAAAGCTGCCGGGGGCAGCTTTTTTTATACAACCATTTCTTGGGTTTTTAGATTAGGAAGGGGAAGGCATGAATGCCAGCGGAGTTGTACTAGCCGGGGGCAGGAGTACTCGCATGAAGTTTAATAAGGCTTTTGCGGAAATTGGCGGGAAGAGCTCCTTGCAGATCATTTTGGACAAGTTCAACACGGTGTTTTCGGAGACCATCATTATCTGCAACGACCCGGAACTATATGCAGAAATGAATGATAAGATCTACACCGATGTATATCCGGGCATGGGGCCGGTAGCCGGTATCCATTCTGGTCTGTATTATGCCAGTAGTGACATGGTCTTTGTACTGGGGTGCGACATGCCCTTTATAGATACACGTTTAATGGGCTTTATGGCGGATCGGTTAGAAGGGTATCAGGCGGTAGTGCCACAGGTGGGTGGGCGTCTACAGCCTCTGGCAGCCCTTTACAGCCGTAGTTGCCTGCCCGTTTTTGAGCGCTGCTTGCAAGAGGATAAACTGAAGTTGGTCAGAGTGTTTGAGGAATTGGATACCCTGATAATTCCGGAAACAGAACTAGCCAGTTTTGGCAAGGTCGAGGAAATATTCTTTAATGTAAATGATGCCGCGGCTTTACAAAAAGCCCAGGAACTTGCCGGGAGGTTGTCATAATTCGCAGTAAGAGAAAAACTGATCATATCAGAATTGCTACCGGATTGACCGATGGATCATGTAGCACAGGTTTCGAAGATGTTTATCTGATCAATGATTCTGTACCTGAACTGAGTATAGACGATATTGATCTGTCCTCATATTTTTTGTGCAAGACCCTTCTTTACCCCCTGCTAATTAATGCTATAACCGGAGGAACCAGTGAAGCCCAGCAGATAAACCGTTCATTGGCGGTCTTAGCTAGAGAGCATGGATTGGCAATGGCGGTCGGTTCACAGACTCTAGCGCTCCATGAAACTGATCTTCGTAACAGTTTTACTATAGTTCGCCAAGAAAACCCTCAGGGTATTATCCTAGCTAATGTCAGTGCAGCATCGTCATTAGAGCAAGCTTTACAAGCGGTGGACATGATTGGCGCTGATGGATTACAGCTGCATTTCAATATTCCCCAGGAACTTGCTATGCCGGAAGGAGACCGGGATTTTTCTGGAGTTATTGAAAACGTATCCCGCCTGGTAGAAAAGTCCCCCGTACCGATAATTGCCAAAGAAGTAGGATTTGGATTCAGCCAGGAAGCTGTGCTGAGACTGTACGAAGCAGGCATACGATGTTTCGATATCGGCGGTAAAGGCGGCACCAACTTTGTAGCTATTGAAGACCAGCGCCAAGGATTGTTTGCGCGAGAATTTGATGAATGGGGCATACCAACGGCCATGAGCTTGGGTGAAGTTTTGGCTCTGGAGCTACCAGTCAAACTGATAGCTACTGGGGGAATACGTACAGCATTGGATGGTGTAAAAGCATTGGCTATGGGTGCCGCATTAATAGGTATGGCCGGGCCCTTATTGAGAATACTGGTACGAGAAGGGGAAATTGCCCTAAATAATTATTTACAAGGATATTTATACCGGCTCAAGGCGGGATTGCTGATGACAGGTTCCCGTAACTTAGAGGAACTGCAGCAAAAACCAATGATTATCATAGGAAAAACAGCTCAGTGGCTGACCGCCCGCGGCATCGATGTCAACTACTGGGCTAGAAACTAAAATCATACCGTCGATTAAGGTAACGAAATTGCCACACCCTCAATGGGGGGCGCAATGATAGCTCAGAAATACTTTCGTGGCAATGACCAATATAGAATTCTGAATCTTTTTGGACATCATGAAGTCGTCTTTAGACGGCTTTTTTCATTTTACATATTTGCAGTTCAAAAGGGAAATCTAAGCCTAAAATTAGCGAAAGGATGAATGCTATGGCTAATTTCCCGTTAGGCTTGATCGCCCTGGTGGTAATATCGATCCTCATCTACTTCGGCATAGCTCATCGTGCTCTGGATCGGCTGCGTCTCACAGACCGTGCAGCCTTGTTTTGGATAGCAGCGATAATAGTGGGCAGCTTCATTGACGTTCCCCTCGGATCTCGGATAACTATTAATTTGGGAGGAATCATTGCGGTTGGTCTAGCTATCTACATTTGGGTAGGAGCCGGCACAGCCATGGAAAAAATTAGATCCATTATAGCTGCTGGGGTTACGGCTTTAGCACTGTTTCTAGCAGGACGATTTTTGGGGGCAGAACCAGAGCAGATATTCATTGACCCCATATACATCTATCCTTTGGTCGCTGGTATCGTTGGTTACCTGGCCGGACGATCCCGCAGAGGGGCCTTTTTTGCTGCAGTAATGGGTGTACTGGCCCTCGATATAGGGCAACTCTACTATTTGATCACAACTGGAGTACGAGGCAGCGTGGCTATCGGAGGAGCCGGAGCCTTTGATTCATTGGTTTTAGCTGGTATTCTGGCCCTGCTTTTAGCCGAGGTTATTGGCGAAACTCTGGAACGTGTCCAGGGCGGGCCTCAAACCGAGGGACGGCCTGAGGAACTTATCCGCAATTTACGTGAGCCTGTACCCGAACCAGCCCGCAAACCTGTGTCTGATGATGGGGAGCGAGGTGAGGAAGATGAATAAGGGATGTATAGTTCTTTTGCTTGCTTGCCTCTGTATTTTAGCTACTCCGACAGCCGTGCTGGGGGAACAGGAAGAAGCTCCGCGAGGCAAATACTATACCCTAGTGGATGATAATAACAATATAGTCCACCAAACTGCCATCAAAGTCTATCCTGGAGATGAATACATCAGCAGTGATAATTCTCGTTATAAGGTAATCGAAGTGGTGGGAGAAACTGCTCGCTGTGTTTATCAGGGTAAAGAACGTATGCCCGAACTGAATTATAACTCTGAGAAAACAGCCTGGCTATTCCAGGAGCAAAGTATACCAGTTGAAACGAAGAAAAAACCTACTATTGCCATCTATCACACCCATAGTGATGAATCATATATAAAAGGTGATGGCAAAGAAAGCATCGAAGGCAATGGCGGCATTTATGATGTGGGCAAGATATTTGCTGATCGCCTGCGCCAGTTGGGCTTTGATATCACCTACAGTGATGCCAACCACAATCCGCATGATATCAATGCCTACAATCGCTCACGGCGTACTGCTATGCAATTAATCCGTAAGTCATCACCTGATGTGGTTGTTGATGTCCACCGGGATGCAGTACCGGCAGATCAGTATCAGACGGAAGTAAAAGGAGAGGACGCCACCAAAATCAAGTTAGTTGTAGGGCGAACCAATCCCAACATGAAAGCTAACTTGGATTTTGCCAAGCAAATTAAAGCTGCCATGGACAAAAAGGCTCCCGGATTATCCAACGGAATTTTCATGGGAAAAGGTGATTATAACCAGGATCTAAGCCCCCGCTCCATACTGATAGAGGTGGGATCCCATACCAACAGTAAAGATGAGGCTGAGAAAGGTGCCGAGCTATTTGCCAGCACCATGCCCGTGGTCTTGGGGGTGGAAGGTCAGGGAGAAGCAGCCGCCAAACCCCTCACCGAAGGTTCAGGTGGAGCAAGTACAGCCATCTTAATAATCCTGGTGGTGGTCGGTGCCGCTGCGGCTGGTTATTATCTGCTCAATAAGGGAGCGCAGTCCAGATAGATGGATAAATATTTAATAGTGATAGTATGTGGGGTAGTGGCTGGGTTTTTGTCCCGATGGATAATGTTGAGAAGTGATTATCGCCACTACCCAACTTACCCCCATGGACAACTGATCCATTTAGCGTTGGGATTTATCGCAGCCAGTTTAGGTGCAGTAGCAGTTCCCGCCATTATGAAACCCGATTATACGGCGGTAACCTTTCTGGTATTAGCGGCCCAGCAGTTCAGAGATGTGCGCAATATGGAAAGAGAGAATCTATCCAAACTGGAAGAAACCAAGTTGATCCGTCGGGGGAATGACTATATTGAAGGCATTGCCCGGGTCTTTGAAGCACGTAATTACTTGGTCATTTTCACGGCTTTCCTTACCAGTCTGGTTGTTCACTGGGGGGGATGGCCTTACGCATTTCTAGTCGGCCCATTATGTATTTTTCTGTCCATTAAAATGATGAGTGGACAACAGTTGGGAGAAATCGTGGAGGTTGTTCCTGGCACGGTTCATTTTCAAGGTGCTTTGTTAATGGTGGAAGATGTGGTCATCATGAATGTCGGTCTGCCAGAGACTAAAGAAAAAATACTCCAAGAAGGTATGGGCGTCTTGATCAAACCTAAAAACGATGATGCCCGCTTGACCTTGCATGCCCCTGGTCAGCGGCAGGCCATAATTCATGATGTAGTATCAATTTTGGGATCAAAAGTCGATACAGCTGAACCGGATCTGATGCCTCTGGCTCGCAAACAGGTGGATCAAGGATATCTGGGGCTGTTTATGGTAGCCAATGAGCCTGACTTGGACTATTTAATACACATAATAAAAAAAGTGCCAGTTTTAGAATCGGCTCGGGGTACGACTCTGGAGAGTTTTTATGGCCGTAAAGCTGCTGATTAGCTGAAAGGATGGGTTTGATTGGATACAAGTTTGAAAGAGGCTATTCTAGCCATCATCACCCCGGATCCTGCTAAGGTAGGTGGTGGTGGATGTCCCATTTTTTTAGTTCAGGATCAAAAAGAGATGGAAAAAACATCTATGCTGCTGGCCCGGGTTCTGGGCGGCATGGTACATGACCTGGAAAATGATGTTTTTATAATAGTAAGGCATTGATTAATGATGTATTCCGAATCGTAGGGGGCGATGCCCACATCGCTCCGCAAATACCGCCAACTACATCATCCTATGATTATCCAGGAGGAGATGAGTATGAACATCATCTACCACTGCTTCGGTGGGTCTCATTCATCTGTAACTGCCGCTGCTCTGCATTTAGGATTATTGCCCCGGGATCGTCGGCCCACCCTGGAAGAACTGATGGCCATTCCCTACTTCGATAATACCGATAATAGTAATTTTGGCTCTATTCGTTTCATGGGAGTGGATGAATATGAAAATGTGGTTTATATACTAGGAAAGAAAAGCTTAGGTAATCGCTACAGTAATGTTTTGCATGGTACAGCTGAGATCCTGGGAGTTGGTGACCAAATACTGGCGGTCAACACCATGCCCAATGTTAACTGGTTCATGAAAATTGGTGGGTTCATTTCGCGCCGGATAGGAATTGTCATACTGGGCCGTCCCCTGGTCGGGATCGGCACCCAGCAGGCCTATTTTGCATTAGCCAGTTTAGTGGATGCGACTCGTCTGCAATGTATGGATCGTCGGCAGGTACGGGCATGAACATTATATTTTTATCCAATACTGGTACCCACCATGCACTCATAGCGGCTAATATCTTCCTGGGGCGTCTTGACAAGCCTGATTTTCGATATGTAAATGGTTTTTGTGATACCTTTCAAGACCACAGTGGATTTCCCATCTATATCGGTGAGGATGAGGAGGGCAACCGAGTATATACTCTAGGAGTGGGCAAAGACGTACTAATGGCTAAGAAGTCCTTGGAAGACCTGCGTTATTTGCTAGGTTTTACCGAAAAGGAACTGGTGGTAGAGCCAGTTTTCATCAACGGTCAGAATATCATCATGTTCTTCAGCCGTTGGCCGAAATTTTTGGGGGGAGACCACTTAAATGTTCTAAGTTCCACCTATTTAATACAGAACCAATTCAATATTCTGCAAAGAGTTGTCGATAACTTGCGGGGAAGGCTGCAGAACATGCACTAATTGATATACCGCCTTAAGCTTGCGGAGTCGAGGCTTTTCATGGATAATTGGGTAGGAGATACCAAGTATCTGGAGGAAACGCTAGTGGGAGCCCGCATTAAGGAAGTAATTGAAGATAGTATAGCCTTTGAAGTTGGCTTGGAATCGGGAGATAGAGTGCTCAGCATCAACGGTCAGCCGCTGGTAGACATTCTTGATTATCAATTCTATTCTAAAGATGATAATATAACCCTGGAAGTGGAGAAAAACAGCGGTGAACGATGGTTCATCGATATAGAAAAGGACTATGATGACGAACTGGGGTTGTTGTTTGATGAGGTAGTTTTTGATCGCATCAGGGTATGCCGCAACCGCTGTGTGTTTTGCTTTGTTGACCAATTACCAGCGGATATGCGCAAGACTCTATATGTAAAAGATGATGACTACCGTTACTCTTTCCTGTTCGGCAATTTTGTGACGCTTACTAATTTAACGGAAAGCGACTGGGATAAATTAGAGAGTATGCGACTCAGCCCCCTATATGTGTCAGTTCATACTACGTCTGGCCAATTGCGTCAGCAAATGATGAAAAATCCTCAGGCAGCGCATATCAAAGAAGACCTAATGCGCCTCAAAAAAGCCGGTATCCAGGTACATACTCAGATCGTGCTCTGTCCCGGCCTGAACGATGGAGCAGAATTGCTGACCACCATTAATGATTTGGCTGATCTTTATCCATCAGTACAGTCAATAGGAATAGTACCGGTGGGTCTAACTGGTCATCGCCAAGGTTTACCGGTCATAGGTAGTTTCACTTCCGCCCAAGCCCGGGAACTGATTGAGCAGGCTAATCGTTGGCAGGACAAATTCCGCTCCCAGTGGGGAACCGGCTTGGTCTACTTAGCGGATGAGTTTTTTATAAAAGCGGGTCTTCCGATACCACCTAATGAGTACTATGATGACTATAGCCAAATTGAAAATGGCATAGGGCTAACTCGTTTGTTTCTGGATGACTGGAGAGAGATAATAGTAGACCTACCCAGTGAGGTGGAACCCACCGAGGCTTACCTGGTGACCGGTGAGTCCGCGGCTGTGCTCATGCAATCCGTGGCTAATGATTTTAATAGGATCAAGGGTCTTAGGGTAGGAGTTGTCACGGTGCCTAATCAGTACTTTGGCGGTAATGTAACCGTAACCGGACTACTGACCGGAACCGATATTATTAATTGTCTGCAGAACGATTATAAAGGCAAAAAAGTAATCATTCCGGAAGTTTTATTACAGGAAGGCAGCACGATAATGTTAGATGACATAAGCGTGGAAGAAATTGCGTTCCGGAGTGGGGCAGTGCTTCGTACTACCGATGGCAGTGCCCGCTCTTTAGCGGAAGCTGTTTTATACTGATGTTGATGGGAGGATCAGCATGGCTAAACCGGTGGTTGCCATTGTAGGACGACCCAATGTGGGTAAATCAACCTTATTTAACCGTCTGGCCGGAGCCCGCAAGGCTATCGTCGAAGATATTCCTGGGGTAACCCGAGATCGTCTTTATGAAAGCACTGATTGGGCTGGGCGGGAATTCGTAATTATCGATACCGGAGGAATACGTTTTGATGAAGGGGATGTGTTCGCTCGGGAAGTTAAGCTGCAGGCTGAATTGGCTATCGAAGAAGCTGACGTGATCGTTTTTGTGGTAGATACCAAAGACGGGGTCACTCATGAAGACGAACAGGTAGCTGAACTATTGAGAAAATCGCAGCGTCCGGTAGTTCTGGCCGCCAACAAAGTAGAGAACTTTGACAAACAGCTGGAATACTATGAGTTTTACAATCTGGGCTTGGGGGATCCCATTCCCATTTCTGCTATGCATGGCATGAATACTGATGAACTGCTGGATGCGGTGATAAGTAAGTTCGGCCCACCTGCACAGTACGCTGAAGATCCCAATGCCGTTAAAATAGCGGTGGTAGGGCGGCCCAATGTGGGTAAATCATCACTGGTAAACGCCCTGTTGGGAGAAGAGCGTGTTATTGTCAGTGATGTACCGGGAACCACGCGGGATGCTATCGACACTCCCTTCCGCTATAATGGCAAGGATTATATTCTGATAGATACAGCAGGTATTCGCAAGAAATCACGCATCAAGGAGACTACTGAAAAATACAGTGTAATACGATCCCTGCGCAGTGTGGATCGAGCAGATGTGGTGCTCTTAATACTCGATGCTACCGAGGGAGTAATTGATCAGGATCAGCGTATCGCCGGATATGTACAGGAGCAGGGCAAAGCCAATATTATTGTGGTAAATAAGTGGGATCTGATCGAAAAAACCGGCAGTACTATGAACAAATTCGATAAGGATATTCGCGAGGAACTAAAGTTTTTATCGTATTCGCCGTTGTTATATATTTCCGCCTTGACCCGCAAACGGATTTTTCAGGTACTGGACATTGCTGATTTTGTGGTTGAGCAGCATAATCGCCGCATATCCACGGCTGAGCTGAATAGAGTGCTAAACGAAGCGATGATGCTGAACCCCCTTCCCGGTGGAGGAGGGAAACGGATCAAAATCTATTACGGCACCCAGGTGCGTACGGCACCGCCTACCTTTGTTCTATTCGCCAATAATCCCGAAATGGTTCATTTTTCGTATCTTCGCTACTTGGAGAATCAGTTACGTCAGAATTTTGGATTCGAGGGGACGCCCATTCGCTTGATCGTCAGGGGTCGCAGCGGGCAGGAAGAATAGATATTGGGGGGATCGACGTGTACAGTGTGGCTTTAATCATCTTGTGCTATCTTATCGGTGCTATTCCTTTTTCATATCTTGTTTCCCAATTAAAAGGGGTCGATATTCGCACGCGCGGCAGTGGCAACGTTGGTGCCACCAATGTGCTGCGGACTTTGGGGCCGGCCCTTGGAGCTGCAGCATTAGGGGGCGATTTCTTAAAAGGGTTGGCAGCCGCTTGGATCGGCACCATGGCCGGTGGTGAGTGGCTGATGGTTGGTTGTGCATTGGCGGCAGTGCTAGGCCATTGCTACTCAGTTTTCCTTCGCTTTCGGGGAGGCAAAGGTATGGCAACCTCGGCAGGGATTGTGCTATATTTGCTGCCCAAAATATTTTTAATAATGCTGGTAGTCTTTGTGGTGGTAGTAGCACTTTTGCGCTATGTTTCCCTGGGATCGATAACGGTAGCCATACTGTTCCCTATTTTGACTTTGGTAATGAATGAACCCCATGAGTTATTAGTTTTTAGTGTATTGTTGGCGGCCCTGGTGGTCTATCGTCACAGTGAAAACATTGATCGGCTGCGCAAGGGTACCGAGTCTAAATTAGGATCTCGAGCCTGAACATTCTATTGTGGAGGTCAATATGCATCCAATCTGCATTCTGGGAGCGGGGAGTTGGGGAACTGCTCAAGCTATTTCACTGGCTTCTGTCGGCCAAGATGTTATTCTGTGGGGGCGGGAAGAAGATGGTATTGCTCAAATAAAAGCTGCCGGTGAGAATAAACGCTTTTTACCGGGTGTTGCCCTTCCTGATACCATACAGATCACCCATGATATGGCTGAAGCTGTTGAAGAGGCTCATATCATCATCCTGGCTGTACCTGCCCAGACGGTTCGGCAGGTATTGGTTCGTGTTGCCCCTTTTTTGCCTGCTGACGCACTAATAATAAATACTGCTAAAGGGTTGGAACTTGAAAGTGGAATGCGGATTAGTCAAGTAGTTACCGATGTTCTAGGACAGGATATATTGGAGAGGTATGCTGTGTTGTCTGGCCCTAGTCATGCGGAGGAAGTTTCTCGTAAGGTTCCTACCGCAGTCACGGCTGCTTCGGTCAATCTGCAAACTGCTCATCGCGTGCAGGATCTGTATATGGCACCCTGGTTTAGGGTCTATACTAATCCGGATGTAGCCGGAGTTGAACTGGGGGGATCCCTGAAGAATATCATTGCCATTGCCGCTGGTATGATTTATGGATTGGGTTATGGGGATAACGCTCAAGCTGCCCTGATCACCCGCGGTTTAACAGAAATAACTCGTTTGGGCTTGGCTATGGGCGGTAACTATCGCACCTTTTCCGGGTTGAGCGGGATGGGCGATTTGATAGTGACCTGTGGGAGCCGTCATTCCCGGAATAGGCGCGCTGGAGAAATGATAGGGCAAGGGATGACCCTGGAAGAGACCCTGGAAAAAGTAGGCATGGTAGTAGAAGGGGCCTATACTGCCAAGATCGCTTATAAACTGGCGGAATCGTTCCAGGTGGATATGCCCATAAGCAAGGCCTGTTATCGCATCCTGCATGAGAAGCATGATCCCCGCGATGAAGTATTCCGCTTAATGATGCGGGGCAAGAAACATGAGATAGAAGATATGGTCCAACCTTAGTTTGGGGCTGGTAAGTGTGATAGAAGATCACACTTTTTTTGTTTTCTGGTTATATTACCGATTATTGATAAATATATTTGTACTGTTAAACGTCAATGAGTAAGAGGGTATCCGTGTCGAAGGGAGGGTGCCTTTCAAGTCTACATCCGAGGGAGGGAAAATGAAAAGTGGAAGGTAACAACATCTTACAGGATATCGCTGAACGTACCGGCGGCGATATATACCTGGGGGTGGTCGGGCCAGTTCGCACCGGGAAATCTACGTTCATCAAACGTTTCATGGAATTGATGATCCTGCCTAATATCAAAGACAGCTATGACCGGGAACGGGCGATAGACGAACTGCCCCAGAGCGGAGCGGGCAAGACCATTACCACTACCGAACCCAAATTTGTTCCCAATGAAGCAGTCGAGATCACCACGGCCAACGGTCTGTCCTTTAAAGCCAGACTGGTGGATTGCGTGGGCTACACTGTGGAAGGGGCTCTGGGTTACGAAGAGGATGATGAACCTCGAATGGTAAAGACTCCCTGGTTTGACTATGAGGTTCCCTTCGAAGAAGCGGCCGAAATAGGAACCAGGAAAGTCATTGTTGATCACTCGACAATTGGCATTGTAGTTACCACCGATGGGAGCATCAGTGACATCAGCCGGGAGCATTATGAGCTTCCTGAGGATCGAGTGATAGCCGAATTAAAGGAACTCAATAAGCCCTTTATCATTCTGCTGAACTCCATACATCCCTATGATCGTGAGACTCTAAGCCTGGCCGAAGAGCTAAGCGACCGATACGGTGTTAGCGTCATTCCTCTGGACGCAGCCCAGATGACTGTAGAACAGGTTTATGGAGTCCTGGAAGAAGTTCTCTATGAATTCCCTGTGCAGGAAGTCAATATCAAACTACCGCGCTGGGTTGATGAGTTGGATGAAGATTTTTGGCTCCGGGAAGGTTTGGAGAACGCTATTCGCGACATACTTAACGAGGTGCGTAAAGTACGGGATATTGACAAAGCCATTGAAAGGCTATCAGAGGTCGAAAACATCAGCTATGTGAGCTTAGAAGAAATGAATTTGGGCACCGGCACAGTTGCCATCGATGTAACGGTTCCTGAGGAATTATTCTATCGGTCGCTCAGTGATGTCAGTGGATTCTCAGTGCAGGGAACTCATGACATCATGAGGTTGATGAAAGATTTCAGTGTGGCCAAGCGCGAATTTGACAAAGTTTCATCGGCACTGGAAGAAGTAAAAGAATCCGGTTACGGAGTAGTGACTCCCCGCCTGGAGGAGATGTTCCTGGAAGAACCGGAATTGATCCGCCAGGGAAGCCGTTTCGGAGTGAAGTTAAAAGCCAAAGCTCCTTCACTGCATATCATCCGGGCCGATATTACTACGGAAATCACACCTATCATCGGTACAGAAAAGCAGTGTGAAGAACTGGTCCGCTATATGCTGGATGAATTTGAAGAAGATCCCGCCAAGATCTGGGATTCCAATATCTTCGGTAAATCACTGCATGATCTGGTTCGGGAAGGTATCCAGAATAAACTCCACCGCATGCCGGAAAATGCCCAGGTCAAACTGCAGGATACCCTGCAGAGGATCGTCAACGAAGGCAGTGGAGGACTTATCTGTATTATAATTTAGTAACTAAATTATAAAATCATACAAATACGCGAACCGTTTTCGGGAAGACCTGAAAACGGTTCTTTTTGGTTTAGGCATTCGAGGTTGGCTTAGAGGGTGCCCATAGTTCACCCCTTTGTGATGCTCAGTCTTATAGGTGAAAGAGTATAAGGATAAACCGGATTGCACAATCTAGCTTTTAGGAATGGGTAGACAGCCAATAATAGAAAGGAGTAATTGCGTTTGTCAGACTTAGAAATGATGGTGATACCAGAACATATTGAAGAAGTAGGCGAATATGTAGTAGCGACTTATTATCTGCAGACCAGCCGTAATGTAGACATCGTAAAAAAGATAAGCTCCATCGCTATAGAACAAACTACAGGAACCTGGGTGCCCGTTCCGGAAGAGACTGCAGAAGTCAGGGAGAAATATGTAGCCAAGGTAATTGGCATCTATGAGGTGCCGGCTAATGAGTACGAGGTACCGGGAAATCAAGATACACGTCAGTGGGTATTTCAGTTAGCTTTTCCAGCAGTGAATTTCGGACCTCAGATACCTATGCTGTTATCCACTATAATAGGCAACATTTCTATGGTTGGTCCTCTCAAACTATTGGATATAAAGTTTCCTGCCAAGTTTCTGGCCCGCTTCAAGGGACCTAAATTTGGCGTTGAAGGTGTGCGGGAACTGCTAGGAGTATATGACCGGCCGCTACTCAACAATATGATTAAACCCTGTACCGGATATACTCCCGAAGTAGGATGTCGTTTGTTTGCTCGTGCGGTTGAAGGCGGAGTAGACATAATCAAGGATGATGAACTGATCGCTGATCCTCCTTTTAATCCCCGTGATCAGCGGATAAAGCTGTATATGGAAGTGATTCGCCAGCACTATGAAGAGACCGGCCATAAAGTTTTGTATACCCCCAACATTACTGATGGAGCCTTAAATGTGCTGGATAATGCAAGGCGGGCTATTGATGCCGGAGCCAACGCCATAATGATCAATTACCTGACAGTAGGGATATCTGCTATGCAGGGTTTGGCAGAGCATCCGGATATTAATGTTCCTATTATGGCTCACCTTGATTTTGCAGGAACCATGTATGAATCTCCGGTATCAGGTATGAGTTCACACCTGATCCTGGGCAAACTAGCCCGCATGGCCGGAGCCGATATGGTAGTATATCCCAGCCCTTATGGCAAATTCCCCCTTCTGCGGGAGCGTTACCTGCAAATCGGATACCATCTAAACGGCTCTTGGTGCAACATTAAACGGGTTTTTCCCATGCCCGGCGGTGGCGTGATGCCCAATTGTGTGCATGCTATATATCGCGATCTGGGATCAGACAGCATCATGGGCTGTGGCGGTGCTATACATGGTCATCCCATGGGGCCAGTAGCCGGAGCCAAGGCTATGCGGCAGGTGATTGATGCCGCAGTTAAGGGGATATCGATGGTCGAAGCCGCCAAAGAATACCCGGAATTACAAGCAGCACTAGATGCTTGGGGTCTTATGGAAGAAGAAGAGAATGGTCTTTTCGACATTAAAGGATAACGAGGAGGTATACCTTTGGCCAAGCAGTACACATGTGAAGAAGTAAAAACAAGACTTCAGCAGCAAATCAATGCTGGAAAACCCATCATCATTGCTGGTGCTGGTACGGGAATTTCCGGAAAATTTTCAGAGCAGGGCGGAGTAGACCTCATTGGGGTTTACAATTCCGGACTTTTCCGTATGGATGGAAAAGGTTCCCTAGCGGGCCTTATGCCTTACGGTGATGCCAACCAGATAGTGATCGACCTGGCCCACCGAATATTCCCGGTTATTAAAGAAACCCCTATGATCGCTGGTATCTGCGGGACTGATCCCAACAGGGAAATGCGACCTTACCTGCAACATTTACAGCATCTTGGGTTCTCAGCTATCATGAACTTTCCGACTGTAGGTTTAATTGACGGCAGGTTCCGTCAGGAGCTGGAAGACACCGGAATGGGATATTCGGTAGAAATCAATACCTTAAAGATTGGCAAGGAATTAGGCCTGTTTACCCTGGGATATGCCTTTAATGTAGAGGAGGCACGTCTGGTAGGGCAAGCCCAACTGGACGTATTAATCTGTCATATGGGTCTGACTGCTGGCGGCTCAATCGGCTCCAAATATGCAGAAGACAGGCTTACATTGGAAAAATCCGCTGACCTTGTTAACCAGATGACCAAGGCAGCTCGTGAAGGCTATAAGGAGATAATGATTTTCGCTCACGGCGGACCTATAGCCTATCCGGAAGATACTCGCTATATATATGAAAACACTGAATGTGTTGGCTTTTTGGGCGCTTCCAGTATTGAACGTATTCCTATCGAAGTGCCTCTCAAAAATGCCTGCCAAGAGTTTAAGAATATTTCTATCAAGAAAAAATAGATTGATTGACTCTCCCTGTTGTTTCTCAAGAATAGGGAGAGTTTTGAACCTTAAATGAGATGAAAATGGTGAAACAATGCAAACAATTGAAATTGACACTGCTCTTTCCATAAGCGATCATAGCCCGGCGGCAGACAAAACTGTCTGCCTGGTAATCGATGTCATCAGAGCCAGCAGTACTATCGTGTCACTTCTGGATAACGGCTGTCGTCGTGTATATACGGTAGCTGAGGAGGAAAAGGCGCGTCAGCTAGGGGCAGAAAGACACATGCTTACCAGCGGTGAATGGCAGGGAATCAAATTGTCCGGGTTTGACATGGATAATTCACCGGCTGAAGCCAGAACGTTTCCAGTTAAGCATAGAGATGTGGTGCTGTGCACCAGTAATGGTACACGAGTTATAGACAAGGCAAAGAAATGTGTACAACTGTTCATTGCCAGCCTCCTGAATGCCAAGGTTTGTGCCAGAGTTGGTTTGCTGGCAGCGCAGGCTGCTTCCAGTGGTATAACCATCGTATGCGCCGGGCAGTACGGCAAATTTGTATTGGATGATGCCTACTGCGCTGGATATGTGCTGCAGGAGATAGAAAAACAGGCCGACAAACTTGGTATCGAATTGAAGGAGTCTGACGCATGCCGGGCGGCCAAGGCGGTGGTTAAAGCTTACCCAGATGCCCGAACGGCTTTTATGGAATCAGCCAGCGGTAAAGTACTGCTGGGAACTGGGGGAAAAGAGGATTTCGAAGTTTGTCTGGAGACTAATTCTTCGCATGCAGTTCCTTACCTGCAGTTAGAAGATGACTTAATATGGTTTGTTAATTGGGAGGAAAAAGATCGTTAACAACAGGAGGAAAAAGCATGACGGCTAAACAGATTATAGTAGCAGGCATTCTCGATACCAAAGGAGACGAAATTAAATTTCTGGCTGAGAGAGTAAAAGCTGCCGGTGGGAAACCATCTGTTTTGGAAATCAGTGTTGGTCATGAAGTAGGATGGGCTGATATCTCATTGAGCGATGTGGTAGCTCGGGTTGGCAAGAAAAAGGAAGATATTTTTGCATTGGACCGAAACAGTGCCTCGGATTTAATTGCTCAGGGAGCTATTAAGCTGATTAAGGAAATGCGGGAAGCTGGCCAGGTAGACGGGATCATTGCTTATGGTGGTTCCATGGGGGCCAGTATAGCTACCCGTATCATGCAGTCGCTGCCCATCGGATTTCCCAAAGTTATGCTGACTACCATGGCCTCAGGTGATGTATCACCTTATGTTGGTACCCGGGATATTTGCATGATATATCCCATAGCCGAAGCTGGACTAAACAAAGTGACCCGCCCGATACTGAATAATGCGGCTGCAGCTGTAGTGGGAATGGCCTCCCCGCCGGATATGGAAGGAATAGAGGAAAAGCCTCTGATTGGCTGCATGATGTTTGGGGTTACTACTCCCTGTGTGCTGCGCGCATCCTCAATAGTGGAAAAGGCCGGCTATGATGTGATGATTAACCATGCGGTAGGCAGTGGAGGCCGTTCCATGGAGGAGTTGATTCGGGATGGCTATATAACAGGTATACTGGACATAACTACCCATGAAATTGCCGATGAAATGTTAGGCGGGGTACTAAGTGCTGGCCCCGACCGTATGACGGCTGCTGGGGAAATGGGTATACCTCAGGTGATAGCCCCGGGAGGATTGGATCTGATAAATTTTGGCCCCAAAAGCACTGTACCGGCAACATTATTAAAAGAAACTGATCAGCCCGGAAGAGGTTTGTATGAACATAATCCCACGGTAACTTGTGTTGGAGTCTCCATGGATGAGATCTATGAGATAGGAGAGCATATGGCCAGGAAACTCAATGCCGCCAAAGGCCCCAGCATCATGTGCGTGCCTATGCGAGGGTGGGGAGCCTGTGATTTGGCCACACCTGACATAGAACTTGGTTGGGCGGGACCCGGAGCAGGACCGGTATGGGCTGCTGATGAAAATAATCCCCAATGGTCAAAGCGCTCGATGAGGTATGTGCAAGCGCTTAAAGCTGCCATTAATCCTGATAAGGATAATTTGGAAGTTATTCTGGTAGATAAACACATGAATGACCCTGAATGTGCCGAATTTTTGGCTGAACTGCTGCTGGAAATGCTAAAGGGCAAATGGACTAAGGGTAACCGAGCCGACCATCCTTTTGTAATTCCCTTTTAAGTGGGGAGGCAGCTTATGTCGGTACAGTATAAACGCGGTGAAATAACTACCCGGCTGCGTAATCAAGTTAAAGATAACCGGGCCTTGCTAATGTTTGGTGCTGGGACCGGTTTAACAGCCAAATGTGCTGATTTGGGCGGTGCTGACTTAGTGGCGGTTTATTCCACAGCCATATTTCGCATGATGGGACTGCCCACTCTCCTGGCCTGGATGCCCTATGAAGACTGCAATGTATGCGTTAAAGAAATGGCCCAGGAAATAATCCCAGTGGTTAAAACCGCACCCTGTATTGCCGGTATAGGAGCACATAATCCGGCAATAAACCTGGAACGGCTCATGGATGAAATGATGGCTTTAGGCTTTTCCGGCATTACCAATGAGCCCTTCTGCGGACTTTACGGGGAGTATTTCTCCAAACAGTTGGAAGCTGCGGGCATTGGCTTTCCCCGGGAAGTCGAACTTATCAGAACTGCTCACCAAAAAGACATATTTACGGTAGCTTGGGCTTTCGATGCTGAAGAGGCCAGAATAATGGCGGAGGCAGGCGCTGATGTAATTGGCGCTATAGTTGGAGTAACCAGCGGTGGACTAACCGGGGCCAAAGAGGTCATGACTCTGGAGAAGGCCACTGAGGAGGTACAGAAAATATGTTTGGCAGCTCGCAGTGTAAATCCTGAGGTTTTCGTACTGACCCACGGAGGACCTTTTGCTGATGTACCCACTGCCCAGTATTCAGTAGCCCACTCCGATGCCGACGGCTATGCTGCTGGTTCCAGCGGGGAACGAATGCCCACCGAACAGGCAGTAATAGCTATTACCAAAGAGTATAAAAGCATTAAGGTTTCAAGATGAGGTAGGTATGAGGGTTATATCTATCTAGGTTTACTTGCGAAAAGGAGTACAAATTATTATGAAAGGTCAACTCTTCCTCGTGTGATCACCTCTGATGGTGAAATCATTGCAAGTGAGAAAAACAAGACAATCTGCCTGCCGAAGCTATGGTAGGTCTGCCCGTCCCTTATGGAGTTATGCAGGGGCGGGCCCGTTTCATTTTAAACTTGTAAGATGCTTATATGGAAGACGTAAATATATGGTTAACCAGGATCCACTGTATTCTCTGTCAATTTTGCCGGGGGGTTAGGGTCTCTTACTGAACTGCAAAACTACGGATGGATGTTCCTGGAAAGGAAGGCTCCTAAGAGATCCTTTTATATATAAATATAAAAACCGCCCACATTTTCGATTTTGTACCGCTCCAATGTTGTGCGGTAACTTGGAGAGCTTGGTATATTGATGATAGAATGGAAAAGAAAGATAACAAAAACAGATAATGCAAACTATAGACACAAGAAAGGGATGATATTATGAAAAACAGGAGATTCACAGCAGTTATAACCGCAGTTATCATGTTATTGAGCATTTTCCTCACCGGTTTTACATATCAGGCGGGCATCGGAACCGTTTATTATGAGACCAAATCGGAGATCTATGATAATGCTACTTATCACGAACAACTGGCTGGCCACAGTACCAACGGCATTGAACGAGCTTATTTTGTAAACGTAGATATGCAGAGCACGGACTTAAAACCATATGTATTCGAAGGTGAAGTCACTGGAACCTATACACTGTCTACCATGATCAGCACCCTTGAAGAGGAAGGCTACCGGGTGGTGGCGGGCATCAACGGAGATCTTTTCGATACCTCCTCCGGGGTTTCCAAGGGGTTGACCATTCATGACGGCAAGATCAAAACCTCCGGTTACGCTCCGGAATATGTGATATCCTTTGACGAAGATGGTGCTGCTTCTCTGCAAAAGGTGAATCTTCGTTATACCCTAAAAGGAACTATCAATGTTCCCGTGGTGATCACGCCACCGGAAGACCCCACTGAATCGGAAGAACCCACTGAGCCGGAGGAGCCTGAGGAATCTGAGGATCCGACTGACCTAGAAGATCCAGCCGAGGCGGAAGACCCGGGTGAGTCCACCGAAACAACTGAGTCAGAAGACCTGAGCGAGTCGACAGATACCACCGGGACGGCAGATGCCAATGAACTGATCTCTACTGATGAGGCCCAAGAGCCGGAACAGGAGACAGTCTACATTCAGAGGGAATTCAATGCGGATATTGAATTTTTTAATGTTCCCCATGGAGGGGCTAAGGCTGTGCATCTGTTTAACCGCCAATATGCCCCCTCGACCAAAACCTCGGGAAACTGTGTTGAAGTAATTTTGGCGACGGGTTCTCCGGAAGATGCGGAACTGACAGTGGGCGGCACTGTCACCGCCACCGTTGTCGAAGTGAGAAATGGAAACTCCAATGCTCCTATCGGTGCCAGTCAACTAGTCCTTTCAACCGCCGGGGATTCTGCCTATGCGGAGCAGTTGTCTCAGCTGATTCCAGGCAGTGAAATAGAGATTTCTGTGTACGATGGGAGCGGAAACCTGTCCAA
>ENA-UOUL01000984-UOUL01000984.1-bioreactor-metagenome-genome-assembly--contig:-NODE-984-length-44301-cov-5.911293_pt1 | contig 44301 bp, 52 predicted proteins | sample MGYA00249838_ERZ747220 | MGnify/ENA primary metagenome ERZ747220 (study PRJEB28778, sample SAMN05720191) | bioreactor metagenome | isolation source: Anaerobic biogas reactor | place: USA:Washington... | reverse complement strand
TGCTTACCCAGAATGTCTTCACGCCTGCGTCCCGTAATATTTAAATAGGTGTCGTTTATTAAGGTGACCATACCATTTTTATCAACTGCAATAACTCCTTCATAAGGATTTTCAATAATTTGCTCCATGAATGATTTATTCTGTTCAACATATTCCAGTTCACCAGCAATCTTCCCTATCTCGGTTATGTCCCTTAATATACCTACAGCACCGACAATTTCTCCGTTTTGAATAAGGGGCGTGCGATTGGTAATAATAATGTCATCACTTATTTTTTGCTTTTCATTAAGCTGGCTTTTCCCCGTCTTCACAATTTCATCAAGACCCGATCCCGGCAATACAGAATTAACGTGTTTTCCAACGGCATCTTTTTCTTCACAGCCCAATATTCTTTCTGCTATAGGATTGAATATGGTGATCATGCAATCATTATTAACGGCAACTACTCCACTGTAAGTATTTAATGAATTGACAATAGTATTTATATACTCTTGTGCTTGTTCGCCCTGATTTATCATTTTCTCACTCCTTCCCGGATAGTAATGTTGCCTTCTCCCATTATGAGCACGGTTCCGTATCTCTTCTATACTTATCTCCATTATCCATGTTCACTGGCGTTGCATAAAACGCCACAGTTCTTTGCAAACCATAAAATGACAACACATTTTGTCCCTTAACATGGCGTATATTCCTGTATGCAAAAAAGGATTCCGGTTAAATCTGACAAAGGAACGGGGTATTAAAGGCAGTCCGTTCCGCATCTTGCCAATACTATACGCTTTTTAGTCAATCAACGTATCGAAGGCTAGATCATCAAGATAATCGGCCTCGCAGCTATCACCTGCCTTCGTTGGCCCCGGGAAGAACGATTGGCTTAACGGCAAGGTTTTGATAAATTCTCGGACAAGGCGCCACCCGGGTTAAAAGCATCTTGCGGTTGATCGAGATATTAGATGTACATGACAAACCGATCGTAATTATCAGCATATTGACGGCTTATGATGCCGATGCCATCTACAGGGATAAAGCCGGAAAAAGCCATAGCGTTACGTTTTAAACATAAGCGAAACCTGTGCCAAGGAAAATCCGGTTCAGTTTATTACTGACTATACATTAGAACCCAATAACACAAGCGATGTAAATATAGCCAAAGAACGTCTACTTAAAATCAAAGACAATACTGATGTAACCGACATTTATGTTGATGGCGGTTACTATGGTGAAGAAGTACTGGAAAAAGCCCAGGAATTAGAAATCAACTTGCATTACACTGATATAACCGGGCGCAAAGCACCCAAGGATAAGCTACCTACAACTTGTTTTACGTTTGATGATGAAATTAAAGTGCTAAGTTGCCCGCATGGTAAGACACCGTTAAGAAGCGATTACGATTCCAAAAAGAAAGTTAGTAGCAGTCACTTTTCCCATGATGATTGCAAAGGCTGTCCGGTTTTTAATATTTGTCCGGTAAAATCCCAAAAGAAAACCCGAGTGCTAAGGGTTAGCTCAAAAACTATTTTGGCCACTCAGACCCGAAAACAAATATTAAACAAGGACATTAAACGTGAAAACACCAGCCATCGTGCTGCAATCGAAGGAACCAACTCCGCCCTTAAAAGAGGCGAAGATGCTGATAAACTTGATGTACGGGGCAAGGTAAAATGTCGTCTGGCAAGTGGATTAAAAGTCATAGCCCGTAACGTCAAACAGTTTACCCGTTTTGCTCAAAGTAAGTTTAAGAAACCTAAGCAAGACCCGATACCAGGAGGAATGTGCCCAAATCCAAGTTAAATCCCAAAAAGTGGTAGAAATGGGGGCTTAAATTAACGATCTTCAATTGAAAAAGAGCTTTTGAGTCACCGACTCACTAAAAAAATTTTTAGCAAAAAAGTTTACGGGGTAAAATACCCTGTTTTTGCAGTAGAATCAATCGTTCATTTGCCTCTTGTCGGCCAACAGGGCATTCGTAATAGTGGCATGGTCCGGGTACGCCCGATTATCCTAGAAAACAGTCCGCAGTGAAATCAATGATAAAATAGTTGGTTGAGGTTACCCAGTGTTCCAGGTTTATTGTCTTTCAAAGCTTCGTTTTTAACCAAGTTAAAGAGCTTCCAGGCCAGTTCTAACGGTATCACGGATACGCCAGGAAAGCTGCGTAGCATTAATTGACTCTAATCCCAGTTGAATGCTGAACGTATTATATATTATTTTACAATACTTTTATAAAATTTACGAATATAGAAAAATTACTTAATATGATCCTTCGTAATAAGCAGAAGGAAAAGGCTTAAAAAAGCTACCAAGCTTCTGCCCTTTTTAGCTCCCATCAAGGTTTCCTGTCTATAGTAGTGTTTTCATGCTATTCTTCTTTCTTAATAAACAAAAAAGGGCGGTGACGGATATATCCATCACCTAACAGTAGTGTTATATGTTAAAAGGGGGTTACACATAAGTTTGAAAACTTTACTTTATTTTAATTTACATTTATCATTTCGTCTTGAGTCCATTGGGGATAAAAGTTCTTTTTCAAGCTGGCTCGAAGTTCCCCTCGTAAATCCGGATGTGCGATGGAAATTAACTCCGCAGCTCTCTCCCTTCTTGTTTTGAACCTTAGGCTGGCAATGCCGTATTCAGTAATAACATAATCGGCAAAAGTCCTGGGAACGGTAACCGGCGTTCCTTCGGGCAGTTCAGGAACAATTGCTGATGACAGGGAGCCATCCTTCAGCTTTCTGGCGGCGTTAAGAAGAGTGATTCCTTTGCCGCCTTGGGACCAGAATGCTCCAATGGCAAAATCCAATTGTCCGCCAGTACCGCTGATTTGATTGTGTTTTAAACCCTCGGAGGCTATCTGTCCGCTATAATCGACCATAAGCGCCATGTTTAACGCTACCATATTGGGATGTTGGGCAACAAAAACTGAATTATTGGTATAAGATGCCGGATACAGTTCACAGGCCGGATTTTCACGCAAATAATCATACATAGATTGGTCGCCCATACCAAAGGTTGCAACTGTCACACCCTTATGAAAGGGTTTTCTGTTATTAGTTACAATCCCTTTTTCAACCAGTTCAGGCAAACCACCGGGAAACATTTCCGTCAGAACACCCAGATCATGCTTGCCGTTCAGACCTGCTACTACCGCTTCCGGAATGCCACCAATCCCCATTTGAATCGTGTCCCCATCGTTGATCAGTTCCAGAACATACTGGGCTATGGTTTTTTCCTTCTCTGTTGGAGCACCTCGCCCGAAGGTAGGAATAGGGGTGGAATTCTCCACAAAATAATCAAATTCCGAAATATGCATCCAGTTGTTTCCGAATACAACCGGCATTTGATCATTGACTTCAGCAATGCCCAAACGCAGCTTGCCAATCTCTCTTCCCTTACGAATCGATTCCATTGTATAGAAATTTGTCAGGCCCAGATTAACAAAACCAAACGAGTTGGGCGGAGTAACCATAGCGATAAATATGTCGGTTTTTGAACTCACTTTGTAATGAAGGTCGGTTGCTTTGACCGGATAAAAATCAGCCATTTGACTGCTTCCCATTTTTCTGGTTGTGGCGATGCCGAAGCCGGGCATAAAATTTATTTTTCCATCTAAATTGCGCATATAGTCGGGATCATACATTTTGCTGGGGCGTACCTGAACCGTATCGAAAAACTTAACATCTCTCAACTCTTCATGCCTATCCAAAATAGCATCGTATATAGCAGTCGAGCAGGCTCCGATAGCCAGCCCGGTTGCTAGCACGTCTCCAGATTGTACTTGCCGGGCGGCTTCTTCTATTGAAATTAATTTTTGTTGATATTCATTGATTGGAGACATACCATTACCTCCTATTTTTATATTTGATCTTTGAAAATGGCTGTGATATTCAAACCTCAACTATCAAAGCTAAATGCAGGCCTGGCTGCAGAACCGGAGTACTTATCTCCCGGGAACACCCGGTTTCCCAACTTGACTTCCTTCCCAATCACGTCCATGGTCACCGTGGTGGGGTCCATATCCACAAGATTGCCCATTATCCAGGGCCCTTCATTGAGTTCAACCAATACAATAGTATAGGGAACTTCATTTTGGCGGCCTTCAGGAGCTACGTTGGTTGTTGTAAAGGTTACTATTTTACCATTGCCAGTTAATTGAACAATATCCAGATCTGTACCGCTGCACTCATTGCATACCATCATCGGTGGGCATGTGACTGCCCCACATTTGTTACACTTTAATCCCATCAATTTATTCCTTCTGAGTGCCTTGTTATATTCTTTGAACGGAAGCTTATATTCCATATTTAATTCCTCCTTTAATTAGCTGACAGAATCAGGTTGACGATTACACCATCGCCGCCTAATGTATCTACAAGGCCAAGTTTGGCACCTTCAACCTGTCTACCCTGGTCTACCATCTGACCTCGCAATTGACGGGTTACTTCATATACCTGGGAAGCTCCGGTAGCTCCGATAGGATGACCCTTGGACTTCAATCCTCCAGAGATATTTATAGGAATCTTACCTCCAATTTTTGTTTCACCTTTTTCCCACGCTTCTCCAGCTTTGCCAAATTCAAAAAAGCCGAGGCTTTCTGCTGCAATTAAGGAGGCAATACTAAAACAATCATGGAGCTCGCATATGTCTATATCTTCCGGTCTAACCCCGGCCATACTGTAAGCTTGCTGGGAAGCAAGCTCTCTGGCTCTGAGCCTCGGTAAAAACTTACGCTGACCAGCCAGTTGGGGAGATGAAGCCTGCCCAATACCCTTAATGTATATCGGTTTATCAATAAGCTTTTTGGCTACCTCTTCTGAAGCTAGAACAACAGCGGCAGCACCGTCAGAAAATGGACAGCAATCATGCAGTTGCAGCGGTGTAGTAACCATAAAGCTCTTTAACACATCATCTATTGTTATTTCTTCATGGAATTGGGCATTGGGGTTTTTCATGCCGTATTGATGAGATTGAACCGAAACCGCCGCCATCTGTTCTTTAAGCTTTTTCATAGGTATTCCATATCTATCAGAATAAAGGTGAGCCAATAGAGCAAAGGCTGCAGGGAAGGTAAAACCTGACGGGAACTCCCAACGGCTGTCCCCGAACATGGCAAATGTTCGGGTTGCTAATGATGTACCCATGGCAGTTGCTCGTTCTGTTCCGCCAGCTATTACGATGTCATAATAACCTGAAGCAACCCACATATAAGCATCTCTAATGGCCATAGTTCCCGATGCACAAGCCCCTTCAAATCTGCTGGCAGGAATCTGGTCGCATCCTATGTCATTGATAAAATATGATTGAACCATACCCTGCCCTTCGGAAAAATCCCCCAAAACATTACCAATAAAGGCTGCCTGAATATCTTTTGGGGCTATATTAGACTCGTTGATGGCATCCATAGCGGCCTCAGATAGCATTTCCACACTTGTAAGAGGCGAGTTAAAACAAAATTTGGTGTGCCCTATACCTACAACAGCGACTCTTCTCATTATTCATTACCTCCCTTTATAATCGATATAAATGCTAGCTATTACTTCATTAAGATTTAACTGTATTTTCATATGTTTCTTATTTGGGAGCCATGCGGATGGCTCCGTCCAGACGAATGGTTTCGCCGTTCAACATAGGATTTTCGATAATCTGCTGCACCAGCATGGCAAATTCATCCGGATCGCCCAATTTTTGAGGAAAAGGAACTGTTTTGGCCAGACTAACCCGGACCTGTTCAGGAAGAGCCGCCATCATGGGCGTGTTAAAGAGCCCGGGAGCAATGGTGCACACTCTGATGCCATCGCCAGAAAGATCACGGGCTACCGGGAGGGTCATCCCCACCAGCGCGGCCTTGCTGGCCGAGTAGGCCACCTGTCCGATCTGGCCGTCAAAAGCGGCCACCGAGGCGGTATTGACCATGACTCCCCGTCCGCCTTCATCATTTAGCTCATTCTGCAGCATTTGAAAAGCGGCCTGGCGCATCACATCGAAGAGTCCAACCAGGTTGATGTTTATAACCTTTTTGAAGTAGTCCAGATCATGCGGCCCTTTCTTGCCGGCCGTTTTCATGCCGGAAGATACGCCAGCGCAGTTTACTATGATATCAATTTTTCCAAACTTCTCCTTAGCAAAATCAATAGATTGCTTGATATCTTCAGTGTTGCATATATTTGTTTTTATGAAGGCTACATTATCTCCCAGTTCTTGGGCCAAAGCATTGCCCCGTTCATCATTCAGGTCCAGCAGCACCACTTTGGCTCCCAATCCGGCCAGTCTGCGCGCCGCTGCTTCACCAAGCCCGGAAGCTCCACCGGAAATGATGGCTGTTTTAGCTTCTATCTTCATAAATCATTTCTCCTTTCCTTAAGCTTGTTTGTCTTTTGTGGTTCAAAAACTAGAGACCCAGTCCACGGCTTATAATCAATTTCATGACTTCCGAGGTCCCTGCGTAAATGGTTTGAACCCTGGCATCGGTCCATAATCGGGAAATTTCGTACTCTTTGCAGAAACCGTAACCTCCAAACAATTGTAGACAGCGTGATGCCACCCGGCTTTCCATTTCACATATCCAGAATTTGGCCATGCTGACTTCCTGCACTACGTTCTTGCCGGCCATATGCTGGATAACCAATGTATCAAGGAAGCTTCTGCCCACCTGTAATTCGCTGGCGATTTCAGCCAGGGTAAACTGAGTATTTTGAAATTTCGACAGAGGCTTGCCGAAAACAGTTCTTTCTTTTACATAATCCAGGGTCAGCTGCAGGCATCTTTCCGCTGATGCCTGCGCCACCAGCGAAACCATGAGCCTCTCTTGCTGAAGCTTTTCCATCAGGCATTTAAACCCATTTCCTTCTCCGCCCAACAGATTGCCGGCTGGTACCCGGCAGTTTTCAAAGAAAAGTTCGGCCGTATCCTGAGCATGCAAACCTACTTTGGGTATCTGTTTGCCCCGTTCAAATCCGGGTGTTCCCCGCTCAACCACAAACAGGCTTACTCCCCTGGCCCCGGCGGCCGGATCAGTTTTGGCCGCCACAATGACCAAATCGGCCAAAATACCGTTTGATATGAAGGTCTTTGATCCGTTGATTACATAATCCTTCCCATCCTTAACTGCTCTCGCCCGCATGGCAGCAAGGTCGGATCCTGCTCCCGGCTCGGTCATAGCCACCGCCAGCACTTTTTCTCCACTTATGCAACCCGGCAACCAGCGTTTTTTTTGTTCCTCGGTGGCGAAGGTGCCAATATAGGGAGCAACAATATCGCTGTGTAGCCAGGAAAACACTCCTCTGACTCCCTGGCGGGCTATTTCTTCGGCAACGATTACCGAATAAAGAAAATCTCCTCCCGCCCCGCCGTATTTTTCATCGGCCCAAGTGCACAAGAAACCTAAATTACCCATTATCTCATATATTTCATGGGGAACTATTTCATTGTCCTCCCATTCCTGATAATGGGGGACCATTTCATTAGCCACAAATTTGCTGAATGCATCTTTAAACATCCGGTGCTCATCGCTAAAAGATAGTATACGTTCCATATTTTATCCTCCCATTTTTCCCCTATCGCATAAAAAATTGTACTTATCGGGATTATTAATTATAATATTAGTGTGTATTTTTATATGATGGAGACTTCGCCTGATGGAGACTTCGCTATATCCCCTTAAATTCAGGAGTTCTTTTTTCGGCGAAGGCCTTCATCCCTTCTTTTTGGTCCCAGGTGCTAAAGCAAAGTCCAAAAAGCTCGGCTTCGATGGTCATGGCCCGGTCGATATCGGTCTGCATTCCTTCGTTGATGGCCAGCTTACAGAGGCTTACGGCCATCAATCCCCCGGACATGATTCTGCGCGCAATTGCTTTTACCTGATCTAACAATTCGCCTGCGGGAAACACTTGATTGATTAGCCCTATCCTCAGAGCTTCCTGGGCATCGATGATGTCGCCGGAAAAAATAAGCTGTTTGGCCATTCCCACCCCTACCAGACGCGGTAAGCGCTGGGTTCCGCCATATCCCGGAATGACTCCCAATTTCACTTCGGGTTGGCCAAATTTGGCTTTCAAGGAAGCAATCCGGAAATCACAGGCCATAGATACTTCACAGCCGCCGCCCAAGCAGAAGCCGTTGATGGCTGCTATTACAGGCTTGGGCAGATGCTCCAACTTCCTCAGAACATAGTGGCCCAACATACCGAACTCCCTAGATTGCAGTGAGTTCATATCCTGCATATAATTGATATCACCTCCGGCAATAAAAGCTTTATCCCCGGCTCCGGTAATGATCACGGTTTTGACATCATCGTCCTTCTCCAGCAAATCAATGACCAGGGAGAGTTCCTCAACCGTTTCTCTATTCAAGGTGTTCATGAATTGGGGCCGGTTTATGGTCAGTACTGCTATTCCTTCATCCTTGGCCACGAGCCAATTCTTAAATTCCATTTACGCCCAACCTCCGTTCGTAATGTTGGATGTCTAATATTATTACGATTTAATCCAACTTCCAACAAAATCTCCTTTTCCCCCTTTCTATTACGAATAACAATGCTTTAGTCAAAGCACTATACATTTCTTCAATGCAAAAAGCATGCCAACTCATTCTGGCTTTTTATAAAATGAATAAATCCCAAAATACAGGGATAATTGTTGAAAGGTTTTAGAAAAGAGAAAAAAGCAAAATCGCTGATATGATATTCTGTTACGAGGTTAAATCACTTGCAATCAATAGTGGTTAGCACATTTTCGCAAAAAAAAAATTAAATTCTCAAATCTGAAACAATAGAAACGTGGGGATATTTCCGAATACAAATAAAATGTTATGGCTGAGGGTAATAAGAAATGCAGACGGCATGTCAGGGGGACGGGACGGGGTTGTTGACAAAATCAATTAATTAGTTTCCCCTGAAAACTCCAGGAGAAAGTACAGAAATAAACAACAAAATTGGGTAACTATAGCCTTATGCTTAAATACCTTCCCCCGCCTTATTCCAATTTGCCCAGTAATCCTGGCGGGTGGAAAGCTCGCATGCAAGAAAATGCTACGGTACATGTATATTATAATAAGCCTCAAATTATAAATATGGTGCAATTATTAATTTAGGGCGGTAAAGGCTTTGCATGGGGAAATGGCGGTTAATATGCAGTATTGGGTAATCATGAGTATCTGGGTGGGCAGTACCAGGAACTCGTGGCCGCTCTTGAATCCTGCGGGGTTACAGTACTACGGGATCAATATCACTTGCTGGAAAACTTCTATCTGGTGGGCCGGGACGATAAAATGAGCCGCCTCAGAAAACCCTTGAAAGAGCTTATGCTTGGTGTAAACTGTCACTATCCGGTTATTCTAATGGACCACAATCCCATTGATATCGAGGAATCGCGCTTAAACCGGGTGGACTTGCATTTATCGGGACATTCTCATGCCGGCCAATTATTTCCGTTAAACTTTATTACCAGGAATATCTTTGTACTGGACCGGGGATATTTACGCCAGGATAATATGCAAATTATTGTTTCCAATGGTTTTGGCACCTGGGGACCACCGATTCGTATCGGCAACCGTCCTGAAATAGTAGAGATATTTATTCATTTTGGTGAGGCAGAGCGGTTTCCCCTATAACTCTTTTAGGGAATAACCCCAGGATAATCCCCGGATTTATCCCCTGAATTCTCCTATCTTCCTTAGTTTTTGATAACGCCGCTCCGATAATTCACCGCTATCCTGGGACGTAAGCTCTCCCAGGTGTTTTTGCAGGGCTTTTTTCAACTTTTCCGCCATCTCCGGGAAATTCAGGTGGGCACCTCCCAGGGGCTCTTCAATAATCTCGTCAACTATGCCCAGCCTCTGCAGGTCGTGGGCGGTTATCTTCATGGCCCTGGCCATATCCTCCACCCGCTCCAGGTCTTTCCACAGTATAGAAGCACAGGCCTCGGGAGAAGCAACGGAAAATACCGCGTTGGAAAGCATCAAGAGACGGTCCGCCACCGCCAGAGCCAGTGCTCCCCCGCTGCCCCCTTCACCGCTAACTACGGCTATTACAGGGACTTCCAAGGCTGATAGAGTCATCAGAACCTGGGATATAGCCCAGGCCTGCCCCCTTTCTTCGGCCCCTATGCCCGGATAGGCCCCCGGAGTATCGATCAGGGTTATAACCGGGCGCTGGAATTTCTCGGCTTGCAAGAGCAGGCGCTGGATTTTACGGTAACCCTCGGGATGGGGCATGCCAAAATTATACTGCAGGTTTTCCCGGGTATCCTTTCCCTTGCGGTAGCCCAGTATAGTTACCGCCTGCCCGTTAAAACGGCCAATACCCCCAATCACGGAACTATCGTCCCCAAAATGCCGATCACCATGAAGCTCTATCCATTCCTCGCAAAAGTAGCGTATATAATCATTGCTGTTGGGTCTTTCCGGGTGGCGGCTGAGCAAAACCTTTTCCCAGGGGGAAAGGTTCTTATACCTTCTTTCCCGGTTGTTTTCTATCTTTTCCTCCAGGCTTTCGATTTCCTGGGAAAGGTCGAATTCCATGTTGCTGGACAAATTGTTTAGTTCCTCCAGTTTATCCCGAATTTCCCGAACCTTTTGTTCATAATCAAACTGTCTTTTTACCATGCTTGCCTCCATCATAAGCTCATTTGACCCACAACCTTAAAAGTGACACCCGCAGGGTGGAACACCAGGAGTGCCCGCAGGGTGCAACCTTAATAGCGACCTCTAATTAACCCCTCACTTTTCTTATTATCCTTCTTGATGAAGCCCCAGCAAGCTGCTCAGAGTTGCTTTTAGCTGTGATCGTTCCACCAGCAGATCAATCATGCCATGCTCCAGTAGAAATTCGGAACGCTGGAATCTGGGGGGCAGCTGTTGCCCGATAGTTTGTTTAATAACCCGGGGGCCGGCAAAACCAATAAGGGCGCCAGGCTCAGCCAGAATAATATCTGCCAGGGAAGCAAAGCTGGCTGAAACTCCGCCGGTGGTGGGGTGGGTCAAAAGAGAAATATAGAGCAATCCGGCCTGGTTAAACTTCCCCAGTACCGCACTGGTCTTGGCCATTTGCATCAAAGCGACCATACCTTCCTGCATACGGGCTCCGCCGGAACAAGAACAAATTAACAAGGGACAGGAAAGCTCCATGGCCTGTTCTACCGCCCGGCAAACCTTCTCTCCCACTACCGAACCCATACTGGCCATCATAAAACTTGACTCCATTACCCCCAGAACCAGCTTATGTCCATCAACGGTGGCCAGTCCAGTAATTATGGCTTCACGGGAACCGGAAAGTTCCTGAGCCTTTTCCAGTTTTTCCTGGTATCCGGGAAAATCCAGCAGATTGAAGGAACTCAAATCAGCGTCAAATTCCTGAAAGCTGCCGTTATCAACCATCAAGTCAATACGCTCACGTGCGTTGAGAGAGAAATGGTGCTGGCATTTAGGACAGACCTTCAGGTTGCGCTGCAGGGCTTCTGCCGCTATTTTGGCCGAGCAGGAAGGACAGTTTATGGGGAGAGCCACTTTCTTCTCCTCTTCTTCCTTTTCCATTCTCCTGCTCAATGCAAAATATTTTTTTCGAGAAAAAGTATTTTTTATCATTTCCTCCTGTGTGCACCTTCTTAACCCAGGGCAAACAGGAATTCACCTCCGCAAACCATTTCCTCGTTAATCTTTATCTGCCCCTTTCCCTTGCCAATATTACCCTTAATCGCAGTGAATTCGGTAGTAATCAACAAGCTGTCGCCGGGAGCAGCCATACGCTTGAAGCGAATACGATCCACTCCCGCCAGGTAACCCAGACGGCCCTGATATTTTTCATCACACAATATGGCGCAGGCGCCAACCTGGGCCATGGCCTCTATCATGAGCACTCCGGGCATTACCGGATGACCGGGGAAATGTCCGGGAAAAAAGGGTTCGTTAACACTCAGGTTTTTTATGCCCACGGCCCTCTCCCCGGGTAGCAGTTCAATAATGCGATCTACCAGCAGGAAAGGATAACGGTGGGGTAGAATCTTCATTATTTCTTCGATATTCAACTCCAGTTTTTTCATTACATCAACCATTCCTTTCACCAAACCCCAGCACAAAAGCGGAATGAATTATGGGGGTAACAATAACTCCACTGCAATAACTCTTTATGTTGCATAAGGGTTGCATAATAATACTAGTTTCTTATTGTAGAAGAGTTAACACTAAATTTTCCGTATCACCAGGGCCGCATTATGTCCCCCAAAACCCAGGGAATCGGATAGAACCACCTTTAATTCCTTCTGCCGGGCCTTTCCCGGCACATAGTCCAGGTCACAAAGGGGATCAGGCTCTTCCAGGTTCAGGGTGGGAGGAACGCTATTATTCACCAGAGATAAAACCGAAGCAATCAATTCTATGGCCCCTGCCGCCCCCAACATGTGCCCAGTATAGGGTTTGGTTGAACTAACCAGCATTTGGTAGCTATGCTCCGCAAATACACTCTTTATAGCCCTGGTTTCCACCTGATCATTAAGCTCGGTGCCGGTGCCATGGGCATTGATATAATCAACCTCTTCCGGCTTGATGCCGGCATCAGCCAGGGCCATGGAAAACGCCAGGGCCGCTCCCCGGCCTTCAATATCCGGCTGCACCATATGAACCGCATCGGCACTGGCGCCGTAGCCGGCCAATTCCGCATAAATCCTGGCCCCACGCCTCAGGGCATGCTCCATTTCCTCCAGAACCAGGATAGCTGCTCCTTCGCCCATGACAAAACCATCACGTTTGATATCAAAGGGGCGGCAGGCCCGGCTGGGGTCCTCATTGGCGGTAGAAAGAGCCTTCATGGCACAAAAACCCCCTACAGCCACCGGAGTAATGGAAGCTTCAGTTCCTCCGGCTATCATTACGTCAGCCTTGCCCAGGCGGATCAATTGCAGAGCCTCTCCGATGGAATTACTACCCGAGGCACAGGCGGTTACTGTGCAGCCATTGGGTCCTCTCGCTCCCAGCATGATGGCCACTTGCCCGGCGGCCATGTTGGAAATCATCATGGGAATAAAGAAAGGACTTAATCCGTTTACGCCTTTTTGCAGCATTTTGGCATGTTGTTCCTCAAAGGTTTGAATTCCTCCAATACCGGAGCCTATCCATACCCCCACCCGCGGAGCTTCAGCAGCATCAAGCTGCAATCCGGCGTCTTCTACCGCAATTCTGGCTGCGGAACAAGCGTACTGGACAAAAAGGTCCATGCGCCGGGCATCCTTGCGGGGGATATAATCCTGCACATTGAAATCCTTCACCTGGGCTGCAATCCGGGTAGGAAAATCGCTGGCGTCAAAACGGTCAATCTGGCCTATGCCGCCACGCCCTTCTATCAAATTATCCCAAAAGTCCTTTTTATTGTTGCCAATAGGGGAGATCATCCCCAAACCAGTAATTACCACGCGGCGAGCGGTCATGTAATCACCTCTCTACTTATACCGTTTACTGCAACTTTGCTTCTACGTAATCCACCACGTTTTTAACGGTTTTCAGTTTGGCTGCTTCTTCTTCGGGAATCTGAATGTCAAATTTTTCTTCCAGCAGCATCAGCATCTCCACGATATCCAGGGAGTCAGCCTCCAGATCCTCGGCAAATTTTGCTTCGAGCTGGATTTCGTCCTCGGGAATATCCTTGATCTCCACAATAATCTTTTTCAGTTCCTCAAATACGTTCACTTTCTATTTCCTCCTCAATATTTTTTATTTAGGACAATCCTCCATCCACCTTTATAACCTGGGCGGTAATATAAGCAGCCGCATCCGAAGCCAAAAAGGCCACCACCCCGGCGATATCTTCCGGGGTTCCCAACCTGCCTACGGCAATTGTCGAGAGCGTCTTTTCCTTCAGCTCTGGACTGAAACCGGCCGTCATATCACTCTGGATATAGCCGGGGGCAATCACATTGGCCGTGATACCCCGCGCTCCATATTCCCGGGCTATGGAAAAAGTCAATCCCAACAGTCCTGCCTTGGAGGCGGAATAATGGGCCTGTCCCGCATTTCCACTTAAGCCTACCACTGAAGAGATATTAATTATTCTACCATAACGCTTTCTCACCATCTGCTTGAGAGCGGCCCGGCAACAATAAAAAGCCGAGCTTAAATTGGTATTTATTAACTTATCCCATTCCTCGTCATTTATACGCAATATCAATTGATCCTTATTGATTCCGGCATTATTTACCAGGACATCAATCTGACCATACTCCTTGATAGCCGCCTCTACCAGCTCCCGGGCCATAGCCGGGTCAGAAACATCAGCACCTACCATGATGCCAGTACTCCCGGCTGCTTCTATTTCCTGCAGTACCTGCCGGGCTTGTTCCTGGTTTTCCTTAATTATTTCTGGGCTTTCCTGCGGGTTATCATAGTAGTTTACTACTACCCGGTACCCTTCCCGGGCCAGCTGCAGGGCGATGGCCCGGCCTATACCCCGGGAACTCCCGGTTACCAATGCTACCTTTGCACTCATAGCGATTCCACCTTTTTTATAAGCTTTTCCAGTGATGACAAATTTTCCACCTGCCCCAGCACCCTATGGCGGTCAATCTTCTTGATTAAACCGGAGAGGGTGGAGCCGGGACCTATTTCCACAAAATAATCGGCTTTATCCATCATATACCTGATACTTTGTTCCCAAAGTACCGGCTTAAAAAGCTGTTGGGCCAGCAATTCCTCAAAGTCAGGAGCTCCGTTTTCCCGGGCATTTACATTGCTTACCACCGGGATAAGCGGCTCTTGCCACTTCACCTGCGCCAGCTCCGCTTTCAGTTTCATGGCCGCCTCATACATTAGCGGGCTGTGCGAGGGGACGCTTACCGCCAGGGGTATTACCCGCCCGCCTGCTTCCTTGACGCTGGCAGTCACTGCCTGAACCGCTTCCTTTTCACCCGAAATAACCAGTTGCCCCGGACAATTGTAGTTAGCAATCCCCACCTGACCTCTTGCCATACGGCAAAGGTCCTCCAGCCGGCTGGCTTCCATTCCTAAAACCGCCGCCATTGCTCCCTCCCCGGGAGGAACAGCTTCCTGCATTAATATTGCCCGCTTCTGTACCAGGGGAAGAGCTTCCTCCAGGCTCAAGACTCCAGCCGCCACCAGAGCAGTGTATTCTCCCAAACTGAGGCCAGCCAAAATGTCAGCACAAATTCCCAGTTTTTTGGCTACAACCAGAGCTGCCAGGCTGCTGGTAAGCAAGGCAGGTTGAGCAAACTCGGTCTGGTTCAATTGCTCCGCCGGGCCGGTAAAACAAAGGCTGCTTATGCTGTAGGGACTGATTCTATCCGCTGCGGTAAAAACCTGGGCCGCTTCCTCGTATTTTTCGGCCAATTCCTTTCCCATTCCAGGATATTGCGCACCCTGGCCGGGAAAAACAAAAGCTATTCTTGGCATTCTATCCCCCCCAGAATATTCTTTACTTGGCAGGCATCACTTATAATATCAGCCACAATTCCTGCGGCGGGCTGCACCTGATTAACCAGGCCGCAAATCTGCCCGGCCAAAACACTTCCCTCGTCTATGCGCCCTTCCACCGCCGCTGCCGGGTAACGACCCTGGCCTAGTCTTTCCAATTCTTCCTGACCCGCACCCATCTTTTCGCTCTTGAGATATTCCCGGGTAAACTGGTTGCGAATAGCCCGAACCGGATGCCCGGTTGACTGGCCGCATATTACCGTATCGCGGTCTTTAGCCTTGATTACTCTTTGCTGGTAAGCCGGGTGTACATTGCATTCCTCTGCACAGATAAAACGGGTTCCCATTTGCACCCCCTGGGCTCCCAGAGCCAGAGCCGCCATGAAACCCCGGCCATCGGCAATACCTCCGGCGGCTATTACCGGAACATCAACCGCATCCACCACCATAGGCACCAGGCACATGGTTGTCATCTCCCCCACATGACCTCCTGACTCCGTTCCCTCGGCGATTACCGCATCCGCCCCCAGACGGCTGAGACGCCGGGCCAGGGCTACCGAAGCCACTACCGGTATGACCTTTATTCCGGCAGCTTTTAGCCTTTCCATATAAGGACCAGGATTGCCGCCTCCAGTGGTTACTACCGGGACTTTTTCCTGGATAATAAGCTCTATTACCTTTTCAATACCGGGAGCCGCCAGCATCAGGTTGACCCCGAAAGGCTTGCCGGTCAGCTTCCTTACCTGCTCAATCTCCTGCTTTATCCAGGCGGGTTCAGCTCCGGAAGCTCCTATAACTCCCAACCCCCCAGCCTGAGATACGGCAGCGGCCAAATTTCCCCCGGCTATCCAGGCCATGGCACCTTGAATAAGAGGATATTCAATATTTAATAAATCACAGAGAAGCGTCTTAAAAAACATTCTGATCCCTCCCCCATCGCAAGAGAATTCCACCATAGCTCAAGCCGGCACCAAAGGCCACCATCAAAACGAGGTCTCCATTTTTAAGTTTCCCCGCCTCTTCGGCCATGGACAAGCCAACCGGAATGCAGGCAGCACTCATATTACCAAAGTGATCCAGATTGATCAAGGTTTTTTCCGCCGGAATCCTCATCCTTTTCATGGCGGTTTTTATTATGCGCAGATTAGCCTGGTGCGGAATAAAAAAATCTACATCCTGGTAGCTCAAACCTGCTTGGGAGAGCAGCTTTTCGCTCACCGCCACCACAATTTTGGTAGCAAATCTAAATATCTCATTGCCGTCCATTCTTATAAAGTGCAGCCGTTGTTCCACGGTCTCTTTACTGGGGGGTAAAGCCGAACCGCCGGCAGGCATGTAAAGGTGTTTTCCTCCTGAACCATCTGCCCCCAGATAACTGCTCAAAATCCCGGGCCCCAAATTTCCTTTTCCTACTACGGCCGCACCGGCTCCATCGCCAAATAAAACGCAGGTATTGCGGTCAGTATAATCAGTGAAACGGGAACAGAGATCAGCGCCTATTACCAGTATTTTCTTGTATTCCGGGGAGAGGAGAAATTTTTCTGCTATGCCCAGAGCATAGACAAAGCCGGTACAACCAGCTTCAACATCGAAGGCAGCAGCATTACGGGCGCCCAAACGCTCCTGTACTATGCAGGCGGTGGAAGGAAAGAGCATGTCCGGGCTGGATGTGCCCACAATTATTAAATCCAAATCTTTTGCTTCAGTAGCGGAGCGTTCCAAAGCTATTTTGGCTGCTTGCCAGCATAAGTCCGAAGTAGCCGTATCCTTATCGGCAATCCGGCGCTCCCGTATACCGGTTCTCTCTACAATCCATTCGTTACTGGTATCCACCATTTGCTCAAGTTCCTGGTTGTTGAGTATTCCTTCGGGAAGGGAATGTCCCATCCCCAGTATCTGAACCTTCAATTAATGCACCACCTTGTACAAATCATTTTAGCTTGAACCTTAAAAAAGTTAAACTTCACCGGATAATTGTACTCATCTCCACCATATTCGCTCGTCATATTTTTGTAATACTTTGTAAACAAAAGGTATTTTGCTAAAAATTCAAATTTCATCAGAACCCCTCATGACCAGCGGCCGCAACCACCGATGAAAAGTGAGTTAGTAGGCGCTTGAATAGTAAGATGTAGTAGGAAACCCCTCACACCTTACCCCTCACTCCTCACTTTTCTTACTAATACTTGTGCACAATTTTGTATAAATCTATCGCATAAGATATTAAACCAACCCAGGGAAAAAAAGTCAAGAGTTTTCGCAATTGTTTGACAATTGAAGCATTTCCCGCTATATGCTTCAATTGTGAATATGAATCAATTATAATAAATTAGACATGATAATAAAAGCAATTTATTTTATTTATGTTATTTTTTTACATTTTATCGTAGGAGGGATTTGATTTTGCAACTGCCAACACTCAGAATCGCTGACTATATTCCCCGTTTTCCCATTATTCAAGGAGGCATGTCAGTTCGTGTTTCTACCGCTTCCCTGGCTTCGGCGGTAGCCAGAGCCGGTGGTATAGGAGTTATCGGCGCAACTGGTATTTCACTCGCGGAATTGAAGGATGAAATACGCCAGGCTCGTAGCCGGGCAGAGGGAGGTATACTGGGGGTGAACATAATGTTTGCCGCCCGCCAGTTTGCGGAACTCGTAAAAACGGCCATAGATGAAAAGATAGACATTATTTTTACCGGGGCTGGTTTTTCCCGGGATATCTTCCGCTGGATTCAGGATTCCACCACCGCCGTGGTTCCTATCGTATCATCGGTCAAAGCCGCCCGCCTGGCGGAAAAATTAGGGGCTCCGGCGGTAGTGGCTGAAGGTTCTGAAGCCGGCGGGCACCTGGGAACTGACCGCTCCATCAAGGACATATTGCCAGAAATCGTAGAAAGCGTTAATATTCCGGTGATAGCCGCCGGGGGCATAGTTGACGGCAAGGATATGGCGGAAATGGTTAATCTCGGGGCCAGTGGGATTCAGATGGCTACTCGCTTTGTCTTAAGTGAAGAATGTTCGGTGGCAGATGAATATAAGCAGCTCTACCTTGAAGCCCGGGAAGAAGATGTAATTATTATTAAAAGTCCGGTAGGAATGCCCGGTCGGGCTCTTAAAAACCAATTCGCCCGGCTCATTGCTGAGGATGATGCTCCCGAGCCCGAAGATTGTGATGCCTGTCTAAAGAATTGTTCGGCCGATTATTGTATTCTTCAAGCTTTGAACAATGCCCGTGAGGGCCAGGTAGACGATGGCGTAGTTTTCGCCGGGCAAAATGTCTTTAAAATTAAAGATATCCTGCCAGTGTCTTGTATTTTTGAGCAAATTCTAGCCGAATTTGCCGCTGCGAAATAGAAAAAAAACAGCCGACCCCTTTAATAAGGTCGGCTGTTTTTTTAACCGTTTGTTTTTATACTGCTTCTTCCCGGTAAGGAGGAACAGGGCTACATCATGCCGCCCATTCCACCCATGCCACCCATACCACCGGCACCCATGCCCTTCATCTCGTCCTCACCCGGGAGCTCGCTTACAACTGCTTCAGTAGTAAGAACCATGGCGGAAATACTAGCCGCGTTCTGTACGGCTGAGCGGGTTACCTTGGCCGGATCAATGATACCAGCACCAATCATACTCTCATATACTCCCGTCAGAGCATTATAGCCGATTCCTGTTTCTGCTTCCTTAACCTTCTCCACTACTACTGAGCCCTCGATGCCAGCATTATTGGCAATCTGACGCAGGGGTTCTTCCATGGCTTTTTTAACCAGATTTATGCCGGTTAATTCATCACCCTGAGCCTCAATCTTATCAATGGCCTTGATGGCATTTATCAGGGTAACTCCTCCACCGGAGACAATTCCTTCCTCAACCGCGGCCTTGGTGGCGGCCAGAGCGTCTTCAATACGATGTTTCCTTTCCTTGAGTTCGGTTTCAGTAGCAGCTCCCACCTGGATAACCGCTACCCCACCGGATAGCTTGGCCAGTCTTTCCTGCAATTTCTCCCGGTCGTATTCCGATTCGGTTTCTTCCAGTTGTCTCTTAATATTGGCACTGCGGTCGCGAATGGCTTGTTCGGAACCAGCCCCATCCACAATAATGGTCTCATCCTTCTTAATTACTATTTGACGGGCTTTGCCCAGCATATCCAGGGACACATTTTCCATTTTCACACCCAGCTCTTCGGAGGCTACCTGTCCGTTGGTGAGGATGGCTATGTCTTCCAGCATGGCCTTCCTTCTTTCCCCAAAAGCCGGAGCTTTTACCGCCACACAGTTGAAGGTTCCACGTAGTTTGTTCACTACCAAAGTAGCCAGGGCTTCCCCTTCTACTTCCTCCGCAATCAAGAGCATGGGTTTCCCGGTTTGAACCACCTTTTCCAATACGGGAAGAACTTCACCAATAGAGGAAATCTTCTTGTCGCTGATTAGAATATACGGGTCTTCCAGAACGGCTTCCATCTTTTCCGTATTAGTAATCATATAAGGAGATATATAACCGCGGTCAAAGTTCATACCCTCCACAACTTCCAGGGAAGTACCAACAGACTGTGATTCTTCAACGGTTATTACTCCATCCCGGCCCACTTTTTCCATGGCGTCCGCTATCAACTGGCCGATTTCAGGATCATCGGCTGATATGGCCGCTACCTGGGCGATAGAGTCTCTTGATTCAACCGGTTTGCTTAGAGCCTTGATTTCATCCACAATTGCTTTTACCGCTTGGTCAATACCCCTTCTCATAATCATGGGATTGGCTCCGGCAGCAACATTTTTCAGACCTTCTTTTATCATGGCCTGCGCCAGCAAGGTAGCGGTAGTAGTACCATCACCGGCTACATCATTGGTCTTTATGGCAACTTCCTTAACCAATTGGCAACCGAGGTTTTCCCACGGATCCTTGAGGTCAATATCCCGGGCTATGGTAACACCATCATTGGTAATGGTAGGTGAACCAAATTTACGATCCAGTACCACATTTCTTCCTTTAGGTCCCAGAGTAACTTTTACCGCATTGGCCAGGGTGTCAACCCCTCTTTCCAATGCTCTTCTTGCTTCTTCACCAAACTTTATTTCTTTGGATAACATCTATGTATCCTCCTTTTAGTTTATTTTTGCCAGGATATCTCTTTGCGACATTACCAGATATTCTTCTCCATCAATCTTGATTTCTGTACCACCATACTTGGAGAAGATGACCTTATCTCCTACTGCCACATCCATGGGCATTCTCTCACCTTTGTCATTAAAAGCTCCAGGACCTACAGCTAGAACTTCACCTTCCTGGGGTTTCTCTTTGGCGGTGTCCGGTACATATAGCCCGCTTTTAGTTTTTTCTGCAGCCACTTCAGCTACTTTTACCACCAGACGATCTCCTAAAGGTTGAATCTTCAAGGGTATACCTCCTTTTTATTGTTTCTTGATTGTTAGCACTCAATGATTGTGAGTGCTAACATTTATTAATAATATTAGGCAAGACCCGTCAAGTATTCAAATGAAATAACCAGCGAAATCCGCCCAATATTTACGATTAATATTATGCTACTGTGTTTTTCTTTTTATACCTCTAAATAACAGCTTTTTTTGAATTCCAAAATCTCGTTTAACCCTGCCCACATTCAGCAGCTGAACCAAGCAGAATATCTAAAGCATGATCCAGAGCTGGTAAAACCGCCTCCAAGGATTCTTTAACCCCTTTTACACTTCCCGGCAGGTTGATAATCAAGCTTCGCCCTCGAATACCCGCAACAGCTCGTGACAACATAGCTTTAGGAGTTTTTTGCATGCCATATAGACGCATAGCCTCCGGTATCCCCGGAACCGCCTTTTCAATAACCTCCAGGGTGGCATCGGGAGTTACATCACGACTGGAAAATCCGGTACCCCCGGAAGTAAGCAGCAGGTTGAGGGAAAGTACATCACAAGCATGGATAAGCCGCTTAACTATTTCTTCTTTCTCATCCGGTATCACTTCATAATATTCAAGCAGGTATCCCTGACCCAGCAAATCTTGAATCTGTTGACCGCTACGATCCTCTCTTTCCCCCCGGGAACCTTTGTCACTTATTATTAGTATTCCCACCCGATACACTTGTTAATCACCTCACTGTATATAGACCATATCAAAAAAAATAATTCTGTATATTAAAGAACTTCTACTGGATCACCCTTTTTTATGGTTCCCCCTTGTATAACCTTGCAGAATAACCCCTCGTAGGGGAGTAATGTTACCCCCAGGGTACGGGTAACCACACTGGGATGATCTTCTTTGCCGATCTGGGAAACCTGCAGGATGGCGTTATCCCCAATCTTCAATTTCCCCCCGACCCCCACCTCTACCAATTCCAATCCTTCTATAAGAAGGTTCTCCGCAAAGGCTCCTGGCCCAACTTGAAGATTATGTTCTTTATTGGCCTTTAACACACTGGCCCAGTTAAGACAGGTTACCTGGCGGTGCCATTCTCCTGCATGTCCATCATTTTCGATGCCATAATTTTCGATGAGCCGGGCTTGTTCCACTTCCGTTTTGAGCTGGCCCCTTTCCGGACTTATGCATATTGAGTAAAGTTTCCCCTTTTTCATTAATAGACTCCTTTCTTTAGCCTATCAAACTCATTATTATAAAGAGACAGTCTTCAACAAGCTAGTCTCTTACAAGATGACCGCTCTTTCCTCCGCTTTTTTCTAAAAGCTTGATCTCGGTAATCTCCATCCAGCGATCTACCGCTTTGCTCATGTCATAGATAGTCAAGGCCGCTACAGAAACTGCCGTAATGGCTTCCATTTCCACCCCGGTTTTACCGGTGGTTTTAACCTCAGCCTCAACAATAATACTGGCATTAATTTCATCAAAAGTAAATTCGAGATTGACGGAAGTAAGATTCAAGGGGTGGCACATGGGAATAAGGGATGATGTCTGCTTGGCACCCATAATACCAGCTATTTGAGCCACCCCCAAAACATCGCCTTTTTTAATGGCTCCATCCCTGATTTTTTCCAGGGTTTCCGGCTGCATCTTGACAATGGCTTGCGCAACAGCCACCCGCTCGCTGTCATTTTTGCTGCTTACATCTACCATCCGGGCATAGCCCTCTTCATTAATATGCGTAAAGTTCATCCTTATCCTCCGATTTGATACATCTTGCGCTTGTTTTCCTCTCCCCAACCATTATTCATATGATGCCGGGTTGGTTTGGCTTTAATAGCCCGAATAAAGAGTTCCGTTATCTCTTCATCGCTGGAACCATTCTTTAGGGCTGTTTTTAAGTTAACCTCCCGTTTGTCATAAAGGCATCCTCTAAGACCACCTTCAGCCGTTAAGCGGATGCGATTGCACTCGCCACAAAAATGGTTGCTCATAGGACTGATAAAACCGAGTGACCCTTCTCCACCTTCCAGGCTGTAATACCGGGCCGGCCCATTGCCCAGGATATTCTTCTGCGGAGTCAGAGCATAGCTTTCCTCAATATAAGCTTTAATATCCTGTGAAGGCATCATACGATCTTGTTTCCAGAACAACAGGTCACCCACAGGCATAAATTCGATAAAGCGTACATGCAAAGGATATTTTCGGGCCAGTTCAACAAAATCAATAATTTCATCATCGTTAAATCCCCGGATAACCACCATATTAATCTTTACCGGGTGCATATCAAGTTCCAGGGCTTCGAAAATAGCCTCTTTTACCTTGGATAAATCTCCCCGGCGCGTAATATACTTGAATTTTTCCGGAACCAGGCTATCCAGACTAAAGTTAACCCGGTTTAAACCCGCCGTCTTAAGTTCCTCGGCTAAAGCAGCAAATAATGTCCCATTGGTGGTCAAAGCAATATCATCGATACCAGGAATTTGAGCAATATAACTAATCAATTGGGGTACGTTTCTACGAACCAGCGGTTCTCCTCCAGTCAGCCGTATTTTTTGTATTCCTAACTCACTGGCTATCCGAACCAGCCTGGCCATTTCCTCCAGGCTTAGAATGGAATAATGACTCAGGTTATCGACACCGGTCTCGGGCATACAATAACGGCAACGCAAATTACACCTGTCGGTAAGGGAAATTCGCATATAGTTTATATTTCTTTCGTGTTTATCCAGCATATTTTCCCACCTCCCTGCAGGGAAAAAGCTTGTCCAGCCTAAAAGCAGCCCAATTCACAACCAGAAATCTTGATGCCTGCCTCATCACAGGCTTCTCCCAGTTCCCGAGGATCCATATCCCACTCCCGGGCCAGATCATGAGCTTCAGTACAAGTGATTCTCCCCTGGGGAAATAATTCCTTTAGCTTTACCGCCAGTTCCTTCTGTTCAGTCACTTTCAACACCTCCACAAAAAAAAATCACCCCGGACAAGGGGTGTTATTAAGCACTACACTTAATATTACTCCTTTCCAAACGGGAGGCACAGAGGTTTCCCTCCATACCCAATCGCTCAACCGCCATAGCCATTACCTTAGGCGGGTGTGAGTCGGAGTTAATTACGCTTAATATTATACAACAAGAGATAATATACTACAATTAGCTACAAATAGCTTTGGGGTGCTTGAAAAATTCTTCCTGCTTTGCTATATGATAAATACTTAATAAGAATAACCTTGGAGTAAGAAGCCCGGTTTTCTGTGGTATTATTAAATAGAAAAGTAAGAGGTTGAGAGGTATAGGGTAAATATTTTCATCAGTATTTGTGTTCTAAGCATGGCAGTTTATCAATTCGTTCTTAAGGCAGGAGGTGATTTTATGTCTTCTTTGCAGTGGATTTTAATAGCTGTAGTCTTTGGAGCCATTGAGATCTTTACCGTTGGTCTCTGGTTTCTCTGGCTAGCCCTTTCTGCTTTGCTGGTGGCAGCCGCTGCTGCCTTCAAATTGCTGCCCGGCTTGGAGGGCCAGTTGCTTTTGTTTGCTTTTTTTACTCTTCTCTTTATTTTATTTACCCGGCCTTTAGTGCTAAAATTCTTTAAAACCAATGATACCGCCAGTAATGTCAAGGCTTTGGTAGGCCAGCACGGAATATGTCTTAGTAGTATCACCCCCCTGGAATATGGGCAGGTTAAAGTCAATGGTGAAGTGTGGACGGCGGTTTCCCAGCAAGAAATTGAGGAAGATACCCGCATTGTGGTTGCTGGAATAGACGGGGTCAAGCTCCTGGTGGAAAAAGCCGAGCCGGAAGCAAGCAAGTAAAGGATGATAGCATTGCAAAAACCCTTTTTTGTCGCATAAGGGTTGCAAAAATATACCGACAAATAATATTTATTACTTTTGCAGCGACCTCAAGTATATTTAAAAAGGAGTGACGATAATGGATCTGGTATTAGGATTGTTTGTCAATTTCATACTGGTAATCTTTGTTATTATGCTGGCCTTCTCCTCAATCAAGATTATTAAACAGGCTACCGTGGGCATAGTGGAAAGGCTGGGCAAATACCATAAGAGTGCTGAACAAGGTATCAATGTAATTATTCCCTTTATTGACCGTTTCCGGGCCATAGTAGACCTGCGTGAACAGGTGGTGGATTTTCCGCCCCAACCGGTTATAACCAAGGATAATGTCACCATGATGATTGATACTGTAGTCTATTACCAGGTTACTGACGCCTTTAAATACACTTACGAGATTGCCCGCCCCATCCTGGCTATTGAGAACCTGACCGCCACCACCTTGAGGAATATCGTGGGTGACCTGGAATTGGATGAGACTCTTACCTCCCGTGACCTGGTCAACACCAAACTGCGAACCATACTGGATGAAGCTACGGATAAATGGGGTATCAAGGTCAACCGGGTGGAGCTGAAAAATATTCTACCTCCACAGGATATTCAGACAGCCATGGAAAAACAGATGCGGGCCGAAAGAGAAAAAAGAGAAGCCATCTTAAGGGCCGAAGGACAAAAAACCGCTGCTATACTGGAAGCAGAAGGGCAGAAACAAGCGGCGATTCTTAACGCGGAAGCCACCCGGGAAGCAGCCATCAAAGAAGCAGAAGGAATGAGACAAGCCCAGATATTGCGGGCCGAAGGCGAAGCTCAGGCTATCTTAAATGTGCAAAAGGCGGTTGCCGACAGTCTGGTGATGATTAAGGAAGCCGGAGCCGATAACAAGGTGCTGGCTATTAAATCCCTGGAAGCCTTGAAGGAAATCGGTAACGGGCAGTCTACCAAGCTGATTATCCCCAGTGACCTGGCCGGCCTGGGAGGAGTATTTGCTGCCTTGAAAGAAGCGGTGGAGAGTAAGGATTAAAGAGTTAGGGGTGCATCGCGTGCCGGCTGCTTAGAAGAACTCCCAGTTGATTGCCAGTTCTGATTTTTCCGTCACTATCCAGTGTACCGGTACATCCAGGGAATCAGGAAAGCTGTTATCAATTAGCTGGAATTCGTAGCAAACACCGCAAAGGAAAACCCTTTTCTCCATCCCAGCCAGAAAGCGGTCATAGTACCCTTTTCCATAACCCAGGCGATACCCCCGGGCATCAAATACCAGTCCCGGTACCAGGATTGCATCAATCTCTGCTGCCGGGACTGCTGGCCCCAGCGGTTCTCTAATCCCGAAAGGACCGCCAGCGGTTTGTTCCCACCCTCGAAACTCAACCGCAACCATTTCTGCGGCACTCTCTACCCGAGGTAGAAAAATCCTTTTTCCTTGACCCCGCTGCTGCTCCAGGATGGGACGTAAGTCCACTTCATTTTTTACTGAGGCAAAGCCCATAATATTTTTCGCCCGGCGCAGGGGTTCCAGCTCTTCCAGGCGATGGCCTATACGCCGGCTGAGTTCCCCTGCTTCAGATGCTGCCATAGCACTTCTGGCCTCTAACATCTGCTTTCTTAATGATTGTCTTACAAGCCACCTGTCTTCCATGGTTTCCTCCCCATTTATTCTATTTTAAACATAGATGGTTTTTTAGCTGTGTCCCCAGTGTCAGGCTTTCCTTCCCAGTTATTCTTCTTTGACCTTGCGGTGTTTTCTAAATTGCTGGTAATATAAAACTGCCGCCAGGGCAAAAAGAATCAGGCTATAGGTCTGGCTGGTGGAAAAAGGACCGTACATTACCAGGTTGGCCCGGAAAAATTCCAAAATGAAACGGTAAAGCGAGTAGAGCAATAGATAAAGGAGAAAAACCTGCCCGGGAAACTTTTTACGGGGGTAAAACCAGATTAGAAAAAGAAAAATAAGCATATTTATCCCGGAGCTGTAGAGCTGGGTAGGATGACGGGGTAGATGGTCCACCAGGGGGAAAACCACTCCGGGGACTGAAGTACAAACCTTGCCATAACAGCAACCAGCCAGGAAACAGCCGATTCTTACTATAGCATAACCCAGGGCGGCAAAAGGAGAAAATATATCTGCCAGTTTCCAAAAAGGAAGCCGCTTTTTCCAGACATAAATCACCAGTCCCAAAAAACCTCCGAACAAAGCACCATACCATACCAATCCGGCGAAGCCATTGGGACCGGGGAGGAAAATTAACAGCGGTTTAAGAAAAAGCTCCCTTTCATAGATAAAAACATATAAGAGGCGAGCTCCTAGCAATCCAGCAAGAACCATGACTAAAACCAGGTCGAGAACCATTTCTTCATCCCAGCCCTCTTTTCTCATCAAAGCCCGAGCTCCAATTATGGCCACAATCACCGCCACTGCCAGCATAAATCCCCAGGAATAGACAGCTACTGGACCAATTTTTATCAATACCGGGTACAAGCTTCCCCCTCCTTACTTTTCTATTTATCCACAAGGAGATAATATTCTAGATTCGGGATATCATTCTACTCATAGGACAAATACTAAATAAGCTTAATGTCAACGAAGTGCGGAATATGAATTATCAACAGACTTATCCACATTATCCACAGGCATTTTTCACAGGGACAATAGGCTGGGATAGGCATTTAATGAAAGAGGGGCAAAACTCCTATTTCCATAGTGGTAATGGGCATTGGCGGCAATCATGGCAGCATTATCAGTACAGAGGTTCAGGGAAGGATAGAAGAGCTTCAAGCCAGCTTCGTTAGTCTTCTTCAACATCAAATTCCGCAATTCCTGGTTAGCGGCGACACCACCTGCCATCATAATCGTTCTGACCTGATACCTCGCTGCTGCCTTGATGCTCTTTTCCACCAGGACTTCAACCAATGCCGCCTGGAATTCAGCGGCCATATCATAGACATTGGCCTGGCCCCTGCGCTGTAATTTGTTCCACTGGTTCATAGCGGCTGTCTTGAGGCCGCTAAAGCTGAACTCGAAATCATTTCTATCCAGAAAAACCCGGGGTAACTGTAACTGGCCGGCTTTTCCTTTGGTGGCTGCTTCCTGTATAGCCGGTCCGCCGGGATAACCCAAACCTAAAAAACGAGCCACCTTGTCAAAAGCCTCCCCAGCTGCATCATCACGGGTCTCTCCCAGCACTTCCATCTTATTCTGATTGCTCATCAATAGGAGACTGCTGTGGCCCCCGGAGACTACCAAACATATAGCCGGGAATTCAATATCCTTATGTTCCAGGAAGTTGGCATAAATGTGCCCGTGCAGGTGGTTTACCGCAATCAGCGGTTTCTCCAGCGCATAAGCAAAAGCTTTGGCAAAGGATACTCCCACCAGCAGAGCTCCGACCAGTCCTGGTCTATTGGTTACAGCTACCGCATCAATAGCGGAATAAGCCAGCTGGGCTTCGGAGAATGCTCTGTGCACTACCCCGGCAATATTTTCGATATGCTTGCGGGAAGCAACTTCTGGCACCACCCCGCCAAACTGTTGATGTATATCAATCTGGGAATTGACTATATTGGACAGGATTTCCCCACCGTTGCGCACTATAGCCGCCGCCGTTTCATCGCACGAGGTTTCAATCCCCAGTATTAGACTTTCCCGCACTAAAACCACCTCTTCTCTAACTCCCCCCATGGCCGCAACCTTAATAGCGACCGCAGGGAGCATCAGTAGTACCCGAAGGGTGAAGGGTGCAACCTTATTTAGCGACCGCAGGGAGCATCAGTAGTACCCGAAGGGTGAAGGGTGCAACCTTAATAGCGACCACAGGGTAGGAAATAAACCCCCTCACCCTTCTGATGTCTGACGACCGACGACTAATAACTCCTTGTACCTTACTTTCCTTAAAACAAATACTTGGTCATAAGCAGGGCGTCCTCCAGATTGTCGGAATAATATTCCCGGCGCAGACCAGTCTGGATATAGCCCAATTTCCTGTACATGGTTAAGGCAGCCAGGTTGGAAGGTCTTACTTCCAGCATAATAGAAGCCGCTTTTTTATTGCACGCCTCTTGTTCCAGTCTCTCCATCAGGGCCCGGCCCATACCCTGCTGGCGAAAGCGCCTATCTACTGCTACATTGGTAATATGCGCTTCCTCAAATACCACCCAAATACCAGCATAGGCTGCTACTTCACCCCGGACATCGCAAACCAGATAGCTGGCATACTCGTTATCAAATTCCTTGAGGTAAGAATCTCGTGACCAGGGCAGGGTAAAAGATTCATTTTCGATTATCATCACCCGGTCAATGTCTTTTATGGTCATTTTTCTTATAAGAAAACGGGTATTTATCATGTCATTGAGCTCCCGAAATAGAGTAATAGTTTGATTCCACTGCAAAAACCCCTTTTGTTGCATAAGGGTTGCATAAATATACAAAGTGAGCGTTGGCGAGCGGTATATTTATACAAGCCAATCATTGAGCTGCCTTTCCCAAACGGTATTCAGCTTCGGACAACCTGATATAATGGGGGCGCAGGCTGAACAGGTTTTCTAATTCCCCGGCCTCCAGCTTCAACATAGCCAGGCTAGCTATGGAGGCAGCCCGGGGATACATCAGGTGCGGTGCTGCCACCAACAGTTTCTCCCCCAGGGCCTTTTGAAAATACTCTTCATAAGGGTAATAAGCATCCCCCAGGAGTAGAATTTTTCCCCGGCCATATTTATGGGCTAAATGCCGAGCTTGTTCAACAAATTCAGCCGGTGAACAGGCGGACATTTCCACCAGTCTCCGCGGCAGGGCTGCGGAAACATCATAGAAACAAGTGTAAACCTCCTGTTTCCTGGCATCAAGCAGAGGACAAACCAGGTCCTGGCTGCGATGCACATTATAAGCCAGGGCATCGAGGGTGGCAACTGTTACTAAAGGCTTGCCACTGGCCAGGCAGAGCCCTTTGGCGGTAGCCATGCCTATGCGCAAGCCGGTGAAAGAGCCCGGTCCGGCGCTAATGGCTACAGCCGCCAGGTCGTCAAGACTACATTCACATTCTCTTAAAACCCGATCAATCATGGGCATCAAGGTTTGAGAATGGGTCTTTTTATAATTGCTGAATTCTTCTTTTAAGAGTTTATTGCCATCCAGCAGTGCTACCCCGGCTACCGGTGTAGCGCTATCAATAGCCAGTATCAACAAAAGCCTTCAACTCCTCCAACTTATGCTGGTATTTTTCTCCCTGGGCGCAAATCTCTACAACTCTTTCCCGCTCATAGTCATCATCGCATAACTTAATGTCTATGAACATGGCTTCCCGGGGAAATTGCCCCTCCCCGGCCTCCGGCCATTCAATCAGGGATATGCCGTCCCCCTCCAGGTATTCTTCCCATCCCAAATCATGGAGATCGCAGTTTTCCAAACGATAGAGATCAAAGTGATAGATGGCGATGGGGGCCAGATAGATATTCAGCAGAGTAAAGGTAGGGCTGTTCACCCTCCCGCTGTAACCCAACCCGCGAGAAATTCCTCTTACCAGTGTAGTCTTACCTGCTCCCAAAACTCCGCGCAAATAGACAATATCTCCCTTTTCCAGAACCCGGGCAAGATCATAGCCTAATTTCCGCATCTCATCATCACTTTTCACGCTAATATGCAAAAAAACACCTCATTGTCTTCCCGCTTGGGAAGCATTACCCCTGGGCCAGGATTTTCTTAAAGCATCGGAAGAAACTGCGGACGGCCCTCATCCTGCACCCTTCACCCTGTCGGGTACGCCCGAAGCTCTCTACGGCCGTTATTGTGGTAGCGGCCAATAGGAACCCGATCGCTAACGGGGGATATTTTTCACCTTGTTATACTCATCTCTAATCATCTGAAAGTCCTGCCAGGCCGGTCTTTTATAAGACGGATTGCGCAGCAGGGCTGCGGGGTGGTAAGTAGCCATAATCTTAACCCCCTGCCGGTTGAACCATTTGCCCCGGATTTTGGAGACACTCGCTTTAGGGTCAATTACTACCTGACTGGCCATTGCTCCCAGGCAAACGATAATAGCCGGCTGCATTATCCTTATCTGCGCCTCTAGATAATTCCGGCATTCCCTCACTTCATCAGGATTGGGCAGTCGATTCCCGGGCGGGCGGCATTTAACCACATTACTAATATAAACCTGGGAACGCGGGATTTCCGCCGCCACCAGTATTTTATCCAGCAATTGCCCGGCTTTTCCCACAAAAGGACGCCCCTGTTCATCTTCATCCTTCCCCGGTCCTTCTCCGATAAATATTATCCTGCTCTTTACATCCCCATCACTGAATACAACCTGCCGACAACCGCTACGCAAGCGGCAGTTGTTGCAATTACGCGCCAGTTCCTCCAGCAAAGCGACCTCCTTAATTCCGGGAAATGCTTCTTCTACTTTAATCCCAGGCAGGAATGGGGAGCGGATTTCTTTAGCAGCAACCTGCTTCTCCTGGCGATATAATTCCTCACCCGGCAATAGCTCAAATAAACTCGGCTGTTCAGAACTCATTCTTTCCCCTCCCGTCCCTTTTTAGTCTATCTATATAACGATTTCCCAACTTGGCGATACCCTCCATCATAATTTCCAGGCGAGTTAGTAGGTGCTTGAACCGTAAGATATTGCAAGAGAGAACCTTAACCCCTCATTCCTCACCATCCTTATTATGATTAATATTATCACTTCCTGCTAACTCTAGGTGAAAAATGTAGGAAACCGGTAGGATACTATCCCACCGGCTCTTTAAGATCATCACCCTTTCAATATCCACTAAACTATTACTTCCCTCGCCATCCCTCCAGCAGCCGGTATAGATCCGCAAAACCATTACCTATTCTCCAAAAAGATACTCCTCCCAATCGATTTTCCTGAACCAGATTAAGCTTCTCCTTCAGACTGGCTTCGTTTTCCAACCAGATTTCGTGATACTTTCCCTCTTCGTCATAATAGCTGTAGCAGGGGCTCATACTCGGGTAATCAAAATCTTTTTGCAGCCCGTATTTCGCTTCCAATGCTTCCAGTTTTGGCGCTGTAATCGTAGCCGCATTCTTCCCTGCACCCCAATCATATCCATAGGTAGGCAAACCCAGTAGTATTTTGTCCTGAGGAATCACGCTTCGCATATAACTGCAAACTTCTCTAACCCACCAGAGGGGAGCCACTGGTCCCGGTGCCGTTGTAGAATAACTATAGTCATAAGCCATTACTACGACTGAATCTGCGATCTGTCCAATCTTTTTATACTCATAACCAACCGGCCATTTTTCCTTGCCGGTACGGGCAAATACAGCCACCGAAAGCTCTTTGTCCGTTCCCAAAGAGGTCTTCAATTCCTGGAGAAATAAGGTTAAATTCCCGGCATCACCTGGATCCAGTAGTTCGAAATCAATATTCACTCCATCATAACGGTCTTTTTTCACTACATCCAGTAGATTGGCGATCAAACGAGCACGGTTTTCCGAATTGCTCAGCAACTGGTGCAAAGCATCCTTCCCCATTAGAACAACACTAGCATGCGTTTTTACCCCTTTGTTCCGCGCTAGATCAAGGGCCTCAGCAAAACGATCCTGGTATTCATAAAAAATTTCTCCCCGTCCGTTGGTTTCAAACCAGCGGAAAGCCACATCGGAGAATAAGTCAATATTCTCCTGGTACTCAGCGAAAGAACGGTAATAATAAGCAAAAACCCGGGGTTGGTACTTAAAATTGATTAGCACTTCGCTTTTTTGAGCATCCCAGTTTACCATTGCTCCTAGATTTTCGCTCAGGAAGCGCAGGGGGATAAAAGTTCGGCTTTCAAATATATACGGCGGAGAATCCAGGAAACGCTTTTCCCCATCAACCCAGGCCTCATTGCTGCCGATAAACATTTCTATATATTTACCCCGGCAATTCATCGCCACCTTGCGCAAGGAGGCATCCCAAAAAACCTCTCCTTGCAGAGCCTCATCTTCCACCACAAAACGGATCGGAACCATGGTCCGGTTGTTGACTATTTGGGCTCCCAGGCTAAAATTGCGCAGCTCGCCATCGATTCTTATTACAGGGCTAGAAGCCATTGTAAGCGCGGGAAATATCAGGAGATATGTAAAAGCCAACAGCACCACGAATAATATGTACCTACTGAATCTCAATTTTACCACCTCATTAAATTATACTTGTACTATTAAATTAAACTATTAAAGCTACTCTTCACCTCCGTATCTTATAGAAAAGTCATCGGTAGTCAGTCGTCGGGAGACGGAAGACTGAAGAGGGAAATCGGAGGGCGGAATGTTCGCCATACGCCGGTAATTAGAAGGGGTATTCCCTTACATCTTACTGTATAACAAACGCCTACTAACTCACTTTTCATCGGTGGTTTTGGCCCCGGCCAGGGGGGTTAATATGAAAAGTGAGGAGTGAGGGGAATACCCTCCGATACTCAATATTAGTCTCTATCCTGTTCACAGTTGGAACATTAAGGTCGAGTGCCGGGCGAAGGTATATTTATACAAACAAAATAATATTTATTACTTTTTACAATGATATCAATATTCTGTTCGAAGCCAGCAAAATCCTGGTGGAAAATTGATGTAAAAACCCCTGGCTTAATGAAGTTGCTTAAGACGCGGAAAAAGAGCCTGCAGATCTCCCAGAGGCAGATATACCATATTATCCTGGTTTACAACCGCAAGGATAACCATATCCTCACCGCTATATTCTTCGCTATAAAAGCCCAGGACACATACGGTCATCATTACTCCGTTAAGATAAACCGTAAATAAATCACCTTTATTCACGCCTATTCCCCCATATTTTACCATCAACCATGGCTAAAACAACCCGGGAGCGAAAATCAAACGGATGTCCATCAAAGATTACCAGATCAGCCCGTTTACCCTGCCGGACACTGCCCAACTCGTCTTCTACCCCCAGCAAGCGAGCTGGGGAAGTGGTTATGGCCTGCAGTGCCATATCTTCATCCAGTCCTTCCCGTACTGCCAAAGCTGCACAAACTCGCAAATGCTCCACTGGAATCACCGGGTGATCGGTGATAAAAGCAAAATCAACCCCAGCCTGAGCCAGAGCCGAAGCTGTTTTAAATGATACTTCCTTCATTTCCACCTTGGCCCGGTTTACCAGCAAAGGCCCCAGAAAAACGGCTACATTCCTCTTCCGCAATTCATCCGCAATTAAGAAGGCTTCAGTTCCATGCTGTATTACGAGATTAAGGTCAAATTCATCCCTGATACGCAGGGCGGTTAAGATATCGTCCGCCCGGTGGGCATGCAGCAAAAGCGGCATTTCCTTCTTCAGTACTTTTAGCAGGGCTCCCTGTTTATACTCTTCCCGGGCTTTCCGCTCAGCTTTTGTCATTTCCTTAGAGGCCACATACAGGGCTTCCCGAAGTAAAGAAGCATTGGCCATCCGGGTTAGCGGTGTTTTCTTCTGCTCGCCGTAAACCCGCTTGGGATTCTCCCCTAGAGCGGCCTTCAGTCCCCAGGGGTTTTTATATATCATTTCCCCCGGAGAGCCCGCCCAATGTTTTAAAAATACCGCCTGACCCCCAATAATATTGGCACTCCCCGGCATAGACAGGGAGCGGGTAACACCACCCCGCAGGGCATCGCTAAAAGCTAAATCATGGAAGTTAATTCCGTCAGCTGCCTGTAAATAGGGAGTAATCGGGTCACTGCTCTCGTTGACATCGTCACCCTCGCTCCGGTATATTTCCTCCTCAAGTCCAATATGGCTATGAGCATCAATAAAACCAGGCAAGACATATTTCCCCTCGGCATCGATTACCTGGCAGTTGGAAGGGAAGCCCTCATTTTCCCCTACCGACTTGATAAATGCTCCTTCAACTAATATAACCCCGTTTTCTATGCTTCCTGCTTCATCCATGGTTAATATCTTTCCACCAGTAATTGCAATCAATTGACAATACCCCTTCCAACGTATATTATCCTATGAATATTAAAACTCAACTGTTCAAAGCTTCCGATAGTATAATATACCTGTTATTTTAGCCTATATACGGCCTCAAAGAGTTACATTATTGTGAAAAAAGATAGGCGAGGCTTGTTGTTGATGTGATGTTGGGCAAAATGCCGCTGAGGAATCTTTTGCAGAAGCAAATACTTACTTGTACATCGTGAGCATAAATAGGAGCCCTATAATAATCGTATTTCTCATAATACCCTCCTCCGAGACCAACAAAAACCTGTTTTTTCCTACATCTATTTACTGGCACTATCTTACATGATTTAATCACTTGGCACCATATGCAGCTTTTGGATTTTTTCAATTGCCTGTTAGAAATTACTTGTTCGGTCTGTCAACATAATGGCCATATAGACATCGTCAAACGTGAAGAACCATTTGAAAAAAAATGTTGGAAATACTGGGGGAAGGAATGCAGCAAGGAATAATCCGGCGGGATATTCCTGCCAAGATGCTTCTCTCCTATCGCGCCATGCGGGACGGCCTACTGCTATGGATGCGAATCGTCCCTGAATTATCGCGGGAATGGATTGAGGTATTCTGGAAAGACTTCTGGCTGGGTATACAGGAAGGCAAAGGTGGTGGTGAACAGCAAGATGAAACCCGTAATGACCTGAAACTTAAAGGCAGTCCGGATTCGCAACCTGCAGATAACGGGGTAGCAAGCCTGTACACTGCCACGTGTTTGATCTGCCACCAAGAATTCGGGATTCCGTTTACCGACTATCGCTACAAAGACATCAAATATAATCGTTTTCGCTTACCATGTCTGCGATGATTGCGGAAAAAAGATACAAGAGGAATGCCAAAAAATAACCGGGCTTTCTCCGGAGTCAATTGACTTTTGGGAAAGGCTGGGAAATCGCAGAAAATACTAATTGCGGCCAAACAATTGATATTAGCCGAGAATAGAAGTAGTGGCCCCTTTAATGAATAGCGCTAAGGAGTTTAAGCTGATTAAGGGGACAAATCGGCCCCGTGAAGGACCTGATATTTAAGGAATTTCCCAGCAAATCCAAATCCATAGCGGGGATTATATATTAGGCCGGACAAAAACTAAAACTACTTTGAAAGGGGATTTATTAATGGGTGATTTTAATTACGACACATACTGCGGGTTGTATTGCGGGGCATGCTCCATCATAAAGGCATACCAGACCGGTATCAAGGACCCCCTGGCCTGCTGTTTGGGCGATGAACTGGGCATGGAGCTGAAATGCCATGGCTGCAAAACGGACAGTGTTTTTGGCAATTGCGCGCTGTGTCAGATCAGAAACTGCGCACGGGAAAAGGGCATGGAACGCTGTTTGAATTGTAGCTATTTCCCCTGTCCCAATATTGCTTCTATGGAATCCTTGTTGGAAATGCTGCCGCACTGGAACACGACTGTGACAAATCAGGAATACCTCGTTGGTACCATCAGGAGCCCGGGCGCTTACTCTCATTCCTACTCCCGCTTCCCTGACCGACCGCCTGGTGATGAAAGCTGTTTACTGTGGCGGTATGGGTAACAGTTATGAAATATGTTTACGAATATATGAAACAACTTCATCAGGTGAGATGTCCAAAGCTATGGCAAACTCTTCATTCAAGTGTTTTTCAGCAGTATTCAGCAAACCTTCATCTGTAGTGGTTAATTTTCTGCCCACGGCTGATCTGGCTTTTTTCTCTTGATACAGAGTCTTGATAATTTTGACCCATTCTTCGGTTTTTCCGGTTCGCAGCGCAGCTTTATACTGATTGGTTCTCTGCGTATCATTATCTATCCAAGAGGTTGTTTCAATATCAGGCATCTTAGCTATTAGAGATAGAACGTCATTTTTGGTACTGATTGCTCTCATCATAATATTGGAGTTGTTTACCGGGACCATAATACTCGTTATGCTGGTGTTGTAAACGGGTTTTAAAATGTAATATTCGGTTTCATTGCTGTTGTCATAATTATCTTTTCGAATATCTGCAATCTGACATACCCCATTTAAACCATACACAACATAATCTTTTACTTTGAACATGGATTTTTCTCCTTCCTTTTTGGACATAGACGGTTTTTTTCGAGCGAGTAAAGGGTGGATTCTCACTGAATAGTACTACCTGCAGGTCAGTAACCAGTTAAGGATAAGCGGCATGATGTCTATATCCATTAGTTGATAGCATCCTTCTCGGGTTCTTGTTCGTGATAGACCGTTTTTATTGCCTGATGCACTTTATAAATGGTGTCGATCATAATTATGCATTCGATTTCATTGATTCTTGATAATTGCTTCTCCAAACTTTCGATAAAGCTGACAATATATTTTTGGATGTACTGCTCCCCCAGTTCAGTCGCCCGCACCAATACAACCCGTTTATCAAAATCTGGGGTGAATTTTTCCAGAATATTTAATTCAACCATCTCATTAATAACCTTCGTCGTATTGGGAAGCAATAATCCAGATTCCTTGCTGATATCGGAAATGCGCGGCCTGCCCGTATAATGGTTGAGTTTATAGATCGCGTTCAGAATACGAAAATAGACAGGTTTTATGTTGGGCGGCAGCTGCGGCAGCAACGATACTGCCGCCTTGGCGCATTGAAGCGCATCCAAAATATTGTTAACCAATTGTGTTTCAATCTTATTCAGCAAACAACACCCCATATACTTATATAATATAATTATAATATATAAGTATCTGACACAAATGTCAAGAACCTGAATATTCTGGTGCAGAGATTGATGGTTTCTTTGGTTTATGGGCATTACTATTCCTTGAATATAAGGTTAATCAACTAACATCTCTTGAATGATCGACTTTATCGCAGCGATATCACTGGCATTTAACGAAGATATTTTATTTCTAAGCCTGCTCTTATCAATCGCTCTAATCTGATCTAAAACAATCCATCCCGAAATGCTGTTCTCAGTTGTTATCTGTATACGGGTAGGATAACTCTGACGCCCCCGTTTGGTAACTGGGGCAATAATAACTGTTCGAATATGTTGATTCATTTCTGGTGGAGATATTATTACACAAGGCCTAACTTTATTAATCTCTGCACCCTGGGTGGGGTTTAAATCTACCCAGTAAATCTCGTACTGTTCAATTGTCATCCCATTCCTCCAACAGTTCTGTATCGAGATCGTCAGGTATAATCAGTTTGTCATCTCCGCATTTATGCATTTGTTGAAAGGAATTTGCCCATCCTTCACGCAGGATTTTCACAGGTTTTAGGATTATCTCATCATCTCTGACTACTATTTCAACCTTGGAGCCTATTCCGCACTGCTTCAATATGGTTGCAGGAATTCTAATTCCCTTCGAGTTCCCTATGCGTATGACATCAGTCTTCATACGTAGCCCCCCCAGCGAAAGTAATTACTTAGTAATTACATTATACCAAATTAATTACTAATGACAATGTAGTGATAGCTTTATTTTAAAGCATCGGAAGAAATGCGAAGCAGTTTCAACACACAGCTGCAACGAGGCGGGGGATTAAGAACCCACCGCCTGTTTTGTAAATAGGCGACCGCTTAAAGAAGCGGGGGACATATTTCACCTCATTATAATGCTAACGATTTGTCCAAGTGTGCCATCAGAAACCTTGATAGTATAATCTGCCTGTTATTTTGTCATATATACAGCCTCGATCAATGCCCGAAATAGTCTCCGGGAATATTCATCCCGCAGGAATTCGGGATGCCATTGAACTCCCAGCCAGAAGTTTTTATCCATGCTCTCAATAGCCTCAATGGTGCCATCAGGAGCTCGGGCGCTTACCCTCATTCCCACTCCTGTTTCCCTGACCGCCTGGTGATGAAAGCTGTTTACTCTGGCTTCATGACTGTCCAGAATCCGGGCCAGCATAGTTTCTTTGTATATTAATATATCATGAAAAGGATAAGGGCGCGGAGCATTCTGCTCATGACTCATTCCTGTAGCCAAATCCTGAACCAGCTTGCCACCGGCAGCTACGGAAAGCAGTTGACAGCCCCGGCAGATTCCTAAAACCGGGGTGTTTTGGAGCAGTAGTCTTCGGGCCAGCATAAGTTCAAAGGAGTCCCTTAAGGGGTTTATCTCACCGAGACCCGTTTCAGGAACTTCTCCCCAATAAAAGGGATCAATATCCCCGCCCCCGGAGAGAATAAAAGCATCACAAATGTCCAGATACTCATCAACCAGCGTAACATCATCCAGGGCAGGAAGGATAAGGGGTACCCCTCCGGCTTCTCTAACGGAAACAACATAAGCTTCTCTTAAACAATAAAGACTTTCAGCCGCATTATGGTTGGCGCTAATACCTATTATCACTTTCATTGCTTCCCCTTTCCTCTCTCCGGTAGAATAATCTTATCACCGGGTTAATTTTCTAATAATACAATTCAAGCCTCCCCAAAAAAATAACAGGTTCTAGTTTAGAACCTGCTAAGTATGCTGCAAAGATAGGCATCCCTTATCCTAACGAACGACAAGTGCTTTCCGATACCCATCATCCGCTTTCCGTTTTCCGCCCTCCGACTTCCGTCCTCCGTCTTATTATGTAATCAGACTTCCGTTAAACCCAGGCTGATGTTTAGAGCTTGGTCAACCTTGTTCATAGTATCATCATTTAAAACGGCTATTCGTTGTTTTAGTCTGGTTTTGTCAATAGTCCGTATCTGCTCGGCCAGGATTACCGAATCCCTCTCCAGCCCGTATACTGCTGCTTTGAGCTCGATATGAGTAGGTAATTTGGCCTTATTAATCTGGGCGGTAATAGCAAGAATAATGGTAGTGGGACTGTACTGGTTGCCTATATCATTTTGCACAACCACCACTGGCCTGACTCCACCCTGTTCTGACCCGATCACCGGGTTTAGTTGAGCAAAATATATTTCACCTCGTTTGATCATCTATCCAATCACTCCATTAAATTTTCTATGGAATTGACCAGGGCTTCCTCCTCCACTCCGCTATTCTTACAGGCAATATTCAGATTAATCTCCGCCATCTCCAGGTAACCCTTTTTCATTTGTTCTATGGCCATTAGCCTTTTGCGCTCCCCAAGATAAAACTTTATAGCTTCCCGGACAATTTGACTGCGGTTTTTACTTTCTTCCAGGGTAATATGATCAACCTCTGACAGCAGGCTTTCTGAAACAGTTATTATAATTCTTCTCGAGGCTGGCAAAGCGAGCACCTCCAAAAATGATTTCCGTTCAATACTATTAATTAATTATAATTAATTATTAGGCATGCTCGCAAATCCAATAATTACATTCCGCCAGCTTTTACATGCAACCGCGGCACCCGCGCACTAACCGCACATACTATTTCATAATTGATGGTACCCAATATCCGGGCTAAATCATCCGCAGTCACGCCATCTGACGGCTTTCCGAAAAGTATCACTTCATCTCCTTCTTTCACCCTCTCCAGTCCACTAACATCAAACATACATTGATCCATACATACCATTCCAATTGAAGGTACTTTTTCCCCTCTAATAACGGCGGTGGATCGGTTGGATAATAAGCGATGATATCCATCAGCATAGCCAATGGGTACGGTTGCTACCCGGGTCGCTTGCTGACAACAGAAGGTTCTGCCATAACTTATATAATGACCAGGCTCCAAAACCTTAAGAAAACTAATCCGGCTCTTCAGAGTCATGGCCGGGATGATATCCAGGCCCAAGCGTTTCATATCTTCTGAAGGATAAAGACCATAGAGGACAATTCCTGCTCTTACCATATTTAGACGGGCTTCAGGAATATCTAAAATAGCGGCACTGTTGGAACAATGCTTTAGCGGAATTGACAGCCCCCCCTTCTCCAGATCACTTACAAAATTGGAGAATATTCTGAGCTGTTCATAAGTAAAACTCTTGTCTTCAGCATCGGCATCCGCAAAATGGGTAAATATTCCTTCTACTTCGATTCCGGGCAGGGCAGCTATTTCCTGTACCAGTGCAAGTGATGACGGGATCGGAGCAAAACCCAAACGTCCCATTCCACTATCAATCTTAATATGCACCCGAGCTGTCCGGCTAAGCCTGCTTGCCGCCTGCGAAAGTGCTCGAGCAAAGGAAAGGGAAAAAACACTTGCGCTTATATCGTATTCAACCGTTGCTTCAGCAAATTCCTCCGGAATAAAGCCAAGTACCAGTACTGGAGACTTGATTCCCGCTTCCCTTAAATGAATGGCTTCATCCAGACTGGCTACACCCAGCCATTCCACCCCCTCTTGCAGGCAGGCCCTGGATACTTCTAACATGCCGTGGCCGTAAGCATCAGCTTTTACTATGGCCATTATTATCGCCGGGCTAACTTTATTTCTGATCATGAGTATATTGTGTTTTATGGCTGTTAAATCTATTTCTGCCCAGGTTGGTCTTCTATTATCCATTCTTTTTTACCAGCGACTTCAAAATATCATTGCGGGAGATTATACCCACCAGCTTTCCATGCCGGACCACAGGCACCCGGTTAACCCGTTTGTCCTGCATGATTTCTACGATTCTACTCACTTCCGTATCCTCTTCCACCATTATCACTTTGGTGGTCATGGCATCTTCAACCTGTGATGCGGTAAATTTCTTTATATTGTTATTAAATCGTATGGGGTTTTCCAGGAAAATAATACTGTCAAATAAAGTAACATAGAAGGGCATCTTCAACTCGCTGGCTTTAACTATTAAATCCTTTTCCGTTACTATCCCTATCACATAACTGTCGGCATCAATTACTGGGACTCCACTTATTTTCTCTTCCAATAAAATTCGCGCTACCTCTTCCAGGCTGTCATTTTTACCCACGGTAATAACTTCCCTGGTCATTATGTCTTTAGCTAGCATCTTACCCACTTCTCTCCCTGTATAAATTTTGAATAATGCAAAAAGTAATAAATATTATTATGCAACAAAGGCTCTTGGCAATGCTTATCATCTCTCAAATTGCTGCATAATATCCGGCAGGCTATTAAGAATATCACCCGCCAGCAACCCCCGTTGCCCCTTTATTCCGGCAGCCCGGTCTCCGGCCAGACCGTGTAAATACACCCCGGCAATAGAAGCATCCAGGGGCCTCAAGCCTTGAGCCATGAGCCCGACGATCAGACCACAGAGTACATCACCGCTTCCGGCAGTCGCCATTCCGGGATTACCGGTAATGTTTAAGAATATTTCTCCGGTAGCACTGGCAATTAATGTCTTATTTCCCTTCAATACCAGGGTGACGCCCCATTGCTGGGCAAATTCACGGGCTACGGCAATGCGGTTGGACTGGATTTCCTCGATATTTTTTCCCGTAAGCCGGGCCATCTCACCGGGATGAGGGGTAAGAACCACGGGAACCTGGTGATCCTTTAATATGTTTAGATCCTCAGCCAGAGCGTTAAGTCCATCGGCATCTATCAATATGGGAATACCGGCTTTTTTCAAAAGTGAATGAAGTATGGCGGAGGCTTCGGGAAAACGGGACATCCCGGGGCCGATAGCACAGGCTGAGGCCCGGCCCAGCAAGCCTTCAATAAGGGGCAAAGCCTCCAGAGCCATGGTCCCCTGCTTGCTCTCCGCCAGCGGGCTGCTCATTATTTCCATCCACCCGGCATCAACCACTCCCAGCAGCGACTCTGGAACCGCTGCCGTTACTAATCCCGCACCACTTTTAAGGGCGGCACCAGCGGCCATGATTACCGCTCCGCTCAAACCCGGTGAAGCTCCTATAATTAGGACATGACCGTAAGTTCCCTTGTGTGATTCAGGATGGCGGGGTCCAAGCCAGGACTTAACCATAGCTTCGCTTATCAAGCCGGTCTTCAAGTTTTTATCCTGTAAAAGCGGGGCGGGAATGGATATATCGGCAACGCTCAAAGTACCAACATAGTCTTTTCCCGGCTCCAACAGCAGGCCGATTTTAGGCAGGGCAAAGCTTACCGTATGGGAAGCCTGGATAGCTTCCCCATGAACCCTGCCGCTATCGGCCTCAACCCCGGAGGGAATGTCCACTGCCACAACCAGTGCTTTGCTCCAGTTGACCATCCTTACTATCTGAGAATCAAAATCATTCATCTGCCCCTGGAAACCGATACCATAGATGGCATCAACAATAAGGTCACAGGACAAAAGTGCCAGCATCAATCTATCCAGGTCTTCTTCCAACTGCAGTGGAAAGATATTCCGGCTCATCCGGGAAAGTATTTGGTAATTGGTATATGAATCCTGGGTCATTTCATCACTGCCGGCCAGCAAGAAAACATCAACATGAATACCGGCATTAATAAGATGACGGGCCACCACCAGCCCATCCCCCCCGTTATTGCCTTTCCCCGCCAGAACAACTACCTTCTTGGACTGGCTGCTTTCCAGCAAATCTTCAATAACTTCCACCGTTCTTATTCCAGCATTCTCCATAAGGATAAGGCTGGGAATCCCATATTCGCTGGTAGCTTTGCTATCAATAGCCTTCATTTCCCGGGCGGTAAGTATTTTCACCATTTATCACCCTTTCTCTGCAATTACCACAGCAATCGCCTGCTCCTGCGAGTGAGAGAGGCTCAATGATATTTTCCCTATACCCTGTTCCCGACATATTTCCGCTGCGCTCCCATACAAAAGCAGCTCCGGCCGTCCATCCTCCAGGCTCAGAACCTCAACATCATGAAAGGCTGCTCCTGCAGTAAAAGCCGGATGCAGCTTGCGCAGCGCTTCCCGGGCCGCAAAACGAACGGCCAGAGAAGGATAGGGATTTTTCTTGCTAAAGCAATATAATCGTTCCTGCTCCGTAAACAAGCGCTGCAGAAGCCGGGGAGTCCGGGTAAGCGCCTCTTTTACCCGTTCAATTTCTATTATATCTATTCCCACTAACAATTACATTTTCCTCCCGGTTTAGCTTACACTCATTGTATAACAAAACAAAGCCCTGAAACCATTCCAGGATTCAGGGCGGTGTAGGCGGGCTCTAAACTACAGCTTCACTCATATCCACCAGCTCTGTCTTTTCCTTTTCATTCAGTATTCTATCCATATCCAGCAGAATTAACAACCTGTCATCCAATTTTCCCACCCCGGTAAGATAATCAGCCGCGATTCCCCCAATCACTGCCGGTGGAGGCTCAATGCTTTCGGTAGACAAACGCAAAACCTCGCTTACTTCATCAACAATGATTCCTACAGTTTGCCCCTCTACCTCCACCACCACACTGCGGCTCTCGCTGGTGGTTTCTGATGCTCCCATTTGAAATCGTTTTTTCAGGTCTATAATAGGGATTATTTTTCCCCGGAGATTTATTATTCCTTCAACAAAATCAGGTGCCTGGGGAAGCTTGGTCGGCACAGGCATGGTTATAATTTCCTGTACCTTGGTAATAGGAACACCGTATTCGCAAACTACATTGTCCCTTTTCAGGGTGAAGACAACCAGTTGAATTTCATCAGCCATATTTATCCCCTCCTCCAGAACTATCGTAATATTCAACTATTTAATAGCTATATTCGGCACCCGATAATATTTCCCTTTATCTAAATAAATTTTTTGGGTAAATTTATCCAAGCCTCAAAAACCCCAGGCAGCAAGATATATTTTCCCTAAAAAATAAGAGCCACCCAGGTTATCTTATACTGATAAAACCCGCGTGGCGATTGCTAAAAAGCAAATTATAAGCTAATGTTGATTCTACTGCAAAAAGTTATTAATATTCATTGGCTTGTATAAATATACCGCTCGCAGTCTTCGCATGGGCAACACC
>ENA-UOUL01000980-UOUL01000980.1-bioreactor-metagenome-genome-assembly--contig:-NODE-980-length-44473-cov-32.017727_pt1 | contig 44473 bp, 24 predicted proteins | sample MGYA00249838_ERZ747220 | MGnify/ENA primary metagenome ERZ747220 (study PRJEB28778, sample SAMN05720191) | bioreactor metagenome | isolation source: Anaerobic biogas reactor | place: USA:Washington... | reverse complement strand
TGGAGGGTGATCGCCGAAGCATCAAGGGTGAAGTGAACCGAGGCGATCTCGCCCGAGGTAACGGTCACGATCTCCTCTGCGTCCAGGTAGCCGTCAAGGCTCACCCGGACGGTGTGGGTGCCGACCGGGACGTTCGTCAGCGTGGCGTTGGTGGTTTCCCCGGTCTCCGCGCCGTCGAGGACGATCCGGGCGCCGTCGGGCGACGAGGTGACGGCGATGATCCCGGCTGGCTCGGTCAGGGTGAAGTGGGCCACGGCGGTTCCGTCATCGACGACCGTCACGATCATTGAGGCGTCGGCGTAACCAGCCTTCTTCACGGTGACGGTGTGCTCGCCGGCCGCGACGTTCTCCAGGATGGCGTTGGTCGTCATGCCGGTGTCGATGCCGTCGAGCCAGATCGCCGCACCCGTGGGCGTCGAGGCGACGGTGATGCTGCCGCGGGCCTCGACGAGGTCCCGGTGGAGGGCTGCGGTCTCGTTATACGCGACGGTGACATCAGCCGTGGTGTCGGCGTAGCCGTCCTTCTTCAGGGTGACGGTGTGGGTGCCGACGGCGATCCCGTCGAGGGTTGCGTTGGTGACTTCGCCGGTATCAGCGCCGTCGATGAGGATCGCAGCGCCCTCGGGCGTCGAGGTCACGGTGAGGCTCCCGGTCAGGGTGGTCAGTTCGAGGTCGACCTCTGCGGTCTCGCCGGTGGCGACCGTGACCGGCATCGAGGCGTCGGCGTAGCCGTCGAGTTTCACGGTGACGACATGGTCGCCGGCCGGGACGTTCGTGAGGGTGCAGTCGGTGACTTCCCCGGTCTCCTCACCGTCGAGCCAGACCGCGGCGCCGGTCGGCGTCGAGGTGACGAGGATGCTGCCGGGTTCGGGGGCATACTCGACTATCAGGAAGGCTGCGGCAGCCTCCATGTAGTCGGCGCTGCTCTGGAACGCCGCGACGTTCTCGCCGGCGAGGAGCGAGGTCACATTGCGCTCGTCGACGCCGATCTGGCTCGTTCCCGTGTAGTTCCAGGCGTTCGTCCAGGTCTCGTCATTAAAGATCAGTTCACCCTCGTTCGGCCCGGCGCCGGGGGCGACGGTGACCAGGCGGGCGCCTGTGGCGTTCGCGGGGTCGAGGGTGAACGGCGCATACGCCGTCGCCTCTTTGGGGGTGGTGCTCTGGCTTGCGCCGCCGTAGAGGAGGTCGAAGCCCTCGTTCATCAGCACCGTATGCGGGGCGGTGACGCCGTCGTCATAGACGACCGCGAGGAGCATCCCGCGGACCGAGACGTTCCCGCCGCCGGGGAAGGTGTTTGCGAGGACGGCGGTGTTGCCCTCAGGGCTGAAGGCGTCGGTGACGTTGTAGACGGTCATGCCGTAGGGATACGAGGTGCCCCATCTCTTCTCGTCTTCGTAGAAAGCGGCCTGCTCGACCGCTGCGCCGTTAAAGGTCAGGGCGACGTTCTCCGGGAAGACCGGGCCCTTGTCGTAGGTGTAGGGGACGTAGAGCCGGGCGCCGGCGATCGTGGCGCCTTCGGGGACTGTGAGATCGCTGGCGGTCCAGTTGACGGTGTAGTCGGCCCAGTTGGTGCCGGCGGAGAGGTAGGCGCCGTCACCGGCCGACCAGAGGAGGTCGCCGCGAACGTCGTAGGTTTTCGCGGTGGCGATGTCTTCGCCGTCGGTCCAGCGCTTGCCGCGGTAGCCGTTGTGGACGACGGTCTTCTCGATGCTGAGCAGGTTGTTCTCTTCGTTCGATTCGCCGATGAGACCGTCGGGATCGGCGACGGCGGTGATCGTCACGGCATCGCCGGCGTTGCGGATGGTCTCGTCGGTCCAGGTGACGGTGGTGTTTGCGCCCGCGGCGAGGCCGTCGACCGCGACCGTGCCGGTTGCGCTACTGGCGTTGAATTCGACCGCGAACGCGCCGGCATCGGCGGTGCCGATGTTCGTGATCTTCGCGGTGTAGATGTTCTCGGCTGCGGAGAAGACTTCACCGTTGTTAGAAGCGAGGGTGCTGACCGCGAGATCGGGGGCGTCCCCGCCGGAGGTCGTGTATTTTACGGCAAGTGTTGCGAGCGTGGTCTTATACGATCCGCCGTTCGGTATGTACGTGAAACTGCTGTCGCTGCCGGCGGTCAGGTTGTTCCTGACGTCCCAGGTGTTCGTTCCAAAGGTAATTGTTGAGTTCGCACCCGTATAGGCAGCGCCGTTGAATGTATACAGGGCGTCTTTGGAAGAGAGCATGACGTTTCGGAGGGTTGCATCCGTCCAGCCGGCGGCGAGTCCGCCGGTGGCGAAGGTCGAGGTAACCCCGCCGGCGCCGTTTGCCTGGTAGTCGTGCCCGTCGTTCACCCAGTAATGCACTTCGTCGCCGTCACCGTCGTTGTAAGCGACCACGAGGACGAGCTCTTTGATGCGGCCGTCGAAGTTCGCTGCTACCGGGGTTGAGACGACCTCTGCTTTCGGACTCTGCGAACCGACGAGATCGGTCACATCGTACCAGAGCAGATAATCCGAATACTGGCGGTTCACATGATCGTTGACCGGGTAGACATCGACTGTACTGTCCCCGGCGGTGGCAAGGGTCTCGATGCCGAGCGTATCGTATGTGCCGTCGCCGTCGCCGTCAAACCTGACGGTCGCGGTTCCCGTCCGGTTATCCGTACCTGCAGCATATACGACCGTATACAGCCGCGCCCACTGGATATCGGTGTATGCCGGGAGGGTGAACGTCAGGTTGAATGTGTTCGTCGTATACGAGGTTCCGGAGCTGAATTCTCCGTACGCTCCCACGTAGAGATCGCCGGAGACCGTTCCGTTCTGAACCGTGGCGAGGCGTTTTGCCCCTGCGGAGGACGAGATGTACTGGGTCTTTGTTACGGTATCGCTTCCGTCGGCATTGGTCGCGGTGAGCCGGATGTCGTAGGCTCCTGCTTCAAAGTCGTAGGTCGCGTTCCGCTCGGTGGAGAATGCAGTCCAGTTCTCATCGGTCCCGGACGGCCGCGACTCCCACGACCATGCGGTGGGGGAGTTGGACGAGGCGTCGGTGAAGGTGACGGAGAGCGGTGCAAGCCCGGTCAGCGGAGTTGCGGTGAATGCTGCAACGGGCGCCTCTCCTGAACCGCCGCTGGTGACCGTGATGTAGTCTGCCTTGACCTCGGAATCGCTGCCGTCGGCGTTTGTGACCGTGAGGTTGACGGTGTAGGTGCCGGCGGTGGTGTAGGTGTGGGTGGCGTTCTGCTCGGTCGAATCAATGATCCCGTCGTTCTCAAAGTCCCAGGCCCACGCGGTCGGCGAACCGGTCGAGGTGTCGGTGAACTGCACCGCGAGCGGGGCGTCGCCGCTCGTGACGTTCGCCGTGAAGTTCGCGACCGGGGCGGCGGTATCGTCGGCATACTCGATGATGAGGAAGGCATTGCTGGCGCACAGGTTGCTGGTGGACCCCTGCGTATCGGGTCCACCCTGGATAGCCGCCTCGTTGCTGGCGGCCTGCAGATAGTCGGAGACGTCGCGCCGGTCGACGGCAACCTGCGTGCCGCTGGTCTCGCCGGTCCCGCCGCTGCCGCCGTGGTCCCAGACCGTATACCAGGCCTGGTCGTTGAAGATCAGGGTGCCTTCGGGTCCTGCTGCCCAGGGTACGACGGTGATCAGGTCGGCGCTCTGCACCCGGTCGAGGTCGATCGTTGCGCCGGTGAACGGGGCGAAGGCCGTCGCTTCCTCGACCGAGACGTAGTAGAGAGCCTCATGTGCAAAGAGGTTGTCGAACTCCTCGTTCAGGAAGATCAGTCGCTCGGGTTCGGCCGGGTCCTCGTAGACGACCGCCAGAAGCAGTCCTGCGGTGGAGACCTGATGGTCGGCAACGGTCTTGTGCAGGGTGGCAACGTTGGCGGCATTCTCTGCAAACTGTTCCGTCACGTTATAGGTGAACATGCCGTACGGGAGGTCGTAGCCGCCCCAGCCTTTTCTGTCCGTGTAATGGGCGTCGTAGTCGAGCGGCACGCCGTTGAAGTCGAGGCTGAAGTTACCGGCCATGACGTTGTCTTTGTCCCAGCAGTACGGGACGTAGAGGCGTGCCTCCCTGATGTCGGCGCTGGCGGGAAGGGGATGGTCGGCGGCCGTCCAGTTCACGGTCCGCGCAGTCCAGGGCTCGTACCCGCTGTGATAGGCACTGTCGCCGAAGGAGTAGGTCAGGTTGCCGCGGAGAGCAAAGACACGCTTTGTGGTGAGGTCGCTCCCTTCGGTCCAGCGCTTGCCTTTGAATCCGTTGCCGATAACGCTCTTTGTGACCGTTACTTCATTGTTGCTCCGGTCGGAATCGAGGGTCGCATTTTCAGGGTCGATGACCGCCGTGATTGTCACGTTCTCTCCGATCGACCGGAGAGTTGGATCCTCAATTGAGGGAAGAGGATACGATACGCCGCTGCCGGCGGCGACCCCTTCGACCTGGATCGTGCCGTTGAAGCCGTCGCCGGTCACGATGCTGACATTGAAGGCACCGACATCGGCAGTGCCGGTGTTTTTGATGTTGACCGTGATCTTGTTTGGTTCGTGTGCGAAGACGTGGTTCCCGTTGGGGATCAGTGCCTGGAATCTGAGATCAGGGAGACCCTGAACAGCAACAGAGACGGTCGTGGAAAGTGCATTGTTGGTCGTGTTCGACTCGACGATCGCTCCTTCGGCGTCGACGACGGCGGTAAGGTTCACGGCGCCACTCATGGCAGGGGTCCACGTGATATCGACATCGCGGATGTACATCGATTTCAGGGACGGAACTGCCGCTTTGCCGGAGTATGTTCCATTGGCAAGGAGAGTGACGTTGAACGCACCGGCATCGGCATTGCCGGCGTTCCTGACCGTCACCGTGACAGTGGTGGCATTGCCGGCAGTCGGAGACCCGGCGCTGATGGCGGTCGGGACGAGGTCGGGAGCGACAAGGTCGGTCACCGAGACGGAGGCAGTCCCGGAGACAGAACCGTTCGTCGCGGTGACGGTCGTGCTCCCTGCCCCGACAGCGGTGAAGAGGCCGTTGCCGTCGATCGTGCCGACGGCCTCATTGCTGCTCGCCCAGACAAAAGAGAGGCCGCTCATCGGCGTGCCCAGGGCGTCTTTCCCTGTCGCCGTGAACTGTTGCGTCCCCCCGACCGTCAGGTCGGCCGTCGCGGGGAAGACCGTGATGGTGCTGAGCGTAAGCCCGTAATTGCCGAACGGCTCCATCAGCGGGGCGGTGTCGGACCCGAGGCTATCCGGAACGGTGAAGGCGGTGTCCCCGATGCCGTCGCCGTCGCCGTCGGCGCCGGTGTAGTCGCTGTCCCAGTAGTTGCCCATCACCTTCGAGTAGGCGGTGCCGTTGTAGGTGTAGGTGATGGGGGCAGGGGAGGTCCAGTAGGTGGCGGACGGGGCGGTGCCCTGCAGAATGATCTCCGTCGTGTTGTCCTCGAAGTTGTTGAGATAGATCCGGTTGTTTTCTCCTGCATCACGCAGCCGGATGCCGCCGTTATTGCCGATGAAGGTGTTTCTGGTGATGGTGTTGTTTGCGGCAGTGATCTTCCAGATGCGGATACCCTCGCCGGCGTTATTGAGGAATGTATTGTTGGAGACGACACAGTTCGTCACTTCGCGGAGGGTCAGACCTCTTGAACCGGTGCCATTGGCGATGGTATTATTCTCGATGAGATGCGAATGGCCCTGAATAGTCATCCCTGCATAAGCTCCGCTTGCGCCGGTGACAAGGTTGTCACGGACCGTGTTGAACGTGGCAGTATATCCAAGGTCCAATCCACCATTGACGTTGGTTGGGTTCTCAAAGACGTTGTTTTCAATGATGTTATATGAAGAAACAACTGTCACCTTAGAGATGCCCGAGAATGTGATGCCCTCCAGGTGCGTTCCATTCGCGCCCGTATTCAGATCGAAGGTTGAGGTACCGGAACTTGCATCTATTTTAATAATAACGGACTCGGCACTTTCACCCATAATATGGAGATTTGGCGTTTCGAGATTAACCGACGTAGGTAACATGTACGTCCCGTTTCTGATGAAGACGGTATCCCCCGGTGAAGCCGCATTGATTGCATCCGTGACCGACGAATAATCATCGGGTACGGTGATGGTCGCGGCCATCGCCGGCGCGGCGAGCGTGGTCATGCACAGCAGTGCAGCGATACTGAAAATCAGAAGCGTTCGTTGCATCTCGTACTCATCTCCTTCTTTCATCTCGTGGTGCCGTCGTACCGGCGCCCGTGAAGGGACGCGTGGTAAAACGGAATCATATGGGAGTGCTATTTGATCTTATATAAATGGAGATCATTCATACGCGATCGTAAATTTTTTTATCACCTTCGTCATCCAGTGCACATAATATGCAAATTCGTGCTACGAATGCGACATCCGTCCCGATGTCGCCGGAAACGGGTGAGACCGGCAGTCTGCCGGTTCCCCGCACCGGTCGAAAGAGAGACGGCGGTCGACCCGGGGGGCTGGCCGCCGGTTCTGCGTCCTCTGCCCCGTATCGGGGCAGACGCTCCGTCATGGCACCGTCGCCGCGGGGGTGCGCGCTCACTCCTCCGCCGTCGGCAGGGCGAGCGGGATCTTGAAGTGGCCGCTGTATGAACCGGAATCGGCCCCGTTCCGGTCGAACGTCATGAAACGGTCTCCGCCGGTGAAGTAGTCGGTGACGTTTCCAGCTCCGGTACCCGAAGTACGACCCCCTGCTACGGGTTGCTCCAGGGCAGGGTGTTGCCGTTAAAGATGCAGTTGCCGTTGCAGCTTGCCGGGTAGATGGTCGTGAGAGTTGCCTCGGCAGGCGTGATCCCGTTGTGTTGAAGGCGGTGTCCCCCGACGAGGCCGCATCGATTGCGGCCCGGATCGATGAATAGTCATCGGGTACGGTGAGGGTTCCTTTTGTTGCTCAATGGTATGCGAATGCCTTTTTTGATTAAAAGCCAGGAATCGCACGATTTCCGCGACGGGTAGCAAACGGATCGGAAAAAAGAGGATGAGCGGGATGATCAGACCTCGCGCACCACCTCCAGTTTGACGTAGTCGGTCTCGAGGGTCGATCCGACATTACTCTTCTGGACGACGAGCAGGATCACTTTCCCGTTGTCATCGATGTAGTTGCTCAGTCCGGTTGTCTTCGTGCCGGAAAGGGTCGTTTTGACATCGCTGGTGGTGTTACCAAGCTCTTCATATCCGGTGCCGCTCCAGAGATATAGGGTTTCTCCATTATCCTGCTCTTCGTCACTGGTACTACCTTTCCCAACCCACGTCGCCGTGAAGTTCGCCACGTCGCTGGCGGACTGGTTGATGGTGAACTCGAAGCGCTGGGCGGCGTAACCCGAATCTACCGTTGTCTGTTCGTACACGTTGTTGTCCGTTGCGATGTTCGAGTAGGACGTGATCTCGGTTGTGGGCACGCTGGTCGCCGCCGGAGGCTGCGCGCTGACGTTGCCCTTGTACGCCTTGAGCGTGGTGCCTGCCGTCCCGTAGGTGTTGGAGTTGTTGAAGTCGTAGGTGAACTTCCGGTTCTCCACCGTCAGGAGCGCGAGCGGTATCTTGAAGTAACCGGAGTAACTACCTGTTTGCGTCCCGTTTCTCGTGTACTTCAGGTCAGAATTGGAGCCCTGCGTCAGCTTGTCGGTGACGTTCCAGGAGGTCGATCCCCAGTAACTTCCCTGCTTCGGGTTGCTCCACGTCAGCTGGTTGCTGTTGTAGAGGTCCGAATTCTGGCCGTTAAATGTGTAATTCCCGTTGTAACTGGAAATATAGAGGGCTGAGAGGTTTGCAAGCCCGACGATGGGGACACTCGACGTGGAGAACGTCGTGCTCCCGATATGTTCGGGGTCGCTGGTATAGGCGGACACGTCGTGCCCCTGGTTCACCCAGTAGTAATACTCTTTTCCGGTAGTGTTATCGTCGTACGCGACGATTAACGTGATGGATTTCACCCGACCGTCGTCCGGCTGGGTGCCGTCCGGCTTGGCGTTGGAGACGTATGCTGTGACATTCCGCGAGTCGATGTTGTCTGTCACATCATACCACGATACCAGGTCGCTGGAGACACGGTTGGCCTTGTTGTTATCAGGATCCCAGTTCACGGATTTATATCCCCACGAATAGGTGGAATTGCTGGTCGCGTTCGTGAGAGTAACGTTCCCGGATCCCCCATTGAATACTGTATGAGCTACAATGGGTTTATTGCTGGTGGAACTCCCGATATACGTGACGACTTCCAGGCGCGCCCACTCGACCTTGTCGGCGGTGCACGGCAACGTAAAGGTCTTTGTAATAGGACCCGGATAGCCATACTCGAATCCCGGATAGTAGTCGTACTAGAGACCCCCGGTCACATGCCCCGACGTGCCGTTCGCAGTGGTCAGGAAGTCTCCGCAATACTCCGTAGCCGCAGCCGGGGCGGCAAACAACAGAACACTAAACAGCAACAGCGCGACCGGAAGCATCCAGTGCCTGCACGGTTTTGCCGCGCCGCAGGACAGACCCGAGAGCCTGCCAGGTTCTCTCGTTTCTTTACAGATCCTTTTCCTCATGCGTCTTTCCTTCTGTCCGCACTATGGTTACGGACAGGAGTGGATGGGGCGCACCGGTATTAATACTTATTTAAAATTAAGTAACATCCAATATTATCTTATTAATTAATTTAATGAATATTAAGCAACTAGGTTAATAAAAGTGTTACTAGGTGCAATGATGCTCACGAAAGATAGTATATGCCGGTACGTGCGAGTATGCAGCGCCGACCTCTGGTTATATCGAAAGGCTGGGTTCCCTGATGCGTGCCGTACCGCCCCCTTCAGCGAGCGTGCCTGAAAATGCCGTACCCGGAGATCGTCGTAGCAGGATGCGGAAACCTCCTCTTCGCCGATGACGGTTTCGGTCCTGCCGTGGCGCAGGAACTGCTGAAGTTTGCGCTCCCCGACAACGTGAAAGTGGTGGACGCAGGCATCTGCGCGGCGCCTTTTGTATTTACGTTGCTCGATCCCGAAAGAACGAAAAAACTCATAGTCGTCGATATCGTGGACTTCGGCGCCGTGTCGGGAGCAATCGCACGGCTGCGGATCGGCGACCTGCCGCCAGGCGGCATCCGCGATGCCCATCCCGGAGGCATCGCCGGAGCGCTCCGGCGTATCGAAGACGGGATCGACGTCACGATCGTCGGATGCCAGCCGAAACACCTTCCCGGTCCCGAGATGGAGATCGGGCTCTCCGAGGAGGTTCGAAAGGCCGTCCCCGGCGCAGTACGCATTGTACTGGATATCATCGGGGCGGACGGCGGATCGGTTCTTCGGAAACGCCGGTAAGAAGAACGCGGCGAAGAACTGCCCGGGTTACTCCCTTCTACGGACAGGCCTCATTGCGGGCGCCGTACGGTTTTGAAAAGGGATCCTTTAGAGGCCGCCTCCCGGCAGCACGGGAATCTCCTCTTTGAGGAGCCTCTCCAGCATCTGGAGCGTCGCATGCACGCCGGCCTCCTGCCTCCTCATGATTAACGAGGGATCGGACGTCCGCAGGTCGGCATACACCCCCGATCCAGCAAGAAGCTGTACCTCGTCGGTGACGGGGGCGATACCGCCAGTACCGATCCCGGCGGTGGTGCCTATCGCAATATGGGACCCGGTGATCCCCTTAACCGCCTCGGCCGTTCACCGGGCCTCCCGTTGCGAAGACGGCAACCCACCCCGACGAAAAAAGCGGATGTCCGGGTATTTATTCCCCGGAGAGGTCTGCACGGCACCCGGCTGTCGTATACGGCAAGACCAGCACGTCCTCGATCGTCTTCGATGCGTCCTTCCCCACCATCTTCACCGAATAACTGCCGATATCGAGGTAGTGGAAGGTGTGGGGCGTCACTTCGCCGGTATCCCGGCTGTAGAGGTAGATCCTGGCGCCCGCCGGGGTGCTTGAGACCTCAAGCGATCCCCAGGTATAGGGGTCGAGAGTAAACTTCACCGTGGCGTCCTTGCCGTGGTCCGTCAGCAGGACCTCCCGTTCTGCCGGGATATACCCCGGCTTTGAGACCGAGATCAGATGCTTCCCTTCCGATATGTTGGTAACGACATACGGCGTGGCAGACCCGGTCTGGAACCCGTCGACCGATATCGTTGCCCCTGCCGGCACCGACGTCACGAGGAGACTGCAGGGTGCATCCGAGAAGACGGCGCTCACGGTGTCGTTCGACTCGACGGCGGCGGGTATCCGGTAACTCCGGTAACTCTCGCCGTCATAGATGGTGATATACGACCCCCCGATCCCACTGACCTCGACCTTCTTCGGGAACCGGTCGCTTAGGTACCTGCCGTTGATCGAGAAGGGTTTCTGCGCGTAGTCCTCCGACTCAAACGTGAGCGACCGTGTCAGTTCCGCGTTGCCGCTGGTGAACGTCACCCGGGCTATGGCGTTTTTCTCGATCCAGATCCGCTCTTTATCGGAGCTGAACGTGATCCCCTCTTTCTTCACCTTGATGGTGTGCAGCCCCTCCTTGAGCCCGTAGACGATGTCGGGAGTCTTCCGGTTCACCTTGCGGCCGTCGACGAGGATCTCCGCCCCCTCCGGGAACGAGTCGACGTAGACGCCGCCGTAATGGTTCTGCTCCCAGGTCCGGAGCAGGCCGGGGGAAGCGAGACCCGGAATCTCGACAACGACCTCATCGTCGTGGTCGAGCAGGATTGTCCGTTCCGCCGGCTCGGCGCCGTCCATGCGCACCCGGACGGTATGGTTGCCGCCCGAAAGCGATGCAAAGGCGGCCGGTGTCGTCCTGCCGGTGTACTCCCCGTCGAGGTCGATGAGCGCACCCGGGGGGTCGGAGAGCACCGAGAGGCCGAACCACATCGTGGTGATATCGACGGCCGGCGCCGCCGGCGCCGTGGGTGCGGGCTCGGCCCGGGCCAATCCGGGATCAGGCGCGGGCTCCGCCGGCGGCGCCGGCTCCTCAGCGGCGGGGGTGAAGCCGAACAGCGAAAAGATCGCCGAAACAACATCGAACAGCAGGTTGAGCACCCCTCCGATCGGAGCGTCTCCGCCGGCCTCGCCGTACCGGACCGCATAGACGCCCCCCTGCCAGATCTTTGCCGAGACGCTGCCACCCGTTGCATCTGCCGTGGTCTCCAGGGTCTCCCAGGTGCCCGAAGCGCGGTCGTACCTGACGATCGCGCCTCCCGATCTGTTCACGGAGACGACCAGCCCGAGCGGAATGTCGCTCACCATATCCTCGCTGGCGATCTCGTAGGCCGGGTCGGCACCCCCGGCACCGCCGGGCGGAAGCCTCTGTAACGTTATCGTCTGGACGAGGTTCCCGGAGCCTTCGGTGATCACCGCTCCCTCGGGTATATAGAGTTGAACGGCCCCGCCGTCGGCGACGATGCGCGTGGCCTCGATCCGCCCGTTCGTCGAGTTGAAGGTGAACCGCGATCCGGTGCTGCCGGACGATGTCGTCGGCGTCCCGGGAGTGCTCGCCGTGGGCGTAGCGTTCGCCTCGTAGCCCGCCGGCGGGATGCCCTTCCTGACGACGAGGATGACGGCGCGGTTCTCCATATAATCCCCCTTCGTCGTGGTGATGAGGCTCTGGATCCCCGCCTCGTTCCCTGACTGCCGGAGGTACGGTCTCGCGTCCAGGTCGGCCACGCTGATCGCTGAAGAGCCAGCAGTGAGCAGGTTGAACCACTCACCGCTGTTGAAGAAGATCCGGTGCTCGTCGTCGTCCATCCCCGAACCGGCCGTTGCCACCAGGATGAGGCGCGCCTCGCCGGCTCCGGAGAGGTCGACGGACTCGTTGAAGATCGCTGTCGTGATACAGTCTTCAGACGTCGTGCCGAAGTCCGGGTTGGCATAGAGCGTATCCGATCCCTCCGCGATCCAGTAGGTCATCTCCGGTTCGGCAGGATCTTCGGTGACGACCAGGAGGCCGACGCCGTAGGCTGCAAATACATCGTCCTTTCTCCCGTCGTTTTTCACCGTCACGACGTGCTCTCCGGCGATACCGCCCTTGATGCCGGTGACGTTGAACGCGTGGGTCTCGAGAAGATAATTATAGATCCCCTCGTCCTTCCGGTCGTTGTAGACCTTATCGGCCGCGATATTCGCTCCGTCGACTGCGAGACCGATCCTGACCGGGGTGCCCTCTTTCCTCTTCTCGTCGTGCCCCCAGGTGGTATAGATATACAGCCGTGCATACCCTACCGTGCCGTTCTTGGGTGGGGGCACATTGATCGTAAACTCCTTGCCCTCACCGGCGTGGATGAGCCCGGTGTAACTGCTGAACTCGTAGTAGGTCAGGTTCCCGTGGACGGTTCCTGAGACGGCTACGTCCAGGTTCTTCCCGGTGTAGCCGTAGTCGGGGATCCCTCCGCCGTCGGAACCGCCGGACCCACCCCCGGACGTCGTGAGGTCGAAGTTAACGGAGGTGGTCTCGCCGTCGTTGACCGTAACCGTCCGGTAGTCTTCGTAGCCCTCCGCCCTCACCTCGACCGTGTAGTCGCCGATGACCAGGTTCTCCAGCGTCGCCGGGGTTACGACCGACCTGTTCACCCCGTTGAGGTAGACCCAGGCCCCGGGCGGCTCGCTCGTCACCTCGATGCTGCCCGTTATCGGTTCGAGGTTGAAGTGGACCGTGGCGTTCGCGCCTCTGGTCACCGTGACCCACCGGTCGTCGGGCACCCGGTAGCGGTCCAGTTCGACCCTGACTGAGTGGTCGCCGGCAGGGATGCCGGGGATCGTCGTGTTCGTCGTCCACTGGGTCGCCTCGTCGTCCAGGTAGATCGCCGCGCCGGCGGGCACCGAGGTCACCCGGATCGACCCGACCTCCTCTTCGGGGTAGCGGACCGAGAGGAGGGCAAGCGGGATCTTGAAGAACGCCCCCAGGAACCCTCCGCCGCTCCCGCTGACGCTGAGGTCGCGGGTGTAGGTGAGCGTGCTCGGCATCCCGGGCTCCACGAGGTCGGTGACGTCCCACGTCTGGTACCCCGAGTAGGCGCCCTGCGGGTCGTTGGCATCGAGCAGTTCTGTGTTGAACGAGAATTCGCCGACCTGGCTTGCCAGGTAGACGGCCGAAAACTCGGCGGCGGGGACGCGCTCGTCGTCCTCCGGGAGACCGTCGGTTCCAAAGACCGTCTCGCCGATGTAGGTCTCGCCGAGGTACTCGTCGACGTAGTAGGAGTGGACGTCGTGGCCCTGGTTCACCCAGTAGTACACCTCGTCGCCGTCGCCGTCGTCGTAGGCGACGACCAGCGTGACGAGCTTGATCCTCCCGTCGAAGGTGCCCGTATAGCCTTCCGGCTGGTCCACCTTCACCTCGGCGACCGGGTTCTTGCCGGTGATGAAGTTGGTCACGTCGTACCACATCAGGTAATCGCTCGTCACCCGGTTGCAGTGGTTGTTCACCCAGACCGGCTCGCCGCCGTGGTATTCGAAGACGTACGGCTTCCGGAGCTCCTCGACGCCGAGCTGCTGCATCCCCGACCCCCCGTTGAACCTCACGGTCGCCCGGTGCTCGTAGTTGTTCTGCATGTGACCGCAGTAGACCGTAACGTAGAGGCGCGCCCACTTGATCTTCGTATAGGCGGGAAGCGAGTACTGCTTCGTGACCTCGCGCTCCGTCGCGCCTCCCACGAACGAATCGTGCCACAGCCCGCCGGAGACGACGCCGCTTTGCACCGTCTCCAGCGGGATGCCGCCTACGTACTGGTCGGCCGCCGCGGGTGCGGAGACCAGGGCCAGCAGCAGGAGAAGCGAAACTGTAATTCCGAAAATACATGATCTGTTGATTCTCATACCTTACACCCCCGTTCGTATCGCCGTCACCGGGTTGAGATGAGATGCTTTCAACGCCGGATAGAGGCCCGATACCAGGGAAAGGGCGATCGCGATCGCCATCCCGAGCACGAGGAGCCCGGGCGTGATCAGGGTAATCTCGGCGTCTGCGAACGTGGAGAACGTATCGCCGAGCCGGGCGATGATGAACGGTTTGCCAAACGTATTGATCGCGCCCGAGAACGCGACGCCCAGGAGATCGCCGATCACACCCCCGATCAACCCGATGTAGAGGCACTCGGCAAGGACGAGGTAGACGACGTCGGCAGGGGAGGCCCCGATGGCCATGGTGATCCCGATCTCCCGCGTCCGCTCGAAGACCGACATAACCATTGTGTTGACGATCATCAGCGCCCCCACGATCAGGGCGACCCCGGCAAAGAACGCCAGGATGAGGACGACAACGTCCATCAATCGGTTCACCGACTCGATCTGCTGGAACGCGCCCCGTGCGGTGAGGCCGAGCCCCTTGATGCCGTCCACCACACCAAAGACCGCGTCGGGGTGATCGACCCTGATCAGGACGCCGTCGAACGCCGCTTCGCCGCCGCGCAACTCCTGCGCGACCCCGCGGTCGATCAGCATCACCTGGTCGAACGCGTCGTCCCGCTCCTGGAGTACGCCGACAAGGGTGAAACCCACCTCTTCGTCGACCGGCATGCCGTCCTCGTCGTAGCGCCGGATCAGGATCGGGACAGTATCGCCGAGCCGGACACCCTCGTAGCGCTGGAGCGTCTCGGCGACGTCGTGCCCGAGCACCGCCTGCCGGGAGCCGGGAGCGAGGGATTCTCCTTTCAGGTACTTCGGCCTGATCGCGTCCCCGATCCCGCCGGGATCGACGCCCACGACCTCAAGGTAGGTCTGCCGTTTTGTGGCGTAGGCCTCCCTGACCACCGCCGAGGATGCCGCAACATGGGGGATGGCATCGAGTTCGCCGATCTTTGCCGGTGTGATGAGCTGGATCGCGCCGCCGCGGATATCAGCGGTCGCCTCGATGAGCGTGAGGTCGGACTGCTCCTTGATCGCCTCCACCGCCTGGTAGCGGATGCCTTCGCCCAGGGAGACGGTCCCGACGACCGCCGCAACCCCGATAGCGATGCCGAGGGCGGTGAGGAAGACACGCATCCGTTTCCGCGCGACCTGGTGGGCCGCGGCCATCAGATAATCGATCAGCCTTCCGACGATCACGATACCACGCTCCCGTCAAGGAGTTCGATGGTACGGTCCGTCCGCTTCCCGAGTTCGCGCTCATGGGTGACGATCAGAAACGTCGTCTCCCGTTCCCGGTTTACCCGCCGCATCAGGTCAAAGATCTCGTCGCGTGTCCTTGAGTCGAGGTTCCCCGTCGGTTCGTCGGCCAGGACGATGAGGGGGTCTCCGACGAGGGCGCGGGCGATCGCCACCCGCTGCTGCTCGCCGCCGCTCATCTCCCTCGGGTAGTGGTGCGCCCGGTCCGCGAGACCGACGGTCGCAAGGAGATCGGCGGCCCGCTCTCTCCTCGCGGCCTTCTCGTGATAATTGAAGAGGAGGGGGTACTCCACGTTCTCCTGCGCCGTCAGCGCCGGGATGAGGTTGAAACTCTGGAAGATAAACCCGATGGCCTCCCTCCGGAGCGCGATGAGCGCTTTTCGGTCGCCGAAATCGACATTCCTGCCGTCGATCCGGACCTCCCCGGAGGTCGGGGCGTCCAGACCGCCGAGGATGTTCAGGAGCGTGCTCTTCCCGCTGCCGCTCCTCCCGAGGAGGGCGACGAACTCGCCCTTCCCGATGGCGAAGTTCACGTCCAAAAGAGCAGTCACCTGGTCGTTATATGCCTTGTTCAAGTGCATTGCTTCAATGATCGTCTCCATCTTCTTACCTCCGTTCGGCCCAGAGAACGGCGTTCGACAGGACAAGGTAGTCTTTCTCGTCCTGGACCTGCGCAAAATTCTTATCGGACCGCAGATAGGGCAGTACGTCCCGCCGGTCGATCCCGACCTGTTTCGTCTCGTCGGAGTCAAAGACGTTCACCCACTCCTTCCCGTTCGATCCCGGGAATATCGCCGAGAGGATCGCTTCAAAGAACGAGGGCATGCTGCTCGTCCCTTCGCGGTTGAAGAAGAGCCGGTTGATCACGGGGATGTTCTCCCGGGTATAGCCGCCCGAAGGGGCGACGAGGAAGAGCTCGGCGGACGCAAGACCGGACCGGCTGATCGTCCCGGGAAAATCGATCCTGCTTGACGCCATGGCAGGGGTGATCCCGTAACTGCTGTAGATGAGGTCGGCCCCCTCGCTCACCCAGGCGATCGCCTCTGGCGATCCCGGGCTCTCGTAGACGGCGAGCAGCCCGATCCCCTGGACGACAAAGGTTCGGTTGTCGGTGGCGTTGTTCTCGAGGATGACGGTAAAGGAGTTCTTCCCCCGGGCGAGATCCATCGTCGTGAATACGTCCATCCCGGAGAAGAAGTCGTTCTTGCTGACGAACCCCTTGGAATCCGCGTAGCGGGCGGCCTCCGTGAAATGCTCACTCGCATCCGTACGGATGAGCGAGAGCGCCGGATAGATCGCCTTCTGGTCGAGCTTGCTCCAGGCCCAGTAGACGTAGAGGCGCTGGTACCGGATGGTTGCATCCTCTGGGAGGTCGAGGTCGAACGAGACCGCATACCGGTCCCCGGGGTTGAGCGCACCGCTGTAGGTGCTGTTCCCAACCGTATAGACGTACCCCCCCCGGAACTCGTCGTGAAACACGGTCGAGAGCGGTTTATCCCCGGCATAGGTGGCTGCCGCGGGCACTGCCAGAAGAAGTCCGAGGACGATGATCAGCCCGGCAGCAACAGTCCTACGGGAAGACATACTCGCCCTCCGCTATGTTGTTTGCCCGGTTTGAGTCTTTGATCGCGCCCTTCTCGTCCGCGACCACCGTGAGCCGGTGCTTCCCGGGCGTCGTGTAGAGCGGGACGTCGATCGTGACCGTTGCCCCGGCGCCGATCCCGTCGACGTGCTTTACCGCCGCCTTATCGCCGTCAAGGTAGATGGCAAGGTCGAAGGCGCCGACGTCGCTCCCCCCGCCGTTCCTGACCGTGATCGGGATGGTGTAGTCGGAAAACCCTGCGGCGGCCGCCGGCGGCGCCACCAGCGGGCATGCGGCGACGATGACCGCGCCCGCGACCAGGACGACCGTTATCTTCCCGCCGGGCGGGCGCATCGCGGCAAGGAGCGCGGCGAGAGAGAGCCCTGCAACCAGGGCAACGAGCGGTGCGGGGGACTGTTGCGGCGATGCGGCATGCGCCTCAGCCCCGGCCCTGACCGGTGCCCCGATGGCGACGGAGAGGTCGGGGACCGTGCCGACCGTCAACTCCACCGACGCCTCGTTATCCGCCGGATCGACGTCACCGGTGGCATCGACCCGGACCGAGATTGTGTGCCGCCCCTCGGCGAGAGTGACGCCGGTCTCGACCTGCTGGACCCCGGACCTTGCCGGTTCGACCTCCACCGTCCTGACGGCTCTTCCGTCGACCGAGAAGACCACCGCGATCTTCCCGTCGGGCCGTGCGCCGTGGTTCCTCACCGTCGCCTGAATGGTTGCTTCTTCGCCGGCGTAGGCTCCCGTCGCCACAGGCGCGTCGACAGAGAAGTCGGGCGCGGGCGAGGCGCCGGGCCGTCGCACGGTGAGGATGACGGAGCAGGGGTGGATGTAGTCCTCACCCTCGGGCTTTGACCCGGTGGTGCTGATCTCACCGTCGCCGTCGAGGTCTCTTCCCCGCTCGAAGACAACGTGGTTAGTATCCTTCAGGAGGCGGCCGAGATCGAACGTCTCGACATCGACGTAGCGAGCCTCGACCCCGGCACCGCTGGTCGCGTCGCCGATGCATTCGTTCCCGATGTCCCGCGCACCTTCGGGATAGAGCGAGAGGTCGGTCACCGGGACGCCCAGGTCTTCGCCGTTGAAGAGGACGTAATCCGGCTGCCCCTTTGTCGAGGCAAGGAGGACCACGGTCAGGTCGGCGGCGGCGTTCTCTGCCAGAGGTGCCTTCTCAAAGGTTATCTCGCCCGTGTCGTGGCGCGTGGGGTTTGTGCCGGCCCACCCCTCGCCGTGGAGGTTCTCGTTTCCTTCGGCGATCCAGTACCGGGTGACCGGTTTCGCGGCGTCCTCGACGACGGCCACAACGAAGATGCCGTAGGAGCGCCCGTCGATCCTGCTCTCGGGCTGGCCCCTGCTGGTCGTCAGTTTGATGGTGTTCTTGCCGCCCCGGAGCTGGTCGGTGCAGTCGTGTGCGACCCAGTAGACGCCGTACCCTGAGACGTAGGTCTCCTCATTCCGGTCGTCTTTCCCGAAGAGATCCCGGCGGGCCGGGACACCGTTGTTGACGCTGATCTCCTCCCACCCGGTGTAGCGCTCGGTGCCGCCCCAGATGCCCGTGTAGACCCGCGCCCAGACTGGTTTTGCCGGGAGTGAGAATGTGCATTCGATAGGGGGGGCGGTGAGCCCGTAGGTCCCGAAGGTGAGCACGTCTCCTCTGACCTCGCCCTGGGCCGCTGTATCGAGGGGGATGCCCTCGAAGTCGTAGATTGCCGAAACCGGCACCGTCATGAAGACAGATGCCATGATCACGCATAACCATATCTGGATATTTCTGAATATATTCATATAATTTGTCATAAGGTAGCATCATGTATTAATACCTTTTATTTTTTTGTGACGCTATGTGCTCTCATTTGTTCGATTATCCGGATAGGATTGTCTGCAAGGTCCGATTTTCTGGCACATTGCCCCTGCGCACCGCTGCCGAAAACTTCCTCGAAGGCCTGAAACTCCTGCAGATCGGAAGCGCGCCTGCCGGGGTGCATGAGCACCTGCGGGTGGAACGCGTTTATCCTCTCCGGCAAGAGTAGATCTTCATCGATGCTCCGGGAGATACCGGCCGCTCTTCCGGCAGTGGGCGTCGTCATTCCGGCAAGAGCAGACCCTCGTCGATGCTCCGGGAGAACCCCATGGATGTTAATATGTATTTCATGTTTATTCTCATTCCATAGGCCGTGTTTTGAAATAACTTCGAATAAATGATACAAATGATAATATATTTAACACGCTGTGATGAATCCCTCTGTAATGACACCGAGGAGATCAGTAACCCTGTGTATCCTGATCGTTCTGCTCGCGGCTCCCGTAACGGCCGCGAACATCGAGCGGTTCGTCACATCCTCGGGAGACGGCCTTGATGTAACCCTCGTGGTAACCGGCATCCCGGTCGGGGGCATCGTCGAGACGCTCCCCGATGGATGCGTATGGAAAGAGACGGATCACCCCGCTGACCGCACCCGGCTCTCGGGCGGAAAAGCTGCTTTCGCCGTCATCGGCGAAGAAACGATACGCTATCGAGTCCAGGGACCACAGGAGGCCGCTGGAGTCTTCACCGGCACCTGGGAAGATCTGTTGACCGGCGAGTCAGGCACCGTCGGGGCCGCCGGAACCCATGGCCCCGAGTCCAGCAAAACTCCGGTGGAGGCCCCTGGCTTCCTTTCCGTGGCCGTGCTCGCCGCGCTTGCCGTTGCATACCGTCGGAGGTGCGGCAGATGACCAGGCGCCTCATCCTGCTCGCATGCTCTCTCTGCCTCCTCGCGGGGATGGCGATGGCGATCCCGTGCGACGGCGACGGCGACGGCACACTGACGTCGTCCGAGCTTGCGGCAGCAATCCTCGACTCGCTGGATGCCCGGCAGATGGGCGGAGCAGTCGAAGCACCGTCGCCCGGCGACCTCCGGGACGCCGCGTTCATCTACGAGCACTGGGACGGCCGGGCACTCACGATAACCGATACATCGGGGCAGACGACGACACTCACCCGCCCGATCAGGAGGATCGCGCTCTTCAACAGCGATTCTCTCGAGATGCTGCGGTCGATCGGCATCGAACCCGACCGAATCGTGGGCGTGAGCAAGTACGTCCTCGAGGACCCGATCTTCTACCCCGAATACCAGGGCAAAGCGAATCTCGGTTCGGTCTGGTCCCCTGACTACGAGCAGGCGGCCGGCATCCGCCCCGATGCGGTCTTCCTCTACGCCTCCATCTCCCAATCGTCCTGCGACGAGATCGAAGATACCCTCAGCGCCATCGACCCCGACATACGCTTCTTCCGGTTCGACAGCTTCCGGCCGACGGTCTACGCCGATGAGGTGCGGACGCTCGGCCTCCTCCTCGGGAAGAGAGAGGGTGCGGATCGGTTCCTCGCGTTCTACGGAGATGCCATCGGCAGTGTGGCGGGGGTGGTCGATACAATCCCGGTAAATGACCGGATCCCGGTCTACCTCGAGAACTGGAACGACTACAAGAGCGCAGGGAAGGGCTCGGGCTACGACGAGAAGATCGAACTTGCCGGCGGCATGAACATCTTCGGCGACAACCCCGTCGAGTATCCGGTGATCGATCCCGAGGCGGTCATCAGCAAAAACCCCGGCGTCATCGTCAAGATCGTGGGCGCCGGGGAGACGACGTTCGGCGGCTACGGCGACGACGACATCTCGTCCTTCGAACGGGTTCACCGCGCGATCTCCGACCGCCCCGTCTGGAACCAGATGAAAGCGATCAGGGACGGCAGGGTGCATATCATCCACACCGATGTCATCGGGGGGCCTGAGTACTTCATCGGCACCGCATACTTTGCGAAGTGGTTCTACCCCGACCGTTTCCCCGACCTCGACCCCCGCGCCGTCCACCGGCAGTACCTGGAGGAGTTCCAGCGGCTCGACTACGACCTCGATGAACACGGAACATTCGTGTACCCGGCATGATGGCCGAGACCGGCAAACAGGAATACACGCGGCTCACCGAGAAGCGGGTGCTCTTCATCGTGGGCCTCATCCTGATCCTCATAGCGCTCGCCGGGGTCGCCGTGACCCTTGGATCGGCCAACCTCTCGGTCGCCGACTCCTACCTCGCCATCCTCGCCGGGCTCTTTCCCGATGCGGTCGACCTGCCTGACCGGATGATCGAGTCAAACGCCGTCGGCATCGTATGGGGCTGGCGGCTGCACCGTGTCCTCTTCGGTATCGCGGCGGGGTTCGGGCTTGCTATAGCCGGCACGGTGATGCAGGGCGTCCTCCGAAACCCGCTCGCAAGCCCCTTCACCCTCGGCATAGCGTCCGCCGCGTCATGCGGCGCGTCGATCGCAATCGTCCTCGGCGCCGGCATCCTCTCCGGCAGCCTCCTCGTCATCGGCAACGCCTTCCTCTTTGCCATGCTCGCCGCGGCCGCCATCTACGGCATGGCCCGCCTGCGGGGCATGGGGAGCGAGGCTATGATCCTCGCCGGGATCGCACTCATGTACCTCTTCTCGGCGATCACATCCCTCCTCCAGTACCTCGGGACGGCGGCCAAGGTGCAGGAGGTCGTCTTCTGGATGTTTGGATCGCTCGACAAATCGTCGTGGCCGAAACTCGGGATCGTGGCGATCGTCATCGTCGCCGTCATACCACCCCTCCTCTGGCGTGCGTGGGATCTCAATGCCCTCGCCGAGGGTGACGAGGTGGCAGCCAGTCTCGGCGTCCCGGTGGAGCGGTCCATGGCCGGGTTCATGCTCGCCGCATCGCTCGTGACGGCCGTGATCATCTGCTTTACCGGCACCATAGGGTTCATCGGCCTCGTGGCGCCCCACATCACCCGGATGGCGATCGGGACCGATCATCGCACCCTCCTCCCTGCATCCGGTCTCGTGGGGGCTGTTCTCCTCCTCGGCGCCGACTGCCTCGCCCGCACCCTGATCCCCGGGGCCATCATCCCGGTCGGTATCATGACCGCGTTCCTCGGCATACCCTTCTTCCTCTACCTCTTCATGAGGGGGAGGGATGCCTGATGCCGCTGCTCTGCGCGCGCGGGGTCTCGTTCGCCTACAACGAGCGCCGGGTGCTCGAAGATATATCGTTCACGCTCGATGCGGGCGAGGTCCTCGGGCTCGTCGGGCCGAACGGATCGGGGAAGACGACGCTGATCCGGTGCCTGGACCGGATCCTCGCTCCTGAGGGGGAGATCCATCTCGACGGGCGCGACATGCTCTCGATGAGCCGGCCGGAGATCGCGCGGATGATCGCTTACGTCCCACAGAACAGCGGCATTCTCAGTTCGGCGACGGTCTTTGAGACCGTCCTGATGGGCAGGCGGCCGCACCTGCGCTGGAGCGTCTCCGAAGAGGATAAGCAGACGGTCTCTGACGCGCTCTCCCTCCTCGGCATATCTGCGTTTGCGTCCCGCAGGATCGACCGGCTCTCGGGCGGGGAGCGGCAGCGGGTGTTCATCGCGCGGGCGATCGCGCAGGACGCCCGGGTGCTCCTCCTCGACGAGCCGACGAGCGCGCTTGATATACGCAACCGGATCGAGGTGATGGCCCTCCTCTTCCGGCTCGCCGAGGAGCGCGGGCTTGCGGTGGTGGCGGCGATCCATGACCTGAACCTTGCCGCACGCTACTGCCACCGGCTCCTGATATTGAAAGATGGGCTGGTGCTCGGGCAGGGGACCCCGTCTTCCCTCCTGACGCCGGGAATGGTGCGAGCGGCCTACGGTATCGAGGCGGCCGTAAAGGACGAGGTGGGGGTGCCCTACGTGGTTCCCCTCCGACCTTCTGACAACGACAGACCTGTGGAGTTACCATGAGGATGACCATAGTTGCCTGGGGCAGCGAACTGTTGCAGTTCTCCGGCGCGGCGCGGGAGGCAGGGATCGATCTCTCGGCGTGGCAGGTGCATGAGCTGGCGGACGACGCGGAGAAGCGGGAGCGGTGCATTGAGTCGTGCAACGATTCAGACATCGTCCTGGTCCACCCGTCTCACGACCCGGTCTGGGACGAGATCCTGGGCGGGCTCGCGGAGGGCGTTCCGGTGATAGCATTCGGCTACACTGACGCCTCCTGGTCGGCCTCGACCGTCCCGCTCGCCGTCGTCTCCACGGTGAGTGCCTACTTCCTCTACGGCGGGCCCGAGAACATCAAAAACCTGGTCCGCTACGTCCAGGCCGAGGTGGCCGGGATGGACGTTGCCTACGACCCCCCGCGGGAGACCCGCTGGGAGGGGATCTACCACCCGGACGCCGGGTGCGTCTTCGATGACCCCGACGACTACCTGGCCTGGTATCCTCCCCGGCACCCCATCCGTGTCGGGCTCCTCTTCTCCCGGACGCACTGGGTGAATGGGGATCTGGCCGTCGAGGAATCCCTGATCCGGAAGTTTGAGAAGCACTACGATCTCCTCCCGGTCTTCTGCTTCGGGATCGCGGACCAGGCTATCGGGGCGCGATCCGACCGGGAAGTGCTCGCGACCTTCTTTGCGGGCCGGATCGATGCGCTCGTCGACGCAAGAACGTTCACACCGCCTCGCGACGCCGATGCCTTTGTCGAGGTGCTTGAGGAGTTCGGCATGCCGGTGCTCCGCCCCCTGATCCTCTACCACCAGACCGAAGCGGAGTGGAGGGCCGACCTGGACGGGATGCGCGGGAGCGACGTCTCCTGGTACGTCGCGATGCCCGAGTTCTTCGGTGCGATCGAGATGGTGCCGATCGGTGCGGCAGAGACCCGCGGCCCGGAGGAGACCGGCGAACGGCACGTCCCCATCGACGAGCGGATGGAGAAGTTCGTGGGCCGGGCGAGGCGGTGGATCGACCTTGCTGCGAAACCCGCCGCGGAGAGGCGGGTGGCCTTCTTCCTCCACAACAAGCCCTGTGCCTCGGTCGAGGCGTCGGTCGGAGCCGGGGCGCACCTCGATACGCTGGAAAGCGTCGTAAGAATCCTCAAAGCGATGCACGCCCGGGGGTATGCGGTCGAGTACCCGGAGAGCGGAAAAGACCTGATCGAGACCATCATGGAGAGAAAGGCGATCAGCGACTTCCGCTGGACCTCGGTCGCGGAGATCGTCCGGAAAGGCGGTGCCCTTGCGCTGGTGGAGCCGGAAGACTACTCTGCCTGGTTCGAGACCCTTCCTCACGCGGTCCGGGCCCGCATCTGTGAAGCGTGGGGTCAGCCGCCGGGCGAGGAGATGGACGGTGTCCCGCCGGCGATGGTCCACGAGGGGAGGATCGTCGTCACCGGGGTGCGCTACGGAAACGCCCTCGTCTGCGTCCAGCCCAAACGCGGGTGCGCCGGCCCGCGGTGCGACGGCCAGGTCTGCCGGATCCTCCACGATCCGGGCGTTCCGCCGACACACCAGTACCTCGCGACCTATCGCTACATCGAGGAGACGTTCGGCGCGGACGTGATCGTCCACGTCGGCACGCACGGAAACTTCGAGTTCCTCCCGGGGAAATCGGTCGCCCTCTCCGACGCCTGCTTCCCCGACATCGCCGTCGGGACCGTCCCCCACCTCTACATCTACAACGCCGACAACCCCCCGGAAGGGACGATCGCCAAGCGGCGGAGTTACGCGACCCTGGTCGACCACATGCAGACGGTGATGGCCGCTAGCGACCTCTATGCGGGCTTAAAGGATCTCGAAGATCAGATCGCGGACTACAACCGGGCGAAAGGCGTCGACCGGGCGCGGGCGCACGCGCTCGAGCACACGATCGCCGGCCTCCTTGAGGAGACCGGCATCGGCGGCGAGATCGGGCTTCGCGCCCTCGTCAAGCGGGGAGCCCCGTTCGAGGAGGTGGTCGCCGCCGCCCATACCGCCGTGACCCGGATCGCTGAGACCCGGATCCCCGATGGAATGCACATCTTCGGGGAGGTGCCGGAGGGCGAACGCCGGGTGGAGTTCATCCATGCCGTCATGCGCTACGATGGGGAACTGCGATCCGCGGTGCTCCGGATGATGGGGCACGACGTTTCTACCACGGACGGTGCCCTTCTGCGTGAGGCCGAGGCCGCGGCAAAGCGGTTGATCGCCGCATTCCTCGCGGGTGAGCCCCCGGACGCCCTCCCGCACCCCGACCAGGAAGCGCTCGAGAAGATCCGGGCCGGCGTCCTCGATCTTGCGGCACGGATGGACGCTTCCGACGAGATCGGGAGCCTGCTCTCGGGATTTGCCGGGGGCTACATCCCGCCGGGCCCTTCAGGCCTCATCACCCGGGGCAAGCCCGAGGTGCTCCCCACCGGGCGGAACTTCTACTCGCTCGATCCATTCCGGGCACCCACCCGTGCCGCCTGGAGGATCGGGACGCGGCTTGCGGAGAGCATCGTTGCGAAGTACGCCGACGAGCACGGGCGGATCCCGGAGAACGTCGGCATGTACTGGATGGCGTCCGACATCATGTGGGCCGACGGCGAGCAACTTGCCCAGATCTTCTCCCTCATCGGGGTCGAGCCGGTCTGGACGGACGGCAGGGTCAGGTCATACCGCATACTCCCGCTCGAAGAACTCGGCCGTCCGAGAATCGACGTCACCGTCAGGATGAGCGGGATCCTCCGGGACTGCTTCTACACCTGTATCGAACTCCTGGACGACGCTATCCGGGAGATCGCAGATCTGGATGAGCCGCCCGAGATGAACTTCGTGCGGAAGCACGCCCTCGCGGGGAGCGGAACGGCCCGGATCTTCGGGAGCCGGCCGGGCACTTACGGCAACGGCGTCAGCCTGGCGGTCTATGCCTCGGCCTGGAAGGAGGAGGCGGACCTTGCGGAGGTTTTTGTCGGGTGGAACGGCTATGCCTACGGTCGGGGCAGTTTCGGCGAAGAGTCCCGGGAGGCCTTCTCCGCGCAGCTTGCCGCCGTCGACCTCACCTTCAACAAGACAGTGACCGACGAGTACGACCTTCTCGGCTGCTGCTGCTACTTTGGGGTGCACGGCGGGCTGACCGGAGCGGTGCGGGCGCTCTCGAAGCATGAGGTGCCCGCCTACTACGGCGATACGCGCGACCGGGACCGCGTGGAGGTCAGGACGCTTGCCGAGGAGGTGCGGCGGGTCGTCAGGGCGAAGCTCCTCAACCCGAAATGGATCGAGGGGATGAAGCGGCACGGCTACAAAGGTGCCGGGGATATCTCGCGGCAGGTGGGGACCGTCTACGGGTGGGAGGCAACGACCGAGGAGGTGGACGACCGGATCTTCGACGACATCACCCGCACGTTCGTCCTGGATGCACGGATGCGGCAGTTCTTCGCGGCCGAGAACCCCTGGGCGCTCGAGGAGATCGGGAGGCGGCTGCTCGAGGCGCACGGGCGCGGCCTCTGGGACGCCGACCCGGACGTCCTCGAGGGGCTGCGGGCGGCCTACCTGGAGATCGAGGGCTGGATCGAGGACGGGATGGACGATGCCGGCGGCGGCATCCAGGGCGGTGCCGTCCGCGTGGTGACCGTAGAGGATGCAAAGGCGTTGCGAGGGGCACGGAGGAAAGAGTGAGCGGCGATACCTGTTAACGCATCGCGCTCCATCGTGCGGCACATTCCCGCTTTTCCCCTCATTCCTCTTTTCGCAGCCTGAGCAGACATACCGTGAGAAGCAGTGCCACGGCCGCAAGAATCGCCTCAAATCCCGGCGATGCGGGTGCCACCGGGTCTTCGAGCTGGATTGCATACAGGTCGTTTCCGTCGCTCACGAGGATCGTCCTGCCGTCGGGGGACCACTGCTGCATCATGTACTTTGGATTATCAGGACCGAGGGGTGCGAGGCCGGAGCCGTCGCTCTCCATCACCCAGAGCTTCTGGTCCCGCGACTCCGACCGGAAGGCGATCCGGCTGCCGTCCGGCAACCAGACTGGGGATGTGTCCCAGTTTCCGGTTGTCAATTGCTCCGAACCCGATCCGTCGCTATCGATAACCCGGAGAGAGAACTCTGGCCATGTTCCGGGCGGTGCCGCGACGACGTAGGCGATCCTGGTGCCGTCCGGGGACCAGGAATACCCGGATACGTCCCCTTCGCTGAACGTCACCTGTGTCTTGCCCGTTCCGTCGCTCTGCATGATCCAGATCTCGCTCTTCCCGGAGGTATCCGAGAGGTATGCGATCCTGTCCCCCTGCGGCTGCCACAGGGGCAGGCGCGCATCTCCGTCGGTCGTCAGCTGCTTCTTGTTGCCGCCATCCGTATCCATGATCCAGATGTCGGCATCCTTCCGGACATCCGAGAAGTTCACCGCAGGCGACCCTTCTGCAGCGGGCGCCAAGAAGGTCTTCCAGACCGCCGAATTGTCGAAGAGGCAGGAGGTATAGATGATCCGCTTTCCGTCGGCGCTCCAGTCCGCCCCGTAGCCGGAGAGCCCCGGAAAGGGGAGGATGCGGCCGCCTTCGGTCAGGCGCACCCTCCCGGTCCCGTCAGGGTTCATCGCCCAGAGGTCGAGCCCACTTCCGTCGTCGGATAAGAAGAGGAGTCTCTTCCCATCCGGCGACCAGGGGTCGAACTCGGTGAAGAGATTCCACGAAACGTTGTCCGTCACCGGTACCGGGCTCCGGCCGTCGCGCTCCATCACCCGGATGCCGGCATGAACTCCGTCGGATGAGACGAAGGCGATCCTGGCACCGTCCGGCGCCCAGAAGGGATACGAATCGAATGCCGAATCGTTTGTCAGTTGAACGACGGATGCGGCCGCTGCCGGGAGAGCGCACGCGATCAGCAGCAGGAGGATACCTATCGTCTTCAGGGTCATACCGGATCTTGTCATACTCATAATACTCCTGTATACACTCTGGCTGATACCAGTTTCCACAGAAGCAATACGGTTTTTGCACCGATCGTCAGCCCCACGGGAACGAAGACCGTCACCAGTGCCTGACGGGCGGAGAGGCTTCGTGCGTGATGCATACCTGCAGTCCAGAGGAACCCGCACCAGAGGAGAACAACAATCGCAACTCCAGCATCGACCAGCGCTACGGCGGTTGCATGCGCCGCCACACGAGCGGGAACAAAATAGTCCTGCACCGGCAGGGAGACGAACTGAAAGAGGACCAGGTAGAGGAGGCCCCCGATGATCAGGGGCACGCACCCGTATCCCACAGAAGCCAGCGTCCGGAGAAATGTACCCCGGCCTTTGTACAGGTACGATACCCCGTAAAAGACTGCCGAGTACGATATCCATGCCAGGAACGGTGAGAGCGCCGTTGCAGCCAGGCCCACGTATACGATCGGGTGCGCGGACGGGTCGCCGAGCTCCAGCGTTCGGGCGTACGCGATGATTGTATCGTAATTGCCGACGATCTCAACCAGGAATAGGCCGCAGACGATCAGGGATGGAATCTTCAGGTCGACGGGTCTGGTCGAACGTTCTGCAAAAAACCGATCGGGTGAGAAGAGCAGCAGTCTCAACTGTCGGAAGAATGGGTTTGCCCGGAGGGAAGCGATTTCTTGCAAAGGGGCTATCATGTTACTTGGGATTTCATAACACTTAATTGCGTATTGTTAACGATCTCCATAGTTGTTTTGACATTACTTAACATTTGCCCATCGAGGTTATTCTCTGAGCTCGTCAAATTGTGCGCATACCCAATTTGATGGCCCCCTATTCCAACGCACATTGCTCTGCCCCTTTCATCAACCCCCACCCCGCCCCGCAGGGGGCGGGGGAGGCATGGCGATACCCGGTGAACCGTCGTGCCCGGGAGTTGCGATCACCCGGAACAAGCGGGAGGGGTTTGACAAATCCGGTTTTTCCCGTATCGGCCGGTTCCCGGGGCACTACCCGGCACGAAGGGGGAGCCGGGATCGATCGGGCGGTGAAACTCGGGACGGTGACGTCGTCGGGGAAATTTATATTACTAATGATTAATATTGTAGTACTTAATCTTAAAAATAGTAAGTTATATAACACTCGCCGTTCTACCCCTGCCTGGCGGGCGGTGGCTGGATCGTCGATAAGCCAGGGCCACCTCACCGGGCTTCCGGGGTTCATTGCCGCTGTCTGCCGAATCGCCCTGCCTGTGGCGGGGCGGCGGTGATTGATCATGAGGAAATGCGTTCGATCCGAAAAAGGCGAGATCTTCCTTGACACCGACCGTGACACCTGGCTCTACCTTGCGCCACGGGGCGGTGACGCAGGCGGTGCATTTGCGCGCGGAAAAGACCTTTACCTGCACGAGCAGGAGGGGTTGCCCGATACCTACTACATCTACTCCTGGTCGATGGACCCCGGCGAGGAAGAACTGCTCCAGACCGTCTCCCTCATCTCCGCCGAGGAGTTCCTGGAACTGCGGGGGCTCGTGCTCAACGCATACCCGGAACAGAGGGGGAGCCAGATACTGCGGTCATACGGCTACGGCATCGCGGAAGAGTTCTGAGACCTCGCGGTCCCGGGTGGGGGCAGGGCTACCCTCTCCCGCCATACTCATTACATGTTACGAAATCGAAATTCTTTAACATCTGTTGCATCGTATTCTCATGTATGTCTTACCAGGTCCGGAGGAACGTCCTTCCGTTCACCGCCATCGTCGGCCAGGAGACGATGAAACGCGCGCTCATCCTCAACGCCGTCAACCCGGGGATCGGCGGCGTCCTCGTCCGCGGCGAGAAAGGGACCGCAAAGTCCACTGCAGTCAGGGCGCTTGCCGACGTGCTCCCCGGGATCGACGTGGTCCGGGGCTGCCCGTATAATTGTGATCCCGACGGCTGCCTGTGTACTGCTTGCGCCGAAAAAAAGGCCTCCGGTGAGGACCTTGAAGCGGAGCATCGCCGGGTCCGCGTCGTCGACCTCCCGCTCGGGGCGACCGAGGACCGGGTGGTGGGCACCGTCGATGTGGAGCGGGCGATCCGCGAGGGGAAGGTGACGATCGATCCGGGCCTCCTCGCGGCGGTCAACCGCGGGGTTCTCTATATCGACGAGGTCAACCTGCTCGACGACCACGTGGCCGACGTCCTCCTCGATGTCGCCGCCATGGGCGTCAACGTCGTGGAGCGGGAGGGGATATCGTTCTCCCACCCTGCCCGGTTCATCCTGATCGGCACCATGAACCCGGAGGAGGGGGAGCTCCGGCCGCAGTTGCTCGACCGGTTCGGGTTGCAGGTGACCGTGGAGGGGATCGAGGATCCCGCGCAGAGAGTGGCGATCGTCAGGGCCGCCGAGGTATTCGAGCGCGATCCCGGAGGATGCCGGCAGACGTACGGCGCGGCGCAGGAGACGTTGCGCAGAGAGATCGTTGCCGCACGGATGCTGCTCCCCTCCGTCTCGGTCGACGACACCCTCCTGGATGCGGTGGCGAAGGCGTGCATCCGGCTCGGAGTCCGGACTCACCGCGCCGATATCGCCGTCGTCCGCACGGCAAAGACGATCGCCGCCCTTGATGGGCGGACGGTCGTCACCCGCGACGACGTCCGGGAAGCCATGGAGCTTGCACTCCCGCACCGGATGCGCCGGAAACCGTTCGAAGAGCCGAGGATAGACCCGGAGGAGCTTGAGAGAGCCCTGGAGAACGCCGGGGAGGGGCACGATCGCGCTCCCCGGGACGACGGGGACGACGCGCCCGGCAACGGGCCCTCCGGCGGGCATGACGGAAATCCGCCCCCTTCCCGCGGGAACGCCGCGCACGAGACCGTTCTCCCGGTCGGGGGTCCGGTCGATCCCGACAGGGTGAGCATGCCGCAGAGGCGGGATGCCCGGGAGCGGCAACGGGCCTCGGGTAGGCGATTTGAGACGTTCTCGGTGAAAAATACGGGGAAGTACGTCTCCGCACGCTACCCCGCCGGCACCGGCGATATCGCGCTCGACGCCACGCTTCGGGCCGCTGCCCCGCACCAGCGAGTGCGGGACCGGGAAGGGGTGGCGATCGCCGTCCGGAGAGAAGATATCCGCGAGCGGGTCCGTGTGGGGAAGGTCTCCGTCGCGTGCGTCTTCGTGGTCGACGCCAGCGGCTCGATGGGAGCCGCAAGGCGAATGGAGTCGGCCAAGGGTGCGGTCCTCTCGATGCTGCTCTCCTCCTACCGGCACCGCGACCGCATCGGTCTCGTGGCGTTCCGGGGGAGCAGCGCCGAGACCCTCCTCCCGCTCTCGACAAGCATCGATCTCGCGCAGAAACAGTTGAAGGAGCTTCCCACCGGGGGAAAGACGCCGCTTGCCGCCGGCCTGATGAAGGGCATGGAGGTCCTCCTGCAGGAGCGGCAAAAGAACGGCGAGGTGATCCCGATGATGGTCGTCGTCTCCGACGGCCGGGCGAACGTCTCGCTCTCGGGCGACGTGTGCCAGGAGGTTCTCGATATTGCAGAGGAGATCCGGTTGCAGGGCATCCGCACGGTGGTCATCGATACCGAGGAGACCGGAAACTCCTTCCTGGAGTTCCGGCTCGGTTATTGCCGGAAGATCGCGGAGCACGCCGGTGGCGGCTACTACCCAATCGCCGACCTTTCCGCCGGGCTCCTGCACGATGTTGCTGCGGCCGAGCGGGATGCGATGGTGCACCCCGCCCGAAAACCGCTCACCGGCAGGGCGGCGTAAGTTTCTCGATCACCCGCTCCACCTGCCGGACGGCCGTCCCGATGTAAGCGTCCGGGTCGAGGAGCCGGTCGAGTTCCTCGCGGGTGACGAACGTCGTGATCTCCGGCCGCTCGCCGAGCACCTCCGAGAGGTCGCGGTCTTCGGCGAGTGCCTGCATGCTTGCCGTCCGCATCGCCTCGTGAGCCTCCTGCCGGTTCATGCCCCGCTTCGTCAGTTCGATCATCACCGACTCGGCGAGGTTCACCCCGCGAAGGAGCATCAGGTTCTTTCGGATGTTCTTCTTGTTGAACTCAAGGCCGTCCATCACGCCGATCATCACGTTGAGTATGTGATCGGCGAGCACCGAGGCTTCGGGGAAGAGCACCCGCTCGGGGGATGAGTTCGTGAGGTCGCGCTCGTCCCAGAGGACGTTGTTCTGCAGGGCCGGCTCGACCGCGGACCGGACGATCCGTGCAAGCCCGCAGACCTGCTCGCTCTTGATCGGGTTTCGCTTGTGGGGCATCGTGCTCGAGCCCACCTGCTTCTTCCCGAACGCCTCCGCAAGTTCCCCGATCTCTGAACGCTGCATCAGCCGGATCTCAAGACCGATCTTGTCGAGCGTCGTCGCGACGTTTGCAAGGAACATGAAGTACTCCGCGTAGCGGTCCCGCGCGATGATCTGGTTAGAGACATCCACGGACCGGATACCGAGGAACTCCATCATCGTCGCCTGGATATCGATGCCGGCATCCCCGAGGGCCGCCTGGGTTCCCACGGCGCCGGTGAGGTGCCCGACGACGACGCGGGGGCGCATCTGGCGGAGCCGCTCGATGTGGCGGGCGACCTCGCTTGCCCAGATGGCAAACCGGAGGCCGTAGGTGGTGGGAACACCGATCTGCCCGTGGGTGCGGCCGGCGCAGACGAGGGTCTTTGTCTCGGCGCTCCGGGCAAGAAGCACGCAGAGGAGTTTACCCAGCTTCTCCTCGATGAGCGCAAGGCTATCGCGGAGTTGCAGGGCGGTCGCCGTGTCCAGTATGTCGTTTGATGTCGCCCCGTAGTGGATCCATCTGCCCGCGTCGCCGCAGACCTCGGCGACGGCCTTGACGACCGCCATCATGTCGTGGTTGATCTCGGCCTCGATCTCTTTTGCCCGCTCAAGACGAGCCTCGAGCGCACATGCCGCGATCGTCTCCGCATCCTCGCGGGGGATCATCCCGTGCACCGCCTCGGCCCGGGCAAGCGCCACTTCGGCCATGACGATCGCCCGGAACCTGTTCTCCTCGCCCCAGACGGCGCGCATCTCCGGTGTGCCGTACCGGTAGTCGATGGGATGGATTGCCATAGTGCAATACGATTGGTGTTCCCGTGTAAAAAAGAGGTCGTGAGAGAAGGGTTCCCGGCACCGATCGCCGCGGTGCGGATGCCCTGCAACCGATGCACCCCGTTGATGCCGGGGAATCCGGGCTGCCGTCACATGGTGGGGGTTCTCTGCCCGGCGCAGATACGACGGTCATCATCGAGGGAGGGGCCTTCTGCCCCGGGGATATCGATACCCTCTATAAGGCCGGCGGCGTCCTCCCGCCTGTGGGAGGGTTTAGCCTCTCTCGCACGCGAGTCCACGCTCGAACAGAGGAGGAATCAACCGGCGTTGCACATCGCCGGAAAAGAGAGTATCTGCCCTACCCCGCGTTCACACAAAAGTAGAAGGCATTAATACTCGATGTTACTACCTGGTAAATGCTATGTACCTGCTCAACTACATCCGCACCTGTGTATGTCTGATTATCGCATTTACCTTCATTGTCACTCCCGTCTCGGCGATCTACGATATAGAGGGCATCCCCTTCCGCACGGCGGCCCAGGGCGAGGTCAAAGGGGACGTGCTCACTTTCGGGACCTACGGGATCACCGCTCCCCCTATCGAGTGCGCCTTCTCCCTCCCGGCAAAGCCGGTCTGGGCGCGGGTCTACACGGGTGTCTGGGGCGGCACCGAGCGCTACACCGGGTGGGAGGAGCTCAGCGTCAACAACGGCGTCCCGGTCCGCCGGGACCTCTTCGGGAAGGACGACCGGCACCCCGAGACGCTCGTATCGGGATACGGCGTCTACTGGGTCGCGCACGACTGCACCGACCAGTTCCGGGGCGGCAAGAACACCGTCACCCTCACGACCAGCAGGGGCCAGCCCGAGAGCAGGATCGACGGGCGCGCCTACGCTATCTTCATCGTGGCCATCGTGGAGGATGCCAAATTACCGCTCACGCGCTACTGGATCGCAGAAGGGAACGAGAACCTCCACGGCGAAGGATGGTCCGGCACGAACCCCACGCGCCACGATACGTGCGAAGTAGTCTTCGAGAAGGCAGGTGCAATAGAGAAGGGCGCCGCCGACCTGACCGTGGTCCTTCTCGCCTCGACGAAAGGGCAGCCGGATTACATCCTCTTCAACGGCGAGGACCTGGGCGTCCCGATGACCGACCTCTCGATCTATCCCGAAGGGGCGCGGGACATCGGCAACGAACATATCGGCGACGCAACCGGCGGTGCTGGTGTCGAGGCCCGCTACGTCGACGTCGAGACGTTCGACGTCGGCCGCCTCCTGAAAGAGACCAACCGCATCGTCTTCGAGCAGGGGAGGGACCTCGACGGCGACGGCGAGATCAGCACCACCGGGTCGAAGCCCGAGGGCGAGGACTACATCCACCCGGTCTCCGCGATCCTCACGGTGCAGCGGCCAGGAGCCTCGCCGGCCCCGGACTTCGCCGTCGATACACCCGTGGTGACGGGCGCTTACGCCGGCGAGGAGGCGACGATCCGGGCGATGGTGAGGAACTACGGGGCGCGGCCCGACGGGAAGATCGGGATAACCTTCTCGGTCGACGGGAGCGCCGTCAAAACGGTTGAGGTCGAGCCGGCGAGGTCCGGCGTCCAGCAGGTCGAGACCGGCGTCACCCTCGCCGAAGGAAGGCATACCGTCGCGGTGCGCGTCGATGCCGCCGGCGACGCCGATCCCGCGGACAACGAGGCGTCGATGCAGCTGACGGTCGGCACGGTCCCCGACATCTCCGTCGCCATAGGGGCGCCGGTCCGGGCCGGGGCTGGAGCGCACGCTGCACCGCCGCAGCAGTCCCCCGCCCCCCTCGCCGCCCTGCTCCTGGGGCTCTCTCTTGCGGCTCTCTTCAGGGTCCGGCCGCCCGGCGGGAAGGCGATGGCCATCCTCGCCGCGGGCGCGGTCATCGTCGCCGCATGCCCGTTTGCGGCCGCTGCAGGGTTCTCCGACTACACCGTTCCGGTCACGATCAAGAACGGGGGCGGAAGCGACGTCGGCGCCTTCGACCTCACCATCTACCTGGACGGCGATAAAGCGGCGGTCAAGCACGTCGACGGGATAGGTGCCGGGGCGACGGTCACGATCGACGTCCCGCTCTACACGACGGCGGGAAAACACCGTCTCCGGGTGGTCGCAGATGAGAAAGGCACGATCAAGGACCAGAACCGGGCAAACAACATAGCGGAGGGCGAGTATGTCTTCCCGTAGGACTCTCGCCGGGCTGATCCTCCTGCTCGGACTCCTCGCAGCGCCCGCGGCGGCCACCTACGCCGGGGACAGACCGCTCTCGACCGTCTTTCACGATGAGCTCCGGGGAGGCTACGTCTACACCGCCGGCAACAGCACCTACAGCGGCGCGCTCAACCCCGAAGACCGGTATGCGGTCTCGTTTGATATCGACCTCCCGGCGGACGCAGCCGTCCGCTACCAGCGCATCTATGTCTACTGGTCCTGGAGCAAACTCGACCAGAATGCAATCTACCCGGCGCTCTCGCTCACCCGCACGGATACGGGCGAGAACCTCACGGAGGTTGCCCGTTACGCGGATTCCAAGGGGTTTGTCAGCACAAACGACTTCTTCTCCGGCACGGACGTATTTACGACGGCGGATCTCGCACCGGGGGAGAACTCGTTCACCCTCGTCCTCGAGAACAACGCCACCGATAACCGGACGTTCGTCGTCCAGGGGATAGGGCTGCTTGCCGTCTACGAGAGCCCCGAATCGCCGGAGGCGATCGTCTGGGTGAGCGAGGGGGCCGACCTCCTCTACAGCAGCTACGGGATCACCCCCGCCATGGCGTCGAGCCGGATCGACTTTCCCGGAACGATCGACCGATCCGATCTCGCCTCCGCCGAACTCTTCCTCGTCGCCCCTTCGGGGGGCTACACCCGGGAGAACATACCGGTGATCAACCGGCTCTTCTTCAACCGCGAGGGGACAGGCAGCATGCCCTCGTTCTTTGAAACTATCCTTTCTGCGCTCTTCCCGGGGTCGAGCGGGAAGGAGTGGGTGAACGTCTTTGACTCCGACGAGACGGTGCAGATCGGGATCGACCGGCGGGACGTTCTGCCCTACCTGCGGTCCGAAGGGAACTTTGCGCTGGTCCAGGACGAAAAAGACTACCTTGTCCTGTCAAACGCCGTTCTCCGGGCCGAACGGAGGTGAGAGTATGGAGACCATCATCGAGGCAAAACACCTGAACAAAGCTTACAACGACCGGGTGACCGCTCTTATGGATGTGAACCTCGCCATCTGGAAGGGCGAGTTCGTCGCCCTCCTCGGGAGGAGCGGCAGCGGGAAGAGCACGCTCCTGAACATACTCGGCGGCCTTGACGCCCCGACGTCGGGAGAGATCCGCATCGACGGTAAAAACATCGATTTCAGCGACCGAAAGGCGCTCATCGCTCTCCGGAGAGGGTCTATCGGGTTTATCTTCCAGAGTTTCAACCTCATCCCGGCGCTGACGGCGCAGGAGAACGTCGAGTACCCCCTCCTCTTCAACTATCACGACAGGGCCGCGCGGAGAGAGCGGGCCGCCGACCTCCTCGCGACCGTGGGCCTTGCAGATCGGGCGCACCACTATCCACGAGAGATGAGCGGCGGCGAGCAGCAGCGGGTGGCGATCGCGCGGGCCCTCGCCGGAGACCCGCTCATCGTCCTTGCCGACGAGCCGACAGGGAACCTGGATTCAAAGACGCGCGACGAGATCTTCGGCCTGATGCGGCAGGTGAACCGGGAGCGGGAGACGACGTTTCTGATCGTCACCCACGAGCGCGAGCTCGGGCGACGGGCGGATCGCACCATCGAACTCCTCGACGGGAGGGTGGTATCGTGATCTTCGGAAGGCTGATCGATTACCTGAAGGTCTCGGCCCACCAGGTCGCCCGAAAACGTATGCGCGTCTTTCTCACCGCCCTCGGCATCGCTATCGGCGTTGCGGCGGTCGTCGGGACCGTCTCTCTCGGCGAAGGGGTCCGCTACCAGGCGGTGGAGGCGATCAAGGAGCAGTCCGACCTCACGCTCATCGAGGCGACCGCGGATATCCGCGGAGGCGCGATCCAGTTCATCACGCCGGCAAAGATCGACGAACTCGCCGCCATCCAGCACGTCGAGGCTTCTTCGGCGGTGGTCAGGGAAGCGTACACCACGAAACGGCAGACCTATCTCGAGGTCGTGGGGATCGATCCCGGCGGGATCGAGGGCGTGATCCGGCCGAAGTTCCTGAGAGGCGGCCCCCTCGAGCCCGGCTCCCGGCAGGCGGTGCTCGGGCACGATGTCGCCGAGACGCTCCAGCGCTACGAGGGGGTCCGGTTCGGCGATGCCGTCCCGATCCTCATCCGGCGCTACGACGCCGACGGCATGCCGGTCGACGAAGAGGTGACGTTCACCCTGGTCGGCGTGCTCCAGGAGCGGGACGATGCGTTCGACCAGGCGATGCTGGTCGACCGCGGTGTCGCGCAGGAACTGCGCGGGGACGAGACGGCGTTCGACGGCGTCCTGATCCGGGTCGATCACCCTGAGGAGGTCTTCGGCGTCGTGGACGACGTCAAGGCGCTCGGCCTCACCGCAAAGGGCGCGTTTCAGCAGATCGAGTCGGTGAACCAGCTGATGGACGTCGTCGTCCTCATCCTGGCGTTCTTTGCCGGGGTCTCCCTGATCGTGGGGGTGCTGATGATCGTCAACACGATGGTCACATCGGTCTTTGAGCGGACACGCGAGATCGGGATCACCATGGCCATCGGGGCCTCCCCGGCGGACGTCGTCTACCTCATCCTCGCCGAATGCTTCTACATCGGGTTGATCGGAGGGGTGCTCGGCAACCTTCTTGGGGTCGCATTCACGGGCGCGATCAATACGTTCGGCAAACCGTTCATCATCGCCCGGCTCGGCGATACGTTCTCCACGTTCGCCGAGGGCGATATCACCCTGATCACGCCCGAAATCCTCGCGATCGGGATGGCGATCGCGATCGTTCTCTCTCTGGTATCGGGTCTCTATCCGGCGTTGAAGGCAGCGCACCTCAACCCGGTGACGGCGATACGGACGGGGGTGTAAGGTATGAGAATCAACAGATCGTATGTCTTTGGAATTTTGTTTACTTTCGTCCTGCTGCTGACCATGGTGCCCGCACCTGCGGCGGCCGACCAGTACGTGGGCGGCATCCCGCTCGAAACAGAGGAAAGCGGCGTCGTCTCCGGCGGGCTGTGGCACGACTCGTTCGTGGGAACCGCGCCGGTGCGCGAGGCAACGAAGCAGTACTCGCTTCCCGACTACACGAAGATCCAGTGGGCGCGCCTCTACGTCACGGTCTACTGCGGTCACATGCAGAACAACTACGAACACCGGGCGACCGTGAAGTTCAACGGCGGGTCGGGGATGCAGACGCTCGGCGTGGAGGAACTCCGGAAGTCGTACTCCTTTCCGGCTAATGGTGGGGACGGGCCGGTCTGGGTGAACGACCATTGCAACCGGGTGACGAGCGACTACGTGATGTGGTACGACGTGACCAACCGGATCACCGCGAGGAACCCGGTCGCCGAGGTGAAGGTGGACCAGCCGGAAGGGTATAAGGGAACCCTGGACGGGCGGATCAAGCTCGTCACGCTGGTCGTCGCCTACGATGACGGCGACGACGACGAGGTCTACTACTGGGTGAACCAGGGGCACGACGTCCATTCCTACTACGTCGAGGAATATCTCGGCGAGACCTTCATCGGCGAGACGGTCTTTGCGACCGACGGCCTCCCGGAGGACGACGAACGCATCCCGGGTGCCGAGTTCTCGGCCATCTACATGGCAAGCAACGTCGGGGAGTTCACATTCAACACCGAACCGCTCGATGCCAATGACCCACAGGGCGCCTACTCGGGGTACCAGATCTGGGACGTATCCGACCTCATGGAGCCCGGGACGACGAGCACGTTCACCTACACCCGCGACCTCGGCGTCGCCGGAAGCGGCGGAAACTTCCTGGGCGCGTTCTTCAAGATCCCGCTCGCCCTCCTCTCGGTTCGCTATCCCGAGGAGGAGGTCGGGTCGATCCGGGTGACCTCGATGCCGGCCGGCGCAACGATCTTCCTCGACGACGAGCCGACCCAGTGGACGACGAACACGACGATCCCCGGCATCTCCGCCGGCGACCACTCGATCCGGGTCGAAATGGACCGCTACCGCGTTCCCGACGACCGGTGGGTCACGGTGACCAAAGGGGCGAACACAACGGCCCACTTCACCCTCGAACCGATAACGGGGAGCATCGAGGTGACGAGCGAGCCGTCCGGAGCCTGGGTCTACCTCAACGGGGAGAACATGTCGGTCGTGACCCCGGCGACGCTGGAGAACCTGATCATAGGCGACTACACGGTCGAGGTGAGGGCGGAGGGGCACGAGGATTACCGGACGGTTACGGTCAGCGAGGACGAGACCGCCTCCGTCAACTTCGACTTCACGACATCCGGGGGTGGGGACGGCGGTTCCGACAGCGCAGTTCCCAACTACGGCTACACCGGAAAGAGGTTCGATGTCGCCGTCTCAGGCACCCTCCACGGGAACCTGACCTACTACGAGTTCAGCGATTACACCGGGCTCATCCATGCCGGGGAGAGCAGGGAGTTTGCGATCAACGTCCCCGCTCCTGCAAACGGCACGGTCGCATATGCACGGCTCTACATCTATACTACCTGGGGACACGATGAGAAGAGGAAAGAAGGCACCCCGGTCAGGATCGGCCTCGCGGTCGACGGAAAGAATTTCATAGCCGACAGGGTCTATAACGACCGAAAAGACGAGGGGATCTACAACTATCTGCTTGAGACGCACGCGTTCAACGTCACCGGCGTTCCGGGCGGCATCGCCGGCGAGCACGTCGTGAAACTGACGAACGACGGGAGGAAGGACGATGTCTTTGCAACCTACGGCGTCGGGCTCCTGGTCGTCACCGAAGACCCTGCCGAACCGGAGATGACCTACTGGATCGCGGAGGGGTCGGATACGCTCTATGCCAACCCGGACTTCGGGACAACGTCTGAAGACTGTATCACGACGGTGGTTTTCAACGAGTCTATTGACCTCTCCGGGACTGCTGAGGCGCGCGTCATCCTGGTCGCCACGGCCGGTTCGGGGATGGACGACGACGAACACCGGATCTACTTCAACGACGGCGAGTGGTTCAACCTGCTCACCGCGGGCTCTTCGGCAATCAGCGTGGCCGATCTGGACGTGAGACCGTTCCTCCGCGGGTCGGGGAACGAGGGAGGGATCCAGAGCCTCATCACCGCGACGAAGGGAGATTACATGGAGAACCGCGCCCTCATCCTCGCCGTCTGGAAGGGCACCCCGCCGGAGGGCTACGAAGCAAGCGCCACGTCCACGACAGGCACGCCCGGGACTCCGGCGGCATCGACCGGTGAGTCCGGCTCGCGGTTCACCCTCAACGCGACGAACGGGCGGATCGAGGTCACGCACCTCGTCGCCGACGGCGGGGCCGTCCAGGTGTACATCCCCGAGGGTGCGGTGATCACCGAAGGTGCCGGCCTCGTCTCGGCGCTGACGCTGCAGAGGCTTTTACCCGGCGATGCGGGGGGTGCCGACCCGGCCTACGCGGTCGGCAGCGAGGAGATGACGAGCGACCTCCCCCTCAGGCTGGTCATCTCCGTGAGCAAGTCGGGAGGCGTGATCGCCAGGTACGACCGCTCTTCCGACAACTGGCGGCCGCTGGAGACGAAGAGCGATGCGGCGGGCAGCGTCTCGACAACGATCCGGCAGGGCGGCATCTACGCAGTTCGGTATGGCGGGACCGGGGCGGATGCCCCGGGCGGGCTGCTCGACCTGCTGTTCGGTGCCGTCCAGGCGCTCTTCGGGCTCTTCGGCTTCACCTTCGCCGGGGAGGAGCCGGGACCGGCGCTGGCGGCGGAGCCCACGTCTGAACCCAGATCGGCCTCGGCAGAGCCCGCATCTACGGTTACACCGGTACCTGCCGTCGATATCGCCACGATGCGGTTTGCTCTCTCGGTGCTCTCCGATCCGCCGGGCGCGCTCATCGACCTCGACGGAGAGTATACCGGCAGGACGACCCCGGCCGCCTTTACGGGGCTCTCCGGCGGCACCCATACGGTTCGGGTGTGCGTGGACGGCGCCGAGCCGGTGGAGCGGGAGATCCAGCTTGCGCGTGACGACGAGGTCGTGGTCGAGGTCCCGGGTCCCGCTTCCCCCGGCCTGCTCCGCACCTGGGAGCAGAACCACTACGGCGGCGTCTACGTCGACTCGTTCCCGGAGGGGGCAGAGATCTACGTCGACGGCCGCAAGGTGAACCGGAAGACCCCCGACACCATCTACGGGCTGAAGGAGGGGCTGCACACCATCAAGGTGAAGAAAGAGGGGACCGTGTTCAGTTCCGACAAAGAACGGGTCTGGATTAATAAAAACGCCCTGGTGCAGGTGATGTTTTCCAGCGGCAACGCGGAGTTGACGCGCTCGATCACGTTCGAGTCGGAGGAGTACGCGCAGAAACCGTTCTCGATCAACGGCAGGTACCTGGGCGACCGGCTCCCGAAGACGGTCGAGATCAGGGGGATCGGAGGGGCATATCTCACCCTCTCTGACGGCGAGAGTTACCGGACGCACAGGATACCCACCACCGCCCAATCGAACGATACCGTGAAGGCTGCGTTCTCCGATGCGCCCTGCAGCCTTCTCGTGGAGTCGACGCCGGCGGGAGCGGCGATATCGATCGACGGGTTCCTGACGAAGTTCTCCACGCCGTATGTCGTCAGGAACATATCGGAAGGGAGACACCTGATAGGGGTCTCAAAGCCGGGGCACGTCCCGGCAGAGCGGGAGGTTCTGCTGATGGCCGGCTCCGGCGATGCCACGGTGAAGCTCACCCTCAAACCCTATACCTGGGGGTCGCTTGAGGTATCGAGCGACCCGGCGGGCGCCAAGATATACCTCTATGGCCGCGATACCGGCGAAGTGACGCCCCACACCTTCCACTACCTCGATATCGGCAGCTATTCAGTGAAGGTGGTGGGGAAGGAGGGGTCGAAGACGATCGAGGACGTGCTGGTCTCGCCGTATACGACCACCGAATGCCATGCCGAGATTACGGGGGGCTGAGAGGTCCCCATCGCCCGTTTTTGGCCGGCCCGGGGGCGGGGTTTGGCCGTGCAGTTTTGTGCGATCGTTTCTAGTGCATAGATTCCTAATAACCATTACAATATATAGTATGACAACACCAGTATATTATGCCTTTTGTATCTGCCCGTAAACCGATTCTCTTGTCCGATGAAGACCTTGATTATCTGGAAAAATTGATTCGTTCTCGCACAACGCGGAAGGATTTGCATGAACGTGCAAAGATCATCCTCCTAAGTCACCAAAACAAATCTGACTCTGCGATTGCCCGCGAATTAGGGTTAACTCGTCAGAAAGTCATCCGAACCATCAATCGGGTCCTCACCCTTGGTATCCAGGAGGGATTAAAAGATCTTCCGGGGAGGGGGCGACCGAAAACTATCACCCCCGAAGCAAGGACGTGGATCGTGGGTTTGTTATGTCGGAAACCCCTGGAATTTGGGTACCCTCATGAGATCTGGACACAGCGACTCTTGCAGCAGCATATTCAAGAACATGCTATAGATGAGGGATTCCCGGAGGTTGCCAAGATTTCACAGGGCACAATCTCAAAAATTGCCAATGCAAGCACCATAAAACCCCATAAGATTCGATCATATGTGCAAAAACAGGATCCTGAGTTTCATGAGAAGGCAGTTGTTGTTCTCCACACTTACGAAGAAGCGAATATCTTAAAGGTCCTGGAAAAAGAAGGCTGTGAACCGGACACTTTCATACTCTCATTTGATGAAAAGAGCGGAATTCAAGTGCTCGATACCAAATATCCAGACCTCATGCCGGTGCCTGGCCAATTCCCCTACATTCATCGGGACTATGAGTATATTCGTCATGGGACCATCTGTCTTCAGGCCGCTCTTGACCTGGTGACCGGATTTGTTCATTACCGGATTACGAAACGCAATCGAAGTGAAGAATTCGTTGATTTCTTGAAAATGCTCGATATCCAATATCCAGAGGGGGTAAAATTAAAGATTATCTTGGATAATCTCAAGGTGCACTCGTCGGTGGAAACGAAGAAGTATCTCAAAACAGTTCCCGGTAGATTTGAATTCATTTTTACGCCAAAACATGCATCCTGGCTCAATATCATCGAGGCATTTTTCAGCAAAACTACTCGGACGGTGTTGCGAGGTATTCGGGCAAAGTCGGAAGAAGAGATTATCGAGCGAATATCACGATATATCGATACGCTGAATCAAGCGCCAGTCATATTCAAATGGTCATATAAAATGGATGCGAATCCGTCAGGAGTGGAGATGGCATAGGTATGTCAATTTGGAATCATTGCACTAGGGATGTGCCTGCGGCACGACGTTCCGGCAGGATAATCATGCATGAGTACGAAAAGTAAAGACGGCCCTGTTCTTCTTCAACCATCTCCATGTTAAGGTTTACAGGGCCATCCTCCTGCGCCGGGACGAGCCGTCACTTTTCCCGGCGCAGTCGTAACGTTTTCCCGGGGCCGGGCCCGCCCGGGATTCTGAGAACGTTTTTCCGCGGGTATGCGGTCGAACCGGCGGTCTCCTGCACCGGGTGGCGATGCGATCTTGCGCGATGCCTGAGCGCGGAGGCGGCAGCACCCGGACACCAGGCTTCGCGTGCGGTGGCGGCAGGACCGATGCCTCGCGTAGAACCACGAAGGAAAGCCAGTGATTTGACCTCCGGGGGACTTCTGTAAAGACGTTAGCGAAGCACCGGGCCCCGGAAGGTTTCCGCGCGCCCGGCTGTTTCGGACCATACCGGGCATAGCCTCCCCCGGCGACGATACCGGATGATACCAAGAGGTAGCATGAATATTAAATTTTTAACTACTTATTAAATTTTAGTTAAATAAAATTCATATCAAATATTAAACAAAAAGATATTTATTGTACTAAAACGATCTCCCTCTGCCGGGGGATGATACCCCCGACAGTAAATAAACATGGAGATGGAAAATGAAAACAGCCAAACAGTGCATGCTGACGGGCATGCTCGTGCTACTGGCGGCGCTCGCGATGGCAGCGCCGGCGGCGGCAGACCCATACTTGGGCGGAGATCCCCTGGTTACCAGCAACGGGACGTACGGGACAGTGTCCGGCGGCCTCTGGTTCGACGCGTACGGGGGATTCGCGTACGCGAACGTAACCCCGATCGAGAAGGAGTTCAATCTGCCGATCGATCCTGAGGAGTTCGATCCCGAGGATATTGACTGGGCGCGGCTCTATGTGTCATCCTACATCGGGAACATGCAGGCCAACTACCCCCTGAACACGACCGTGGAGTTCGACGGCGGGGACGGCTACGAGACCCTGGGCATCGAGATCATGAACACGAACTACGTCTACCCCATAAGCGCGGCAAACGGGACCGGGACGATCTGGTTCAACGACCACTTCAACCGGGTGACGAGCGACTGCCTGATGTGGTACGACGTGACGGATGCGATAACCTCACCAACCGTTTCGGCGCGCGTGCAGACGCACCCGGTGGGTAGCCCGCCGGTGTTCGACGGCAGGGTGAAGATGATCGCCCTGGTGGTGGCGCACAACGATCCCTCTTCCGGAGACACGATCCACTACTGGGTAAACCAGGGACACGACACCGACTCGGCTGTTGCCGATAATAACGATAAGTCCTACATCGGGGTGACCAATTTCAACACATCTGTAGTCACGAGTCCCGGTGAAGCAAACCTCACGGCCATCTACCTGGGGAGCTACAACGCGAACTACGATTTCAACAACAACGTCCTTCCCTGGGACAATCCGCAGATAGGACCATATCTGGGTGCTCAGAGCTGGAACGTCACCGGCTACATCGACGGAGACAGTGTTATGAAATTCGACCGAAACGCGACCACCGGCGGGCCATACAGCGGCTACTTCAAGATACCGCTCGCCCTGCTGACGGTGGAGGAGTAGGCGCGCAGTTTCGCTGCGGCGATACC
>ENA-UOUL01000977-UOUL01000977.1-bioreactor-metagenome-genome-assembly--contig:-NODE-977-length-44552-cov-7.213468_pt1 | contig 44552 bp, 34 predicted proteins | sample MGYA00249838_ERZ747220 | MGnify/ENA primary metagenome ERZ747220 (study PRJEB28778, sample SAMN05720191) | bioreactor metagenome | isolation source: Anaerobic biogas reactor | place: USA:Washington... | reverse complement strand
ACATTGCTTATCATTTTATCCTTGTTTTTTCCGCTATCAGCCATAATATTTTTAAGTCTGATGGGATTGTTCGATTCCTTGCTTAATTTTAGAAAAATAGCTTTGGAACGGGAGGTTGAAAAATGAAGGTTATATTGATTCAGGAGGTAAAGAACCTGGGAAAAGCCGGGGAAATTAAAGAGGTATCAGATGGTTATGCCAGGAATTTCCTGATTCCCCGAGGTTTGGCCGAAGAAGCTACCAAAGGCAAGGTCAAGGAAAGCGAAGAAAAAAAGCTGAAGATGCAGCGAAAAAAGGAAAAGGAATTAAGTGAGGCCGAAAAGCTCAAAGAAAAGCTGCAGGGAAAAACTATTAGCATTAAAGCCCGGGCCGGTGGTGCTGACCGCCTGTTTGGAGCGGTGACTTCACGGGAGATTTCCGAGATTTTACAGCAGGAGTTGGGAATAGTCATCGATAAAAAGAAAATTGAACTGCCCCAACCCATTAAACAATTGGGAGAATACAAGGTTAAAGTGAAAGTATATCCCTCCATACAAGCGGAAATAAAGGTGATAGTTGCCGCAGAATGATTCTAGGAGGATAACGGTGAAGCAGTATTCAGTCGCAACAGAATTTAGCCAGGAAACGGAGCAAAGCCAGGAAACCCAATTATACTGGAAGATAGAATGCTTATATAAGAACCTGGGGCTCATTTACGGTACCCAGGGACTCATACTGAGGGCCAGCAAGCTGGATGCTATCGATTTGATGGGCTCGCCAAAGCTGGAGGAAAGAATATTAGCCTTGCAGAGAATCCTGCAAGAAGACCCTACCATAAATGAAGTGGACCCCCCGGGCAACCTGGGCCTGGCCCTGGATCGTTTGGAGGAAAAGGTGGCGGAGGTTTTCGCTCGGAAAAGCATAGAAGAGCAGATTCAACAGCGCATTCAGGAAAAGATGGATGAAAAATACAGCGAATATATCCGAGATTTGAAATTAGAGGTTTTAAAGGAACAAAGCAGCAGCCCGGAGAATGCTCAAACCCTAAAAAAATTGGGCAGGCTGGAGAAAATGGAGCACACTAATCTCAGTCGCTCGGCTCTGGAAATTCTCCGGCCATCCTGCCGGGAGGATATAATTGGGCAGGGGAAAGCCCTCAGCTCCATAATATCCAAGTTAAACAATCCTTACCCCCAGCATATCCTGCTCTATGGCCCTCCCGGGGTGGGCAAAACCAGCTGTGCCCGCCTGGCTCTGGAGATGGTCAAAGGACGGAAAGGGAATCCATTTAAAGAAGATGCCCCCTTTATCGAAGTGGATGGAACCACCCTGCGCTGGGACCCGCGCGAATCCACCAACCCCCTACTGGGATCAGTACATGACCCCATATACCAGGGAGCAAAAAGAGAATTGGCGGAGGAAGGCATACCAGAACCCAAGCTGGGGCTGGTGTCTGATGCCCATGGCGGTATTCTCTTTATTGATGAATTGGGGGAAATGGATCCATTGCTGCAAAACAAACTATTGAAAGTCCTGGAAGATAAGCGGGTATTTTTTGAATCCTCCTATTATGACCCCCATAATGAGAGGATTCCCCAGTATATAAAACAGCTTTTTGAAAAAGGGGTGCCGGCAGATTTCATATTGATAGGAGCTACCACCAAAAGCAAGGAAGAAATCAACCCGGCTTTCCGATCACGCTGTATGGAAGTTTTTTTTGAACCGCTCAGAGCGGATCATATTCGCCAGATGGTAGTAAACTCGGCAAAAAAACTTAATATAAACATGGAAGATGGGGTAGCCGAGATTATTGCTGAATATACCGCAGAAGGGCGTGGGGCTAATAAGATACTGGTTGATGCCTATGCCCTGGCAGTAAACGAAAGCTGTGGAGAAGAAGCCCCGCTGGAAGTCCGCTGCCAGCATATATACCAGGCCATTCGCAACAGCCGCATCACCCCCCAGATACTAAACCGGGCCTCTGACAGCAGCGAAGTTGGCAAGATCTTTGGCGTAGGGGTTTCTGGCTACCAGGCCAGCTTGATTGAACTGGAGGCTATAGCCTTCCCGGCTGAGGAACAAGGGAAAGGCAATATTCGTTTCAATGACACTGCTGGTTCCATGGCCCGGGATTCCCTTTTTAATGCCACTTCTTTGTTTAGAAAAGAAACCGGGGAAAACTTGAAGAATTATGACCTGCATATAAACATAGTGGGCGGAGGCAATGTGGACGGGCCTTCAGCCGGAGCCGCCATTTACCTGGCCATATTGAGTGCGATAAAAGGCATGGCTCTGCGTCAGGATCTAGCCATTACCGGTGAAGTATCCATACAGGGACGTGTAAAAGCCGTGGGGGGGATTTACGAAAAAATATACGGAGCCCGCCAGGCCGGTATAAAAAAGCTGCTCATTCCCCGGGACAACCTGAAGGATGTTCCTGAGGATATAAAAGGTTTGAAGATTGTACCCATTAGTTACATAAAGGAAGCATACCCCCATGTTTTTAGCCCAGGCCAGGTAGAATCCGGCGGCGAATTACCCATATATAAAGAGGTGAGATATGTCCCCCGCTTCTTGAGCGGCCGGGTTCCTATTAACAAAACAGGCGGCGGGTTCTAATCCCCCGCCTCGTTGCAGCGGTTTGTTGAAACTGCTCCGCAGTTTCTTCCGATGCTTAAAGCTTGCGGGAAAGGGGGATTAGCTCCCCCTTTCTTTGGGCCGAAGGTACCGTCTTATGGGGATATGCCTTAAGTTGACACGCCCTGGTGCTTCTGCTACTATTAGTTTGGCAATAAGCCAAAAGCAGCAGGTAACAAAGCAGGGGGTGGAGTAATGTCAGCCGTAGTTTTGGTGGGAGCCCAGTGGGGTGACGAAGGCAAAGGGAAAATAACTGATTTTCTGGCGGAGAAAGCCAACTGTGTGGTCAGGTACCAGGGAGGAAGCAATGCCGGGCATACAGTAGAAGTGAGCCAGGAAAAATTTATGTTGCACTTGATACCCTCTGGTATTCTCTATCCGGAAACCCTTTGCGTTATAGGAAATGGCGTAGTTGTTGATATGGGCAAACTCATAGAAGAAATAGACGGTCTGCAAAAAAGAGGTATTGACACCAGTAATTTAAGGATTAGTCTCAGAAGCCCGGTGGTAATGCCCTATCATAAAAGAATTGATGAGTTGGAAGATCGCCATACCAGGATAGGGACCACTAAAAGAGGAATAGGACCGGCTTATGCCGATAAAATAAATCGCATAGGTTTTCGTATGGGCGATATTCTTACCGGTGGTGAATGTTTCCGGGAGAGATTCAAGGCTCAAATTGAATACAAAAACCGTATTATGGAGGAAATATATCAAGAGGATGGTTTTGACTACCAGCAAATGCTTAATGAGGTTCTCGGGCAGGCGGAGCAACTGAAGAAATACCTGGCCGATACTTCGTATTTGGTGTACACAGCGATAAAAGAGGGCAAGAAGGTTCTTTTTGAAGGGGCCCAGGGCACTTTGCTGGATATTGACCATGGGACCTATCCCTATGTTACTTCTTCCCATCCCATTGCCGGAGGAGCCTGTGTCGGCACCGGTATCGGACCTACTAATATAAGTAAAGTGCTGGGGGTAGCCAAGGCCTATACCACCCGCGTGGGGGAAGGCCCTTTCCCTACTGAGTTGAACGATTTCCAGGGAGAAATCCTGCGGGACAAAGGCCAGGAATACGGCACTACTACCGGCAGGCCCAGGCGCTGTGGCTGGTTGGATACGGTTATTTTACGCTATGCGGTACGGATAAATGGCTTGACCGACTTTGCCATAACCAAATTAGATGTCTTGGATAGCTTCTCCACTATAAAAATATGCGTGGCCTATCGCTATAAAGGGCAATTGCTTACAGAATTCCCCAATAACATTGCGATTCTGGATGATTGCGAGCCGGAATATATCGAGCTGCCTGGTTGGCAGGAAGATATATCTGCAGCCTCCTCTATCGAGGACTTACCCCTCAACGCCCGGGCCTATGTAGCCAAAATCGAAGAACTGACTGGGGTAAAGGCGGCCATTATAGCCGTTGGGCCGAAAAGGAAACAGACGATTGTTAACAGTCCGCTTTTCACTTGATTGAACTGCTAAGAAAAAAATGATAAAATTCATCACATAAAGGGCGCGTAACTCAGCGGGAGAGTGCTACCTTCACACGGTAGAAGTCGTGGGTTCGAAACCCTCCGCGCCCACCATATAGAAGTAAAGCAATAGCGGGGGTTACAGGCCCCCGCTAGTTTTTGTTTTAGTGGCATCCGCCGGATATGCCTCGTACCTGATAGATACAAAGATACCAAATCCTGATGCCCAAGGAGATACATTGGGGCGAATTTACTGGATAAAGGAGCATATAATATCGCCGCCTATGTCCCTGGGTTCAATATTGAAGCAAAACTATTGGGACTATTGCGCTCCAGAGAAGGTGCCGCGGGCAAGCGTTTTAGTTAAAGGTACGAAGGAATTAGCCCCGTATCATCAAAGAGGTCGTAGAATACCGGATTATTGAGGTTTTTTATGTTAGCTTATGAACCACAGGAGTTTTCTTTAGAATTAAGGGGTCAGGCCATCCCAAATATTAATAGCAATTGCAGGAATTATTTGTTTTGCATAGAGTGATTTTTATTATATAGTATAGTACATCTATCTTTTTTGCGTAAGGAAAGGAATTATATTTAAATGCAAAGGGGATAAAAATGGCTGCTAAATTGTTATCCTGGTGTTGTTTTTTGTCTGCTCCGGAGTATCGGGCTAGTTTTACCTGCATATGCTCAGGATGCCATCGTCAAGAAATGCAATGTAGTGGAGAGAACCTAATTAATAGTATCGTAGGTAGCGGCAGGCGAAACAATCAGTTGCTTCCTTCAGCAGGATCAGAAACCCAGGGAATGGAGAATAATGAATACTCTCAACCAGGTAATCTGTCCCTGTAATTGCCCAGAAAAAACTTAAAGGGAGGTGAAGAACCTGGTTTCTTGGCAGCATCATGGAAAAAAATGATATGTTTTAGGAATCAGGGATCAAAATGTCTACTATTAGATTCAAAGTATTTTGCTTGGTACTGTTTTTTACACTCTTTATCTCAACTAGCACATTAGCTGCCTCAACCGAATACAAAACTTTTTTACGGGAATACAACATCGAGATTAACAAGGAATGGACGATTAAATTTAACAAGCCTCTGGCTCAAGAACCACTAAATATGGGTCAGATTAAAGAAATTAAAGTCATTAAGAACAGTGACGGACAAACCGTGCCCAATCCGGCACCCGAGATTCAGCCTGATGGGGCATCCGTCAAGTTGAAACCACCTGCGGGCGGCTACGAATACAATACCGCATACACCTTGGTTGTTGAAGGAGTAAAATCACAACAAGGGAAAGTACTGGCACAGCCGGTGAAGAAGGAGTTTGTTACCGCAGCATCACCGCAATCAACCCTGTCTCCGGAAAACACATCCGTTACCACGGACAGTGGTATCACTGTATCACTTGGTGACTATGTACTGGAAAAAGAGACCGAACTTGTCGTAACACCGAAACAGACGGAGGAGAATGTTGAAACAGGCTATAAAATTGAGCCCTATGATATCAATCTTGGGGACATGACCCAGCTTGACGACTTCATTACCATACGCATCCCCTACGATGACAGCTATTGTGAGGCCGGGCAGGATGCAAGCCGTTGTGTCGGTGCAAAATACTATAATGAGACAACTGGCCGATGGGAAGATGTACTGTATGAGGTGGACGCAGCAAAGAAAGAACTGGTTATCTACACAGACCACCTTTCCCGCTATGGCGTGTTTCATGTTAAGAATGAGGGTCTGCGTTATGCTTATATATCTGATGTTTATGCAGATCTTTTGAAAGTAGACACCGAGACCGCCACTAACGCACTGTCAGAGTATGTGGCTAAAGGCGGTGCCGACGGAGAAATCGCTGTTGGCCTTGCTGCATCCCTTGTGTCCGATGTCTTTGATTTGTCCGGAAGTCTTTCCTCCGGCTTAGATATAGTAACAAACCCTATAACCTTAGCTTCTCTTGGCGATCCCGTGTTCGACACCGCACTAGCAGATAAGGCATATAAGAAACTGGGCAACCTGGGCAAAGCCGTTGCCGTGGTTAAAATAGGCAGCACCATGCTCAAAAGCGATGCTTCAAAGGCGGATATACTTAATCTGTATAAGGATGTTGCCACTTTTGCTCTGGGCTTTTCTGAAAGTGCCGCTTTGGGCTTGGCGATGTCCGGCATATGGGTGTTCGACTATACGATAAGTACCATGTTTGAGCAGGGCATGGAGATCAAGATGGAAAACATCGGGATGGTTTATAAGCATTTTAACGATGATTTCAGAAGCGGCCCTTACCAGGCGCGGACGCTTAAAGACTGGCGGCAGGTGCTCATTAAGATCGTAGAGGATAATCCGAACGACGAAGCCGCGATCAAGGCAGCCATCGAAGCAGAAGTTGATCGCTATGCTCGTGTATTTTGGGACATTGGTGCCGATACACAGGCAGAAGTTGCCTCCGAACTGGGTATTATACGTATGAGCTATCCCACCAGTGCGGAAATCGAGGCCTTAGTAGCGGACTACAAGGCCAATCTATATAATCGCCTTTACCCTGTTTCCACATCGGTGCGAAATTATATGCAGCAAAAGGCACATGCGGAATATGTCAAAAGCTTAAATGATATGCGGGCATTTTATAACCAATACATTGATTTTACGATTGTTGAAGATGTTGCCAAAGGCGCACAGCCGAAATATGCTGGCTATGTAGTGCGTTTTGAGCCGCTTTCGGATGCGGCGGTTAAAAAGAACTGGACGGGGATCCTTAATAAGGACGGCGCAATTTCCACTCGCTTTACGATGCTAGGCTTTATTCAGGCAGGTTGTCCAAATACGATAGCGCTCTATGCACCCGGCGATAAGCCCGGTGAGGATGAACCGAAACTTCGGATAGGCTTTACTTTGAAAGCACCGCAAACTGAGGTGAGGCTCGGCGGACCTGACGGCAACCTTACCTTCGTGAATGGCAGTGAAAGCAAAATTGTCGATTGGGCTATGGCTACGGCGCTGAAGCAAATCGGCAGCATAGAGCTTAAGCCGGATGGTAGCTTTTCGGCATTGGTGGCATTTGCCGATGATGGGCGGCAGGCTGTAAATAGATCAAACAAAATCCAGGTTAATAATTTTGAACTCTCAGGCACTTTTGATGACTTTCTAGGCACCGGCACGGCTACCGTTAGTTTCAACTCGTTTTACTTCAGAAAGGATATAAGTCCTCTTCAACCGGCTAATCCGGATGATGTGAAGGAATATGTGACCACGTATGAATATACGGATGCGGTTACTGGAGATTTGAATCTTCGTAAAGAAGATCATGTCGTCATCATGTCGGGACAGCTCGGTCATGAACGCGTAGGCTTTTCAAAGCTTCAGTTTCACGAAATCAACCTGGGGAAAGAGTATTGGGGCGACAATCCTACAATAACTGATAAATCAGGAAAGTATAGCACAAATGTATCTTACAACTTTACGTTAAATAACTAGCAAAGGACACAGAGGAGGGCACAAGGTGACAATTCTTCTGTATCCTTCTGAATCCTCCCACATTACCTGAAGTAGAGCAGCCGGGAGATCCCAAGCGGATATAGCGGGGGTACAAGCCCCCGCTAGTGGCTTCACCTGCCAGAGCTGTTCAAGGTGAGAAAAAATTAAAAAAATGTTATCTCGCTAAAGAAACCTAATTTAGGAGATTTTTATTTGGATCGTAAAGAACGCTTTTTAAATAGTCAGGATTTTGAGAATTTAAAATTAACAAGTAATTTGGGGGAACTAGTTATTAAGCTAATTGCCCTATTTGAAAATGAAGGGTTTAGATTTTATCCGGAATGGAGACGTGTACACAAGACTGGTAAACTTAGAAAGAATTTTACTTTCAAAGCTAAGTTACCTGCAGGTAAACTGGAAAACATAGTAACCATTTATCCTATGTCCGGTTGGTTAAAAGTTGAGACTTACCACGGACAATATAATAAAAAGCATTACCGAGTTAATGTAAGCAATATAGAAGACCTTGCCCAATTAAAACCACTGCTGGACGATGCAAAAGATATATATAACTCAATAATACTTTAAAAATTATAGAACCCCAAAATGCTGTATTTTAGCGTATTCCTCACATTGTAGCCTTCATTTGCTCAGTTAAAAAACTCTTTATTTCCTCAAAGACGGCAGTTATATTTTCTAAGGTATCGGGGGTATGGCCGCTATCAGGTAGATAGAGTACCTGGGGCGTATTCCCTACTTCGGTGAGCTCTTTGATGGCCCTTATATTCTGACTGGGATATACAGCATCATCTTGGCCGGCGTAGATAATTAAAATAGGGGATTTGAGTTTATCAGCGTAGCTGGACGGAGACAATACTTGGGCTAGCTCAGTACCAGGTTCAGGGGCAGAACATCTATGATAATCTGGAACAGGATCATCTTCTATTAATTCAAGCCCCAAATCCGTCCAGTCCCATACGCCCATCAGAGAAATGACCGCTTTGTAGACATCTGGATGAACTGCTGCTTGATAAAAGGAAATATATCCTCCGTAGGAGTGTCCCATAATTCCAATGCATTCAGGAGCTGCAATGCCGTTATTTATAGCCCAATTAACACTATCGAAAACATCTTGTTGGGCCAGCAGCATATTTTTACTGGCTGAATCGGTATATTCGTTGCCATATCCGATGGAAAAGTGGAAATCAACAGACAATACCCCAATATCAAGGTTTGAAACCAACAAGGCATATTCGTTTGGGGTCCACACATATCTAGCCTGAGGTCCACCATGGACATTTATTATTAATGGTAGATTGCGTGGACTTTTACCCAGTGGCAAGGTCAGATATCCAAATACGGTTTGACCATCACTTGTTTTGAAAGATACTGGATAGGTATGCCCAACATCCTTTACCGGTATATCCGACGACAAAAGAAGGGTATCCTTCCTGCTTTCAACATTATACAGCCTGTAACTGCCATAATCGCGGTCATCCCGGTGTAGCAAAACCAAATAGTCAAAGTCTGGACTAATAGCTACCGGGAAATGGTTTTCTCCTAAATCTGCCCGAACATGATCCATGATAGTGGCCATTTCCTCCCTTAAGCATACCAAGCGGGTTTTATCATCAATATATATGGCAGTTAACAGTTCACCCGTCTCCGGATTTTTCAAGCTAACAACAGGAGTGCCCGCCAGTACCGAGACCAGTTCTACGGCTACATCAGCATGAGGATTATGGTAGATCAACTCTCTGCTCATGGTTTCTGGATCAACTTGATAAAGGCTGGCATAATTATCATAGAAATTGGTTTTTACAATCATTTTTGTATTATCTGCGTTAAAGCCGATAATTTCATAATCCCGGGTTAAAGATAAGTCGAACTCTATCAAACGCTTCCACGGCTTTTCCGGGCTCTCCCGGTAAATAATATATTTATCAGTAACATAATTTCTGCGTTTGGCAACCTCAATGGAGACAGCTCGTAAAACCTGGGAATTATCATAGATATTTATTGCGCTTTCGCCATCCTGGGCAGGGTACTCTTCTTTGGGAGAACCGTTACTTGGAACCCGCTCAGACTTGCTTGCGTCGGATACATTTATAGCTTTCAGCTCTCCTCTTACGGTATACCATAGAACCTGACCGTCATCAGAAAATTCAAATTGCGGATAGGTATAAGTGGAGTTTGAAATATAGTAATTTATCAAATTCAATTGTTCGGCGGGCTTTTCCGCCTCAAGTCTTTCATACCAGGCATTACGTGCGTTGGCCATCATCTGAAGAGCGGTGTTAGCAGTGATTTTAATGTTTTCTTCCTGAATGGTTTTATCATTCTCAGAAATAATGCCATATTCTTTTGCCAGCTGTAGCAAATCAGCGTCTGGGGGGATGGGGACATAGGTCATTCGCAAAAGTGCAAAAAGAATATCATCCCGATAAACTTCTCCCCGGGGTTCATCTTTTATGAAGCCCTGTTTTTTAGCAATATAACCAGGGTCCTCTCCTTGCTCAAATGTAATATAAGGAATGGCCATCTTAAGAAAGGTTTCCATGTCTATAAATGAGTCTGGGGTTTGTTTATCACCCCCACCGCTGCTTCCAGAAGATGCGCTAGCGGCGGTTTGTTCTGCCTGGGCCAGGGCCTGGCCCTGACTGTTAGGTTTCAATAGTATACCGCTTCCGTCGGGATAGTTTATTTCGGCTTCTCCATCATTGGCGGTTATTAAGGTATCTCCTGCTCTTACCGTAGTAGTTGTGTTTATGGGTTGAGTTTTTTCACTGCCATCTCTTTTAAGTTTCACGCTTCCGGTTTTTATTATTAGTTGTCCTATGAGTTCCTGCCGGTTCAAGTCGGGGGCTTTGGTTAAGAGCAGGCTTAAGGACCGGGCCAGGTCTCCCCGGTTAAATGCTTGCTCAGGTTTAAAGCTGTTGTTTTCAGTATCAATAATGCCTGCTACTATGGCAGTGGCTATAGCGGCGGCTGCCCAGTGGTTGGGGTCTACATCCTGTAATTGGGGTAATTCGGCCTCGATCAGGCTCTGCTCGCTTAAACGCAAAAGAAGGCTTATCCCCTGAGCCCGGGTCAGGATTTCATCGGGATGAAAGCTGCCATCCGGAAAACCAGTTATGTATTTTGCTGCTGCTGCGGAATTAATATAAGTTGCTGCCCAGTGGGATGAGTCTATATCACTAAAGCTGCTGTTGCCAGGTTTAGCTTTTTGTCCTGACACCTTGCTTACTAATACTGCTGCTTGAGCTCGGGTTAAACCCTCACTGGGATGAAAACTGCCATCGGGGAAGCCGCTGATAATGCCCCGTTGGGCCATATAGTTTATATATACAAGATTGGCATCACTACTGCTAACATCATAGAATGCTGTGACGATTGCCTCTTGCTGCGGAGCAGCTGTAGTAATTCCGGTTAATATCAACAGAAGCAAGAAAGTAAAAATGTAGATAGAAATGTTCTTCACTGGTCTTGGCATTATACATATCCTTTCTTAAATGTGTTATTTTTGCATCTATATCCGAATAATTCCTGTGATAAACCTTATTCTTTCCCTAAAGAGATAATCCTGCTACGAAGATTATAATTTATTAGGATAAACAAACAACTCTACTTATGCTGCTGGGGGTTGGGATTAGACGAGTATAGTTATTTCAAGTTGTGGTATGATTTATCCATTGAACCTTTTATAATCCGGGGTATTATAGATAGGGGATTATTATTTTTTCCATGGATAATTAAAAACTGACTCTACTGCAAAAACCCTTTTTGTTGCATAAGGTTGCATAAATATACAAAGCCTGATTCGGAACGACACGGGGTCGTTCCCTACACACCCTTCGGTCGCTTTTAAGGTAGCTGAGCGGTATATTTATGCACGCTAATGCCTATTTATAACTTTTTGCAGTGACATCAAAACTTAATCTGATTTACGGCGTTTCTGGTAAATTCGGCCATGAAGATTTTAAAAAGGGGGTTGCTAGGGTGTTTAGTAAGATGAGGAACAAGTCAAGCTTATGGGCAATTATAGTGCTAGCAGTACTGGCTTGTGCACTATTGGTGCTGCCGGCAATGGCAGAAGGTGATGGCGATGGTAGCGGCGGAGGCAAGGGTGTCCCGTTGGGACTGGCCTCATCTAATCCTGCGGATGGACAGAAGGATGTTCCGGTAAAGGGAGACATACAACTTACTTTTAATAAGAATGTAATTTTTTTAGGAATAAGGGATGCCAATAAAACCTGTTTTTCACTGTTTGCTGCTGATGGCAGTCAGGTACCGATTGAAGTGATAATGGCTGATGACCAGCTGGAATTCGAAAAAAGAAGGGATATTGCGCTGCGACCTTTAGAAGAGCTTAAGCCGGGAACGGCCTATGTGGTAAGGATATCACCCCAGTTGCAGGCGAAAAATGGTACCAGTCTGGATCATGAGGTAACGGTCAATTTTGTTACCGTAGGAAAGGCTGCGGCTGTCGAAAAGCCAGTGAGTGAACCGGTGGTGGAAAAAAATCCGGCTGAGGTAAAAAAACCAGCAGCCAATCTGCCAGATAATACTGTTGGAGTAAGCTCTGGGGCCAGCCAAGCAGTGACAGAACCGGCGGGTGAAACTGAGAATAAAGCACCGGCAGTAGAAAATAGTAGCAAGACGGTAAGCGAGAATAATACAGAGGTAAAAAAAGAAGAGACTAAGGTAGTAAAGGAACCAACGAAATCCGCTGAGAAAGCACCGCTTAAGGAAGCGGGGGAAGCTGAAAAGAGTCCTTTTCCGGTTTATGCAGCTATAGCCGGGGTAGTATTGGTAGCAGGAGTGGGATATATCTTTCTTAGAAAAGGAAAGATGAAATAGGGACGCAGAATAGAAGAAGGGAACATAATGAAGATGATAATGAAATATAATACTAAAGCTATTTTGCGTAGCTTATTCATCGTATTCCTACTGTTGAGCCTGCTGATGTCCAGTGCTTGCAGTAAAGAGGAAAACAAGGAAACAGTACCTTCTGCGAATACCAGGACGATTACGGATTGTATAGGGCGAGAAGTAAAAGTTCCTGCCCAGATAAACCGCATCGCCTGCCTCTGCCCGGAATCAGCATATACCCTGGCTATGTTTGGCCAGGGGGATAAAATGGTGGCGGTGGTAGGTGGGGTTAAGAGAGATCTTATCCTTACGGAAATGTATCCCGGGATAAAAGATTTGCCAGTACCAAAGAGCAGTGCCGTAATAAATATTGAGGAATTGGTGAAAACTGACCCCGATGTAGTTTTTGTTAAGAAAGATAGCTTCAGCAGTGAAGCCGAGGTTCAGAAGCTAAACAAAAGCAAGCTTCCCTTCCTGGTAGTAGATTTTAACAGTATGAAAGAACAACAGTATGCGATAGAAATGATGGGCCTGACGGTAGGTGCAGAGGATAAAGCCCAAAAATATAATAACTATTATCAAAAATGCATTGAGCGCGTGCAAAAACAGCTAGCACTTATTCCCCAGAAGGAAAGGGTAAAGGTTTACCACTCTATTAACGAAGCTACCCGTACGGATATAAAAGGGAGTCTTTCGGCGGACTGGCTGGAGGCGGCTGGAGCCGACGATGTTTCGATCAATAAGAATTTAAAGACCTTAGAGGGAAAGTATTTTGCCAGCCTGGAACAGATTTTATTATGGAATCCTGAGGTAATATTGGTAAACGAAATGGGAGTAGCCAACTATATCTTGACCAATAGTCAATGGGCAACCTTGCAGGCGGTGAAAAACAAGGAGGTCTGGCAGTTACCCAATGGCATATCCCGCTGGGGTCATCCCTCTTCGCCCGAAACCCCCCTGGCAATTTTGTGGACAGCCCAGACCTTATATCCGGAAAAGTTTCTTGACCTGGATATGGCGGCAGAAACCAGATCATTTTATAAGGATTTCTTCGGGCTGGAATTATCGGAGGAAGTAGTTGACAGAATTATTGCCGGGGAAGGGATGCGTATAGCTCGCCCCCAGTAAATAAAGTAAATAAAGGGTCTTTTTTCAACAGCTCAAGCTGTATGAGTGAAAGTTGCCCAGTAAGCGATGGGGCTCAACACACTGGGATACCGAATTTTCAGGAAGTAGTTGAGCTGATCGGCAACGGGCAGAGTGATCTTCAAACCTGGCCCTGGAAGATAGGGAGGAATTAATGAGTGGAAATATATGTTGCTATAGACGACACGGACAGCCTGGAATTCGGGGCTACCGGTCAATCTGCTAATGAACTGCGCAGGCTCATTGAAGACAAGGGCTGGGGGAAAAGCGAAGCGGTAACCCGGCATCAATTATTATTGCATCCGGATATACCATATACATCCCATAATAGCTCCATGTGTTTTAAGGCAGTAATTGGGGGCCACAATTTGGATGAATTCATCACTTCTGCAGCCAAATTTCTCCGGGAGACCAGTGCAGCAGGCTCGGATCCGGGATTGTGTGTGGCCGTGAAAGAGCGGATACAAAACCTGGAAGAACTGTTGAGCTTTGGATACAAGGCCAAAGTCGAAGTATTGAGCAAGGCAGAAGCCTATAAGACGGCGGAACACTGTGGCCTTCATCTCTCTGAACACGGCGGTACCGGTCAGGGCATAATCGGGGCCTTAGCCGGTATTGGATTGCGGATAACCGGAAATGATGGAAGATTCCAGGGAAGAATTCAGTTGGGGAATAGTGGCGAAGCAATTGCTGTAGGGAAAATTATTGCGCAAACAGAAATAGATGAAGTACGATCGATAGACGGGCAGGTGCTGGCTAGCGATGAAACACTGATAATAGGTGAAAAAATTAAAAGCGTTTTGCTTGATGATAAAAGGATACTTCTGGTTTATCGTGAGGGAGGAGCCTGGCATAGCTGTAATAATAAACAATTGAAGAATTATTAGATTATAAGTAATAGCTGGTGTTAACTTCATCTGGAGCGGAAAAGGAAAATACTTTATCTGCAGAGATAACTAAAACAAGCATTTTAATCGGAGGTTGCCGTTAATGAAAATATTTGTAGCTATTGATGACTCTCGTCAGCTTGATGGAGGTAAAGCGGGAGAAACCGCTTCTTTATTAGGTGAATTCATAGAAAAAAATGGCTGGGGCAAATGTAGCATTCCCAGCCGGCACCGGCTTTACCCTCATCCCGATACCGCTTGTAAAAAACATAATACCGCCCGCAGCTTTTCGGCAGACATTGAAGAGCAATACCTGGCAGAGTTTATTGATTTTGCCTGTAAACTGGTAAGATCCACGGGCACCCCTGATTCAAATGCCGGATTGGTGGTGGCTATCCCGGAGCTGATGGAAAATCTTGATGAGCTGTTCGAATATGCCTACCGGGTTAAAGAAGGATTGGTAAGCAAGGATGAAGCACTCAAATTCAAGAATAAGCCAGGCCTATATCTATTCGAATTAAATGGTAATGGACGAGGAATAATTGGGGCCTTGGCTGCAACAGGACTTCGCATCACTGGAAATGATGGGCAGTTTCGAGGAAAGCTGCAAATAGGTACGGGGGAAGACTATATAGCCTCAGTAAAGGAAATTATAGATAAAAGTTATGTGGAACAAGTTAAAAATATGGATTTTGAAAATATCGGCGATAGTGAATGTGTTCGAATGGGGGAAAAGGTAAAAGTAGTATTGCTGGATAACAAATATACCTTAATGGTGTTTCCTACCGAGATTGAACATCCGAAGTGGCAGACCAGTACTACCCACATGCTGCGAGTATTTTAACGGCTTCCTGCAGGTGTCAAGGGGAGGTCTTTTTGACACCGCAACCCCCACTTGTCTTACTAACTTAATTGCGCCCGCAGGGGGAACAAAATTACGTCAACTTGCCAAAGGTTTTTACCAGCTCAGGGTCGAATTGGGTACCGGCACATTTTCTTATTTCGCTGCGGGCTTCGGCAATACTCATGGCTTCTTTGTAAGGACGACCCGAGGTCATAACCTCAAAGGCATCAATTATGGCCAGGATGCGAGAGATAAGTGGTATTTCTTCTGCTTTTAAGCCCAGGGGATAACCCTTGCCGTCCCAGCGTTCATGATGGGCCAGGATGGCTCCGGCGATGGGTGCGAGTTCAGGTAGGGTTAAAGCAATGCGATAACCGGTTTCGGGATGCTTTTTTACTATCTCCCATTCTTCGGGGGAAAGCGGTTCGGGCTTATCCAGGATTTTATTGGGAATGGCTATATTCCCCACATCATGCAAGACGGCCAGAAGCCTGAGATCGTCCAACTCACTCTCGGGCAAGCCCAGCCTGGCGCCTAATTGTTCGGCCAGCTCTTTTACATTCAAGCAATGTTCTTTCGTTTCGTAGCTTTTGGCCCAGAGAGTCTGCTGTAAGGAAAGCAGGAAGGAACTGCGGGCACTCTTGCTCTCCAGCAATTTGTTGCGGTACATCTTATCTTCTGCTTCCTTAATAATAGCTTGTACATCCTGTTGGCTATCACTTTTGCTGGCAGTACCCAGGGAGATACTTATGGGAATGGGAAAATCGCTGCTGCTTCGGGATTTTTCTTGAATCCGCTCACATATTCTTTCCGCGCAATGGGCTTTGGTTTTAGGTAGCAGTATTATAAATTCATCCCCCCCCCAGCGAGCTATTATATCCTCTTTGCGACAGGAATTTCTAAGTATTTCCGCGACCTTGCGCAATAGCCGGTCGCCACTTTCATGTCCCAGGGCGTCGTTGATGAGTTTCAAGCCGTTGACGTCACCCATAATCAGGCTCAGGGGCAATTGTCTTTCTGTGTCGAGGCGGCTTAATTCTTCTTCGAAAAAGGCCCGGTTATAAAGCCCAGTCAGTTTATCATTAAAGCTCAAATACTTGACCTGGGCTTCGGCTCTTTTGCGCTCGGTGATGTCCATGAAGGAAACCACCGAGTCGCTGGTACCAGGAATCAAATTTACCGTGATGAAAATATCTTTAGCTTTTTGCTCTTTGTCTAACGGTCTAAATTCATAGTGGGAGGGAGCAAGCGCCGGATCAATTCTCCGGCGCCGATGATACTCTATCATTCGTATACGATCATCCGGTTGTACCAAAACAGGCCATTTCATTTTGTTTTCAATCTCTTCTTTGCTATAGCCGAAAAGTTTTTCAAACTCACTATTAACCAGGGATATCATCAAATCTTTATCAAAAATCATCATGGCTGTTCCCGTGGTCTCAAAAATGGTTCTATAAAGAATTTCAGATTGGCGAAGAGCCTCCTCAAAGTGCTTGCGTTCGCTGATATCAAAAAGGGAACCGATGAGGGCCGGCTGTCCTTCATATTGAATAATGCTGGCATATATTTCCACCCAGAACTCTTTCCCGCTCCGGGTCAGGAGTTTTATTTCATACTTTTCATATTGGTTTTCCCCTCTTTGCCAGGCCAGGGCTTTACTCTTAACCGAATCCTGGAAATCAGGATGAATAAATTCCCAGAAATCCATACCCAGGTACTCTTCCTTACTGTATTCAGTTAGAGTGAAAAATCTTGGATTTACATAACGCAGCTGGTTGTTTTGCAGGACAAATATCAAGGCGGGAGATGATTCGGCCAGGCCCCGGAAACGGGCTTCGCTGTCTTGCAGTGCCTCCAGGGTCTGGCGAAAATAACTTATATCATGAAAAGACTCGATGGCTCCGATTTTAGAACCGGAAGAACCATAGAGCGGGGAGGCGGAAATACGCACAAAAATACCCCTATCCCCTATTTTAGGACAAAAGGTTTCCGCCGTCAGGGTTTCTTCTTTTTTATTCAGGCAATCATATTTTCCGGGAAGGGTAATATCAGGGTTAAGAATCAGGTCCATCAGCACGGGCCTGCGTTCACCGTATAAGGGAAGGCTGTAGGCATAATTCCCTTTGCCGATAATATCTTCTGCCTTTACACCAGTTAAATCCTCCATGGCTCGATTCCAGGAAATCACTTTCCCCTGCTTGTCTACCACAAAAGTAGCATCAGGTAGGAAATCTATTATATTTCTAAATTGCTGTCTGGAATCCTGCAGGGCTTTTTCCAGCTCTTTGTACTGAACCTGCTCCTTAAGCAGGCTTTGACAGTATTCCCTAGCCTGGGCTAATTCTTCTTGCAATTTCTTAATCTCATTTAGTAAAGCCGACGATGAAATATCTTTATTTCCCATACGTAACCCCCGTTTTTATTCTTTAGGATGATTAAGGTTTTTGATAGAATACTGCACCGGTATGGGGTTTTTAATAGAAACTTGGCGATGAAAAGCAATGATGAAAAGCAATGATGAAAAGCAATGATGAAAAGCAATGATAAATGCTATTATAATACTACAAAAAGGCTAAGCGCTGTATTTGTAATAGAATCCTCCGGGAAAAGTAGGACAAATTGCCCATTATTTTATCTGATAATTGTCTTATTCAACGAAAAATAAGCTCTTCCTGCCAAAACAAAAAATATTATTGTTGGTTTGAGTTATGTTTTGTTAGTAGAGCCTTGCTTAAAAGCTTCAATATATTACCCACCGCATGCTTAAGAATTCACTTTCTTTCTCTGGGCTCTCCTATCCAATTGGCGGGATAACTGTCCATTTCACATCCGCGGAATGGTTATAGGCTACAGGGTATACTTTGCCCATTTTGATAGCCTCAATCAAATCTTTTTCATCTCTTAGTCCGTTCGGGAATACGGTGGCAAACTTGCCCAGTGCCTCCGTGTTATGAGCATCACTGGCTCCAAAAACCGGGATGCCCAGTTCCATGTCCAAATCACGGGCTTTCATATTGTTGGCATGGTCGGTACTGCCATTAAAGGCTTCCACCCCATGAAGGTCTTTATGCTCCCGGATAGAATTGCCCATACCCCGGTTGTTCTGTCTGAACAGATGAGCACTTATCGCTACTCCGTTTGCTTTATTAACCAAATCCAGCAGATAACGGGCCGATACTCTTTCTTCGGGAAGGCGTTCCAGACCAAATACAATCACATCACCTTCCCAAGTAAAAACCTCCGCACCAACAAAGATTGGATAACCCATCTGTTTCCTGTACTCATGCGCCCGGGCCATTATTTCCTGGCTATCATGATCGGTTATGCAGATGCCATCCAGACCAATAATCCTGGCCTGGGCAACGATTTCCTCCAATGTCATCTTACTATCGTCCGAAGTTGGATAGGCGTGAATATGAGTATCAATAATCATTATTATCATCCTTCCTTACAGAATAATCCTCCCCATCAAGCGGGGACGGTTTTTGACTTTTAAAAAAATGTAAATGCCGCAATAAAAGCTGGTTTTCTTGTCATGAGACTTTTTAAGCTCCTATTTCAATTCTGGGACAAGGGAGATGTCCTCATTCCCCGTTTGTCCCAACTGATGGGTGATGGTCACATTGACGCGATCGCCCTGCATGAAGTTACTGTTTTCTTTGCCCACGACAACTACCTCCAGGGTGGTATCTTCAGCTGAAATGATGTATTCGGTATGCTGACCCATGAAGACAATAGATGATATGGTATAATGGCCTTGAGCATTTTTTGCCATTTTAATATCTTCCGGTCGAACCATAATAGTCTCCCCTACCCGGGTTAAAATGTTCGATTTTCCTATAAAACCGGCCACATAATCACTTATGGGGTAGAAATATATCTCCCGCGGGGTTCCAATCTGGATGGCATATCCTTTATCCATTACGACTATTCTATCCGAAAGACTTAATGCTTCAGATTGGTCGTGTGTTACGAAAATCATCGTAATACCCAATTGCCGCTGCAAACTTTTTAACTCTTCGCGGAGACTATGACGTAAACTGGCATCCAAATTACTTAATGGCTCATCCAATAACATTATCTTAGGATTCGTGGCCATCGCCCTGGCCAGAGCCACCCTCTGCTGCTTTTCCCATGCGCTCCAGATCAAATTTAACCAGTTTGCTTTTATCCAAACCGCTCATGATTTCAGGCGCATCCACATCACTTCTGGCCATTATTCTGGCATCGGCTTCCCTTAAAATATTTTGTCCGTCATAGGAAAGGTACCAGTCGATAAGAGCCTTGGCAGCATCGAGATTTTCCGTATTTTTAAATATAGCAATAGGTGCCGGTGTCCAGGGAATTAAATCTTGCGGATATACCACCCTGGTTGGTCTGGTTTCTCCCACATTGAAGGTTCCGCCAGTAATGGCTACAACACCAACGGCGAATTCGCCCGCCCCTACCTTTTCAAGAGGTTCCCCGCCGCCTTTGGCATAAAAATCAATATTACTGTCAAATGCTTCGAAATACTTCCAAGCTTTTTCTTCACCCCAGGCTTGAATCAAGCCGCTTACAATAGCGTAGCTGGTACCTGAAATAGCTGGATTGGGCATGCTTATTTCGCCGCGATATTTAGGATCAGCCAAGTCCTCCCAGGTCTTGGGTGCCTCCAGGCCCTTTTCTTTTAGAATATCTTCGTTAACAATGAAACCAGCTGGAACAAGGGCTAAACCTGAAAAATAGCCATCTTTATCCACATATTGCGGATCAATCGCGGAAAGTTCAGGTGATTTATATGCTTCCAGATATCCTAAATCCCTGGCATTAAGATAGCTGTCTACCCCGCCGCCAAACCAAATGTCTGCAGTAGTTTTTCCATCTTCAGCCTGCAGCTTGGCCAAAGCAGAACCGGTTGACATCTCCAGCCACTCTATCTTGATACCGGTGGCTTCTGTAAAGGCATCAAACGACTTATCTGCTCCCCCATAGGCTACCAATAGCTCCAGAGTTGTGCCGGCAAAAGGTTTTTCATCCGTTTTTTCCTGCTCTGCGGGCTCGGTCTTGCCGCACGCGGTCAGGGCAAGAGCCATTACCAGGATCATTGCCAGTATTAACGGCTTCCAATTTTTCATCATTATATTCCCCTCTCCAATACTTTTTTCTGCAATCTCACCTGTTTCTGTGTACCTGCTGTATTTACAGGTATTAGCCGCATCTCATAATTATCACACCCTTTCCTAAGCACAAGCGGGAACGTTCTAGCCTTGCGCATATTTTTAAACTCAACCAGTTTTGTATAAAGAACATAGCCAGAGTAAAGTCATATACTATCCAAAACCTGGAATAAATTCTGGGACAATGAACCTTTCTCCATGTCCCAATCTGCCCCCTAATCCTGGACAATGTGGCCGTCACCAGCTAAATCGATATTAAAACGGATTTTTTCTCCGATTGTGCAATTGATGCCGCTTTTATAGTAATTTCTGATTTCGGCAATGATTTCGTTGCCTGCAAAGTCTATGCTTACCCTGGTTACGGAGCCGATCGTTTCATGCCAGATGACAGTCCCTTCGGAATTGCCCTCTGCGCCAACTTCAACATCTTCCGGCCTGAACATCAGATAGCGTTTTTGCCTGTTATTTGACTCACATATTTGCCGATACCCAGCAGGGGATATCTGAAAGTCACCAGATAACCGATACCCAGCAGTATTCCTGGCGTAGCAGCCGGTAAAGTTACCAGCAAATCGAGCTGCCTGGTCAGGGGATAATCCTTCGTTTTTATAATATAAGCCAGCAAAACTCCCAACAAAGAGGAAATAAAACCGACTGTAACCGCCAATTTAACACTATTAACAAATGAAGCCAGGTTTTTGTTTAGAATATTCTCCAAATGCCGCAGGCTAAAGGCATAATTGTAGCCCCAATGTTCGGTAAATGCACCTATAACAATAAATGCATATTGAAAAACCACAAATATAACAAACAGACTGCTTAATCCGATCAGCATGAATTTCACAACCGGTTTCACCTGCTGGTATTCGATCCTTTCAGGAGAAACATACTGGCTGTAGACCAGATTTTTACCGGAATAATGACGCTGAATAAAAAAAGCGGCAAAACAGGGAATAAAGAGAAAGATGCCGGTAATTGAAGCCATCTGCACATGATAGTAAGCGATATCAATATATAGAAAAGCTTGAATATAAAACTTTGCCTGCTTTGCATTATCAAAAATCCTCAATTTACGGCGTTTTTCTAATTCAACCAGATACCAAATAAAAATAAAGAGCCAGAATAACTACGCTACTCTGACTCTTTATCAAAATATTACCGACTATTTACCGGCTGCAGTGACATATTCAGACCACTTGGCCAGTATAATGTCCCTATTTTCAGCATTTGCTTTAAAATCTGTCGCAAGAAGCTTAACTGTATTAATATCTATAATACCTTCCGGTCGCTCCACATCGGTTCTGGCTACGGCTGCATTTCTTTCTTTAGCAATGGTTTCCATGCCTTTTTTGGAAAGTATCCAGTCAATAAGGAAGCAAAATGTCTTTCTGGGATGCATTGATAAATGTATCCGCGCCACCTGTAAACCACAAATCAGCAATGGAAACACCTGATTTGCCTTCGTTCTCCAATCTCTGCAGAATCTCTCCATTTTGCATCGTAAGATGTTCAACTTTTATACCGGTATCTTCCTGAAAAACATCAACAATTGGTCTTACATTATCGGTTACACCATAAAGATTTAAAGTCGTTCCCTTCATTGACTCATCATAATATTCAGATGACCAATCCTGTCCCACATAAGCAGTCGATTTAACATCACCATTATCTTTATTTGTATCTGTTTTGGCTCCACAACCAGCCAGACTAAATACCAAAACCAATGACAATATCAAACTTACAAATTTTTTCACTGTTAACCCATTCCCCTGTGGTGTAAAGAGCCCTGAGCATTTGACGGCATGTGATATCCTTGCCGAGGCATTACATAAGGAGCTTATTGATGAAAAACAGGAAATCAGATCTGGGATAACATGATTCAAAAGCGAAGATGGTTGCCGGCGACGACTTTTACTGATTATCCGGATATGCTTTAACGTGAATAAGAAATAGCTTTAATCTAACCAGAGGAAGTGATCATTATGGTCCGATATAGATGCCGTTTATAGGCTGTTTTTTTGTGGAGCAAGAAAGGAAGGCGTTATACAGATATGTGAAAAGTAATGAACTGACAGCTACAGCGATAAAAAGGCATAAATATTTAGTAATAGTGCAATAATAACTTAATAAGTATCCCGCAATTTATCAATGTATGTCATATAGTAAATATTGTTTCATATAATAATATTGTAGCACACATAAGTTAGATGCGATATAATAACATAAAAAGGTAAAAGGGGATGTTAACGGTTATGGGAGCTATAAAGGTAACTCAGAAAGGGCAGGTTGTTATTCCGGCTGAGTTTCGTAAAAAATACGGTATCAAAGCACCTGGCCATGTTTTGCTTGCAGAACGGGAAGGGCACCTCGTAATTATGCCTATGCCGGATGATCCCGTTGCGGGAGCCAGGGGGATGCTGAAGCCGAAACAGCCCCTTGCAGTAAGCTGTGCAGCCTTCAAAAAAGAGGAAATGATGCTGGAAGGTGAAGACAATGAGTAAGAGTTATATCTTCGATTCTTATGCGGTACTGTCTTATCTGCAGGATGAACCTTGCGCAGATGAAATTTTCGCATTATTGCGGCAGGCTCAGGATGAAAAGATCAAGCTTTACATGACCTGGATTAATGTTGGGGAAGTGTATTATCGGGTATGGCGAGAATATGGAAAAATGGAAGCCGAGCGTGTTTTGGATATTCTCTCTGCTTGGCCGCTTGAGATACTTGTTGCCGATTCTGAGTTAACTATAGCGGCCGCTGCTGTTAAGGCGCAAAATAAACTTGCATATGCGGATGCCTTTGCGATAGGAGCTGCCATATTAAAACAAGCTGGACTGGTCACGGGTGACCCTGAAATAAAGATGGCCAGTCAAAAACTAGGTTTCATTTTATACTGGATAGATAACCAAAAAGGATTATAGAGATGAGGGATTCAGCTTGAAGTTGCTACGCTTTTACTTGAAAAAGGCGAAGATGTTAAGACGATTCAGGAATTATTGGGTTATGCTGATCCTGCTACTACACTTAGAATTTATGCCCATGTGATTAATAAAAGGAAGGTAGATTGTGCAGAAAACCTAAATGGAATATAAGTAATGTTCTCCCAACACATAACCCCGACTCCGAGACAAATATGCCCGATAATATCTAAAACTTCTATCAAAAATTCTGTCAAATTTAATTTCAATAGTGTATAATGACGTTGATGCGGGAGTAGCTCAGTGGTAGAGCACCGGCTTCCCAAGCCGGGTGTCGAGGGTTCGAACCCCTTTTCCCGCTCCATTTCATTTAGTATTAAGTGATCTTGCTACCTGATAATTTTCTTTTACATAGGGGGAGGTTGGAGCTATTGAAGAAGCATCTGGTGACAGTGGTAAAGCCGGTTTTATGCCGGGATGGGCAGGAAACAAATTGCCGCGAATGCGCTACTTCCTGCCAGTCGGCCTGCAAGACATCTTGTACAGTAGGTAATCAGCATTGTAAGAAACACTAGTCCTGGCAATAGGGGCAACAGCCCCTTTTTTTATGCCTGGAAACGGGAGATAGCATGGGGGAGGAAAACACTTGCGGGGTTTGAGGGAATATGATTTTGCAGCCGGTATTCATTTATACCGCTATAAAGAACAGAATATTCTGTTGGATGTAAACACGGGGGCTATTCACTTGCTGGATGAGCTGGCCTATCACTTGGTGGAAAAACTGGCCGTTCTTCAGGGTGATTGGGAGAGGGCTTTAGCCGAACTGGAAGCGGAGTTTCCGGCAGAAGAGATTGCTGAGGCTGCCCAGGAAATTGAAGATGCCTGGAGAAACGGCAGCCTGTTCAGTGAATTTGCTGTTCCCGTAGTAGAGCTTTCCCGGTTATCCGTAAAAGCTTTATGTCTTAATATGGCTCACTCCTGTAATATGAAGTGCAGCTATTGTTTTGCCAGCCAGGGCAATTTTGGCTTGCGACCAGCATTGATGTCGCTGGAAACGGCCCAAAAGGCCCTGGATTTTTTATTGGAGCAAAGTGGGGAAAGACAAAACCTGGAGGTAGACTTTTTTGGCGGTGAGCCTTTACTGGTTTTCCCGGTTATTAAGGATTTGGTGGCCTATGCCCGGGAAAGGGAAAAGGAAACCGGTAAAAGATTTAGCTTTACCCTGACCACCAATTGTCTTTTGCTTAATGAAGAGGTGCAGGATTTTGTTATTGACCATGGAATCGGGGTAATAATGAGCCTGGATGGCCGGAAAGAAACCCATGACCGGCACCGGCTTCTTAATAACGGGCAGGGGAGCTATGAGCTGGTTTTACCTAAAATACAAGAAATGCTGACGAAAGAACCGGTCAGCTATTATGTGCGCGGTACTTTTACCCGGGACAACCTGGATTTTAGCGAGGACTTGCGCCATATGCTGGAATTGGGTTTTACCTGTGTTTCGCTGGAACCGGCGGTGGGAGCGGACAACCCTCTAGCTATTAGCCGTGACGATTTGCCCCGGGTACTAAAGGAGTACGACCGCCTGACGGATATCTTGCTGGAATACCGGGAATCAGGGCAGGATATTCATTTTTTCCATTATAACCTGGACCTGCAAAAAGGTCCTTGCCTGGCTAAACGAGTTACCGGTTGCGGCGCAGGAATCGAGTATCTGGTAGTAACCCCGGAAGGGGACCTCTATCCCTGTCATCAATTTGTGGGGGAACCCCGTTTTTACATGGGTAATATAGAAAATGGTGAAATTGCGCACTCGGTTCGCCGCATCTTTGAAGATAACCAGTTGATTAAGAAAGAGTGCCGCCATTGCTGGGCTCGGTATTTTTGTGGGGGCGGTTGCCATGCTGGGGCTTATTTTCAGGGTGATATAAGCAAACCTCATGAAGTCAGCTGTATTATGCATAAAAAGAGAATCGAAGGGGCTATTTATCTAGATCTGCTTAAGAATTTGCCCCCAGGATAAATATTTTAAACATTTCGACATCTTCTCTCGGACAACAAAATCTGCGTAAGATGCAATGGCTGCATACAATATATTGTGGAAGGGAGCTCTGGAAATCAGGCCAGTAAATCCTACCAGGAGAAAAAAAGGGTAAAAAAGCAGGAATTTCTGGCCGATTGGTCGAAGCAATAGCAAGATAAAAACAAAAAAACTAAAATGGAGACTAAAAATGTTGAATTTATTGCAGCAATACCGCCGCTACTTGCCCCTGGGGCTGATTTTATGCGGCCTTATTTTCCTATTTTTGATGTCCTCACTGGGAGTGCAGATTCCAGCTTATTCAGTCTTTATTGACCAGCAGGAAAAGTTCCAAACCGATGACCCCGAGGCGGTTAATCTCGCGCTACAACGTATAATAGCTCAGGAAAGAAAAAGATGCCAGCAGGATATAGACCTGGTTAACCAGGTGGAAATGGAAAAGGTTTTTGCTAACCGGGAGAATATCGTCCCGGCGGAAGAAGTGGAAAAAGAGCTTCGTAAAAACCTGCAGTTTGAAGCCCAGGCCACAGCCATTGTGGTAGATGGAAAGGTCATTGCTTCAGTTAAAAGTAGGGAACTGGCGGAAAAAATATTGAGCAATTTAAAGAGGGAATACTCCTGGCTGGATGAGGGGGAAGAATTGTTAGAAATTACCTTTGCCGAAAAGGTTGAATTGCGAGATACCAAAATACCTTCCCAGGAGATTATTGAACCCCCACAGGCTTATCAATTAATTAAAATCGGCACCAATAATCCGGAAAAATACCTGGTTAAGGAGGGGGATTCCCTCTGGTTGATAGCCCGGCGCAATGATATGTATGTTAATGATATCGTGGTAGCCAACAACCTGAATTCCGACAAGCTTCATCTGGGACAGGAATTACTGCTGGTTAAAAGCAAGCCATATATAACGGTAATGACTCAGGTTAAAGGGGAAAGAGTAGAAGCCATTCCTTTCCAGACCAAGGTAGTAGTGGATACTGCAGTCGGCAGTACGGTTCGGGTCAAACAGGAGGGTAAAAACGGGGAGAAACAAGTGGTTTATCAGGCCACCAAGCTCAATGGCGTACTCCAGCAAAAGGATGTAAAAAGCGAGAAGATTTTGCAGGCAGCAGTGGATAAGATAATCGTCAAAGGCAATCGGGTAGTGCAAGTTGCTTCCCGTTCCGGCTCAGGAAATCTGGAATGGCCTTGCTATGGCCCTATTACCCAGTATTATAAAGGGAAAGGCCATACGGGATTAGATATTGGAGCTCGCAGCGGGACCAGTGTTAGAGCTGCGGAGGCAGGTTATGTCACTTCGGCCTGCTATCAAGGAGGATATGGTAAATTCATTACCATTAACCATAATAACGGTCTGGTTACCCGCTATGCACATTGTTCCAGTATAGCAGTATCTGAAGGACAGAGTGTTTCTCGGGGAGAAGTGATTGGCACAGTGGGTTCCACCGGCAGGAGTTCCGGTCCCCACCTGCATTTTGAAGTACTGTCCGGCGGGTCTTTTCAAAATCCGTTGAACTACTTGCCTTAAGAAAGGCTTTTACCCTGACCATAAGGGTCGGGGTTTTTATTTTTTAGAGGGGGTAATAGCTATGTATGATGTGGTGATAATTGGTAGCGGCCCCGCCGGTTTAACGGCAGCCATTTATACCAGCCGGGCCAAATTTAAAACCCTGGTATTGGAATCATCGGTTTTTGGCGGCAATGCGGCTTTAATCGATCATATTGATAATTATCCGGGATTTCCCTTTGGTGTAAGCGGGGCAGATTTAATGGAGAGCTTTCGGCTTCAGGCGGAAAGGTTCGGGGCTGAACTCCGCATGGAGGATGTTATAGGTTTAAAAAATGCGTCTGGAGCAATAAAAACGCTGGTAACAAATATGCAAGAGTACCAGGCCAAAAGCGTAATTATAGCTATGGGGGCGAAGCGCCGGGAACTGGAGGTAGATGGAGAGAAGGAATACCTGGGGCGCGGCGTTTCTTACTGTGCCACCTGCGACGGGGCTTTTTTTCAAGGGACTTCGGTAGCGGTTGTCGGAGGCGGAGATTCAGCTGTAAAGGAAGCACTCTATCTGGCCGGAATTGCCTCCAAGGTTTATCTTATTCACCGTAGAGAAGGTTTTAGAGCCAACCAGACAGCCCTGGAGAAAATGATGAATCACGAGAAGATAGAACTCAAATTAAACCGGGTAGTAAAACGGGTAGAAGGTGATGCCCTGATGAAAAGCCTGCTGCTGAAGAATCTAAAAAACGGGGAAGAGGAAAGGCTGGAGGTAGAAGGGCTTTTTGTTAGCATAGGACTGGTAGCGGGAACTGAGCTGCTTGGCGGCATGCTGGAGAGCAGGGAGGGGTACATAGTAACCGATGATAATATGATGAGCTCTATTCCCGGAATCTTTGCCGCCGGTGATGTACGCGCCAAAAAGGAACGGCAGGTGGCAACTGCCGTTGGGGAAGGAGCTTTGGCAGGAATAGCCGCAAGTGAATATTTGCAGGAATAGAACCCACTATTTGCTTGCCCCTCTGCCATCAAGCCCATAGTATAATGGGGCTCAGAGAGGAGAGGGGGAAATGTGGGGAATAAAGTCGGTTGATGCCGGCAAGGGTCTTATTTTGCTTCTCCTGCTGGTCTTGCTGCTTACGCTGCTGATGAATAGGTATGGCTATAGCATCATGCGCGTAATGGTAGGACAAGAAGTCAAGTTAAAGACCGCCGGGTTTGAAAAGATACAAAGCGAACATTTTGATATCAGATACATGGCCCAAGATACTGCTTATATAGAAATGATTGCCCAGGTATCAGAAGAAGCTTACTCAGCTGTAGTGGAAAGATTTGGCCGGGAACCGGCCGGAAAAACCATAGTGGTGGTTTATCCTGATACCGCCAGCCTGGCCGGCAGTATTGGTTGGAACCGGAATGAGAGTGCCATGGGAGTATACTGGGCAGGTTCCATCCGTATCCTGTCACCGGGTGAGTGGATAAAAGGTGATGCACTGGAGAAGCAGTTCAAACAGGAAGGACCCATGGTACACGAGTTTACCCACCTGATGGTTGACGAAATCACCAAGGGGAACTATAATCGCTGGTGGACAGAAGGAATTGCCCAGTATTTCGAGAAGAAGATTACAGGCTTTGAGTTTGCCGATCCTTTTACCCAGGGGAGAGAATTTAAGTATTATAAACTTTTGACCCTGGAGCAAAAATTTGATGAACTTGATCAACAGATCGCATATTGGGAATCTTTGCAGGCAGCACAGTATATAGTTGATATATATGGGGAAGAAAAGTTGTTTGCGGTATTGGAGGAACAAGGGAAGGGGAGCAGGCTGAATATTGCTCTGGAAAGTAGCCTGGGAACGAGTTACCAGGAATTTGAACAAGGGTTTTACCAGTACTTGCAAAAGAAATAAGGCGAGAGGTGTAGTTCTTGAAAGACTGTTTAATTATCGAGGGAGGGCATCCCTTGAATGGCCGGGTGCGGGTAAGTGGAGCTAAAAATGCCGGGCTGGTATTACTGGTGGCCAGTACCCTGTCCGATGGAGAGACCATACTGGATAACATGCCCCGGATAAGGGATGTTGAAGTGATGGTGCAGATTCTCAATGAGCTTGGGGTTAATGCGCGTTGGAATGAGGATGGAAGTCTATCCATCTGTCCGCCACCAGCGGGTAGCATGAAGGTAAAAACCTCTTACGAATTGTCGAAAAAATTAAGAGCTTCCAATTTGCTGTTGGGTGCACTACTGGGTCGGGAAAGGGAAGCAGTTATCTCCTTGCCGGGAGGTTGCGATATCGGTTCGCGGCCTATGGATTTGCATATAAAAGGGATTCAAGCCCTGGGAGCAGAAGTGGATATAGAACACGGTTTTATTTATGCTTGCAACAAAACGCCATCGGGAGCTAGAGTTTACCTGGATTTCCCCAGCGTAGGGGCCACCGAAAACATAATGATGATGGCCTCCCGGACGCCAGGGCAGAGCGTGATCGAGAATGCGGCCAAAGAACCGGAAATCGTGGATTTGGCTAACTTCCTCAATTCCATGGGGGCCCGAATTAGGGGAGCCGGAACTGATCTGATAAAAATTGAAGGAGTCCCAGAACTCAAGGCCTGTCGTTATGCTATTATTCCTGACCGGATTGAAGCTGGGACTTATATGGTGGGGGCAGCTATTTCCGGGGGAGATGTGCAAGTGGAAAATGTAATCCCGACCCATCTTCATCCTATAGTAGCCAAGCTACAGGAAACCGGAGCTATTGTAGAAGAGACCGATCAGGGCGTACGGGTAAGAGCAGGTAGGCAGGTTCTGCCGGTAGATATAAAAACCTTACCCTATCCTGGATTCCCTACCGACATGCAGTCCCAGATGATGGCTTTGCTGTCTCTGGCGGAGGGCTCCAGTGTCATAGTGGAGAATGTGTTTGAGAACCGTTTTCAAATTGTGGATGAATTAAAACGCATGGGAGCAAGTATTCAGGTTGAGGGACATACCGCCGTAGTAAGAGGGGTAAAGACCCTTTTTGGGGCCCGGGTCAAAGCTACCGACCTGCGGGCTGGAGCTGGCCTTATCCTGGGAGCACTGGCTGCTCGGGGAGAGACCACCATCGAAAATGCCATTCATATTTTTCGGGGTTATGAGAACATTGAAGAAAAGCTCAGCCAACTGGGGGCCCGGGTAAAAACGAAATAGAAGGTGAATCAAAGCAACCTTTTAGCTTTGTCACGCTGCCAAGAAGGGAGGAATGAAATGCTTTTAACATTTTATTCCTCCCTTATGTTTTGGTAAAAAGTTTATTCCTGCACTACCACTGTTGGTGTAACCGCCGCTTTTTTCCCGGTGGTAAAGGAAATTACCACAGATTTACCTAGTTTTTCTCCGGCTTTGGAGGTAAGATCAGCCAGTATTACTATAGTGTATTTGGTGTTGGGTGCCAAAGCGTTAACCGGTCTGACATAGATATTCCGGCGCTTGCTAAAATCCACGGTATCGGGAATCCTCCTTACCCGGATAGCAATTCTTTCACTTCCTTTAAACATTCTTATCTGTTTGCGATTATTACTCCAAACCAGGTCGTTCACTACATTCTTATCAAAAACCAGTTTAATTTCTTTGAGGCGGGTAGAAACATTACGCGCCCCATTGGCCGGCACTGAAGAAACAAAGTTTAATGGTTTTTGTCCAGGTACAGCCATTAATATTCCCCCTTTTGGTGAACATATTACCAATGCTGGTTTATACTATGGGAAATGACCAGAAAGTGTTCAGTAAAGAGAGCAGGAAATATATGTTTATCCGATGACTAACTCGCTCTAAGACTCCCGCCTCTATAGGCAGGAGTACGAGCGACTAAGTCCCTGGATAAGTGCGACTAAGCTTCAGATGGAGTTAAAACTCCACCTGAAGCAAGTCTTACTTTATACAAGCATTAGATGATATAGTGCAGAGCAGGAAAATACTTTATTCAACCCAGAACACTGGAAGCAAGCTGCGAGGAGGAATACTATTTGAAATACCGCATTATTTCCGTGGGAAAGATTCGTGAGCCCTTTTATTTGGAGGGAGTCAGAGAATATTTGAAACGGCTGGCTCCTTACACCAGCATTGAGCTTATCGAGGGGTTGGAAGAAAAGATAGGCCCCCGGGCCGGAGAAAAAGAGGTTCAATCCATCCTGCGAAAAGAGGCGGAAAAAATCAAGAGATGGCTCGATAAAGATGAAATCCTGGTGGTGCTGGACCTGGAAGGGCAAGTTCGCAGTTCGGAAGAAATGGCCCGGCAACTGGAGAAATGGAATGCTTCCGGGAAAAGCCGGGTTACTTTCCTGCTTGGTGCTGCCCATGGCCTGGCCAACGAAATAAAGCAACAAGCCCAGGAGAGCATATCTCTATCAAGAATGACCTTTCCCCACCAGATGGCGGTGCTAATCCTTGCTGAGCAAATCTACCGGGGCTTCAAGATTTTAAAGGGTGAACCGTATCATAAATGAGTTATTCCCTTTTCATTGGTGACGCTATTAATAATAGCTGGCATTTGAGCTTGTTGGCCTAGAACAAGAGAAAGGGGAGACGGAGGACGGAAGGCGGAGGAGTGATTGCTCGTCCGGCGTCTAACCAACTTTTTATCGGTGTTTGCGGTCCCCGGCTACCCCGGCTATGGGGGGTAGATTGGCTTTAGGAAAGGAAGCTGATGGGATTTTGGCAGAAAAATAATGGAAGCATATTATAAGACGGAAGGAATTACCCAAATATAAGAAGAATTAAATAAAATAAGCCTTTTTGCCAGGAGAAAGTATTGTTTGTCTTAGTGTAGTTCAGAATCTTGATAAGATTCATGATTATTTCCATTCCTTTCTTGAGGCACAAAACGTCATGAAAGATTTTCTTTCAGATTTCCTTATCCGGATCAGTTGATTAATTGATAAATATTTGCGGATACCAGGCGGTGTTGTGAACAGGAAAAAATTAATACTGGGGGGATAATATGTCGTCCATACTGGAAACCTGCCAGCCACGAATGGAGATTCTGGCAGGAACCTTTAATCCGGAAGTTTTTACCGTATCGCTGAGCCCGATTATTAAGTATTATGCACAGGGTGGTAGCGGGGTTGACAATGTCTATACCAATGCCAGCCTTTTTTTCAAAGATGCCACTTATCCTACCCAGGGGTTAAAGCAGGCATTAAGCGAAGTCTTTGCTCGTCTCAGTGGTGATATGACTGTCCCGGCCATACATCGGCTGGAAACCGCTTTTGGCGGAGGTAAAACCCACACCCTGATTGCCTGTACCCATATAGCCTATCAGGGCACTAATTTGGCTGCAGATGTGGCTGGGATTATAGAGGAATCGCTACTTCCAAGCCCAGGGTCAGTAAATGTAGTGGGCATAGCCGGAGATGAAATACCCGTACATAAACCACAGGGGGATCGTCTCATACCCTATACCCTGTGGGGGGAGATCGCCTACCAGATCGGTGGGGAGACCCTGTACAAAGAAGTTGAGGCGGAAGCTGCCTCCCACGCTGCCCCGGGGCTACCTTATTTAGAAAGGGTTTTTAGCGGTAGACGGGTACTTATTATGTTGGATGAGTTAGCTCAATATGCCGCCCGCCTGGAAGCAGCCCATCCGGAAGGAGCACAACAATTAGCCGCCTTTCTAATGTCCTTAATCGGTTATGCCCGAAATAATCCAGGCATCGCTGTCATACTCACATTAGCCAGTGCGGCGGACGCCTTTGCCCGGCAAACCGCCCAGCTGGCGCTATTGATTAGTCAGGTCAAGGGCGAAGAGGTCAGCGAGGATGCCGCATTAGGTTTAGGGGAGCAGGCGGTTAAAGGGATAAGCAGTGTGGTGGCCCGCGATGCCGTACAGGTGACTCCGGTTCAGGCGGCTGAAATATCCTCGGTCTTTGCCAAACGGCTCTTTATATCGGTTGACCGCGAGGCAGCGCACAATACGGCTGACGAATACCTGCAGCTCTATAAACGCAACCAGCACAGCCTGCCCGAGGAAGCCAGCAGTGATAATATGAATAAACGCATACGGGCCAATTATCCATTTCATCCTACCCTGGTTGATTTCCTTACCCACAAACTGACCAGTGCCGAAAACTTCCAAGGGACCCGGGGCGTCTTGCGGGTTCTGGCCTTGGTGGTGCGCAGCCTGTGGTTGGAACAGGTTGCGGTGCCGATGATTCACGCCTGTCACCTGGATATGCGTTCGGATCGGGTGGTGAACGAACTGCTGGGCCGCACGGGCAGCTCCAATCTAATGTTTATTTTGAATGCCGATGTGGGCAGCATTGATACGCAAGACCTGGAGGGCGGACGCAGCAACGCCCAGCAGGCTGATGTCAGGAATCCCCATCCAGCCGGGTATCCCCTCTATGAATATACCTGGAAGACGGTTTTTTTGCATAGCCTGGTAGGCAGGAATGAGGGGTTGAATTCCAACCTCTTTGGCATTAGTGAAGCGGAAGCCATGTTGGCGGTATCTTTTCCCGGCCTGACCCCTCCCCAGGTAAAGGCAGCCCTGGATGAAATCAAGGAAAGCGCCTACTACCTGCGTTCCGAACAGGGCCGCTATTTTGCCGGTGAAGAGCCGACCGTTAATAACATCCTGGCGCGTATACGCCGCAATATCGGGGTTGACCAGGTGAAGGAACTGTTGGCTGATACCGCGCGTAAGCAGATAACGGCCAAAGCAGGCTTCTTTCATATAGAAACCGATATTTCCCTGCCAGAGCATCTGCCTGACGGCAAGGGGAAGCCGGTGCTGGGGGTCGTATCCCTGAGCGCCTCATCAGTTGATGTGGAAGCCATGGTTACCACTCGGGGAGAAAACCACCCCCGTGAACAGCAAAACCTGATCTTTATTCTAGTACCGGATACGGTACTGGTGCAGGGTTTGGGCGAAGAAACCGGCTTGTTCACTACTCAGCAGACCCGGGCAATGGAAGCCCGGCAATACCTGGAGAACCTGGCCCGTCAGGTCATGGCCATGCGGTTGTTGGCCCAAAGACCGCAGAATTGGGGCATTCATCCCCGCCGTCTGGAGGAATCTGATTACAGGAAACGGCAAAGCGAACGGGAGCAGGCCCTGGCCACCGCCGTAGCCAGCACCTATACCGGACTGTATTATCCCTCCACTACGGGCAGTATAGTCCGCAAGGAAATCAAATCAGCTGGCGGTGAAGGCGGGGTGCCTTTTATTGAAGTGATAAGAGAGAGCCTGCTGGATGACGGAGAACTACTTACATCCAATCATATAACCCAGGCCGATTTGCTTAATATCACTGTGCTGTTCTTTGAGCAAGGAGATACGATAAGCCTGGAAAAGCTGCGGCAGAACTTCAACTGTATACGGCGCTGGCCGGTTTTGGAAGATAGCGGAGTATTGGAACAGATCGTCCGGGCAGGAGTGAGTAAAGGCAACTGGTGCCTCTATCGCTATAGCAATGAAAACAATGAAAGCCCGGAGGAATTCTATTATCAGGATAAGAATATTCCCCTCGGCATCAACCTGTCTGATGCCGGCTATGGGCTGGTAACTGTTGCTGGAGCCAGGCAGCGTGATTGGATGCCCCATCCCCAGGCCGATCTCAACCAGCTACGCCAGCAGATCTACCAGCAGGTCTCCCAGCTTGGGAAGGTAAAGGTAGAAGATATACCAGGTTCATTGGATGGTTCCACTGGCGAAGCAATGGCAACCACACTGAATGATGCGGTTAGAACCCTGGTCAAGTCTGGCCAGCTGGTTGCCTATCACGGTTCCCCTGAGCAAGAGGAAAAACCGGATTTGATCAGTGGCACGGCTGCGGTGATGTACACCCCACAGGCAGGAGATGTAATTATCACCGCGCAGGAGGCTAAGGCGCGAGGATGGTTACAGGAAAGTGCGAAAAGCGGCTTCAGACTATCCGGCAGCGAGGGGGTTAAACGCTTACAACCCTTACTAAGGCGACTGGGCAGCATCTATAACCGGGGGGCCACCACCAGGATGGATAGCCTGGATATCAGCAACCTTAAATTACCCGGAGGAGGAGAAATGCGTCTGGAACTGCTTAACGCCGGGCCAGATGATATCAAGGCCCTGGGCGAATTGTTTGAAATACTCGAGCAGGTGGCAAAATGGGATGCGGATTCCGATGTCTATCTGGAGGTCAAAGATCCGGATGAATCTTGCCTATTCATGCAGGAACTAAAAAGTAATGAGTAAGGAATGATGGCAATGGCAGGCGACAAGGTTTATAGCAGCAATCAATTACAGCAACATTATCAGCAGGCATTGGCTCCCCGGGTGGGGATCGCTCCCTGGGTACTGCGGATTACCGATTTAAAGAACAAAGCATCTCCGGTACTGGTGGTAAAGGAAAGGTGCAGCCTGGACATGAGTCTGGAAAACAGCCCGACCCGGCCAGGCCGAGTGCTGCGGGACCGGGGGTTGCTCTATGGTCAATCATTGCGGCGCTGTCTCAGGACGGTGCAGGCCATCGCCGGGGAAGTCGTCGATGAAGCCGGCATCCCGATGGGAATTCAACGCTATATCCATAGCGGACAAATGGAGTTTCGCGGCAATCTGCCCCTTGATTCCGCCGCTGGCTGCAAACTGGCCTTGATATTCAAGCTGCAAGAGCGCATAAACGACCAGAATCGAGTAGAACTTATAGCCTGGCGGGTAGAAAGGTTTACTGCGGAGGAAGCCGCCTACTGGCTGACCCGGGCCACCCAGTATGGAGCTGCAGGTAATCGCTGGGCCCAGGCCGGCATGCGGATCATCTTGGGAGGTCAGCCCGGTGACCCGGCTATACCAGAAATGCTCGCCAATTTGCGGAAATGAGAGGGGAGTTTCTATAAAGTCGTGGCTTGTCAGGCGTCAGTCGTCAGGCGAGGGAGATGAGAAGGGAGTTGTCGATGATTGGCATAAATGATGGAGTAAAGGAAGATAAACGGCTGATTGAGGCCGGCTTCCCCTGTCATCAGGTGGGAGCGGAAACCCAGCGGGAACGGGGTGCCAGTTCAGCCTTGCCCCCGCTTTACTATCTGCATGTTTGGTGGGCCAGGCGGCCACTCACCCCCAGCCGGGCGGCGATTCTCGCTTCATTGCTTCCGGCTGATACCGACCCCGATTGCTTCCTGCGCCAGTTGGGAATTGAGAAGGCGCTAGCATTGGTCGGGGATGTGGAGTGGGTGTTGGTTGGTGCCATAAAATCGGAAATAGAGGTGGAACCTGATGGCCAGGAATGGCTCCCGCTTAATGATAAAGTCGTAAAAGCTCTGAAGAAAGAACAAGACCGCCGGGAGAAAAATCGGCAAGTAATAAAAACCATAAACGATGCAGACCCGGTACTGGGGAAGCATCCAATAATAATACGCTGGCAACAGGAATCAATTCCCCTCCCTGAACCATGGCCGGCGGTGTTAGGCAGATTTGAGGTAAAACGGGTAACAGCTGATCCGGCTCATGTTAACGAACGAATCGGGTTTGCCAAAGGTGATAGTATTAAGCGCATTATTGATGGTGAGTTGAAATGGGATTCGGAAGATTTATATGGGTATGACCGGGCGTACATGAATTATCCTGAAATCTGCGACCAGCAATTAACTATACTTGATCCTACCGCTGGAGGCGGATCAATCCCTTTTGAAGCATTGCGTTTAGGGCATAAAGTTGTTGCCAATGATTTGAACCCACTTGCAAGTGTTATACAAAAGGCGACCATAGATTATCCAGCCCGCTTTGGCATGGATTTATTTGACGATATAGAAGAATGGGGGAAAAGACTAGTAGCTGATGTTGAAGAAAAAATGCAAGATGTAACACCGTTTTCTAACCTGCCTGCACAGGAACTGGCCAATTTAAAGAAACACTGTATAAAATGCCCCGATATAATACCATTGTTTAATGGTCCAGAATATGACCAAACCGGAATTCTCTATGCTCGCCAGGTTACTTGTCCCCATTGTGGCGGGGAAGCACCGTTATTGAATACTTGCTGGCTGGCCAAGGAAGGCGACAAGTGGGGAGTACGCCTGGTAACAGACGGTAAGGCTAGAGGGGGCAAGGTTTCCTTCGAACCCTACCGGGTGCAGGGCAGCCGCGGACCCAACGGAGAGGACCCCAACCTGGCCACAGTCAAGGGAGGGGTGGGGCAGTGCGTCCATTGCAAACAGGCCATCCCCGCCGACGAGATCAAGGCGCAGGCCCGGAGCGAATCAGCGCTGGGAACCTGGCAGGACCGGCTTTATGCCGTAGTGGCCGTACGCTTTCAGCCCAAACTGGATAAAAACGCTCAGCCGGCACGGTACAAGAGCGGAAAGCGCAAGGGGGAAATAAAAACTGAGAAGATACGGTTCTTCCGGGCGCCCAATGAGAATGACCTGGCCGCGCTGGCAGCAGCAGAGAGGGAGCTGTGGGCCAAATGGCGGGAATGGGAGGCCCAGGGTTTAATCCCCACGGAAGCTTTCCCGCCAGGAAATGATATGCGTCCGGCAATCTACGGTATGAAACGCTGGTGCGATATGTTCACTCCCCGGCAACTCTTGGGACATTTAACCCTGGTGGAAGAATTGAACCGGCTCAAACCACTTATCCTGGAGGAACTGGGGGCGGAGCGGGGCCGGGCGGTGGTGACCTATCTGCAGTTTATGATAGATAAAGGCTTGGACTATAACAGTAAACAAACCCGATGGCATTTTAACAGAGGGGTAATTATTAACACATTTGGCCGCCATGACTTCTCACTTAAATGGACTTTTGGCGAGATGGTTTTCACTGGACCGAACTCGGGAGCCGCCTGGGGCTTGTCCCAGGTCTTGGATGCCTACGCTGGAATTGCTGAATTACTGCAGCCCCTCCACAAACAGTTGGAAGGCCAGGCCCCGCCGGTGACTATTACCTGCGGCACGGCTGCCTATTTGGAAGCAGATGAAAGCTCAGTGGACCTGATTTGCATCGACCCGCCTTACTACAATAATGTACAGTATGCTGAACTATCCGATTACTTTTATGTCTGGCAGCGGCGTACACTGGCAGACTTGTACCCGGACATATTTACGCGGCGCCTTACCAATAAGAATGATGAAGCGGTGGCCAACCCTTCCCGTGATGGTACGGCTAAACAGGCAGCGGCCCAGTATGAAAAACTGATGGGGGAAATTTTTGCCGAATGTTACCGGGTGCTGAAGGATGACGGGATTATGACCCTCATGTTTACCCATAAGACGCAAGAGGCCTGGGAGGCTTTGACCCGATCTTTGATTGAAAATGGCTGGATAATTTCCGCATCATTGCCGGTTGAATCAGAGGCGGCTGAATCTATTCATCAGAAGAACACGGCTTCCGCAGCCAGTTCCATCTTCATATCCTGCCGCAAACGGCTCACCCGAGATGATAAGCAGCCTGCCACCTGGAGCGGGATCGGCGGTCGGGGAGTAGCTACCCAGGTGCGGCAGGCGGTACGCAGCGGTCTGGATGAATTTGCCCCGTTGGCCTTGAATCCGGTGGATGAGATGGTGGCCAGCTATGGGCGGGCCTTGCAGGTCTTGTCCCAGCACTGGCCAGTGCTGGATGGCGATGAACTGGTCAGTCCCCTGCGGGCGATGAGTGAGGCCAGTGCAGTAGTAGCCCAGTATCAAGTCACCCGTATCTCCGGTGGCCGGCTGCAGGTGGCCGACCTCAACCCGGAAGCCGCCATGGCCCTTACCCTGTTCGGTATCTTCGGTCTGAACGAATTTCCCTTTGATGAAGCCTTGAGCCTGTCCAAGTCCCTCAATATCAGCCTGGAACATAAACCGGCTGGATATGGGATTAATGGTGCCATGATTGGCATCAACAATGCTACGGCGGCGCGCCGCTCTCGCCATAATGACAGCCAGGTACCGGGGTATTATGCCCCCCTGCTCCGCCGCGGTTCCAAGCTGCGCCTGGCCGCACCCGAGGAGCGCCATAGCGATAGATTGAGCCATCCCCAGACTGAATGGGATATACTGCACGCTTTGTTGATGGCCTACCGGGAAGGAGATGTAGCCGTGGCCCGACCTTATCTGCAAAGCCAGGCAGCGGGACGCGAACAGCTTATACTGGATTTACTGGCGGTATGGGCAGTTGAGATTGGTGATGACAAACTGCGGCAGGAAGCGGAGGAACTACGCTTTAGCCTTAAATAGCAAGTGGGAGAGAACATGCAAGAACTACCTGGCAGAGGGATAAATAATGAGCGGGGGCCGGAGCGGAGGGGACTGGCCTCCTATGATTGGCGGTTGAGCTACCGGACCTCGTCCACTCTGATTGATGGCCGGCCGGTGGATATGCTGCGCGATTTTTATATCCCGGCCCTGACCCGGGCGGTGTATTATGACCGGGTAGCCGGATATTTCCGCTCCAGCTCGCTGGCGGCCGCTTCGCAGGGCTTTTCCAGCTTGGTTGGACGGCAGGGGAAGATGCGCCTGATTGTCGGGGCTGATCTGGAAACCCAGGATGTGCAGGCGATCCTGGATGGTGATGCCCAGCGCCTGGTTAAGTGTTTGAATAAGGAACTGGAGCAGCCGGAGAGCTGGCCGGAAGGGGTTAGTAATGGAGTTACCCTGCTGGCCTGGATGGTGGCGCAGGGATACCTGGAAGTTAAGGTGGCTCTGCGGCGTCATGTACTTACCGGAGCAGCACTTCAGCTGGAGGATAATCTGGATGGCTATGTACATGAGAAATGGTTCATTCTTCACGATGAGTTTGGTCAGCGCCTGTACGGCTCTGGCACCTTGAATGAATCCAGGACCGCGCTGGTGCTGAATGCCGAAAATGTAGATGTCCACTGTGACTGGTGGGGGGATATGGAATATCAACGTACCCAGCAGGCAGCGGAGGATTTCGAAATCTTGTGGGCGGGGCAGCATCCTTGTTTACCAGTCTATACCTTGCCCCAGGCGGTTAAAGAGAAATTGATATCTCTGGCCGAGGGAGTCACTCTGCCAGTGGAACTGGATGGCCTGTCGGCCCTGGTAGATGATAAGCCGGCTAGGCCAACTGCCCGGGAAATACTCCAGTTTGCGCTTATAAAAGATGCGCCACGGATGCCGGGGGGACGACTGGTAGGAATGAATACCGCACCGGTTGCTCCCTGGCCGCATCAGGAAGTAGTAGCCCGAAGATTGATCAGCGGCTGGCCTTATTCTTATTTGCTATGTGATGAAGTGGGCCTGGGTAAAACCATTGAAGCGGGCCTGGCCATGCGTTCGCTATATCTGTCTGGCTTGGCCCGCCGAATCTTAATCGCCGCCCCCGCCAGTTTGACGCGCCAGTGGCAGCGGGAAATGGCATCGAAGATGCTCCTTTCCTTTGGCCGGGTATGTACGGTGCCGGATCTGGCACACGAATATATTTATCCGCAAACGGCTATTCGAGCTGCCAAAACCATATATGATCCCAATCTGATTATCGTTTCTACCGGACTGCTGGCCCGGCAGAATTATCAGGATTCCTTAATGAGGGCAGTAGCCTTTGACCTGGCCCTGGTTGACGAAGCCCATGCTGCCCGCCGGCGCAACCCGGCTGCGGGCACCAGGGCACATCCGGATTATGGTCATTTATACACCATGCTTCGTAATCACATGCGCAAACAAGCCAAATCGATGTGGCTGGCTACCGCAACCCCTATGCAGATTCACCCGGTGGAAGTCAGCGATTTACTGGCATTAACCAATCGAGTGGGGGCTTTTCAATATGACCCGGTTTTATCACAGCAATACTACCATATACTGGGTCAATTGATAGAAGGCCGCGAGGTGACGGAGCCAGAACGGCTCTTTATCCGGCGAGCGATAAAAGCAATTGAACGGCAAGACCCCATATGCTGGCGTTATATCAGCGAGACCGTAATTCCACCCAACCGCCGGCGGGTTTTTGAGCGCTGGCTATTGGGTGGGTACATCCCCCGCGGGCGGGATCGGGAACTTCTATTACCGACACTTTTCAGTGCTGCTCCCTTATCCCGGGTCATGATGCGCCATACCCGGCAGTTATTGGAGGTTTATCGAGAAAAAGGACAGCTCAGTGAAAAGCTGGCGCAAAGGCATATCAGGCCGCTTAAACCTGTGGAGTTTACCAAGGGTGAGCGGGCTATATACGATGATTTAGAGGTTTATCTACAGGGCCTGGCCGAACAGATCAGAACCCATGGCGACCGTTCCAGCAAACAGATGATGAGTTTCCTCTTGAGCTTTTTCCGCTTGCGTTTTGCCTCCAGCATTTATGCTTTTCGAGCCACTATGGAGAGGCGACTTAAGAAGGTGGAGGCTACTTTGCAGCATGAACTTTCGCTGGAACCGGAAAGTATTTCTGCGGAGGAATCAGATCTTAAGGAACTGGTCTTTGAGAGTGTGGACGAGAGCGACCTGGAAGCGGTAGGGTTTTTGCTGGCCAATCGTACTCCAGCTGACCTGGAATGGGAACAACATTATATAAAACACCTACTGGAAGGGCTGGACCGATTGGCGGGTGAACCGGCCTCCAAGATGCTGCGTCTGTTAAGTCTGCTGGATGAGCGGCGCGATGCCAGTAGTGGTCGTATCCAACAAACCGTGGTTTTTACCCGTTTCTACGACACCTTGCAGGATATTGTGCAGCAACTAAGAATAAAAGATTCCCGGATGTTGATGGGCACCTACTCGGGAGAGGGTGGGTCCTGTTATGATTCAGCTCAGGAAGCCATGATTAGTGTTACCCGCGAAGAAGTCAAGGAGCGTTTCCTGGCGGGTAAGATTGATATACTGGTATGTACTGATGCCGCCGCCGAGGGCTTGAATCTGCAGACCGCTGATTTGCTGATTAATTTTGATTTGCCGTGGAATCCCATGAAAGTCGAACAGCGTATTGGCCGCATTGATCGTATTGGACAAAAGCATCAAGACATATATGTTGAGAACCTCTGTTATGTTGATAGTGCCGAAGAAACGGTTTATGGACGATTACTAGATCGCCTGCAGCAGGCCAGCCTGATTGTCGGATCGCAGCAGTTATCGTTATTACCTCTGGATCAAGAGGATTTCTTCCGGCTGGCTGAACATAAAATGACATTGGAAGAATTGCAGCGGCAAGTGGAACGAAAGATTAAGGAACAGCAGCGTTTTGCCCGCAGCATGCAGATGGAGCCAGAAGATCTGTACGAGATTTATATGCGTTTAAAACAAAAAGAGGAATATGCTAGTTGCCCGGTAAGTTTAGAGGATATTTGGGATGCCGTTACCGCATCATCCTACCTGGCATCCCGTGGTGGAAGGACTCTGGATCACGGGCAGCATTCAGTTTATCTGCTAAATGGCTGGGGGGATATGCCGCCGGTAGCAGCATTCACCGTCTCCCGGGAATTGTACGAGGAAGGTTGGGGAGACAAAAGGCCACCCCTGCATTTTGCCACCTATGGAGATCTTGCCTTTGAAACTATCCTGGAAGCCATGGGGTCCTTCCCCCTGCCTGCTTGTGTACAGCGTCTTACGGTGCCGGTTCCCGGTATACCGGGGTTTGAGATACATGCCTATGCGGCTGCCTGCTGTAAGCCGGATGCTGTTATGGAGATCCGCCTTATTACTTCGTATCGGGAATTAAGGGATGTGGAACTGGCCGAGGATTATAGTCTTAGTGAGTCCGACATTCTGCCATTATACCCGCAACTGAAAAGGATGGTACGGGAGGAGTTTAATCCTATTTCGGCAGCTGCAGCTATTGAACGTGATAATGTACGGGCTGCCCGGGCGCAAGAGGTAATAAACTATATGGCCGGACGAGAGCTGCTGGAGGTGGTATCGGCCCAGGGTGCTGATAATCCGGGATTTTGGGCTACCATTCGTGATGTTAACCGTATTGTGAGTGAACGCTCCCAAATCATTATTAATAATTTGCCCGCGGATATCTTACGCAACTACCAGTCCGCCATGCTCTTTGACTATACGGTGTCCCGCCTGGGGGAAAAGGCATCGGTTACTATTCCGTATATCGTGTTAGAGGCAGCTACCAGTGCGGCTGAACGATTAGCTGATGGGGAGCGTGGCCCCAGGCGCGATCTTACCGTGGCTACCATGTTGCGCCGCTTGCAGGCGGAGGCGGATAAACGGCAACGGGAATTGTAAGATTTAGTACAGTCGATAAAAGGTGCAAATTGCTCAACTGCTTAAACTGCGAGCCGGCATTGAAGGTTATTTATTTCAGGATTTGATCGAGCTCGGCTGATAACCCCGGGAAGATAAATGATTGCACGGTTTCGGATTTACGGTAGGTGATGTTATCAACGATATTTTGGTCTTCAAAAAGATAAACGCTTACTTCTTTGTTTAACGGGTTTACGATCCAGTACTCCCTCACCCCGCAGGACATGTAAAGGTCGAGCTTTTTTATCAAATCCTTGCTGCGGGTTCCGATCGACAATATTTCCACCAGCAGGGAAGGGACCCCCATGTAATAATCGTTTTCATTCAGGTTTTCCTCCAAATCGCAGATTACCATGATATCGGGCTGGACAACATTGATATTTTCCGGGTTTCGTTTGAGGGTAATGTCATAAGGGGCGATCATAGGGGTGCACTTTTTCCCCTGAAACCAGTTGTAAAAAAGAACAAGGATTTCGGTCAAAGCCCTCTGATGCGTGGTTTTAGGCGAGGCCAGCAGGTAGATTTCACCGTCGATGTATTCGTATCTTTCTTCGGAATTCTGACTCAGTTCCAAAAACTCCTCGTAGGAAGCCTTTCTCCCACCATAATGGTATTCTTCCGCCTCTTCCCTTATGGCAGCAGGCTCCGTATCGTTCTCTGCCGGCACATCGCTCAAGGCTGATAATTTGGCTATCTCCGTACCGTTCCGGGTAATGATGATGTCTTCCCGAGCCGCCAGCATCAGGTATTTTCCGAAGTTATTCTGTAGTTCCGTTGAATTGACTTTCACAGCGCCATCTCCTTTGTTAGCTAGTTTAGCTAAATTAGCTAACACGAGCATAGCCTATGGGGGAAGCTGTGTCAAACTAATCTATTCATTGCCAGCATCATGCTGGCTGGCAAGATTACTTTTGCTATAATGCAATAAAGTCACAAATAATATTATGCTTGCATAAATATACTCACCTGGCAAGTTGATTGGTCAATTCAATGTAAAACAAAAAATTCTAAACCATTCAAACTTCACCAGGGATTAATGTATAATAATAGAAAAGAAGGCTAGGCTGTGAACGCAGGTGATCTGGGGTGGAAAGCAGGAAAGGTACTTGGAACTATAGCGTTAAGTGCCCTCCTTTTACTCCTTTTCGTATTATCTTCACCGCTTATTCTATTATTCCTGTTATCCCTGGCAGGACTTCTGCTGGTGGGAGCAATAGGCCTGGGTTTTGTTTTCATATTGGCCTATATTTTGGCCATAATAATCAATTTGCCTGTATTGCCAACCGCGATTGTAATAACCCTGACCTCGGCTGCGATTATCCTGTTTTCCTGCTTCGATGAGCAGCAAACGGCTGTTATGCGTGAGCCAACAAGCGGTTCTTCTTCTCTACTGCCGCTGGTAGTCGCTTTCCTTTTATTGAATAGTTTCCATGATTGTGATTCATAAAAGAGAATATTTGCGTCTAGGCGCAGTTGTTTTGCATTAATCA
>ENA-UOUL01000976-UOUL01000976.1-bioreactor-metagenome-genome-assembly--contig:-NODE-976-length-44727-cov-17.819328_pt1 | contig 44727 bp, 41 predicted proteins | sample MGYA00249838_ERZ747220 | MGnify/ENA primary metagenome ERZ747220 (study PRJEB28778, sample SAMN05720191) | bioreactor metagenome | isolation source: Anaerobic biogas reactor | place: USA:Washington... | reverse complement strand
ATTTCCCTCCACATGCTTGGTTAGAATTGTACACCATTTCCATTTAGCATGTGGTCTAGTTTTTGGGGGTAACTTCAGACGTTGTCGGAGAAGAAACTATTGCTGACACTCGTCACACCCGAGGCAACAACACCGCCGCCAAAGGAACCCGAATTGCCTATAAAAGTACTATTATTGATCGTATTCTTCTGGCCAATAGTGTAGATGCCACCGCCAAAGTAACTGGAGTTGTAGGAAAAAGTGCTATCTTGCACCGTTAAAACACCCTGGCCGACGCAAATGCCGCCGCCGTAAGAGGTAGCTATGTTACCGGAGAGGGTGCTGGTCATCACCGTCGCTGTGCCTCTGTTGTTGTAGATACCGCCACCCTCAGTTGCTGTATTATTAGAAAGTAGGCAATTTGTTACCGTCAGCGTACCGTTGTTATAGATACCACCGCCATTCCCAGAAACGTTGCCGTTTCGAATGGTCAGATTGCTGAAGGAAACGCTGCCGGTTCCAACGTGAAACACGCGCCCGCTACCGCTGCCGTCTACGAACGTGTGATCCGCGCCCGCGCCAGCAAAAGTTAGGGTTTTGTTCACCGTCACGTGTTCGTAATAGGTTCCGGCGTGAATGTTGATCGTATCGCCGGGCGCGGCAGCATTGACAGCGTCCTGGATGGCGAGGTAACAAAGAGCGTCGAGGGGATCAACACATAGTCCGTCCGCACGGACAGTCTGCGGGAGTCCAAGCAACCAAAGCGTGCTGTACACCAACGCTAGTGTGTAGCAGAGATGAAATACTCGAGTTTTTTGTATCCGGTGCATTCTGTCCCTCCTCTTTTGGTCCAGAGAGCTTTGTGTATCTGGCGCAAGGGTTTCAGTCCAGTACCCATTGCCCAATTATTTCTCAAATCGTCACAAAGACAAGCAAACAGCATCGGTTGCCCGTTTTCCTAATCAGGATAAACTAGATCATACAAAACCACATAGTCCTGAACAGGATTTCTGGCTTAGAACCTGGAATATGCGATTATTTTTAGGAGGAAGTATGATCGGTAGAGCCACCACCTGGCAAAAACTTATGGAGCAGCGTCACGGCTCGCTCTTCATCGGACGCGAGCGTGAGCAGGAGTTATTCCGGCTGAACTTTTTATATCAAGTGCCCGCCTATCTGATTTTTGCCCTGCATGGGCCTGACGGCGTGGGCAAAAGCGCACTGTTGAGGCAGTTGCGCGCCATCGCGGAAGAACACAACGCCGTAACAGTGAAGGTTGATGCGACGCAGGCGACCGCCGTCCGCGAACAGACCATCCTGCAGACGATGCTCCGGCTGGCGCAGCAGTTCGCCGAGGCCGGGACGCCATTCTCGGCCTTCGAGGAACGTTACGAAGAATATATCGCCTGCACGCGTATTGTGGCCGAGGACTTCCACACACCGGGCGGGGTCTTCGATCTGCTCGGCGACGTGGCCGAAGCGCAGGAGATACAGACTGAAGCGTGGAACAAGTACCTGTTCGAGCGTTTCGGCAACCCGGCCAAGATTGCACTGGTGAAAACGCCGGTGGAGACGTTGACCCAGATCTTCGTCAAAGATATGAATGCCTGGGCCACCGTGCGCGCCATCGTCGTGGGGTTTGACGATTGGGAACGCCTCGGCCCGCACCTACAGGCGTGGCTGCAAGAGTGGCTCACCCGCTACGAGATGCGTGCTAATATCTGGCTGGTGCTGGCGGGCACACAGCCCCTCGACGAGACATGGACAGCATTTCGTCCAGTAACAGCGAGCTTCACCCTTCCGTCGTTCACCGAGGACGAGAACCGCGCCTATCTCGCAGCCTGTGGCGTCGCTGACCCTGATCGCGTGACCGACATCGTGACCTTCTCCGACGGACTGCCGGTGCTGTCACAGCTGTTGGCCAGCGCCAAGGGTGGCCGCGCCGGAGACCTGGCGCTCACGCCGATGGATCGCTATCTCAAGTGGCTCGAACCACCGCAACGCCGGGAGGCCGTCCTCCAATGCGCTGTTCCGCGCCGCCTGGATGCGGACATCGTCCAGAAGGCGACGGACAGCGCCGATCCTGACCTGAGCGCGTGGCTGCTGGCTTCTCCGCTCATCGTGTCAGCATCGGGATATGTGCGTTATCACCCAGAACTGCGTCGCCGCCTACTCGACTTCGCGCAGCAACAAGCACCCGTGCTCGTGCAAGCTGCTCACAACCGGCTCTTCGACTACTACCACCGCCGCAGCGTCGAGAACGATAAGATTGGCAACGGCGACGACGACGCCCCCGGTGGTCTCTCGCTGTACCGTGACGCACACTGGCGCACCGACAGGCTCGAAGCGCTGTATCACGGGCTGATGCTCCGGGAGGCCGAAACCATCCAGCAAGGCGTCGCCACCTTCCTCACCGCGTTGCGCATCTACTACCCGCTTGCTGGCGAGATTGTGACGACCTGGCAAGAGGCTGCCGGCGCACAATTGACGGAGAACGCCGTCACCGAATGGGGACACCTTCTGTACACGGCATGGCAGGCGCTCGAACGCCAGGACTGGAACGCAACCTTGACTTTCTGCGACGCCTGTGCGCAACGCGAGGACACCAGCGAGACGGTGCAGAACGAAATCCAGACCATCCGCCAGATCGTCCTGGCCCGGCTAGGACGCTTCATCCCTGAGCCTGAGGCACCCGCATCCGAGGGAATCGAGACCGTTGAGCCGCAGATTGTCGTTCCCGAAGCTGCTACATCCATCGACGACTTTGAGAGGCAACCGCCGGCGGATGCGGAACCTGCAGCGGAGACCACTCAACTGCCGCACTTGTACATCAAGGAAACACCGACGCCAATCAAGGAAGATATCACCGTGCCGATGAAGCCAATCACACCCAAAACCGCTGTGCCGGAGACAGGCACTCCGAAAGACGAAGTGACCTACACAACCGAGGCAATGGCCACAGCCGAGGTGACGGAGACTGGCGAGGAAGCGCTGCCAGAGGAAGTCGTTATACCGGAAGCCCTAGCCATGCCGGAGGAACCAGAGATACCGGCAGAGCCCACCATCCCCGAAGAACCAGAAACACCGGCAGAGCCGGAGGAACTGGAGGAACCCCAAATCGAAGCAATGACAGAACCCTCCGTCACTTCCCCCGACATCCAGGCTGCTGATTACTGCCACCGCGCCGCCATCTACCTGAACATGGGCGAATACGACAAGGCTATTCACGAGTATGACAAAGCATTGGAACTCGATCCCGCGTGCGTACAAGCCTACCACGACCGCGGTTTGGCCCACGTACAGCGCCAACAATATATGGAGGCCATCGCCGACTTCAGCCGGGTCATCGAACTGAATCCGCAGCACGCGACCCCACAACTCGCGGGCACCTACTACAACCGGGGACTGGTCTACGCGCGGCAGAACGCCTCCGATCAGGCCCTTGCGGACTACGATCAGGCGCTGGCCCTCGACCCCGACAACGCTCTGATCTACAACAGCCGTGGCAACGTCCACTATAACACCAAAGATTACGCACGGGCCATCGCCGACTACGACCAGGCCATCCAGCATGATCCAGAATATGCTGACGCTTATCTCAACCGCGGGCTGACCTATATGGCCCAGGAGGAGTATCAACACGCCATCGCCGATTACAACCAGGTCATCGCATTGAATCCCGATAGCGCTATCGCTTACAATTATCGCGGGCAAGCTTATGCACGGCTCCAACAATACGCGCGCGCTTTGGAAGATTACACTCAGGCTATTATGCTCGATCCAAACTACGCGGTGGCCTACAACAACCGCGGTCTGTGTTACGCGCGCATGAGCAACCACACACAGGCTATCGCCGAATACCGGCTGGCCGTCATCGCCAATCCACGGTATGCGACTGCCTACTACAATGCCGCTTGCGCCGCCGGTTTGATGAATAATGCCAGTGTCGCCTGCACCTGGCTGGAAAAGGCCATCGCGCTCAACCCGCGCTACCGCACCCTGGCCCAACGTGATAGCGACTTCGAGTACATTCGGGGCAACAAGAAATTTCAGGCGCTGTTAACGGAGTAGTTGGGAATCGGGGAGTAGTCAGCGGCCATTCACCATTTGCCATTCACAGGAGGAATTATGCAACCTTTCGCTTACCAAGCGCCAGCATCCGTAGGGGAAGCGGTAGCACTGCTGGCCGATTCGACGCGTCAAGCGCGACCCTTCGCCGGAGGCACGGACCTTCTGGTGCAAATGCGTCGCGGTCTGTTCGCGCCGGAGATGCTGGTGGATGTCAAACGCATCCCCGAATTGAACCGCATCGCCTTCGACCCCACAGACGGACTGACCATCGGAGCGGCGGTCTCCTGCGCGCGGTTGTGCGATCATCCGGCCGTGCGACAACATTATCCAGGGCTGATCGATGCCGCGTCTATCATCGGCGGAGCCGCCATCCAGCGGCGTGCCACGCTCGGCGGCAACCTCTGCAACGCCGCGCCGAGCGGCGACTCGATTCCCGCGCTCATCGTCCTCAGCGCGACGGCAGCCGTGGCTGGACCGCAGGGAATTCGGACCATCCCCGTAGCCGATTTCTGCATGGCGCCAGGGAAAACCGTGCTTCGTCCCGGCGAACTGCTCATCTCACTGCACATCCCACCCCCTGCACGCCATAGCGGCGCGCGCTACCTGCGCTTCATCCCACGCGGTGAAATGGACATTGCTGTGGCAGGCGCAGGCGCGTGGCTTGCGTTGAGCAACGATCACGCGACCATCACAGATGCCCGCATTGCCCTGTCCGCCGTCGCGCCGACGCCGCTGTGGGTGAAAGCCGCAGGCGAGGCGCTCATCGGCAAGCCGCCCACAGCAGAAGCCTTCGCAGAGGCGGCCAAAATCGCCCAGGAAGCCGCCCGACCCATCAGCGACGTGCGCGGCACGGCGGCGCAACGGCGTCACCTGGTCGGCGTCCTCACCCGGCGCGCCCTGCGCGGCGCACTCCAACGCGCGAAAGGAGAAGCCTGCCATGACTAGCAAAACACTCGTCTCCGCGACGATCAACGGCGAACCTGTCGAATTTCTGTGTGAACCACACCAAAGCCTGCTCGAATGTCTGCGCGATATCCTGGGATTGACCGGCACGAAGGAAGGCTGCAACGACGGTAACTGCGGCGCGTGCAGCGTGCTGCTGGACGGTCAACTGGTGAACTCGTGCCTCGTCCTCGGCGTCGAAATCAAAGGCCGCGCTGTCACCACCGTCGAAGGGCTGGCGGACTGGCGCGGCCTGCACCCGATCCAGCAGGCATTTCTGGAAGCGGACGGCTTCCAGTGCGGGTTCTGCACACCGGGCATCCTTATCGCCACCAAAGCGCTGCTCGACCGCGAGCCGAACCCCACCGAGGCGGAAATCCGCGCGTGGCTGTCGGGCAATCTGTGCCGCTGCACCGGGTACGATAAGATCGTCCGTGCGGTTCAGGCGGCGGCGCGTCACTTGAACGTTGCCGACCAGGAGGTGAACGAATGAGCACAAAATTCAACGTCGTTGGCGAGCGTTTACCGCGCTACGACGGCGCGGACAAAGTGACCGGCAAGGCCATCTTCGGGTCGGATGTCGCGCTGCCAGGGATGCTGTACGGTTACATTCTGCGCAGTCCGCACGCCCACGCGCGCATCCTCTCTGTCGACACAAGCCGCGCCGAGGCGCTGCCGGGCGTCTACGCGGTGGTCACGGCAGCGGATTTGCCGGGCGAAGCGAAAGATGCGTGGCACAAGTACGCCCGCGACCATACCTTCGCCAGCGGGAAAGTTCTCTACGTTGGGCACGCCGTTGCTGCCGTCGCCGCGCGCACGCTAACCCTGGCTGAACAAGCGGCCCGGCTCATCGAGGTCGAGTACGAGGTGCTACCTGCCGTAACGGATGTGCTGGCCGCGATGCAGGATGACGCCCCCATCCTGCACGATGATATGCGTACACAATCACTCGCCGGGCGCGGCGACAAACCGAGCAACGTCGCCAACCATTTCCAACAGCTCAAGGGCGATCCGGTGCGCGGTTTCGCCGAGGCCGACGTGATCGTCGAACGCGAATTTCATACCGCAACCGTTCATCAGGGCTATATCGAGAGCCATGCGACGGCGGCAACTTGGAGTGATGATGGCGTTCTAACAATCTACACCACCACGCAAGGATCGTTCTCCTTCCGCGACCACCTCGTCTGGCTGCTCAATCTGCCGATGGCCAAAGTGCGTGTCATCCCCACCGAGGTCGGCGGGGCGTTTGGCGGCAAGAATACCAGCTATCTGGAAGTTCCGGCGGCGCTGCTGGCCCGCAAGGCGCGACGTCCGGTCAAAATCACGATGCCGCGTCCAGACGTATTCCTGGCGACCGGGCCAAGTTCGGGCGCCGTCTTCCGCGTGAAGATGGGCGCGACGCGCGACGGGCGCATCACGGCAGCGCAGGCCGAATTGTGCTATGCGGCGGGCGCGTATCCCAGCTCGCCGGTCGGTTCCGCCGCGGGCGTGATGTTCGGAGCTTACGTCATTCCTAATGGACAGGTCGATGGGTACGACGTGGTGACGAATGGCCCGCGCGTCTCCACGTACCGCGCGCCGGGCGTTACGCCAGCTAACTTCGCCGCCGAGACGGTGATCGACGAGCTGGCTGAAAAGCTGGGCCTCGATCCCATCGAATTCCGCCTGCGCAATCACGCCAAAGAGGGCGACGAGCGCATCGACGGCGGAACGCACGGCAGTATCGGCGGCATCGAAGTGCTCAAGGCGGCGCAAGCATGTGAGCATTATAGCGCGCCGTTGACCGGCCCTAACCGGGGGCGCGGCGTTGCGCACACCTATTGGGGCAACTGGGGCGGACGTTCGAGTTGCACCCTCAGCGTCAACGGGGATGGCACGGTCAACCTCGTCACCAGTTCCGTGGATTTGAGCGGCACACGCACCACCATCGCCATGCAGGCCGCTGAGGCACTAGAACTGCCGCCGGAGCGGATCAAACCAAGCGTAGGTGACACCGACAACACCGGCTACGCCGACGTGAGCGCGGGCAGCCGCACGACGTACGCCACCGGCATCGCCGCGATCCAGGCAGCGAAGGACGTCATCGCCCAGATGCGGGCGCGTGCGGCAGGACTGTGGGACGTTCCAGCGGAAAGTGTAACCTATGCTAAGGGCGTTTTTTCGGCTGCCCCAGACCTGCGCTTCACCTTCGCGGAACTGGCGGAACAGGTGACAGGCTCCGGCGGCAGCGTTAGCAGCATCGCCAACGTGGACGCGGCGGAATGGGGCGCTGGGTTCAGCACGCAAATCGCCGACGTGGAGGTCGATCCCGAAACGGGCAAGGTGACACTACTGCGCTACACCGTGGTGCAGGACGTGGGCCAGGCCGTACACCCGGCGATGGTCGAAGGGCAGATGCAGGGCGGCGCGGTGCAGGGCATCGGCTGGGCGCTCTACGAGGGCTACGCCTACAATGAGAAAGGTCAAATGCTCAACGCCAACTTCCTCGACTACAAGATTCCGACGGCGCTCGACGTGCCGATGATCGAGACGGTGATCGTCGAAGTGCCGTATCCCAGACACCCGTTCGGCGTGCGCGGCGTGGGCGAACCACCCATCGTGCCACCGCCCGCCGCCATCGCCAACGCCATCTACCGCGCGATCAACGTCCGCCCCGACCGTCTGCCAATGACGCCGGCGCATCTGTTGGAGAGGATGGGGGTAATCGGTGATTAAGGATTGGGGATTGGAGAAGCCGTAAATTCACTGCTTCTCCATTCGCTCTTTCTTCCATTCTACCGGAGGTCTTGTGGCAACGGTTATCATTCCGCCATTGATGCGCGATCTGACCGGCGGGCGAGACAAAGTCAGCGTGTCGGGCAGAACAGTAGCGCACGTCATTGAGGCGTTGGACGAGATCTATGCGGGGGCAAAGGCGCGCCTGTGCGAAGGCGACCATCTCGTGCCCGGCGTCGCCGTCTCGGTGGATGGCGTGATTGCCCGCCTGGGCCTGCGTGCGCCCGTCAAAGCCGATAGCGTCCTCCGCTTCCTGCCGGTCATCGAAGGCGGGTAGTCGTTTTTCATCAGCAGATTGAGCAGATTTTTTCTCTGAAGAATAGCAATCTGCTTAATCCGCTAAATCTGCTGACAAAAGTTAGCCTACAACACACAAATTTTGAAAGGAGCTAGAGATGTTTTTCGAACTACGCGAATACCGCACGAAGCCAGGCCAGCGCGAGCGCTGGGTCAAGTTTATGGAAGAGGTGATCCTGCCATTCCAGATTTCGAAGGGGATGGTCGTCATCGGCAGCTTCATCGGCGCGGAGGAGGACGACCTCTACATCTGGATTCGCCGCTTCGACAGCGAGGAGCAGCGCGAGGCGCTGTACGCCGCCGTCTACCAGAGCGACGAGTGGAAGAACGTGATCGCGCCGCAAATCCCGGAGATGATGGACCGCGAGCGCATGGTCATCCGCCGCATCGCGCCGACGGAGAAGTCGGTGATACGCTAAACAGACATAACGATCAAACCCTTTGCATCGGCGGTGGCTTATGTTGATACAGATTAGCATTAATTCTCCATAACGAAGAGACTCAGTAATTTGTAGTTTTACCATTTTTTCGATCTACTGAGTCTCGATTTCTCACCGCCCATTCAAATCAAACATCTGTTTGGAGGATATATGCGTAAACAAGCTTTCGCTCTTTTACTCACCATTACTCTGTCTACAGCTATTAGTCCGGGTGTACAATCTTTATATGCCAATGGTGCCTGGTACGTAAAACCTGACGGCAATGATCTCAACGCCTGTACTACACCAGCCACAGCATGTCGCACCCTTGAGGGCGTAATGGATAAACTTACTGCTGGCGATACAGTATACACTGCTGTAGGTGTCTACAGTGCCCAAAATGTGACTGACTATGCCGTTGTGGAGATCCAGAAAAGCGTCGCATTCTCAGGGGGATGGAATGACACGTTTCAAAAACGAATAGGCCTGTCAATCATTGATGGTCAAAATGCTCACACCGGGATACGTATCACGGACGGGGCTAGTGTCTCTCTCGATCATTTTGTTATCCAAAACGGCAATGACTTTTCTGGCGGCGGCATTGCTATGTGGGAAAGCTCATTAACACTAAATCACAGTGCCATACGTGATAATGTGGCCTATGCGACTGGTGGCGGCATCTACGCCGATTCGAGCACACTTAATATCAACAATAGCTCGCTAACAGGCAATCGCGTCAGCTTTGGCGATGGAGGTGGCATTCGACACGCTTATGGAAATCTTGTGTTGAATAATGTTACTATAACTGATAATCAAGCATCAGGCGGTGGTGGCGGATTGTCGGTTACTAGCATTTCAGCGTCCATCCGAAACTCCACACTTAACAACAATATTGTCTTTATGGGAAACGGTGGGGGATTATACGTAATATATAGCAACATTGAGGTGAAGAACTCCATCCTGGCTGGCAACTTTACTTATGATTACAACGCAGCTGGAAATCAGACGCCCAATTGCTACGTCGAAGGTAACGCGATTGAGAGTGCTGGTTACAACATTGTCGGAGATTTGACCGGTTGCTCGTTCACCTCAATAGCGACCGATCAACTTGATGTCGATCCAAAGTTAGGCTCACTCGAAGGGCTTCCGCCTTATCATCCCCTATTGGCGACCAGCCCTGCTATCAACGGCGGCGATCCAACAGGCTGTACCGATCATCTCGAAAACCCGCTTTTCACCGATCAACGTGGATTCCCTCGCGTGGGACGTTGTGACATAGGGGCGTATGAGGCAAGTCTTTCATTTGTCAAAGAGGTAACTGGCAACGCTCAACCTGGTGCGATCATCACCTACACCTTAAAGCTGAAGAACCTTGAAGGAATCACTACACTCGACAATGTTATAATGACAGATACGCTACCTATATCGGTGACCTACGTTCCTGATTCGCTAGTACTCACCCAGGGATCAGGCCAAGTTGTCAGTGAAACGCTTCAATGGACTGGATCAGTTGTAGCTGACACAGAAACACGTTTATCTTTTCAAGCTGTTATCAGCGATCTCACCCCAACAGGCGTAATCATACCTAACATTGCGACTACCCATTGGGCTGATGTGAGCATTAACGCTGCTGCTGACGTCGACCTGCGTTCACACATCTTCTTGCCACTCACTGTCAATCACTACACCGAATGTGAAGTCGATTTACTAGATGATTTCAGCAACCCCAATACTGGATGGCCAATCACTGATGACGACTATGTACGCTATGAGTATCTAGATGGTGAATATCGTGTCCTGGCTCAAGAAACAGGATATATGTATCTGGTAAAGGCGCCGACATGCCCTCGGCAGAATTATATCGTCGAAACCGATGTGCATTGGGCCAATGTAACGGGTAATAGTTACGGCTTGATCTTTGGCGTAGCGGATGATTTCAGCAGCTACTATCTGTTTGATATGAATGCTGATCTAGGGGTTTATCGACTCTACTATCGTGATCCAAGCGGCTTAACAGAAGTCGTACCTCCAACGAGTAGCACTGCTATTCTAGGCGGTACTGCTGTTAATCATCTAAAGGTAACACGCAACAGTGGTTGGTTTAGTCTTTACATTAACGGAACTGTAGTCAATAATCTCTTGCCGGATACTGGCCCGACGCAACCCGCAAGCAGTGTCGGACTAATCGTCAGTCCATATAGCAATATGCCAAACGCCGACGCACGCTTCGATAACTTTAATTTTGTCAGCTTGCCAGACAGTGCCACCATCAACCAAAACGCTGCCAACTGCTTATCGATTCCCACCTTGTCGCATCGCGACTCTATATCGGAAATCGAAAATCAGTGGCTAATGCCAATTGACCGTTAACTACAGTGAGCGATTGAGCCGGCAAAAGGCATAAGGCAGACCATTTTCAGACAGGATTAACAGGATTTGCAGGATTAGAATGGGAGATGAACCATGAAGGCACACTATTTCGGAAGCGATATTGATGATTTCCTGGCCCAGGAAATGCTGTTGCCGGAGGTTGAAATCGTGGCGGCGAAACGCATGGTCAGCTATCAATTATCGGCGCTGCGGAGAGAAAACTATTCCCCTCAGACGGCCCAGGCGCAGCAAACCAACCGGACGGTGTTGGATAGACTGTTCAAGCCGAACAGATGACTGATGCACTACATCAACCTCGAACGCAAGCAACAACCGGACTCGCCGCTCGAGCTACGCTGGACAGGCAAAGCGCGCACGGTCGTCAGCGCCGCGGTATGCGCCGGTGAGCAGATCATCCTCGCCGATTGGAGCGCCAACGTCACCGCGCTGGATGCAGACACGGGGAAAAAGCAGTGGAGCACGCGCGCGGAAGAGGGCATTATCGAGCAGCTTTTCCTCTTCGACGGTCTGGTGTGGGCGCTGGACCTCAAGGGCAACCTGAACGGCTACGAGATGGCGACAGGCCAATGCCGGGCGTCGTACCCGCTTACACCGCAAAGTTGGGGACTGCGACACGCTGATGGGCACATCTACTTTATCGAACGGGTGGATCGAAGTTGGAGTACACGACGAGGGCGCGCCGTCAGACTCGATCTCCGCAGCGGCGAACGCGCGGTGTTTGCCGAAGGGCTGTTCGACACCGAGAACGGCTATCGCAACAACACGGTGCTGCTGCACAAGGAAGGGACGGTGCTCTTCTTCCTGATGCCGGACATCGTCAAATTCGATATGGCGAGCGGCGCCCTCCTGCAACGGTGGAACATCCCGCAGTGTCGCGCCCTATCGGGACTGATCGCGTTTGGAGACAGCTTGCTCGGCATTACCGACGTCGAGAAACCAACGCTTTCCGGTTGGCGCGTCGGCACAGCCGAATACCTCACCCATAACCCAAACCCACTGCTCGTGATTACGCCTACACAGACGCTAGGGTATCCGCTCGTCGCCAATGGCGTCTATGACTACACAACCGGCGCAATCTGCCTTGGGGAAGGACGATACCTGCTAGAAGCCGGCGAATGGCTGTTCCTCTACGGCAGCGACGCCGGGCAATGTGCCTTGCAATCGCTCGGTCCTCTACCCAACCGGCGCGGCTGGGGAAATCGCAGCGCCGGGCTGTTCAAAGTCGAGGATACCATTCTCATCTTCCAGCGGCAAGAACGCGTGCATAGCGAAGATGAAGGCTACTATCTGCAAGCTTATGAGTATGTCGTCGAGGCGCAAACTGTGCGCCCACTTGGCCTACCGCTGAAGACGAATCCGCACGGCAGAAACTACCGTGGCGCGAGCATCGATCAATTCGACCGGGGCTTTCTGCTGCGCGCAGATGCCAGATATCACTACCTCACCTGGACAAACAAGGATTGAAATCTCCGTTTGTATTACCTGTCTTTCGAGATAACATGGACTGAACAAGAGCAAATATGCTCATACCCAGATCGCGTCGCGGGACCGAAGCACAGCGCGATCCCAGATCAACAGCCAGGAGGCAAAGAAAATGACCGCTTATGTTGGACCTATAGAAAAACTCACCGAAAAGAACAAGAACTTTCGTCAAGTGGTGTTTACCGGCAAACACTTGCAGCTCGTGGTGATGTGTTTGCAGCCGGATGAGGAAATCGGCAACGAAGTGCATGACGATGTCGACCAGTTCTTCCGCATCGAAAAAGGCAAAGCCAAATTCGTCTTTGGTGACACCGAAGAACATCTGGTCGGCGCAGGAGATGCCGTGGTCGTGCCGGCCGGCACTTATCACAACGTCATCAATACCTCTTCGACCAAGAAGCTTAAGCTATACACGATCTACACACCGCCGCAGCATGCGGACGGAACCGTGCATAAGACGAAAGAAGAAGCTGAAGCAGCAGAACACCATTAAGATGAGTATGAAAATCCGTGACATTCTTGCCGTAGGCCTGCGCGGCGTCACGCCGGAAGGCGGGTGGAGCGAGGACATCCTGGAAGAGGATTGCATCCACACGCTGGTCGCCGTGCACACCGACGAAGGGCTGACCGGCTTCGGCAGCGTCTACACCAACGACGCGCTGGTGCGGGCGGCGTTGGGCGTGCTGGAGCCGCTCTATCGGGGCGAGAATGCGCTGGAACCGGAGCGCGTGAGCGAGAAACTGCGCCAGTCCATGTTTTGGATGGGACGCGGCGGCAGTATCGAACACACCATCAGCGGTATCGACATCGCGCTGTGGGACATCCTCGGCAAGGCGACGGGACAACCGGTGGGACGCTTACTCGGCGGGCGCTACCGCGAGCGGGTGATGCCCTACGCCTCGCTGCTGATGGAGGAACCGGGGCGCTTGGCTGAGCATCTGCTCTACCTCAAAGCGCAGGGGTTTCGCGCCTTCAAGATGGGCTGGGGTCCGTTTGGACGCGAGAGTCACGCGCTGGACGAAGCCATCGTGCGCGCCGCGCGGGACGCCATCGGCCCGGACGACCTGTTGACGGTGGATGCCGGGGGCAGCGACGCCTTCTGGCCCAACGGTTACAAGTGGGCGCTGCGCACGTCGTACATGTTGGCGGACTACGATGTGGCCTGGTTCGAAGAACCGCTCAAGCCCGACGCGCTGCGCGATTACGTGATGCTCCGGCAAGCATCGCCCGTCCATATCTCCGGCGGTGAGGTGCTGACGCGCCGCCAGTCGTTCCAACCGTGGCTGGAAGCGGGCGCGTTTGACATCGTGCAGCCCGACGTCACCAAGGTGGGCGGCATCTCCGAATCGCGCCGTATCGCGTGGATGGCACAGGATCACGGCGTGCGCATGATCCCCCACGGGTGGAACACCGCCGTAGGTCTCGCCACCGACCTGCAATTGGCTTCGGCTTTCCCGGAAACTGATCTGGTGGAGTACCTCACCGGTTCGCCCTACGTGGACGCACTCAGCGTGGGCGGCTGGCGCCTGGACGCGGACGGCATGTTGGCGATCCCCGACGCGCCTGGCCTGGGCGTCACGCTGGATATGGATGCCGTGGCGAAGTACACGGGCGGCGAGGTGTGGTCATAACATTGCGAGCAGCAAGGAGTCATGAGACGCAATAGCCCTATCGTCCTTACTTTGCAAATAAAACAATAGGGCATATAATAAAATTGTTGAGTAGATTTGCCTGAGCGATGCAGGGATCAGCGGACACAGCGCGATTTGAGTTTTTAGGATCTTCTATGACTAGCCCAATGGCAACGGAGCCGGGAAGGTCATTGATCTTACATCATACTTATGGAGGTTAGCTATGAAACTCAGTGCACCTAAACAAACAACGTTTATCGTTGCCTTAGTCTTGGCGGTTCTTGGCCTGCTTGGCGCCCTTATCACAATTCCGGTGCTCACAGACCTCGCCGTTTGGCTGGCGCTGGTCGCTTTTGTGATTCTGGCCCTGGGTGTCTGGCTCGAAGGGCTTTAGTAAGATAACAAAGGATGCAAACCAACACTGCTGGTCGGCTCCGCAGCGATGTTGGTTTGCACTTATGTGTTTAGGCTTTCCCCAAAGACTATGACTGGTGCGACTGAACCTGATTCATCGTTGTCGGCGGTTCGATGCGGTTTCTTGGCTTTCGCCGACCCATCCAGGACAAAACTATTCCCAGTCCAAGTTCGGCGACGGGAATTACCCAGCGTAACCACATTGTTTCGATGGATTGTTGCAACACCAACAGAACCACATCAACCACAAAGATGACAAGCAATACCCACCCTGCAGTTTTGAAAAAACGCCGTAGCAAGTCCTGCTTTTCAATACCGGCACGCAGGTATGCCTCCGTCGCATAGAAGTAGACCACCAGAGCTAATCCCAGAAAGAGGAAGAAAGCCTTGTCAAAAAAGCCCGCCCGCCATAAACGATTGAAGTCATCTCCAGCATAATATCCCAGAACAATGAGCGCTGTATCCCGACTTCTAATCAGGAACCAAAACCCCAGGACAATCAGGACCGCCCAAAACAGGTAAAGCAATACATAGTTCAACCATTGTTTCTTTTTCATTTTCCCTCATCAATTACGTAATTTGCCCAAAAACTCACCGGGTCTGATCGATGTCTTGCGCTGCCAGCACAATCATCTGCGCCACAGTGTCGAGCGAGAATCGCGCTGTGTCGATGGCCAGATGGTAATATTTGGAATTCCGCCAATCGGCGTTGTTGTGCCAATGGCGGATGTATTGGCGCTTCTGCTCGTCGGATTGTGCAATGCGCTGCTCGGCTTCCGCCTGCAACAGGTGCTCGCGCTCCATCAGGCGTTGCACGCGCACTTCCGGCGGCGCGTAGAGACGGACGTGCAACGCCGTAGACCACCCACTCAGAACCATCTGCCCACCACGCCCCACTATAATGACGTTGCCCTCGTGGGCGAAACGCTCCATCGTATCGCGAACCACCTGTTCGTAAGTTTGATCGTCGAGTGCGCCCTTTTTCTCAAAAGCGGAGGCTTGCTTGCGATACAGCGACGTCATCTCGCCGCTGACCAGCCTGGCCCGCTGTGTAACATCGCGCTCCTTTTCCAAAATCGTTTCAGTATCGACGCCGGCCTCTTGCGCGATGTGCAACAGCATGTCTTTGTCCACCCGGCAGTATCCCAACTGCTCACACAGCAGTTCCGCCACTTGATCGCCGCAACTGCCCAATTCACGCGAAATGGTTACCACCGCCATGCCTATCCCTCCTTCATAGCTGCCAGCAATCAGCTTTCAGCTTACTCCATATCCCCGTCTACTGTCTACTGTTTTACTGCGAAGTAGTGGGTTTGTCAAATCCAGAGTTGACAAAACGCCCCGCCGTGTTACCATAACGCCCATCACATAGATTGATGAAGATACACGACAATGACACAGGAAACGTGAAACGTGATGGATTTCCCCGGCACAGTTTCACGTTTTCCGTTTCAATTTGGCAGCCAAGGTACATACATGATCAATGAACAAATTCCCGTTATCATCCTTTGTGGCGGCAAAGGCACCCGTATGGGCGACCGCACCGTCCCCAAACCCTTAGTCGAAGTTGGTGACCGTCCGGTACTATGGCATGTGATGAAAATCTACGCGGCGCAGGGATTCACCGACTTCATCCTGGCACTCGGCCATTATGGCGATCTCATCAAACGGTATTTCCTGGAATACGATTGGCAGAGCCGCGATTTTACGCTGGCGCTTGGCGACGGCGCACCGCTCTACCACACCCCCAACGACACCGCCGGCTGGCGTATCACCTTCGCCGAGACCGGAGCGGAGACGATGACCGGTGCGCGCGTGCGCAAAGCTGCGCGCTATGTCAAGACGCCGCGCTTCTTCGTCACCTACGCCGACGGTGTCGCCGATATCGACCTGCACGCGCTGCTGGCTTTCCACCGCCGGCAAGGTCTGCTCGCCACGATGACGGGCGTGCGCGCCTTCTCGCGTTTCGGCATCCTCGAAACCGATGGGCAAGGCAAAGTAACCGGCTTCCAGGAGAAACCCCTGGTCGATACGCTGATCAACGGCGGTTTCTTCGTCTTCGAACGCGACGCGCTGCGCTATCTTGACGGCGGCGACGATCTGATCCTGGAACGCGAACCCTTCGCCAATCTTGCCGCCAACCGGCAGCTGGCCGTTTACGAACATCATGGTTTCTGGCGCGCGATGGACACCTTCAAAGAGGCACAGGAACTGACGGCGCTATGGGAAGAAGGCGCGCCGTGGAAAATCTGGTAGGGAGGCAACTAAATGAACCCATCTTTCTGGCGCGACCGCCCCGTCCTGGTCACAGGCTGCACCGGGCTGCTCGGCTCGTGGCTCACCCAAGCGCTCGTCGAGGCCAAAGCTGACGTCGTCGGACTGATCCGCGACGATGTGCCGCAGTCGCAGCTCGCGCGCTCTGGCGTCATCCACAACATCCGCATCGCCCGTGGCGATGTGACCGATTACGCGACGATGGAGCGCGTGCTCAACGAGTACGAAATCGACACCGTTTTCCATCTGGCAGCGCAAACCATCGTGGGAATCGCTAACCGCGCGCCACTCTCCACTTTCGAGACTAATGTCCGGGGGACATGGACCACGCTTGAGGCGGCGCGGCGCTCGCCCACCGTCAGACGCATCCTCGTAGCCTCCAGCGACAAAGCCTACGGCACGCAGCCCGTCCTACCCTACACAGAAGATATGCCACTGCACGGCCAACATCCCTACGACGTCTCCAAAAGCGCCGCCGACTTGATCGCGCAAACCTACGCCAAGACTTATGATATGTCCATCGCTGTCACGCGATGCGCCAATCTGTACGGCGGCGGCGACCTCAACTGGAACCGCCTGATCCCCGGCACAATCCGCAGCGCGCTACAGGGGCAAGCGCCGATCATCCGCTCCGACGGCACGTTCGTCCGCGATTACCTTTACGTGCGCGATGCCGTTCGCGCTTATATGATGCTCGCTCAGGCACTCGACCGCCCGGAGATTCGCGGCCAGGCGTTCAATTGCAGCACCGACGAACCGGTCAGTGTGCTGGAAATGACCCGCTTGATTTTGCGACTATCGCCCCACCCCCGGCTCGAACCTATCGTGCTGGACGAGGTGAAGAACGAGATCAAAGATCAATACCTGAACAGCGCGAAGTTCCACGATGCGCTCGGCTGGCAGCCGGCGTGGTCGCGTGAAGCGGCCATGGTCGAGACGATGGCGTGGTATGCACAATACTTGGGTTATAAGTTGGAAATTGAAAGTTGAAAGTTATGCCCAAGACCTCGAAACAACTGTCAACATTCAACCTCGGACTATCAACTCCGGTGTTCCTAACCGGTGCGACGGGATTCATTGGGCGGCGATTGGCCGAACACCTGATGGCAGCCGGCGCTGATGTGACTGCGCTCGTGCTGCCCGACGAAGCGACGTTGCTGCTCGATGGCGTGCGCGCGATTCCCGGCGATATCACCCTACCGGAGAGCGTCGTCGAGGCGATTGTTGCCGCCCAGCCGAGGCTAATCATCCATCTCGCGGCGATTGGAATCACCAACCCCGATTTGCCCTTCACTGCCGCCTGCGCCGTTAACGTTGGGGGCGTCATCAACGTTTTGGATGCGGCGCGGCAGGTGGAAACAGTAAAGCGTATCGTGTTGGTTGGTTCATCCTACGAATACGGCGCGCGTCGCGCCGACACTGAGCTAGACCCTTTCAATGCCTACAGCGCTTCGAAGGTTGCGGCGTGGGCCTTTTCACGCGCTGCCTTCAACGCCTGGGACGCGCCTATTGTGTGGATGCGGCTGTTTCAGGTGTACGGGCCGGGCCAGCGCGAACAAGCCCTGATCCCCGCTGCGATTCGAGCAGCACTGAGCGGCGACGATTTCCGCATGACGACCGGCGAGCAGCAGCGCGATTTCGTTTTCGTCGAGGACGCCGTCGAGGGATTACTGGCAGCCGCGGTGGCGCCCGGCATCGAAGGGCGCGCGTTGGACGTGGGAACCGGCCAATTGCACGGTATTCGCACCGTTGTCGAGCGCATCTGGGCGCTGAGCAGCGCGCGCGGACGCATCCTCGCCGGAGCGCTCCCTTACCGGCCTGGTGAAGTCCCCGCCATCCCCGCCGATGTGGATCGCACGCGGCGACTTACCGGATGGGAAGCGCGCATGGAATTAGCGGAAGGATTACAGAAAACAATTTCGGGGATGCGTGACTTGTGATACGCGAATCGCACATCACAAGTCACGTTCTATTTCGGAGGTATGATTATGGCAGATAAGCAAGCAACGGCGCGGGCAGAAGCGCTACGCCGCGAGATACTCGACAAAGTGGCCGAATATTATGACCTGGCGCACCGGCCAGCGACATTTGTACCGGGCGAGACGTTCGTGAATTACGGCGGGCGCGTCTACGATGAGTGCGAATTGCAAAGCGCCGTCGAAGCCGTGCTCGATTTCTGGCTTACCGACGGCCCGCGCGTGGAGACATTCTCCAAGCGGCTGGGGCAATACGTGGGCCTCAAGCACGTCCTTACGGTCAACTCCGGCTCATCGGGCAATCTGGTGGCGATGACGACGCTGTGCTCGCGCCAACTCGAACGACCGCTACAACCCGGCGACGAGATCATCACACCGGCAGCTACCTTCCCCACATGCGTCGCCCCCATCGTGCAGAACCAGTTGATGCCCGTTTTCGTCGACTGCAAAGTAGGGACTTACAACATTGACGTCGATTTATTGGAGGCCGCGCTCTCGGAGAAGACACGCGCCATCTTCGTCCCGCATATCCTCGGCAATCCGGTGGAGATGGACCGGGTGATGGATTTCGCGCAGGCGCACGACCTTTACGTTATCGAAGACACGTGCGACGCGTTGGGCAGTCGCTACGACGGCGTATTCTGCGGCGCGTTCGGCCATCTCTCCACCTTCAGCTTCTATCCGGCGCACCACATTACCACCGGCGAGGGCGGTGCGGTTGGGACAAACGACAGGCAACTGTACCACATCGCCCACTCCATCCGCGATTGGGGCCGCGACTGCTGGTGCGATCACAAAAGCCACCGCGATGGCGAGTGTGGCCAGCGTTTCGACTGGGAAATCCCCGGCCTGGGCGAGCCTTACGATCACCGCTACTATTTCACCGAGATCGGCTACAACCTCAAAATGACGGACATCCAGGCCGCCATCGGCCTGCCGCAGCTCGACAAACTGCCGGATTTCACAACGGTTCGCCAGCGCAATTTCAAAGTGCTTTACGAGGGGTTGTCTCGCTACGCCGATTATCTGGTTTTGCCGGTATGGAGTCCCAAGGCTGATCCGGCGTGGTTCGCATTCACCATCGCCGTGCAAGAGGCGGCGCCTTTCACCCGCCGCGATCTCAACGACTACCTGCGCGAGCGCAAGGTCGAGACCCGCTACCTGTTCGCCGGTAACATCCTGCACCAACCCGGCTATCGCAATATCCCCCATCGCGTCGCCACACCGATGCCGGAGACTGAGCGCGTGCTCAAGAGCGCTTTCTTCATCGGCGTGTATCCAGGCATGGACGATGCGCGACTGGCATATGTCTTGCAGGTTTTCGAGGATTTCTTCAAAACGCGGGGACTCGTATGACGCAAGAGGTAGAATCAGCGAATCAGCGAATCGGCGAATCGGCGAATCGGCAGGTCACGGATCACGCATCACGGGTCACGAAACTCTCGATCATCATCTGCGCCTATAACGAGCGCCGCACGATCCTCGACGCGATCAAGCAGGCGCACGCAGTTGTGCTTCCGCCCGGGTGGGACAAGGAAGTCATCGCAGTGGACAACTGCTCCACCGACGGCACGCGTGAGATGCTCCAGGAAGTAGATACGCCGGGGGTGCGGGTGGTCTTGCACTCGCGCAACATGGGCAAGAGCGCCTCGATCCTCACCGGGTTCCGCGAGGCCAGCGGCGATTACGCCATCATCTTCGACGCCGACCTGGAATACGAGGCCGCCGACATCCCGCGTATGGCCGAAGCGGTGACGCCCGGCAAGACGGTGGCCGTATTCGGCTCGCGCACACTCGGCGGTCGCAAAATCTACCTTTACGCGCAGAATTACTGGGCCGTGCGCGGCCTGACCGCCATCGCCAACCTGCTCTTCGGCGGGCATTTGACCGACATTGCCACCGGCCCCAAGCTGGTGCGCGTGGATGTGGTGCGGGCGCTCAATCTCAGCAGCCACGAGTTCGATCTGGACTTCGATCTGCCGTGCAAGCTGCTCAAAAACGGCCACAAGATTGACGAGATCGCCATCAACTACCACCCGCGCTCGGTGGCGCAGGGCAAGGGCCTGGCAGGCTGGAAAGCCGTGCGCACCGGGTTGCGCGTGCTGTGGATCTATCTGAAAGTGCTGTTAGGGGGATAACATGAACATTGTCATTACCGGTTCCATCGCCTTCGACTATTTAATGTCGTTTCCGGGCGACTTCATCGAGCACATCAAGCCGGATAAACTCAACAAGCTAAGCCTCAGCTTTTTGGTGGACGAAATGCGTAAGCAGTACGGGGGCTGCGCTCCGAACATCGCCTTCACGCTGGCGCTGCTCGGCGAGCGTCCCGTGGTGATGGGGACGGCAGGGCAGGACTTCAGCGATTACCGTGCGTGGCTCGAAGCGCACGGCGTGGACACGTCCGGCGTGCGCGTCATCCCCGAGGTGTTCACCGCATCGTTCTTCGTCAATACCGACCTGAACCAGAACCAGATCGCCAGCTTCTACACCGGGGCGATGGCCTACGCCCGCGAGCTGTCGTTTCACGACGTACCAACGCCAGTCGATCTGACCATCATTTCGCCCAACGATCCATTGGCGATGCAGAAGTATCCGGCGGAGTGCAAGGCGCTCGGCATCCCCTACATCTACGATCCCAGCCAGCAGATCGTGCGGCTGGATGGCGCGGCGCTGCGCGAAGGCATCGAAGGGGCGGATATCCTCATCGTCAACGACTACGAATACGAACTGCTCAAGGATCACACCGGCATGAGCGACGCTGATATTTGCGCGGCGGTGCAGCGCGCCGTCATCATTACGTGTGGCGAAAAAGGCTCTCGCATTTGGGCCGGCGGGGAAGAGATCACCGTGCCCGTTGTTCCACCACAACAAGTGCTCGATCCCACCGGCGTCGGCGATGCGTACCGCGCGGGCCTCATCAAAGGGCTGGCGCTGGGGCTGCCGTGGCGTATCTGCGGGCAGATTGGCGCGCTGGCAGCCACCTACGTCCTCGAAACCCACGGCCCGCAGGCGCACGCGTATACGCTGGCGGCGTTCGGAGAGCGGTATAAAACGGTGTTCGGAGAAGACGCATTTACTGGTATAATAGGAATGTGAAATCATGCCAGTGAAGCGAGGTAGATGATGGTCGCACACTTGATAGCGGAGTTGAGCTGATCATCGAACAAGCGTTATCCGTAGAAGAGTGGAATCAACTCTAAATGAAAACTTACAAGGAGTCAATGAACTGATGAAGAAATACCACGTCAAAGATTTGGATTTAGCCCCCTCCGGTCGCCTGCGCATGGAATGGGCCGAGCGTGAGATGCCCGTGCTGCGGCAGATCCGCGAGCGGTTTGCTGCCGAGCGGCCGCTCAAGGGCGTGCGCCTGTCGGCGTGCCTCCACGTCACCACGGAGACCGGCAACCTGGCGCGCGTGCTCCAGGCCGGCGGCGCGGACCTCGTCCTGGTCGCCAGCAACCCGCTGAGCACGCAGGACGACGTGGCGGCGGCGCTCGTCACCTACGACGAGATCCCCGTGTACGCGATCAAGGGCGAGGACAACGACACCTACTACGAACACATTCACGCCGCGCTCGACCACAAGCCGCACATGACGATGGACGACGGCGCCGACCTGGTGGGCACGATGCACCAGAAGCGACGCGACGCGCTGGACGCCATCATCGGCGGGACCGAGGAAACCACCACTGGCGTCATCCGCCTGCGGGCGATGGCGAAGGAAGGCGCGCTGGAATACCCCATCATCGCCGTGAACGATGCGCTGACCAAGCACCTCTTCGATAATCGCTACGGCACGGGCCAGTCCACGCTGGATGGCATCATCCGCGCGACCAACGTCCTCATCGCCGGCAAGAACGTGGTGGTGGGCGGCTACGGCTGGTGCAGCCGGGGCATTGCGATGCGCGCGAAAGGGCTGGGCGGCAACGTCATCGTCACCGAGGTGGATCCGCTCAAGGCGTTGGAAGCGGTGATGGACGGCTTCCGCGTCATGCCGATGCTCGAAGCTGCGCCGATTGGCGACATCTTCGTCACCTCCACAGGCGACATCAACGTGATCGATAAGCATCACTTTGCAGCGATGAAGGACGGCGCGATTGTCTGCAACTCCGGGCACTTCAACGTCGAGTTGAACCTGCCGGGGCTGGCTGAAATGGCGACCGGCGCGCCGCGCCGCATCCGGCCCTTCGTCGAGCAATACGTTCTGCCCGATGGACGCCACATCAACATCCTGGGTGAAGGACGCCTGGTCAACCTCGCCGCCGCTGAAGGGCATCCGAGCGCGGTGATGGATATGTCGTTTGCCAACCAGGCGCTCTGTGCCGAGTACATGCTCGCGCACGCTGAGGAGCTGGAGCACACTGTTTACGCCGTGCCGGAGGCCATCGATCAAGCCATCGCCCAACTCAAGCTCGCGGCAATGGGCGTGGAAATCGACGTGCTCACCGAGGCGCAGAAGCACTATCTCGTATCCTGGCAAGAGGGAACGTAGGATTTCAAAAGCGATCACCACAAAACCCCGGAAGCGTTGACCGCCCTCCGGGGTTTTCTGTTTGCCAATTCCCGGCCTTATAGATGGACGGCCCGCCGCCCAATGTGCGAAAGGAATTCATTACGGGTGGCCTGGGACGTTTTGAAGTTGCCCACCATCGCGCTGGTGCTCATGCGGGCGTTGGCTTTCTTCACGCCGCGCATCGCCGCGCACATGTGCAGCCCTTCGGCCACAACGGCAACGCCTTGCGGGTGCAACGTCTCATCGAGGAATTCCGCGATCTGCTGCGTCATCCGCTCCTGCACCTGCAAACGCCGGGCGAACATCTCCACGATGCGCGGGATTTTGCTAAGGCCGATCACCTTGCCGTTGGGGATGTAGGCCACGTGAACTTTGCCCATGAACGGCAGCATGTGGTGCTCGCACAGGCTGTAGTAGTCGATGTCCTTGACGATGACCATTTCATCGTAATTCACGTCGAAGATCGCATCATTGATCAAGCGCACCGGATCGACGTGGTATCCCGCGGTCAGCTCCTCGTACATACGGGCGACCCGGTTTGGGGTGCGGAGCAGGCCCTCGCGCGTGGGGTCTTCACCGATCGCTTCGAGGATCATCCCCACGGCGCACTCGATTTCATTGGTACACTCCTGCTCAGGGACGTCCAGCAGGTCGTTGCGGAAGACATCGTAATCACTCGATACAATTTGCATAGACTGTTTCATAGTTTCATCACCCCCATTTGAACATTATAGTATAACCCATTCGCGCCTCACCCCTCTACCGGAGTTGCACATCGTCGCGGCGCATCATCCCGCCCATAAACGTGTGCTCGGCAATCTCGCGCAGTGTCTGCCCCGTTTCGGGATGGCGGTATTGCGGCGCGAGATCGGCCAGCGGCACGGCAACGTGGGCATATTGCAAGATATCGGGATCGGGGATGTGGCGCGCGTCGATGTCCAGTATCTCGCTGTTGAACAAGACGATGTCCAGATCGATGGTGCGTGGGGCGTTTTTGTCAGCCACACGCACGCGGCCTAACTGACATTCGATTCCAGACAGCACTTCATGCTTCAGATCGACCGCCGAAAATTGCGTCTCGACAAGCGCCGCGGCATTGAGAAAGTTGGGCTGATCCAGTTTGCCAACGGGCACCGTTTCGTAAACCGGAGAGATGGCCACCAGGGCGCACTGTTCCGCCAGCAGCCGCGTCGCCTCACGCAAGTTATCCTCGGCGTCAATATTCGACCCCATCGCGATAAAAGCACGGTTCCGCTGTCTCTCCAAATCGGCGCGCGTGCGGTAGATTTCCACACCGACGGAGCGGGCGAAACGCAGCGCGCCCGGCTTCTCCACCCGCACCTGGGCCGCCTCCACACGCGCGTCTGCCAGGCAAATCGCGGCAATCTCCGCCGCCAGTTTCTCCACCGTGAAGAAGCTCGACGCTTCGACCATAGCGATGATTTCCTTGGTGATGGTGCGATAGTTCACCGCATCGCCGATCTGGTCGGAAATACCGGCGGGGCGCAAGTCGGCGAAGAGCGTGATGTTGATCAATGCATCCTGGCGGTTACGGCGTTCTTCATCGTTGATGCCGATGATCGTTCTCAACAACAGGTCTTTGATGTGAATTTGGTCGGGCATAGGATAACTCCTGGCAATAGTCTGATAGTCGGGCCGCTGTCCAAAAATCCGTTTCATCTGTTCAATCCGTCGAGACGCTTACAGTTCTGCGGATTTGTGGTTTAATAAGGCCATGCAGATGTACCGCCCCACCCTGGCTTCGGTGAAGCAACATCCAGTCCCGGCATGGTTCGAGGATGCCAAGTTGGGCATCTTCATCCATTGGGGACCGTACTCCGTGCCCGGCTGGGCGCCACACGCGAGCAACCTCCGCGAGGTCATCGCCCAGCACGACGACGCGCACTGGTTCAGGCACAATCCCTACGCCGAATGGTACTGCCAGGCGATGCGGATCGATGGCAGTCCCACACAGCGATATCACCTGGAAACTTACGGCGCACAAACCCCTTACACCACATTTGGTCCGCAGTTCAACACAGCGTCGAAGGCGTGGGAACCTTCGACGTGGGCCAATCTCTTCCGCCGGGCCGGCGCGCGCTACGTGGTGATGGTCGCCAAGCATCACGACGGCTTTCTGATGTGGCCGAGCGCCGTCCCCACCCCTCATAAGCCTGACTGGCGCGCCGAGCGCGATTGCGTGGGTGAACTCAGTGCCGCCGTCCGCGCGCGCGGGATGCGGATGGGCCTGTATTACTCCGGCGGGCTGGACTTCACCTTCAAAGACGTCGTGATCCGCGACTTCGCCGATATGGTGACGGCGATCCCCAACGATCCGGCCTACGCCGCCTATACCGACGCCCACTGGCGCGAACTCATCGAGCGTTACACACCCTCCGTGCTCTGGAACGACATCGGCTACCCGGCTTCCACCGACCTGCCGGCGCTCTTCGCCCACTACTACAACGCCGTGCCTGAGGGCGTGATCAACGATCGCTTCACGCAGATCAAACTGCCAGGGTCGGGTAACTTGCCAGGCTTGCCGCGGAAACTCATCCGCTGGATCATCCGCCGGGCGCTGACGCATCCACAGAGCCTCGTCGCACGGCTGCAAACCGGCGGCGCGCACTGCGACTTCCGCACGCCGGAGTACGCCACCTACGCCAAAGCGTCGGCGCGGAAATGGGAGGCTACGCGCGGCATCGGGCAATCCTTCGGGTACAATCGCAATGAGCGGCCTGAAGACCTCATTGCTGTAAAGGACCTCGTGCACCTGCTGGCTGACGTCGTCAGCAAGAACGGTAACCTGCTACTCAACGTCGGGCCGATGGCCGACGGCACGATTCCGCCAGAGCAAGTCGCGCGGCTGGAAGGCCTCGGCGCGTGGCTCAAGCTCAACGGCGAGGCGATTTTCGACACGCGGCCCTGGAGCCGCGCTGAAGGGCAGACCGGCGATGGCCTGCCAATACGCTTCACGCAGACGAACGACGCGCTATATGCCATCCTCCTCGGCAAGCCGCAGACCGATCACCTGGAAATCCCAGCGCTGTCGGTCCCGGAGACAGCCAGCATCTACGTGCTAGGCTACAACGCCCCCTTTGCGTGGCGACAACACGGATCATCCCTGACGCTCACGCTGCCCCGCACCCTACCGGACACTCCTGCCGTCGCGCTCAAAATCGTCCCGTGAAGGCGCAAGACTACAAAAGTCTCACGAATTGACTGTTCAGACAAGTCCCTACGTCAAACAAGGGACATACACAATGCGGATGTCCGCTGAGACTTTTGTAGTCTTTGGCACGGCTAGGCTATAACTTGCTCCGTCTTCGCTTCGCCTTTCGTCACCTGCAACATACACAGAATGGCAAACAAGAAGAAAAGCGGCGTAACCACGAAGATGAGGTTGTAGTCGTTGCCGAACCACTCGACAATTAAACCATTGAGCGTTGGGCCGACGACCGCCGCCAACTGCGAAGCGATGTAGTACAACCCAGTATACGTTCCCACGTCCGCGTCGGAGGCGGCAGTGTCGACGACCATGGGGAATGAGTTGATATTGGCCAAGTGCACTTAATCACAATGGCTACATCCACTACTCGGCGATATTGTCGCTCGGCGGTCCCGATCCCGACACAGCGTGACAACAGCTACTGCGATACGGCTACAGCCTCGCGCGATTCTCCTCGACTGACCCCACGCATTGTCACGACGGCCAAAGCAAAGAAAATCACCGGCATCAACAATGTCAATCCGTAATTGTTTGATTGCTCAATGACAAATCCGTTCAGAATTGGTCCGGTAATGGCCGCCAGTTGAGAAGCGAGATAATAGAAGCCGGTGTATGCACCAATATTAGCATCGGTTGGTGAAGTATCGATCACCATAGGCAAGGAATTTATGTTAACCATTGCCCAGGCGCACCCACCCAAAGCTAAAGCTGCTCCGATAACGTAGATACTCGGCAAGAAATAACCGATCAGCAATAGACCCGCGAACACCGCCAGTCCTATCGTGATGGCTTTGCGTCGCCCGATGCGCGCAGCGATATATCCACTGGGTACTGCGAAGGCAATAAACGTAATGTAGGAAACGCTGGATAACAACGATGCCTGGTTTTCCTTGATACGAAGAACATTGACACCATAGGAAGTAAAGAACGTCTCAATGGCATTGTATCCCACAAACCAGAGGAAAATCGACAACATCAACAGCAACAGACTGCGCCGAGATTCGGCAGGAACATTCCGTAGATTGTGTAACGCACGCAGACGCTCTTCTGATTCACGTTCTTCAGGCGCATCTGTCAACTGTCGAGGTTCCTGCACGAAAAAGATCAACATCAACACAGCCAAAACCATCAACACTCCCGCAATAATGAAGGGCAAAGCAATGTTGATCCCGTATAGCGTTGCTCCTACGAGAGTGATGATCACGCCCCCTACTCCACCCATAAGATTGATGATGCCGTTAGCCTGGCTACGCAACCGAGAAGGCGTTAGATCCGGCATCAATGAAATGATCGGTGTGCGAAAACCCGCCATTGTCAACAGAAAAATACCTATAACGATCATAAATAGCGCCAACGGTTGCCCAAGCAGAGCAGTCTGCCCGCTCAGTTCAGGCGAAATCTGCCGCACGACAAAAGGAATCGCCATAAAGGCCAGGATAGAGATTGGCGCTAAAGCTACAATAAAAGGCCGCCGGCGCCCAAGACGTGTCCATACTCGGTCACTCCACACGCCAATAAGAGGCAACAGGAAAAGCCCGGCGATGTTATCTAGCGTCATCACAGCACCGGTAAGCGTAGCGCCCAGGCCAAATCCAGAAGCCGTAGTAGACGACTCAAAAGTGGGATTACCAGCTTGCAGAAAAATCGGCACATAGTCATTGTACAATTTCCACATCACGCTGATACCGAAGAAACCAAAGCCAATGAGGAAGGTCTTGCCATAGTTGAGTTTAGGTTTATCCATAGCGACTCGTCATCTCCTTTGCAGATATATGGTGGCGTGAAACACTGGCCATATTTGTAGCACGAATATACAGGCAAGCAAGTCCTGGATGAATAGTATCCAGGACTTTTGCGTTAGCCGCTCTAATCCATTCGAGTTATCCCCCAAAAATGTGGCGACAAAATCCGGCACCGAGCGACGAAAAATCCGGCGCCGAGTGACGAAAAATTCGTAACTGCCCGACAGATCATCGCAAGCCTTTTGACTTAAGATTAAAGAGCAATTCTCATATTGCATCCGCCGGATGCAAATATCTTATGTCGGAGGTAAAAAGTCAATGAGTGAAGTTACACCTGAAATGCGGAAAGTCTTGGCACAGTGTTATGCTTATCTGCTGAGTCTGCCAAACCCCAGCGAAGATGACATACAACTGCCCGAGGATACTCAAGCTATACCACAGAGTGTTCGGGTTAGCAGTAACAACTCTGGCGAGGTAGACAACACTTTCAATGAAACCGCGTAAACCTCTCTCCCCTCCACTCGCGTGGCTATCGGCATTCGGTTTGCTGGCGCTCTACCACTGTTGCCTGGTGCCGTTGTTCTACGTTGCCCGTGAAGAAGTGCAGATGTGGATGGCAACCCCCACCCCCACGCCAGTCGCAATGCCCATCGACGTCGGCACCGAAGGCGACGAGGCCATCACCCGCGCAGCCTTCATTGACTGGCTCCGGGAAAACTATGATCTCGAAGCCGCGTCCGATCCTGACCTGGAAGACCGCGCCTATTACCTGGCCGGGGAAGCGCCCAAGCTACGTTCTACGCAGACCTGGCCACGTTGGTACGGTCTACGGTATGCCGTGGGGCCAGCAACCGGGGCGTGGCTGTTCTACTGGCCCGGCTGTAACCCCTGCCCGGAGAATACAGAGTGCTACCTCGTGAATGGTCCACGGCGCGACTCATTGGCGACCGCGAAGTATCCTGGCCTGGACAGCGCCGCACAGGTGGGTGTCGCCGTCGTCTGGCGCGGTGGACAACCTTATTTCGCTGTTGTGTGGCCGGGGATATGTCCCACGCCGCAACCAATGCCCACCTTCAGCAGTCCTGGCCCGACGGGACCGGGGTGGTAAGGAGGAAGGCACACGATGTCCATAGACCCAACACTCACTTGCAGGGCTGAGTTGCCGCTGGCGCAGCGGATCAATGTCGCCTACTTCAAGTTGGCCTATCAATGTGTGCTCCCCGCGGTCGAAGCCTTGGACGCGGGCAAGCACGACATTGAGGCCTTGCTCGCCGTGGCTTTCAGTCCAGTGATGCACAGCCTGCTGGCATGCATAGCCCCGACGAACGCCTGGTGCGTGTTGCCGCTGCTCCAACGCTTGATCCGTCCTGCACGCCCTGCCGCGATCACCCGCTTCGAGAATCCCCGCAACACCGCGCTATTTCTGGAAACACACCGCAATCGCAAGCAATTGGTGTTGTTCGATTTGCGGCTGGGTGGGGGCGTAGAATTCGATGAGTACCAGTATGTGCCACTGTATGATCGTCAGGGACAGATGGGGACATTCAGCGCGGAAGCATTGCCATTGGTCGTCGCCGTGCTGAACGGTTGGGGTGCGACGCTACTCGTGATCCATCCACAACCCACGGAGCGACTCCTCTTAGCCAAGCTACAAGCGCAGGTGGAAGCCCAATGGACATTTTTGACCCAACGATGAACATCCAAGAGAACGCAATGCCCGGTTACGGACGCTGTTTTTCACCATCCAGGCATAACGCACAAGGCCATAGTAGGACAAAAAGGGCCTGGTTTTGCCTTGTGCCGTCAAAGCTGGACCTTCGATCAGCCCTGGACTCCACCACGGCGGGCCTTGGTGTTGCCCCAGGTGACCAACCACAGCCATCCACCGTCATCCCCGGCATTTCACGGCGCTGGACGCGGCCTACCAGCGTTTGGATACAGTGTGCGTCCGCTCATTGCCTGCACAACGCACACCAGCGTTGTTGGCGGCCAGGCGTAGAACGCTGTTGGTCACAGTGCGCGACGACATCAAATACGGACAACGTGCATCATTGCCCAAACAGGGGAGCTACCGCGCTCACCACAGTGTTCCTGGCGCAGTCTCCCATTGTCGTACCACGGCATCCCGACGTACCGCACCAGCATAACGCACGCGGGAGGCAATGGGCACACAAAGCCAGACCGCACTGCGGCCCAAACAGGGTAACTGCCACGTCGAAAGCGGGATGTATTCGGCATACATTACGATTACGTGCGCGCAGAACTGACGCCGCACGGCCACAGTCTCCTGCATTGGAACGGCATCGAGCACAAAGTCATAGTAGGACAAAAAGGGCCTGGTTTTGCCTTGTGCCGTCAAAGCTGGACCCTCGATCAGCACAATGTTCAGCCACGGCTAGACTTTGGACTATCCTTGGTATCCAGCCACGGCCATCCAGTGGCATCCCTGGCAGCACACGGCGATGGATGCGACCTGCCAGCGTTGCGATACAGCGTCTTCACGCACGTTGGCCGCATCCCACGTGCCAGCGCCGTTGGTTGCCAAAGGTAGAGCTTTGTTGGCGAACCTACGTGACGGCATCGAATGTGGACTACGCACAGCAATGCCGGAATGCGGCGAGTGCATCGCCCACCACAGTGTTCCAGACGCAGTCAACCATTGTCGCGTCCTGGCATCCCAACACCTCTCAACGGCATAACGCACGAGGTGGGCATTGGGCACGCGAAGCCAAACCGCACCGCCGCCGGCACGAGGCCACGCCCACGGTACGCCGCACGCATCTTTGCCCGAAAGGGGCAAGTCCATCGTCCAGTACGATGCTTCAAACGCAGCCAACCCTTGTCGCGCCCCGGCATTCCGACGCCGCTCACCGGCATAACGCACAGGGCGGGCATTGGGCACGCGCAGCCAAACCACACCGCTGCCAACAAAAGGCCACGCCCACGGTACGCCGCGCGCACTGCGGCCCAAACAAGAAAACTGCCGCACACAAAACGGGATTTGCGCCGCACACATTACCCTTATGTGCGCGCGGGGCCGACGCTGCGCGGTCACAGTCTCCCACATTGAGCCGGCAGCAGGCACAGCGCCATAGTAGGACAAAAAGGGCCAGTTATGCGCAGTGCAGCCCAGGTCAATTCCCCGGCCAAGCAGGGTTGAGCTACCCTTGCCCTGGCCTGGCAACCACCACTGTGAGTCCGCGGCGGCCCTGGCTGACCAACGTTGCACAACGGCAGCGCGCCACGCCGGCAACCAGGGGCACTACCCTCGCCCAACGCGGTATCTGGACGCTGTGCAGCCCTGTGCGCACCTTGCATAGCCTGGCAATACCGAAGCCCTGGCCTGGAACACCGTGGCGCAACGCCGCCGCCGCCCGGCGCAGACCACGTACATCCACTGCACGCCCGATGATTCCCACCATTGTCGTCACACCGTCTCAGCAACGCCCGCGACAAGCGGTGGACAGCGTTGGCCCACGGCCACAACCGTGTTTACCGCCAGGTACAGCAGCGGTCGTACCACCACGCCGCAGCGTGGTCTTGCGCCCCGTATCTCACACTGGAAACCGCTATACTGTCCCGGTCATCCGCTGCAGTCCTGAGACGCTGACAAAAGCGCCCCACCGTGCCACGTGCCGTGTCATATCTACTCATCCTCAGCGGGACGGTGAGCGCGCGTAAGGACGGGCTGGGTCTTGGCGGCTGGCTGGAACGGCTAGACACGGCGCTGCACCTCAGCGCCTCCGCGCCAGCGTGTGATCCTGAGGGGGAAATGATACAGCCGGTGACGTTGTATGCCGGCACGCAGCCGGTGGTCTGCACCTTCTACGAAGGCAATGCGGATATCGCCGCGCCAGGTGTGTTCACCGCGCCGCCCGCGCAGACAACCTTGCCGGAGAGCTTGCCGCTGCTCGCTCCCCTGATTCCCCCACCCTCCACCATCGATCCCGACACCGAGGCCGAGCACCGTGATCCGCCCCGCCGGGTATGGCGCGTAGTTCCAGAAAAAGCCCGGCCCTCGGCTCCGTCCTGGGTGGTGGGGACGCTGGTACACGGCGCGCTGGAGCAGTGGCTCTTCCCCGACGGCGTGCTCTTCGCGCGCTGGGCCGAGGCGGAGGCGCGCGGGCGTGGCATCACCGACGCCGCCGAACTGCGCAACGCCGTCCAGCGCGCGGCGCGGATGCTGATGCGCTTCCAGGCCACCGATCTGTACGCAGCAATGGACGCCGCGGTGCCCTGTCTCCACGAAGTCCCCTACACGCTGGCGACGCCGGATGGCGCACTGGAGCGCGGTACGCTCGATGCGCTGTTCTGTGACGACGGGCAATGGACGCTCGTGGAGTTCAAGACCGATCACGTCGCCGATCAAGCCGCGTTGACCGCGTTACTCGACAGCACGGACTACCGCGCGCAAGTGACGCGCTACCTGGATGCCGCCGAGCGGCTGCTTGGCGTGCGTCCGTGCTCGGCGTTGTGCTTCCTCAATGTTGGCGGGGCGGTGCGCGTGGTGACGGAGGGGCTATGACCCGTTTCGTCTACATCGCTGACACCCACCTGGGCGCAACCGAGAACGGCTATCACCAACAGCCACGGTACGCAACGCAACTCCCGGCGCTACTCGTCGCTCTGGATGCCTGGATTCAAACGCAGGGCGACATTGCCTTCGTGCTCCACGGTGGCGATATGGTGGATCAGGCTACACCGACGGCCCTACGCACTGCAAAGGAAGTCTTTCAGCTGTCCGTTCCAGTGTATCTGTGCCTGGGCAACCACGACTTGACCGTGCCAGATGCGGCGACACTGTGGCTGACGGAAGCGCCGGTATTCTTCCCCGATCAACGCCTGACCTATTCCCTCACCTTACCGGACTGCGTCATTCACGTTGTTCCCACGCAATGGTGCGCCACACCGTTCTTCTGGGAAGAGGAACAGACGCCGCACTTCCTGGAAGAACAGTGCGCCTACCTGGCGAAGGCTTTGGAATGTTACCCTGGCCGACGGCATCTGCTCTGTACGCACAGTGAAGTGCTGGGCGTGCCACCGGAACAGACCGGTCTGACGGAACCGATCCATACGCCGCTTCCCGCGTTTACGCGGATGATCCTTGATCTCACGCGGACGTATCCGCAGCTTTGCGGGGTGCTGTCGGCTCACAATCACATCAACACACTCAGTGTGCAGGGTAATGCGCACCTGATCACAGTGAGTGCGCTGACCGAGACGCCGTTTGAGTTCAAGGTGTTCACGGTGACGACGACGCACTTCTCAATGGAGACTGTCAACTTACTCCCTGCTGTGGATTTTCAGGCGGAGTACAATTTCGACAAGACTTACGTACAAGGCCGATACCCGGATCGCGCGTTTGGGGAGTAGCGCTAAGTGGCCACAACTCACGCCTGACGAGGCGTTGGCGGGCGAGGCAATCTCTACCGAGTCAGAGGATATACGATGAAGTCAGCACTGTTATTCTTCAGAGGCTGCGGCATCGTCCCGCACTTCCCCCAGCCTTTCCACCCGCTCCACCTGTACCCACGCCATCCCCCACGTATCGCGCTGCCCGCGCCCGTGGAATGCCGCCGGCTCCCACACGGGCGGCGGTGTCACGCCAGCGCTACCCTTCGCCAGCGCCCAAGTCGCTCCATCCCACACGTAGAACCCGCCGCGGCCCCACCCCGGCAGGCGCACCCCGACGACCACGCTAGGCTGTCCCGGCGCTTCGAGAAGCTGCGGCAACGTCGTCGCCGTGGGATATTGCGCGGCCAGGCGCGGCAGCCACGCTTGCAGAGCGTGCAGCGGATAGCCCAGGATACGCTTCTCCCACGCCCACTGTGCGGCCAGCGTCTCCGGCGCGACTGCCGTCTGCGCGAAGTCGAACGCCATTTGCTGCGCGCTCCCCGCACGCCGCGCGAGGACGACCGCGGCCCGCAACGCCGTGCGGTGCTCACCCAGGCCGTCCAGCGCCCCACAACAGATCAAGTGCTCGATTTCTTTGTCTTGCAAGGCCACGCGCGTCAGCACGTCGTCCACATCGGCGAACGGTTGCGCGGCAATGATCTCCTGAATGGCCTGCCGGCGCACGTCCCGCACCTGCCCCAGGCCCATCCACAAGACCGGCTGCGCCCCTTCCCAGGCCAACGTGAAGCCGGCCGCGCTGTGGTTCACGTGCGGTGGGCGCACGGCCATTCCCAGGCACACCGCCTCGGCCATATACAGCGCCGGGTGATGATAGCCGCCCCAATCCTGCAAGCGCGCCGCCAGAAACGCCGCCAGATAATGCGCTTTCAGGTACGCCGAGCGGTAGCTCACGTCGGCGTAGGCCGTGGCGTGCCCCTGGTTGAAGCCGTAGCCGGAGAAGACCGCCACCTGTTCCCACAACTGGCACGCCTGTTGTGGGGTGAAGCCCGGCCCTTGCGGCGGCGGGCGTTGGCAACCGTGCTCGAACGCCTGCTGGAGCGGGGCCATCTCACTGGCATCCATCTTGCTCATCCCGCGCCGTAGAAAGTCGGCCTGCGCCCAACTCAGGCCCGCGACCTCCACCGCCACGCGCAGGATTTGTTCCTGGAACAGCAGCACCCCCATCGTTGGGGCGAGGATCGGTTCCAACGCCGGATGGAGATACTTTACCGGCGCGGCCCCGCGATAGCGTTGCACGAAGGCGTCCGCCAACCCACCGGTGGCCGGGCCAGGCTTGAAGAAGGCGTTGGCGACGGCCAGATCGCGCACCGTCCGCGCGTTGAGTTGGCGCAGCGTGCGCCGCGCGCCCTCGGATTCGCATTGGAAGACGCCGACCGTATCTCCGCGCGCCAGCAATGCGCCGGTCGCGTCGTCGTCCAGCGGGATGGCGCTGAGTTGGAAGGCCGGGTCGTGGTCGCGGCGCACCCAATCGGCGGCGTCGGCCAGCACGGTGAGTGCGCGGATGCCCAACAGGTCAAGCTTGGGCAGCCCCAACGCGGCCACGTCCTGGTGGTCGAATTGCGTGATGACAAAGCCTTTGGCCGCCCACTGCACCGGCAGGATGTCGGTCAGTGGACCAGGGGTGATGACCACGCCGCCGGGGTGGACGCTCAGATGGTCCGGTTGGCCCACCAGCGCATAGGCCGCGCACAGGATGGCGCGTTGCCGCGCGTCGCTGCACCGGGCCAGCAGTTCGTCCAACGGGCGCAGTTCACGGTGACGGGGATGCCAACCATGCGGCAGATTCTTGAGCAATGGGGCAAGCTGCGCCTCGTCCAGGCCGTAAGCCTTGCCCACCGCGCGCACCGCCGAACGCAGTTGCAGCGTGCTGAGCGTCGCCACCAGTGCCACACGTTCCGCGCCATAGGTGCGCCGCACGTAGGCCAGCACTTCGTCGCGGCGACGGCTGCACAAGTCCAGGTCAATGTCCGGCCAATCGGCGCGCGCCGGACTGAGAAACCGCTCGAACAGCAAGGCATGCGCGATGGGGTCCACGGTGGTGATGCCCAGGCAGTAGGCGACCAGTGCATTGGCGACGCTGCCGCGCGTGCTGACCGGGATGTCGCGCGCGCGGGCGTAGCGCACGATGTCGGCAACGATGAGGAACAGGGGCGCATAGCCGTAGCGGTTGATGGCGTCCAATTCTTGCGCCAGGCGCGCGGGGATGGCGGGATCAGGCGTGGAGCCGTACCGTGTGGTCAATCCAGCATTGGCTTGCGTGACCAGAGCCTCCGCCGGAGTCTGACCGGCCGGCAGCGCGAGCGCCGGCCAGAGCGGTGCGCCAGCGGGCAAGGCCGGTGCGCAGCGTCGGGCGATTTCGCCGGTGCGCGCCAGCGCGTCGGGGAAGGCGGCGAAGCGCGCGGTGAGTGTGGCGGGGGCGAGCCAGTGCAGGCCGACGCGGGGATCGCCATGGTCGGGCAGCGCCGCCGGTGGCACGTCTTCCAGGAGACAGTTGTGGGCAATGGCGGCCAACAGGCGCAAGCGGGGCGCGTCCTCCGGCGCGAGGCAATACACCGGCTGCACGGCGACTGGTGGAATCCCCAGGAACTGCCCGATGGCGACAATTTCGTGCGCCAGCGGTACGTCATCCGCCGTGTGCAATTCCAAGCTGAGATAGGTCTGCTCCTCGTAGATGCCGGCCAGCTTCCCGGCGATCCGCCGCGCGGTGTGGGAGTCTCCGGCGTGCAAGCAGTGAGCGAGCCAGCCGCGCCGTCCCCCGTCCAGGCAGAACAAGCCCTCGCGATGGGCGCGCAGGTCGTCCCAACTCAGGCCGCGCGCCAGCCGCGCTTCGCGGTCGGGGTGGCCTTGCAGCAGCGACGAGAGGCGGCACAGGGAGCGGTAGCCGGCCGGGCCATCCGCCAGCAGCACCAGCAGGCCGGGCGTGGCTACGTCATCCGGCGGCGGCAAGTCCGGCGGCCAGGCCACAGTCGCGGTCATCCCCACCACGGGTTGCACGTTGACGGCCCGGCACGCCCGCGCGAAGGCCACCGCGCCGTACAGCGCGTGGGTATCGGTGAGCGCCAGGTGCGTGAGACCCTCGGCGGCAGCGCGCGCGGTCAGGTCCGCGACGGACGCCGTCCCGCCTAGTAGCGTGTACTGCGAGTGGACGTGCAGATGGGTGATGGACGCCGGATTTATCATTGTCCGGGTGATTGTAGCGCAGATTGCGAGGAACGCTATACCACAGCGCCGGGAGCGTCGCAGCACACACTGACTTGCGCATTGGCGGATTTCGCGTTAGACTACCGGGCAACCATTGTCACATCTTACCGGAGATCATCACAAGCCGATGTCTACCACCCAAGCCACGCCGTTTACATCGCCGGGTACGCATCCCATCCGCGTCGCCCTCACCCGCGCCGTCAGTCCAACGCTGGTGCAGTGCGCCCTGACGCACCTTGAACGCAACCCTATCGACGTCGCTGTCGCTGAGGCGCAACACGCGCAGTACGAACGCGACCTGGCGGCGCGGGGCTGCACCGTGCGTCACGTGCCGGCCGCCCCGGAATTGCCCGACGCGGTCTTCATCGAAGATACTGCTCTGGTCCTCGACGAGGTCGCCGTCATCACCCGCCCTGGCATAACAACGCGCCGGCCAGAAACGGCGGCGGTCGCTGAAACCCTCGCCACCTACCGGCCCCTGCACGCTCTCACCGCGCCGGGAACGTTGGATGGCGGGGATGTGTTACGGGTAGAGCGGTGCTTGTACGTCGGCCTGTCGGGACGGAGCAACGCGGACGGTATCGCACAACTGCGGGAGATCATGACGCGCTATGGCTATCGCGTCATCCCTGTGCCGCTCACCGGCTGCCTGCACCTGAAGTCAGCAGTGACGCAGGTAGGGCCAGAGATGCTACTCGGCAATCGGGCCTGGGTGTCACCGGCGGTCTTCGCCGGGCTAGAATGGCTGGACGTCGCGCCGGGAGAGCCGCACGCGGGCAATGCGTTATTGATTGGGGAAACGGTGGTGTACCCCCAGGCGTATCCAGAGACCGCTGCACGGCTGGCGGCGCGGGGGATTGCCATACAAACGGTGGACGTGAGCGAACTGGCGAAAGCCGAGGGTGCGGTGACGTGTTGCAGTTTGATTTTCACGGCGCGCAACCCGGAGTCTGCGTAGTAGCGGCGCAGCAAGTTTCCGCGTACAAACGTTGATGACCTTGCACCTGTCAGTGTGTATGACTATGAACAAACCTCTTTCAGAATACGTGCAGTCAGGTTATCAGATTCCGACTGAGGCCACGCTGACCTTTGCTCGCACCAACGCGCAGACCATCGCTCAACGGGTAAGTCTGCTGCGTGAACTGTTGCCCGACGTGCGCACCATTGGCGAACTGTGCTGCGGGGACTGCTCGCGGCAATGGGCAGCGTATCGCCAGGCATTTCCTGCTGTCAGTTATCAGGGCTTGGACATTGCTCCACACATCGTCGCCGCGAACCAGGCGCAGGGCATTGCGGTTATCTGTGGCGACGTGCTGGACCCGCCAACCTTGCGCCAGTTCCTTGCCTGTGACGTGATCTTCTTTGGACCGCCGCTCTCCCAGGACTGCAACGGGCACAGTCTGTTGGCTTTTCACAAGGTAATTCCTGCGTATACTGACTTTATGCGCCTGCTGTGGGGCGATTTGGGTTATCAGGGGGCGCTGATCTGCATCTGCCCGAATACAACAACAATGGGCGACGTGCAACGGCTGTACACGCAGACGCGCGCTGTACGGCCCGACGTCAACCTGCGCCTGCTCCACTATAGCTATGCGACGCTTACCGGGCACGACGAGGTCACGCCGCTGCGCTTGAAATATGTGGAACTGTGGTTTTCCCCGGTGTTGCCCGATGTATGGGAAGTGCGGGGGCTGATGCCGGGCTGATAAGCCCTCTGTTTGATGCCAACCTATTCATATGACGGCAAATGAAGAGTGAATTCAAGATTGGAATATAGCAAGGAGAGTGAAATGGGTATTCTTACATTCATACCCGATCCAATTAAACAGAAAATTGGTCAGGCGGTCATTGATTTCCTAGCTGATCAGGCTAGAGATTATGCCAGCGACCAAATTGCCGACAAAATCAGTGGATTCTCGTCGAACTCAGAATGGCGTAAGTCTTTTGAGACAGCGATGAAGGCCGCCGTGAAGCGGTTCGAGACTGAATACATACTTCAAGATGAAGACTTGGTAATAGCGATAAAACAGGATAAAGAATTTTGGACCTCCAAAAAGGTACTGTCAGCACTGATGGATATGATAAAACGTCCTGGTGCGTGGATACCTCAGGAGCAACAGACATTCGTTCAGCATTTTGATGACGTTTTACCCCAGCGCCTTAATCGAGAGCGGGTTGATGCAGCGGTGTTGTATTTCCTGCGATGTATTGTCGAAGAATTATGGACGCTTCCCGGCACGAAAGAGATTCGCGAGGTCTACAGTTTACAGTTTCAGAAACTCACGGCAGAAGCGGCCACAGAACAAGTGGCTTTGTCACAACGCCAGCTCTTAATGACCGCACAATTGGGTCGAGATGTCCGCGAAACTTTAGCGCAGCTAACTTCGGCACTGGGAGAGAAAATGCTTACTGACTCCCCACAAATGCCGATTCTGCCCAGTCCTAGGCCTTATCACAACCTTCCACAGCCGGATTATGCCGCCTTTGTAGGGCGCAAGTATGAGTTGGATTGGCTGCGTCAACGTCTTTCTTGTCAAGATCGAGCTTGGCAAATTGTACTGACAGGTATTGGCGGTGTGGGTAAAAGCGCATTGGCTCTGGCAATAGCCCATGAATATCAACAATGTTACGATGAGCTACCATCAGAAGAACGGTTTGATGCCATAGTCTGGATTTCAGCGAAGGAAGAAGTTTTAACTGTGCAGGGGAAAGAATCCGCCGGACTTACTACCACCGTTTTGAGAACTGTTGAGGATATATACATTGCCATTGCGCACGTCTTGGAACGCGAAGATATTATGCGCGCGTTACCGGAGAATCAGGGAAATCTAGTAGAGAAGGCACTTAGACGACAACGCACGTTGCTGGTTCTGGATAACCTGGAAAGTGTGAAAGATGAACGTGTCAAACCGTTTCTTCGCAATCTGCCTGCTCCAACAAAGGCTATCATCACCTCACGGGAATGGCTAGATGTTGCGGATGTTTTGCCATTAACGGGACTTCTGTGGGAGGAAGCAAACCAGTTGATTGATGAAGAGGCTAAGGTACGTGGCGTAGATTTGAAAGAGCAGCAGCGAGTGCGCATATTCGTGCTAACATTTGGCCTACCTCTATCGATCAAGTTGAGTATTGCACGGATGGCAAGCGGTGAGATCTTTGAAGCCGTGACACGCTGGTTAGGTGACGCGGTGGGTGACCTACCTGAATATTGCCTGAAGGGACAGATTGAGCTTGCCAGTAATCGCGACCCAAATACTTGGGGGGCACTGTTAGCCAGTTCCCTGTTTGATCGCGAGATGGGAGTTTCGCGAGAGGCGTTGGCCAAAATAACGGATCTTTCCCTGGCAGACCTGGATGCTGCACTGGGACAACTCCAACGGTTGTTTCTAATCAAGCGTAACAACAATGATCGTTTTTGTGTTCTCCCAATTGTACAACGATATGTCCGCTCTCAATTGGTGGAAGACAGTGTAAGAAACCGAATTATTAGTCGGTGGCTAGATTGGCTGGCGGAGTTTGTGAGGGCAAATAGTGGCGATTTAGAGATACGAACTGAAAAAGTGACAGAATTCGGGTTAGAGTATCCTACATTGTTTAGTGCTATATGTTGGTGCAGAGAACAGATGGATACAGTATCATTGTTTCGACTAACAGCCGGAACTTGGCTGTATGCTTATCGAATTAGTTCTTTCGATCAGGCACGTGACATAGCCGATGCTTTGTTAGAGGCTGCTCATTCTGCGGGTGATGAAAGGTATGAAACAAGTGCTGAATTGTTGCTCAGTAGGCTGGCACTGATTTATGAGTTATATGAACAAGCTTTGCAACATGTGAATAGAGCTTTGGAACTCGCATCTGCTACTCAGGATGATTTCCATATAAAACTTGGTTGGCTAGTTAAAGCATCTATCCTATTGAGCCAACGACAATTTGCAGAGGCAAAAGCCCTGGCTCTCCAACTAATTGAACTTCTCGACACCAATGAAGCCGATGCTTACATTGAGACCCGAGTTTGTGAATGTCTGAGTACTCTTGAGATCGAACAAGGCAACTTTGATCAAGCTCAAGAATGGTTACAAAGAGCTGAATCTATAGCCGAGAAAATCAATGCATCACGCGTCGTTTCTACAATGCAGCATAGACATGGCGTCATTTTGATGCGACAAGGGAAGTATGCTGATGCTGAACCCTATCTACTACGATCTCTTGAATCCAATCGTCTGTATGGTGACCGCCGGTATATTGCTTTCAATGCTGAATGTTTAGCAAATGTGTATTTCCATACGGGGCGGTTCAAAATCGCATATCAACTTGCGGAGGAGGCAGAAGACCTTTTTGATCGTTTAGGAATGACATCTAGGGTTGATGCTATGAATGAATTGCGAGGTCGCTTGGTAGATATGGAGACCCTCTCTGAAGATGTACCGTGATGTATTAAAGAAATGCATAAGTACATTTATATCAATCAGTTGGACGAGGCTTGACCGACACGGTGCAATTCACGTGGGATGTCACCGGCACGCAGATTATCACGGTTACGGCGAGCAATGGATTCACGACGGTGGTGGACACACATTCAGTGGCGTTGGTTACTTACTACGACATTTATTTGCCGGTGGTCGTTAGAGCAATGCAAGTTCCGTAGTCTGGCAGTGATATATGAGGCAGCGTCCTGGTGTAGATCGGCAGCGGGGTGGAGATTTGGAACAATGGCGGGGACACGGCCTGTCTGCGGAATGTGACAGGGGAAGTGGCGTTTACAGACACGTACTAGATCAACGTGAGTCGCCGGGAAGCGTAGCGAGGGTATAATCGTCGTATGCGAGCAATCCCAACTGAACAGAGAGGATAGACTTGGCGAAATCAAAAACTGAGCCGGAAACAAAAATGACATTACGGTGTATTGGAAGGGGTATGCACTGTCCGTGTGGTCGTCCGATTGGGGTAGAGACCTCGTGTGATCCACCGTTGTTCTATGATCAGAACGATTTGCACACGCCGGTAACACATTGCCCGGCCTGCAATGCGCTTATCACAATGGATATGCTGGTTTACAAGAATCCCTTGCCCTATGACCCAGTGGTGGAAGCCCTCAGAATCCTGGCCCGGCGTGGACGGCAGATTAGGGAACAAGAAGAACGAGAATTGACAGCGCGTAAGGCGTCGTCGGTCTCGCCATCGGAAGTACCCCTTGAGCGATCCGGTGACGACGCACCAAACCAACCCACCCAGGCCATTACGGTTCCGTCCCTCGATTTGCCATCCTTCAGGTTCCTTGTCGCAGCATTGCCCTACTCAGCATTGTTTTTCACTGTCAGCGGCGCACACCTGTATGGGTTCCCCTCGCCGGACAGCGACGTTGACCTGCGCGGGGTGTTCATCTTGCCGCAGCGCTCGCTGCTGGGCCTGGATGCGCCGGAGGAAACCTTCAGTCATACTATGCGGTACGGCAGCCACGAGGTTGACCTGGTCACCCACGACGTCAAGAAGTTCCTGGAATTGCTACTGCGCAAGAACGGCTATGTCCTGGAACAACTCTACTCACCATTGGTTGTGTGGGGCGGCGCAGCGTTCGATGAACTGCGAAGCCTGGCGCGCGGGGCAATCACCAAGCACGTCTATCATCACTACGCTGGCTTTGCACGGAACAAACTGCGTGAGTTCGAGGGTGAGTCGCCGCGCCGGGTGAAGACATTGCTCTACGTGTACCGGGTGCTGCTTACCGGCATTCACTTGTTGCGCACCGGTGAAGTTGAAGCCAACTTGCTGCACCTGTATCCAGCCTTTGATTTACCTTTCATCCCCGACTTGATCGCGCAGAAAGCCGCCGAGCACGCGACATTGGACGGCACTGCACTGCCACACTATCAGCAGGCTATCGCGCGGTTGCAGACCGAGTTGGACGAAGCCTTTGCAACGACGACGTTGCCCGAAGCGCCGACGAATCGCCCCGCACTGGACGATTTTCTGCTCCGCGTGCGCCCGGGAGAGAACCTTGACTGAACCGTTTTGGGAGACCAACTTGATCTATCGCGTGGTCATCGGCAGTCAGGCGTATGGCTTGGCGAACAGCGCCAGTGACCTGGATACGTGCGGCGTTTGTATCCCACCGCGCCGGTACCTCTTGGGGCTGACGCCGTTTGAGCAACACGTGGCGCACGGTGCAGAGCGCGATACCGTGGTGTATGCCCTGGTCAAGTTCGCGCGGTTGGCATTGGAGTGTAACCCGAATATCATCGAGGCGCTGTACGTCGAGCCGCGCCATATCTTGCATTGTGATAGCTTCGGCGAACGCTTACGCGCGCAGCGTCACCTGTTCCTTACCCGCAAGGCCGGGCAGACCTTTTCCGGCTATGCCATCAGCCAGTTACGGCGACTGGAACGACATCATCGCTGGCTGGAGAACCCACCAGATCATCAGCCATCCCAGCAAGAGTACGGCGGACGCGAAGTGGAAGGGCGCTACAAGTTCCCGGATCACGATGCGGAAAAGGCGTATCGCAGCGCACTCAAGCATTGGAATCACTACCAGGCGTGGCGGCGGGAGCGCAACCCGGCGCGAGCGGAACTGGAAGCGCGCTATGGCTATGACACCAAGCACGCGATGCACTTGCTGCGGTTGTTGCGAATGGTGTTTTTGTCAATTGAAAACAAGGCCATTTGTTGGCCGAAAACAAGGCCACTTGGAGCCTCTGGCATGAACTTTGACAATCGAAAATAAGGCCATTTGTTGATCGAAAATAAGGCCACCTGCACCTCATCTGGAGCAGGCGATGGGCAACACGTTCTCGGTTAAGCAGGCTACCCGTTGCCGGTCACGCGCTAATCTCTGGTCGGACATCTTGCTGCGCTCTTTGGCGAAAACGATACGACTCACCGACGAACTCCAGGATGTGCGCCTTGTGGGTCAGGCGGTCGAGCAAGGCCGCGGTCAACCGCTCGTCTCCCAGGACTTGCACCCAATCCGCGAACCGCAGATTAGTGGTCACCAGCAAGGCCACGCGTTCGTAAAGCGTCGAGCAGAACTGGAACACCAAATGCGCGTCGTTGGCGGAGAGGGGGATGAAGCCCAATTCATCCAGGACGATCAGTTGATAACGCAGGGCGGTGTTCCAGAACCTGGGTAGGCGGTGCTCATCCTGAGCAGTGACCATATCGTTGACCAGGCTGGCGGTGTTGTAGAAACGCACCTTGTAGCCCTGTCGACATGCAGCCAGCGCGAGTCCGATGGCGACGTGGGTTTTCCCTAAACCCGGGTTTCCGACCATCAGGATCGGCTCGACTTTACGGATGTAGCTGTTCTGGGCCAGTTCGAGCACCCGCTGCTTGTCCGGGCTAGCGATGCAGGAGAAGTCGAAATCCGCCAACTCCTTCAACACGGGAAAACGCGCCGCTTTGATGCTCCGGACGGTGCGGTTGCGCTCGCGTTGCGCCATCTCTTGCTCAGCCAGGGCCAGCAGAAAACGGTCATAGGTCAGATTGGTCCGCGCCGCGTCCTCGGCGAACTTGCGATAGTGCTGCAAGAAGGCTGGCAGACGCAGAGCTTTGAGATAGGTCTCCAGGAGCAGATTGGTTTCCATCACTCACCCCCGTGCGAGCAAGGTGTCATAGCGCTGTAGATTCAGCGTCTGGTTACCCACGGCGACCAATTCCGGCCAGGCACTCAGGTCCAGCACGGGTGGCACAAGCTGCGGGGCCAGCAACTGACGCAGACACAGCTTCACCCCATCGAGATGCGCACACCCATACGTCAGTGCCTGCTCAACCGCTTGCCCAATCAGCTCGGCCGAGTGTTGCTCGTGCAGTCTCAGGATGCGGACGAACTCTTGCACGCCTTGGCCGTCAGGCCATTGCTCCCGCAGCCGGGCCAGCAGGCGCTCGTAAACCGGCGGCCAGCTCTCCCGCCAGCGGCGGATCGGCTTGGCGTGGTCGAAAGCGCCTGGGCGCTGCTCCAGCAACGGCAGATAGTGCAA
>ENA-UOUL01000972-UOUL01000972.1-bioreactor-metagenome-genome-assembly--contig:-NODE-972-length-44838-cov-4.379437_pt1 | contig 44838 bp, 34 predicted proteins | sample MGYA00249838_ERZ747220 | MGnify/ENA primary metagenome ERZ747220 (study PRJEB28778, sample SAMN05720191) | bioreactor metagenome | isolation source: Anaerobic biogas reactor | place: USA:Washington... | reverse complement strand
AGGCCCTGGGGACCAAGGTGGAGGTCAAGAACCTGAACTCTTTTCGCTCGGTGCGGCTGGCGATCGAGTACGAGGTGGAGCGGCAGGCGCGCGTCCTCGAGGGGGGCGGCCGCGTGGAACAGGTGACCATGGGCTGGGACGAGCGCTCCCGACGCACGGTGTTCCAGCGCTCGAAGGAAGAGGCGCAGGATTACCGCTACTTTCCCGAGCCGGACATCCCCCCGCTCTACCCCACCCGCGAGTGGGTCGAGGGGCTGCGTGCCGCCCTCCCCGAGCTCCCCGACGCGAAACGCGTTCGCCTCGTCGCCGAGTACGGCCTGCGGGCCGACGACGCGGCGCTACTCGTCGAGGATCGCGCCGTCGCCGATTGGTTCGAGGAGGCGGTCGCGGAGGCGGGCGGAGACGTCGCGCCCCAGGCGGTGGCGAACTGGACACTTGGCGAGGTTTTCCGCCTCTTGCGCGAGGGGGGGATCGAGATCGGCGCGTCGCGCCTCGCCCCCGCGCACCTGGCCGAGGTGATCCGCATGGTGGAGGGCGAGGCCATCAACGCCACGGTGGGCAAGGAGGTCCTGGCCGAGGCCTTTGCGTCGGGCGAGGAGCCGGGGGCGATCGTCGAGCGCCGGGGCCTGCGGCAGATCAGCGGGGAGGAGCAACTGGCCGGCGTCGTCCGGGAGGCGCTGGACGCCTCGCTGGCCGATCGGTCCATCGGGCTGCTCCTCGTCACTTCTGACGCGGCGGAGCAGGCCCGCGAGCGCGTCGACGCCCTCAAGGTGAACAGCCTCGAGCCGCTGGTGGTCGAGATCCCTGGGCAGACGGACGAGCAGCCCCCCTCTTTGAAAGATCTCGTGCAGCGCGCCGTAGGAATCAGCCTGGGAGGCAGTTGATGGCCACCATCATTGGCAGTGGGTTGGAGGGCTACCTGCATCGACAGGCGCGCAAGCGCGCGCTGAACCTCATCGCGGAAGCCAAGGAGGAGGCGCGCCGCACGCTCGAGCGCGCGACCGCCGAGACCGAGGCGCTGCGCCTGCGCATGCGCGCCGAGACGGAGCGCGCCATCGAGGAGGAACGGCGGCGCGCCGTGGCGCAGGCCCGCCTTCAGGCCAAGCTCCTAGTGACGAGCCGCGTCGAGGAGATCCTCGCCGAGCTATGGGACAGGGCCGCCGATGAGTTGCAGCGCGCCGCCGAGGGCGAGCCCGAGGAGCGGCTGGAGTTGGTCGCCCGCCTGACGCTGGATGCCGCCGAGCAGCTGGGCGGGGGGACGCTGGAACTGGCCGTGAACGCCGCGGATCGCCCGCTCCTCACGCGCGAGTACCTGCAGACACTCGCCACGCGCCTGCCCCAGGGCATCGACTCGGCTCAGCTGCTGCTCTCGGAGGAGGAGGCCCCCATCTGGGGCGGCGTGATCGTCTACCGCCAGGATGCGAACCAACTCGTCGATAACTCGCTCGATCAGCGCCTGGACCTCGTCCGGCGCACCATGCGCGACGAGGTGTCGCGTCTGCTGTCGTCGAACGGGGCGCCGCGTGACGGCGCGCACTAGGGCGCGCGGCGTATGCATATGCTCGGAGAAAGTATCACCGTGAGCATTGTGGGTAGGGTAACTTGGGTGAGCGGCCCGGTGGTGCGCGCAGAGATCACGGGCCACACCCAGATGATGGAGCAGGTGACCGTCAGCGATTACCACCTCGTGGGCGAGGTCATCGGCCTCCGCCGTGACATCGCCACTATCCAGGTATACGAGGACACCTCCGGTATCGAGCCTGGCGCCCCCGTTTACGGCACCGGCGCGCCCCTCAGCGTCGAGTTGGGACCCGGCCTCATCGGCAACATCTTTGACGGCATCCAGCGCCCGCTGGAGACGCTGGCGCAGCTGTCGGGCAGCTACATCGAGCGTGGCGTGACCACCGCGCCGCTCGATCGCGAGCGCCGCTGGGCCTTTGAGCCCGCGGCCGCCGTGGGCGACCGCGTTTCCGGGGGCACCATCCTGGGCACCGTGCCCGAGACGCCCCTGGTGACTCATCGCGTCATGGCGCCCCCCGGCGTGAGCGGCACCCTCAGCTGGCTGGCGCCGGCGGGCGAGTACGTGCTGACGGATCCCGTGGCCCGCATCACTAGCGGGCGCGGCGAGGTCGAGATCACCATGGTGCAGCGGTGGCCGGTGCGCGTGCAGCGGCCGTCGGCGCGGCGCCTGAGCCCGACCACGCCGCTCATCACGGGCCAGCGCGTGATCGATGCGCTCTTTCCTATCGCCAAGGGGGGAACGGCCACCGTGCCCGGCGGGTTCGGCGCCGGCAAGACGGTGCTACAGCACGCCCTGGCCAAGTGGTCGGACGCCGATATCGTCATCTATATCGGGTGCGGCGAGCGCGGGAACGAGATGACCGACGTGCTCCTCGAGTTCCCCAGGCTGCAGGACCCCAAGACGGGGCGCTCGCTTATGGAGCGCACCATTCTCATCGCCAACACCTCGAACATGCCGGTGGCGGCCCGCGAGGCGAGCATCTATACGGGGATCACGCTGGCCGAGTACTATCGCGACATGGGCTATCACGTGGCCCTCATGGCCGATTCCACCTCGCGCTGGGCCGAGGCGCTGCGCGAGATCTCGGGCCGTCTGGAAGAGATGCCGGCGGAGGAGGGGTTCCCCGCCTACCTGCCGTCGCGGCTGGCCTCGTTCTATGAGCGCGCCGGCCGTATGACCACCCTGAGCGGTAGCGAGGGCTCTATCACCGTGGTGGGGGCGGTGTCGCCGCCCAGCGCCGACTTTTCCGAGCCGGTGACGCAGCACACGCGGCGCTTCATCCGCGTCTTCTGGGCGCTGGACAAGTCGCTGGCGGCGGCGCGACACTTTCCGTCGGTGAGCTGGCTCGACAGCTATAGCGGGTACGTGGATGACGTTGAGGCGTGGTGGGTGGCCAATGTCGATCCGTCGTGGGCCGACCTGCGCGGCGAGGTGATGGCCATCCTGCAGCAGGAATCCCAGCTCCAGGAGATCGTCCGTCTGGTAGGGCCCGACACGCTCCCCGACGCCCAGCGCTTTGTGCTCTTGGTGGCGCGCTTTATCAAGGAGGCGTTCCTGCAGCAGAACGCCATGGACCCGGTGGACGCCTACACGCCCCCAGAGAAGCAGATGGCGCTGCTGCACGTACTAATGCACCTGTTCCATCGCGGCAACCAAATCATCGCGCGGGGGGCGCCGGTGGGGCGCATCCAGAACGAGGTGACGGTGTGGCCGCGGCTCGTGCGCGCCAAGGCCGAGGTGCCCAACGACGATCTGGGCGCCCTCGACCGGTTGCGGGAGCAGATGGACGAGGAACTGGGCCGCATCGAGAGGGATTACATCGAATGAGCGAGACATTACTACGGACCGCCGAGACGCCGGCCCGCGAATCGGCGCGCCGCCGCCTGATCACCAAGCAGTACCGCGGGCTGAGCGAGGTATACGGCCCCATCATCGTTGTCGAGGGGACCACTGACGTGGGCTACGACGAGGCGGTGGAGGTGCTGCTGCCGAGCGGTGAGCTGCGACGCGGCCACGTGCTGGAGGTGGGGCGGCAGGGCGCCGTCATCGAGGTGTGGTCGGGCACCGCGGGGATCGAGATGGCTTCGACGCGGGTGCGGTTCGCGGGGCGGCCCCTCACGATGCCGGTGAGCGTCGACATGCTGGGGCGCGTGTTCAACGGCCTCGGCGAACCGATCGACGACATCGCGCCGCCCATCGCCGAGGCGACGGGCGACATCAACGGGGCGCCCATCAACCCGACGCGTCGCGCCTACCCGCGCGACCTCATCGTGACGGGCGTCTCCGCCATCGACGGCATGAACACGCTGATCCGCGGGCAAAAGCTGCCCATCTTTTCCGGGAGCGGCATGTCCCACAACCAGCTGGCCGCCCAGATCGCGCGGCAGGCGTCGCTACGCGAGTCGGGCGCCGAGTTCGCCGTCGTGTTCGCCGCCATGGGCGTCAAGCACGATGACGCCGAGTTCTTTCGGCGGAGCTTTGAGGAGAGCGGCTCCTTGAGCATCACCGCCATGTTCCTGAACCTGGCGGACGACCCGCCCATGGAGCGCATCATCGCGCCGCGGGCGGCGCTGACGCTGGCCGAGTTCCTGGCGTTCGAGCGCGGCATGCACGTGCTGGTGATCCTCACGGACATGACGAACTATGGCGAGGCGCTGCGCGAGCTGGCCAGCCAGCGCGGTGAGGTGCCCAGCCGCAAGGGCTACCCCGGGTACCTGTACAGCGACCTGGCGTCGATCTATGAGCGCACAGGGATCCTGCGCGACACGCCAGGATCGATCACCCAGGTGCCCATCCTGTCGATGCCCAACGATGACATCAGCCATCCCCTCCCCGACCTGACGGGGTACATCACCGAGGGGCAGATCGTGCTGAGTCGCGAGTTGTTCCGCGGCGGCGTTTACCCCCCGGTCAACGTGCTCCCCTCTCTGTCGCGGCTGATGAAGGACGGGATCGGCGAGGGGCAGACCCGCGACGACCATCCCGCCGTGTCGAACCAGCTCTATGCCGCCTACGCCCACGTCCAAGAGATCCGCTCCCTCTCGGCCGTGATCGGCGAGGAGGAACTCTCGGAGGTGGACAAGCAGTACGTCGCCTTTGGCGAGGCGTTCGAGCGGCGTTTCGTGCAGCAGGGGCCCGCTGAGGCGCGCACTATCGAGGAGACGCTCGATCGCGGTTGGGAGGTGCTCAGCCTGCTGCCGCGCGAGGAGTTGACGCGCATCAGCGAAGAGATGATCGACGCGCACTATCGCCCCGCGGCACCGGTCCCACCGCGCCTCGAGGTGCCGGCGGTGGATACCTCCCTGGGGATGGGCGCCGATCGCCTGCGGGGCCGCCCCGGCGGCGAGGAGTTGAGCGACGTCGTGGACGAAGCGTTCGCCGCCCGCCGCTCGGGCGCGCGCTAGGTAGGGGCCCACCATGCCACGATCCAGACTCTCGCCGACGCGCAGTAACCTGGTGATCATTCGCCAGCGGCTGCGCCTGGCTACCGAGGGGCACAACCTGCTCGAGAAAAAGCGCGACGTGCTGATCATGGAGATCCTGCGCATGATCGACGACGCGGAGCGTGTGCAGCGCCAGGTGGCCGAGCGCCTCGCGCGGGGATACGCCATGATGCAGCGCGCCCGCGTGATGATGGGCACCGAGCGCGTGCGCCGCTTTGCGCTGTCGCACCCCTCGGGTCTCGACGTGCGCATCACGCCGCGCAGCGTCATGGGGGTGGTAGTACCCTCGGTGCACGCCCAGGTGCCCGAGAGCCACCTCTCCTACGGCTTTGGCGACACCAGCGTCACGCTGGACCAGGCGCAGCGCGAGTGGGCGGGGGTCCTCGCCCTCATGGGCGAACTCGCCGAAAAGGTCACCACCGTGTGGCGCCTGGCGCTTGAGCTGCGCCGCACGCAGCGCCGGGTGAACGCCCTGGAGACGATCTTTATCCCCTCGTACCTCGAGACCCTCGCGTACATCGAGGAGACGCTCGAGGAGAAGGATCGCGAGGAGCTGTTCCGCACCAAGCGCGCCAAGGCGATGCACCCCGAGGAGCGGCAGGTCTAGCCCTCGGCCACGGCGCCGTGCCTCTGGCGGCGCTTTTCCCTATAATAGCAGGCGCGACCATGGAGGTCGCCGCGCGGCGCCCGGCCGCCGACTGTTCAAGGAGCACCACCGGAGGGAGGCATGTCCACGCGCCCCAGGAAGCCACTCCTGTTCGATAGCTCCGAGGAACTCTACGAGCGCGTCCTCGAGACGATCCTGCCGGCCTCGGCGTTGCTCGGATTGGCGGCCAGCGTCCTCGTCGAGATCATGCACTGGTCGCTGGGCGCCGGCGTCTTTGCGCTGCTGCTCACCCTCACCTCCCTCTGCTTGTGGTTCCTGCGCCCCCTCCACCGCGTCGTGACCCGTTGGGCCGTCGTCATCGGCTACACGGGCCTCGCGCTGCTCGGGCTGCGCCTGCTGGCCGTCCCCGCCGCCGCCTGCCTCCTCCCCGTCCCCATCGGCCTCGCCAGCCTGCTCCTCTCCGTGAGCCACGGTTTCGGTCTGGCCGCGGCCATGAGCCTGTTGCTGCTGGCCGGGGGAGGCCCACTGGGCGTGTCGGATCCGCTGGATCGTGTGCTGGCGGTGATTGGCGTGTGGGCGGTGCAGGGCCTCATCTGGGCGACCATAGCCTACGCCGTGCAGGTCTATCGCTGGTGGCTGGGGAGCTATGAGCAGATGCGCCAACTCCTGGAGGAGGCGCGCTCTCAGCGCGTCGACCTCAAGGAGACGCAGGCCGACCTGGAGCTGGCCAACCGCGAATTGGCGCGGCTCTCCGAGCGCCTGGCCACGCTGCGAACCGCCGCCGAGGAATCGCGGCGGGCCAAAGAAGAGTTCGTGGCCAACGTAAGCCACGAGCTTCGCACGCCGCTGAACATGATCCTCGGCTTCAGCGAGATGATCTTGAAGGCGCCGCGCGTCTACGGCGGCGCCCTGCCGCCCAAGCTGCTGGCCGATATCGAGGTCATCCAGAGTTCGAGCCGCCACCTGGCGAGCCTCGTCGACGACGTCCTCGACCTGAGCCAGGTGGACGCCGGGCGCATGGCGGTCACGCAGCAGTGGACGGCGCCCGGCGACATCGTCGAGGCGGCGGCCGCCGCGGTTCGGCCGCTCTTTGCCTCCAAGAACCTCTGCCTCGAGATCGATGCTCCGGACGATCTGCCCCCCCTGTACTGCGACCAGGTGCGTATCCGGCAGGTGCTGCTCAACCTGCTGAGCAATGCGGGGCGCTACACGGAAGGGGGTGGCGCCCGGGTGCGGCTCCGCCGGGAGGGCGACGACCTCGTGTTCAGCGTCTCTGACACGGGCCCGGGCATCCCGCACGAGGCGCGGGGGCGCATCTTTGAGCCCTTTTCGCAGGTCGATGGCAGCATACGGCGTCGCTTTGGCGGCAGCGGCCTGGGGCTGGCCATCAGCAAGCGCTTCGTCGAGTTGCATGGCGGCAAGATCTGGTACGAGTCGGAGGAGGGCAGGGGCACCACCTTCCACTTTAGCCTGCCCATCCACGAGCCGCCCGCCGCCGGCCCCGCCTCGGTCTCGCGGTGGTTCGGGCCGTACCACGAGTACACGCCGCGCACCGAGCCCTCCAAGGCGCCGCCCCCGCGGCTGGCCCCGCGCTACGTCGTCCTGGAGGCGGGCGACACGCTCACCCGCCTCCTTGGCCGCTACCACGAGGGAGCCGAGGTGGTGGCCGTGCCGAGCTTGGAGGCCGCCGTGGACGAGGTGAGCCGTCTGCCGGCCCAGGCACTCATCATCAACGCGCCGGACGCGCAGGACGCATCTCACCGGCCGTACGCAGGGGGCAACGACGCGCTCTCGGCGCTGCCCTATGGCACGCCGGTGGTGATGTGTTGGGTGCCGGGACGCCAGGACGCCGCCGAGCAGCTGGGGCTGGTGCAATACCTCCTCAAGCCGGCCAGCCACGAGGCGCTGCTGGCCACCCTCGACAGCCTCCCGCGGCCGATCGAGACCATCCTCGTGACGGACGACGAGCCCGAGGCCCTCCAGCTCTACGGGCGGATGCTGGCGGTGGCGGGGCGGGGGTATCGCGTGCTGCGGGCGCCCACGGGTGAGCGCGCCCTGGCACTGCTGCGCGAGCGCCGACCCGACGTGCTGCTTCTCGACCTCGTCATGCCGGGGATCGACGGTTACGAGGTGCTGCACGCCAAGAGCCGCGACCCGCGCATCCGCGATATCCCGGTGGTGGCCATCACGGCCCGGGATCCGACGCAGGCGCCCGTCGCCAGCGACTTTTTGACCGTGCTGCGCAGCGGGGGGTTCAGCCTTCAGGAGTTGCTGAGCGCCATCACCACCATCAGCGCGACGCTCGCTCCGCCAGATAGGCTCGATCCAGCGCCTCGAGAAACGCCTCGCGGCTGACCGGCTTGCGCAAAAAGCCGGCGGCCCCGAGCGAGAGGGCCAGGTCCTCCTCGACGAGGATGGTACAGACGACCACGGGGATGTGGCTGGTGAGGGGATGCTGGCGCAGCCGCCCGAGCACTTCCCAGCCGTCGATCTCGGGCATCATCACATCCAGCACGATGGCGCGCGGTGTGGTCTCCCGGGTCAAGATAAGCCCCTCGGCCAGCGTGGTGGCGGGCATGATGCGATAGCGCGTGTTCGAGGCGTAACGCTGGAGCAGGCGCAACGTGTTGGCGTTATCGTCGATCACGAGTACCGGCGTCTGCTCGCTGGCGGGCAGGGTGGCGGTGACCGCTAGAGCGTCCCCTTGGACGTGGACCGTCACACCACCGCCGCAGGTGTCGGCCAGCCGCGAGGCCATCTCGAGGCTGGCGGCGATCGCCTCGTCGCTCTCCGCGCTCCTGGCGCTGTCGGCCCGCGGCGCTCGCACGCACACCGCTACCTGCCACTCCAGTGCCCGCGCGTCGACGCGCACGGCCTGTCCCGGCGCCTGGCGAATAGCGGCGCCCAGCAGGCTGAGGAGGATCTGACGCAGGGCTACAGGGTGAACCGCCAGGGGTAACAGGTCCGAGGGGACGGAGAGGTCTACCGTGACGCCGTGCTGTCCGGCCATGGGTTCCACGAGTTTGAGGACGCACGAGAGGATCGGCTCCAGATGGACCGCTTCGCCCGCATCCGCCTCCGCCAGCCAGGCCAACTCGTCCCCGAAAGCCGTCGGTTCGTCCGGGCCTGGGGTTTCGGCGCCATCGTCCGCGGGCGAGCGCACGTGCTGTTGGAGGCCCTCGGCCAACACCTGCAGGGCCTGGCCCTCCAACCGCCCGAGGTGGCGCACGCTTACGCCGAGCTGATCCGCCACCTCCAGTTGGCTCGAGCGCTGCACATAGCGGTACAACAGGATCTCGTACACCCGCCAGATCTGGGTGTCGGCGGGGACGCCGGCCTCCGGTTGCAGCGCGCGGATGGCCCGCACCAGCGTCTGACGCAACTGCGACACAGGCTCTGCCGACGCGCTCAAGCCGAGGCGTGGGATCAGCGGGCTCTGGCGCAGCGCCACGGGATCGTAGAGGTGCTTCAGGGCAAAGCGGAGCGAGGGGACAAGATCATCCGGAGAAGGCATATCCTGTCCTGTTCTTGTCGTGTCCATGTCCTGAATTTGGCAAAGGGCGGCGACTGTGGCTGCTAGTATAGGGGTATCCACAGCCGCGAGCAAGTGGCCGCCGAGCCGGCAACCCACGATTCCCTGCACCTCCCCCTTGGGCCCGCTCCCGGAGGGCCAACGATTCCCCAGGCCTTGGCCAGAGATGGCGCCATTTGCCGCTCATGCGATACGAGGAGAATGTCTATGCGGTGATCGCCCAATCGGCTGGAACGATGACTGCCCATGGACCGGATCCGACGTAGTTGCCCAGGAGGATGAGCACGCATGGAGAAGCAACTGACCCGCCGCGCTTTTCTCACCGCATGTGGCGCCAGCCTTGCCGCCACCTCTCTCGCCGCCTGCGCTCCCAAGGTCGTCGAGGTGACGACCGTCGTGGAGAAGGAGGTGGAAAAGGTCGTCAAAGAGACTGTCGTCGTCGAGAAGGAAGTGGAAAAGATCGTCGAGCAGACGGTCGAGGTCGTCAAGCCCGCCGACCAGCCCACGGGCAAGCTGAGCTTCTGGGGACACGACCAGCACCCCATCGACCTGGCCGCCGAGGGCTTTACGGCCAAGTATCCCGAGATCGAGTGGGAATCGCCCCACCCGGCCGACCGCGGGCCGCTCATCACGGCCGCCATGGCGGCCGGCAGCGGCTGCCCGGACCTGTATTGGGCCGAGGCCACCGAGGCCCAGGACTGGGGCTGCAATGATCTGCTCACCGACCTCACCGAGGAACTCTTGCCCGTCAGGGACGACTATCACCCGCTCAAGATAAACGAAACGTTCATCGCCAAGACGGGCAAGCACATCGGCTGGCCCGGCGATATCAGCGTCAGTGGCTGGTACTATCGCTACGACAAGCTCGAGGAGCTGGGCTACGGTGACATCGATTTCGAGACGCTGACCTACGATGACTTTTGCCTGATGGCGTCCGAGATCGCCAAGCAGGGGTACTATACCTTCTGCTTCCCGGCGGACGGTTGGTCGGCGCTGTTCGAGTACACGCTGCACCAGCTGGGCGGGACGACGGTGAGCCAGGATGGGCAGACGATCACCGCCGGCGACGAGAAGGGTATCCAGGCGATGTCCATCGTCAAGCAGCTCTGGGACTCGGGCGGCGGTCTGGATGTGGAGTGGTGGAGCGCCCCCTACTGGGCCTCGGTGCAAGAGGGGGAACTCATCGGCGACTTTGCCGCAGCGTGGGCCAAGGGCTTTTGGGAGGCCCAGCTCAAGACGCCCGAGCAGAGCGCGGGCTACTGGCGCATCGCCAAGTTCCCCACCGGCCCCGGCATCAAGTACCGCACCGGCGTGTGGGGCGGCGCGCAGCTCGTTTCGCCCAAGTGCGCCGAGAACCGCGACAACGCTATCCTCTTTATGAAGTACGCCCTGGGCACCCTCGAGGGCACGGCCCTGTGCGGCGGCTGGGGCATCGTCCCCTCGTACCGTCCTTACCTCTCCTCGAGCCTCTTTACGGCCGGTCGCTCGCACATCTTTGGCGACTGGGCGTTCAACGAGTTCTGGGCCGAGCAGGAGACGGAACTCTCGCTCGAGTTCTTCCGCCCGGCGGGTTGGGGCGCGGTGGACGCCGTCATCGGCAAGGAGATGCCGCCGATCCTGGAGGGCGAGCTGTCCGTCGAGGAGGGAATGGCGCGCATCGTCGAAATCGCCACAGCGGATTTCGATCGCACCAAGTGCCAGTAGCGCCAAGGCGTGGATGGTAGCGCGCACACATGGCCACCGAGGTCCAGATGGACCTCGGTGGCCGGTTACCCATCCCATTGCAGGCCACGGAGGCTGTTATGTCGCAAGTCACGGTTGCCCATCGCCCACCTCTCGTCAGGCCCGCCAAGCCGCTCTGGAAGCAGGTGCTCGCGCACTGGATGGACTATTTGTTCGTGGCGCCGTTCTTTGTCACGTTCCTCGTGTTCAGCGTCTACCCGCTGGGGTGGGCGCTCCAGCTGAGCTTTAGCCAATGGCGCGGCTTTGGCCCCATGGAGTTCGTCGGGCTGGAAAACTACCGGGTCATGTTCAAGGACCCGTACATCGTACAGTCGCTGGTCAACACGCTGCAGTTCGCCTACATCTTGTTGCCCACCGGCATCTTTATCTCCATCCTCTTTGCCGTCATCCTGAACATCCGCGACCTAAAGGGGCGCGGCATCTTTCGCACCATCTACTTCCTGCCGTTCGTCACCTCGACGGTCATCGTGTCCATCGTGTTCACCCAATTGTTCGACGACCACATGGGGTGGGTGAACCAGGGGCTGGAGGCGATCGGACTGGAGCCGGTGCGCTGGCTGCGGCGCTCGCCGTGGGCGGCCAAGACGGTGATCATCCTGCTCACCCACTGGGGCGGCATCGGCTACAACGTGCTCCTCTTCCTGGGGGGGCTGCAGGGGATCGAGCCCGAGATCTATGAGGCGGCCAAGATCGACGGCGCCAACGAGTGGCACACCTTCTGGCGGGTGACGCTGCCCCTGCTCCGGCCGATCATCTTTTTCCTAACCGTCGTCGCCACCATCGGCCTGATGAACATGTTCAACCAGCCGTACATGCTCACCGAGGGTGGACCACGAGGCCATACCACTACGCTGATGTTGCGCCTCTTTGAGGTGGGCATCCGCAACCAGCGCTACGGCGACGCCTCGGCTTTCGGATTCATGATCGGCATCCTGGTCATCGCCATCTCGGCGATCCAGATTCGCCTGCAGCGCAGTTGGATGGGCTAGGGGGCACCATGGCAATCGAAGCAGGGGCTCAACGACAGCGGCAGTGGAGTCTGGTCATCCCGCGCGTGATCGGACGCTTTTTCCTCTATGTGCTGCTGGTCATCTTTGCGGTCATCTTTTTGTTCCCGTTCTACTCCATGTTCGTCGGTTCGTTCATGCAAGACTCGGACCTCTTTAGCCGTAGCCCGAACCTGTGGCCGAGGAAGGGCTTTGATCCCTCGTCCTACCGCCAGCTCATGGCGGAGCTGAATTTCGGGCGCCCGCTGTTGAACAGCTTTACCATCTCTGCGGTTCGCACCATCGGGACCCTGTTCTTCAGCGCGCTGGCCGGGTTCGCCTTTGCCAAGCGCCAGTTCCCGGGGCGTGACAAGCTGTTCTTTATGATGCTCGCTACCTGGATGATCCCCACTCAGAGCACCCTCATCCCCTGGTACCTGCTGATGGTGCAAAAGCTGGGCTGGGGCAACACCTTTCTCCCCTTCTGGATCCCGGCGTGGGCCTCGGCGTTCGGCATCTTTTTGATGCGCCAGTTCATCGCGGCGTCGATCCCCGACGAGATGCTGGAGGCGGCCGCTATCGACGGCGCCTCGCTCTTTGGCATCTTTGTGCGCATCGTGTTGCCTGTGGTCACGCCGGGCCTCTCGGTGCTGGCGATCCTCACCTTTGTGAACTCGTTCAACGAGTTCCTGGGGCCACTCCTCATCCTCTCGGACCCGAAAAAGATCACCGCGCCGCTGGCGCTGGCCAATTTCCGCGCCACGCAGATCACGGCGCCCCGCTACTCGCTCATGTTCGCGGGAAGCACGCTGGCCACGCTGCCGCTGCTCATCGTGTTCTTTAGCTTTCAGCGACAGCTGATCTCGGGGATCATGTCGGGCGCCATCAAGGGCGGCGCCTGAGGCGATCTGTTCTGCCATCCATGCGCGGGGCGAGCACACGCTCGCCCCGCGCGTTGGCGTCGTACCGCCCCACATCCGCTCCGGCTCGCCTGCCGACAGTGGGACGCTTCCCTTCCATCCCCCCGCCTGCTATACTCCCCTCACGTCTCCATACCACTGCGAGGTAAGCGCCATGTCATGGACATCGCCGTTCTCTCTGCCCGGGTACTGGTACAAGGGCAACCTGCACTGCCACACGACCCAGTCCGACGGGCTGGCCACCCCTGAGGAGTCGGTGCGCTGGTACCAGGAGCGGGGGTACGATTTCATCGCCATCACCGACCACTGGGTGCTGACGCGCGGGTGCCCGGAGCCCGACGGCGCGCGGGACGGCGCCTTTGTCACCATCACCGGCGCCGAGCTGCACGGTAAGGGCTACCACTTGCTGGCGCTCGGGCTGTCGGCGCTGCCGGACGAGGCGCTGGCCGATTCGCCCTGCGAGATCGCCGCGGCGGTGCGCGCCTCGGGCGGCCTGGCCTATGCCGCCCACCCCTATTGGACGGGGCAGAGTTCCGCCGACGTGGGGGCGATGACGGGCATCGACGGCGTGGAGGTGTTCAACGCCGTCTGCGAAAAGATGGACGGCCTGGGCCATGCACGCGTGCACTGGGACGACCTGCTCAGCCAAGGGCGGCGCCTCACCGGCCTGTCGGTGGACGACACGCACTGGAAGCATGGCTCCCACGGGACGGGGTACGTGATGGTGCGGGCGGCCACGCTGACCGAGGCGGCCATCCTGGAGGCGATCGCGGCGGGCCATTTCTACGCCAGCACCGGCCCCACCATCCAGGACCTACGGATCGTGGCGCTGCCCGACGGCCGTCGGGCGCTCAAGGTGTGCTGCAGCCCCTGCGCGACTATCACCTTCTACGCCAAGGGGCCGGCAGGTCGGCGGTTCACGGCGCCCGCCGGCGAGGCGCTCCACTCCGCCCTCTTGCCGCTGCGCAGCGAGCAGGTGTTCGCGCGCGTCGAGTGCCAGGACCACGCGGGCCGCATCGCCTGGAGCAACGCTGTGATGCTCGAGGACGTGCCCGGGATCGATTAGGATTGGTGAGTAGAGGCAGGAGGCTGAGATGACGCGTAGAAATCGCACCTGGGTGATCGTGGCCGTGGCGCTCGTGCTGCTCGTGTGCTGTGGCGGCGCGATGCTGGTCGGCTTGTTGGCCCTCGGCTCGGCCGTGTCGGGCGGCGGCCTGACCGGTCTGGGCGGCACCGTCGCTGTGATCCCGGTGCGTGGGGTTATCACCAGCGGCGGCGGCGACGGATTCGCCACCGACGCCATCGCTTACTCTGAGCGCATCATCGCCGACCTCGAGGCCGCCGAGGCCGACCCGAGCATCCGGGCCATCGTCCTGGAGGTGAACAGCCCGGGCGGCGGCGTGACGCCCAGCGCCCAGATCTATCGTGCACTGCGCGAGGTGACCAAGCCGGTGGTCACCAGCATGGGAGAGGTAGCGGCATCGGGCGGGTACTATATCGCCTGCGCCACTCAGCGCATCGTGGTGCTGCCCGAAACGCTGACCGGCAGCATCGGCGTGCGTTGGGAGTTCACCAACGCCGAGGAGTTGCTCGACACGCTCGGCGTCGAGGTGGATGTCATCAAGAGCGGCCCCCACAAGGACACGGGCGCCCTGCACCGCGGCCTGACGGAGGAGGAGCGCGCCATCTACCAGGAGATCGTGGACGAGGCCTACGGCGATTTCGTGACCGTGGTGGCCGAGGGGCGCGACCTGCCCGTCGAACGCGTGCGCGAGCTGGCCGATGGGCGGGTGTACACCGGTCGGCAGGCGCTCGAGCTGGGGTTGGCCGACATCGAGGGCGACCTGGACACGGCCATCGAGGCGGCCGCCGAGCTGGCCGGCATCGAGGGGGAACCGAACATCCGCCGCTTCGAGAGGCCGGTGAACCCCTTCCTATCGCTGTGGGGCGTCGCCGCACGCCTCGGCCGCCCCACCGAGGTGGTGCTTCTCGAGGAGTTGATGGGGAGCCGGACGCCGCGGTTGATGTACCTGTACGCGGTGCCGTGAGGCGGGGCGGTTGTGTGTTTTGGGTTGTGGGTTCTGTGATGTAGGTTGCAGGTGACAGGGTTGCAGGTCACAGGATGATGGGCGCGCCGTGCCGGCGGCCGCGCTGCCACGCGCCTACCCTTCCATTGCTTGGTGTCTTTGGTGCCCTTGGAGCCTTGGTGGTGAACACCCCTCACTCAAGGGTACACCACCTCATAGATGCGGACGGGGCCGTGGGTGTAGAGGGCGCGGTAGTGCGGGCTGGGGTCCAGGTCGCGGGGAAGTAGGTGGCCGCCGCGAGCGCCCACGTACACGTGGGTGACTCCCGCCTCCTGCAGGCGCGCGAGCAGCGCCGGATCGTCCACCGACTCGGCCTCCTCCACGGCGACCGCCAGGGCGTTCAGCCCCTCGAAATAGTCCATCCCCCCCATGAGGTAGAGGAGCGAAGGCAGCGTGGTGCGCCGGTCGGCCACCACGTTCAGCCACCAGCCGGCGTCGGTGCCGTAGCGCATCGGCGCCTGCCAGACGCCGGTGTTCACGACAAAGAGGGCGTCGGGTGGGGTGTGTTCCCGCGCCCACGCCAGTCCGTCCAGATCCTCCTCGGCGGCCAGCACCGTCACCGGGTTGACGATATCGACCATGCTCCAGCTTCCCACGCCTGCCAAAGCCACGACGGCGGCCAGCAGCAGGGCGGACACGGCCTGTCCTCCAACCCGCCCGACGCGCGGGAGGCGCGCCCGCGCCAGGAGACGTCCTACGTCTCCCACCAGCCAGCCGCACAGGGCGCCCACCGGCAGCCAGAAGGCGATGACGACCGACGAGTTTGTGATGAGCCAGGTGTCGGCCAATCCCAGCAGGCTGGGGTTGGCGATCAGCAGGCATAGCCCCACCCATGCCGCGGTTACTACCGCCTCCCCCCGCCGCCGCAAAAGTCCCCACAGCGCGCCGGCAGCGGCGATATAGAGAAGGGGGCGCGTCCACCCCACGTTGAGCAGCGCGCTAGGGAAGCCGTTGCCGCCGTCACCTGCCGACCACCCCCCATAGGTGGTCGCGAAGCCCGGCGCCACCCGCGCCAGGAACCCCACCACCCACGGCAGCGCCACGAGCAGCGCCAACGCGCCGCACAGCGCCCCCCGCCCAGCGATGCGCGCTAACACCCCCATCCCTCCCTCTCCCCGTACTGAGAGTGTTGCACGGATCGGTTTTCGGCTGACGACACCACAACCTGTGGGACAGGCTGGCGAGTTGCATACTAGGGGCTGTGGTCTGCATTGGCCGTTTGGTATTCGTGCAACACTCTCTACTCGGGGAGAGGGTTGGGTAGAGGGGCCGCCTGCCCCCTCTCCCGGTACCCGGAAAGAATCCCAGTGCTCTGGGGCGAGAGCTGGGGGTGAGGGGTCTCCGGCTCCCTCTCCCTGTACCCGGGGAGAGGGTTGGGGTGAGGGGTCTCCTCTCGCGCGCCACAGCAGGAGCACGCCTTGCGGCACCGCCCAGACGGCATAGAACACCAGCACGCGGTAATGCGTCAGCACCAGGCCGGCAATGAGCAGAGCCGCGAGGAGCAGCACCGAGCCGCCGGCGCCGAGGCGCCACAAGGCTTGCCGCGCGCCCGTAGGGGCGACCGGCCGGTCGCCCCTACCCATATGCCTCCCGCGGCGGCGCTCGAGCGCCCGCGCGGTGAACAGCATCAGCGGCGGCAGCATGACCAGCCCGGCAAGCTGCGTGTAGCGTCCCCAGGTGACATAATAGGCGGGCATGTAGCACAGCGCCCCTACCACCAGGGCCGCCGCCACCCCGCCCCAGCGGCTGCGGCCGATCCACCACGCCATGGTGTAGGCCGCCAGGGGCGCCAGCACGTTCAGCGCCTGCCCAAAGAGGAGCACCGCTCGATCGGCGCTCAGGCCCGAGAGCCAGGCGAGCGCCGCCGCGCCGGCGTGAAATCCGAAATGGTAGTGAAAGGCGTCCACCGGCATGTAGGGATGGTAAGAGGCGGGCACCCGCCCCCCATCGGCGATGAGGCGGACGATCATGGTGTGGTGGACGGAATCGACCCAGGCGGGGAGGGCGAGGTCGCGCACCTGCAACGCGCGGGTGACGACGACCAGGAACATGACGACCGCCAGGGCGACATAGGGCCATGGATCGCGGGCGATGCCGCCTGGCATCGGCATACGCCGCGCTCCCATCGTCCTGCGCGCAGCGAGCGGCGCTGCCGCCCCTTGCGAGGCGCCCTGGTATGTGAGACAAGGTCCCTCGCTGACGCTCGGGACGACGGTGGGGGGCGTTGGAGCCCGCGCAGGCGGGCTTGGCGCTCTTAGCGCCGGGCCTCGGCCCGCGGCGTCGTGTTGCGGCGAGCTTCGTGCGCATGTGAGACAAGGTCCCTCGCTGACGCTCGGGACGACGGTGGGGGGCGTTGGAGCCCGCGCAGGCGGGCTTGGCGGTCGTTGCGCCGGGCCTCGGCCCGCGGCGTCGTGTTGCGGCGAGCCACCCTCGCATGTGAGACAAGGTCCCTCGCTGACGCTCGGGACGACGGTGGGGGGCGTTGGGCCTCGGCCCGCGGCGCCATGCCACGGCGAGCCGCGCGCACAGGACGCCTGCCAGCACGACCACGGCCGCCCATGCGCCGAGCGGGCCGAGGCGTAGCCCGACGGTCGTCGCCCAGAGGAGGAGGAGCGGCCAGAAGGCCAGGCTAAGGGCTGCGGCGGCCGACATCGCCACGACGGGCTCGAGGCGACGTCCGGCGGGGAGCAGCGCAAGGATGGCCGCCCCTGGAACGAGCAGCATCAGAAGGGCGGCGGCGATGGGCCACGCACGGCGCCCGAGGCCCGCCGCCGCCTCGGTCAGGGCGTCGGTGAGCGAGTAGTCGTGGTAGGTGCGAAAGTAGAGATCGCCCTGTCGCGGCGTGTCATCCTCCCACGCCTCGCCGCCGGCATAGGCCTCCCCCCCGGTCAACCACACGCTGAGACCCAAGGCATGGTCGCAACGCAGCGTTAGGCGGTAGGTGGCGCCGCGCGAGTACGCCTGTGGGGGCAGGTCGAAGGTCAGCGTCTGGTTGTGCTCGATGCCGGCCACGGGGAGGCAGGCGGTGGCGACAGGCGCGGAGGGATCGTCGGGGCGTTCCAGGTCCAAGCACATGTGCGCCCTGGCAGGCGCCTCGAACGGTTCGTAGACGACGGCCAGGAACTCGATGCGGCGCAGGCCGGCCCGCCGCGAGATGAAGGTCTGTCCTAGCGTATGCCCGGGTCCCAGGGGCGCTCCTGGCGTGTCGAGGCGCTCCTGCGCCACATCGCGTTCCAGGTGGGTAGGGTTGATGGCCAGCGCCACGATGCCCCCCGCCGCGAGCAGGAGGGCGGCGAGGGCCACGAGAAGGGGGCGGCGGCGCGCGGAAGGGGTCATTCCGCCTTCTGCTGGAGTTCGAACAGCTTGGTGAGCGCCTCGAGGGGCGACATGGCGACCACATCCAGGGAGCGCAGTTCCTCCACCACCGGGTGGGTGCCGCCAAAGAGCGGCAACTGCTTCACGCGGGTAACGCGCGTGCCCGTGCCCACCTGGGTGCGCTGCGAGGCGCCCTCCAGGTCTTTGAGGATCTCTTCTGCGCGATGGATGACGGCGGGGGGCAGGCCCGCCATCTGCCCGACGTGGATGCCATAGCTGCGGTCGGCGCCGCCGGGCACGATGTGGTGGGTGAATACCACTCGCCCCCCCTCGCCCGTGGCGGCGACGTTATAGTTGCGCACCCGCGGCAAAAAGCGCTCCAACTCGGTGAGTTCGTGGTAGTGGGTGGCAAAGAGGGTCTTGCACCCCAGGCGCGGGTGGTTGTGGACGTACTCTACCACCGACCAGGCGATCGAGATGCCGTCGTAGGTGCTCGTGCCGCGGCCGATCTCGTCCAGGATGAGCAGGCTGCGCGGCGTGGCATGGTTGAGGATGTTGGCCATCTCTACCATCTCGACCATGAAGGTGCTCTGGCCCGCGGCGATCTCGTCCTGGGCGCCCACGCGGGCAAAGATGCGGTCCACCAGCCCCAGCCGCGCCGAGTGGGCGGGCACAAACGAGCCGATCTGCGCCAGCAGGGCGATGAGGGCCACCTGGCGCAGGTAGGTGGACTTGCCGCTCATGTTCGGCCCGGTGATGATGTGGATGGCGGCCTCGGCGGAGAGGTGCGTGTCGTTGGGCACGAACGCCTGCTGGGGGAGGCTCTCCTCCACCACCGGGTGGCGCCCGCCGACGATATCGATGGTGCCGTCGGCCAGCAGTTCCGGGCGCACATAGTCGTTGATGGCGGCTACCTCCGCCAGGGCGAGCACCACGTCGAGGTGGGCCACCGCCCGGGCCGTCTCCAGGAGGTCTCCCGCCATGGCGGCCAGCTGCGTCAGGATGCCGCGGAAGAGGTGCGTTTCCAGCTCCTGGGTGCGCTCCTCGGCGTTCAGGATGAGCGCCTCGCGCTCCTTCAGCTCCGGCGTGATGTAGCGCTCGGCGTTCACCAGGGTCTGCTTGCGCACGTAATCAGCGGGCACGGCGTCGGCGTTGGCGGTGGTCACCTCGATGTAGTAGCCGAATACCTTGTTGTATCCCACCTTCAGGCTCTTGATACCGGTGCGCTCGCGCTCCACGCGCTCCAGGGCGGCCACCCACTGCTTGGCGTCGCGCACCGAGTTCTCGATGCCGTCCAGCTCGGCGGAGAACTCGCGGCGGATGAACCGCCCGCCGCCCACGGTGGCGGGGGGCTCGTCGACGATGGCGCGGGCGACGAGGTCACTCGCCTCGGGGCAGGGGTTCAGGCCGGCGCCGTCCAGGGGGTAGGTGGCGCCGGCGCCCTCCACCGGGCTCTCGGCCACCAGATCCGCCAGGCGCGCCCTGACATCCGCCACGCGTCCCAGGGCGTTCTTTAGCCCGATGAGGTCGCGCGGTTGGGCGATCCCCTGGACGATGCGATTCGTGAGGCGCTCCAGGTCGCCGACCCCGCGCAGCAGGGCCCGCAGCGCCGTGCGGCCGGCCAGGTCGCGAAAGCAGGCGTCCACGGCGCTGAGGCGCCCCTCCAGTGCGTCGCGGTCGAGGAGGGGTTGGCTCACCCAGCGGCGCAGCAGGCGCCCGCCCATGGGGGTGAGGGTCTGGTCGAGCACGCCCAGGAGCGATCCCTTGACGGCACGATCGCGGATCGTCTCGGTGAGTTCCAGGCTGCGGCGCGTGGCGGCGTCCAGCGCCATAAAGCCGTCCACGGCATAGGTGGCCAGGCTCGTGAGTTGCGCCAGGGCCGAGGCCTGGTGCTGCCGCAGGTACTGGACGAGCACGCCGGCCGCCCGCTGCGCCAGGGGAAGGTCCTCACAGCCATAGCCCGCCAGGGTGGCGACCTGAAAGTGGTCGAGGAGCGCCTGCCGGCAGTTGCCCATCTCATAGCGCCAGTCGTCGTACAGCGTCAGGGGCGCCGCGAGCCCCTCCAGGAAGGGGTAGCGACGCAGCGCCTCGGCGGTCTGCCCGTCCCCCTGGGCGTGAAAGGGATCGCCGCCGTCGGAGACGATCACCTCGGCGGGGGCCAGGCGGTCCAGCTCGCGCAGGACGTCCGCCTCGACGGCGGCGCCCGCGAACTGGGTGGTGGCGAACTCACCGGTGGTGATGTCGGCGTAGGCCACTCCCGCCGCGTCATCGTCCAGCACTACGGCGGCGAGATAGTTGTTGCGCTTGTCCGCCAGGAGGGTGGGCTCGACGACGGTGCCGGGGGTGACGACGCGCACCACCTCGCGCGGCATGAGGCCGTTCACCGGCTCGCCCACCTGCTCGCAGATGGCGACCTTGTACCCCTTGGCGATCAGCCGCGCCACGTACCCCTCGGCGGCGTGATAGGGCACGCCCGCCATGGGGATGCGCTGCCCCTTGGCGACGTTGCGCGAGGTGAGCACCACGTCCAACTCCCGCGCCGCGATCTGGGCGTCGTCGTCAAAGGTCTCGTAAAAGTCGCCCAGCCGAAAGAAGACGATGGCGTCGGGGTGTTGGCGCTTGATCTGCAGGTACTGCTGACGAATGGGGGTGACGGCAGCCTTGGGCATCTCGGGTCCTACACGCTAGATGGACGTAAGGGGGAGTATAGGGGTGGGGGTGGGCGCTGTCAACGTTTCGGAAGGGATGGTTGTGGGTTGTGCGTTGCGGGTTGCGAGTTCCGGGTTGCGGGTTCCGAGCCGCTTGCGTTGCAGGTTCCAGGTGACAGCTACGGGCTTCCGTGCGACCATTCGCTCAAGCCTGTAACCTGTCACCTGACACCTGCAACTGCGCGGCAACGCGCAACGCACAACCCACAACCCGTAACCCGCACCTACTCTTTGAGCGCCAGCGCAACGAGCACGCGCAGGCTGACGCCCTCGGGAAGATGCGCCTGAAGCCGGAGCCAGTTGCCGAAGTGGCGCACCCGGCAAAAGTCCACCTCGTTTGTCGACAGCACCAGGCTGGTGCCCTCGTCGCACCAGTGCATGCCGTCGGGCGAGATCTGCACGCGTAATCCCACGCCGCGCACGTCCCCCTCGCTCGCCAGCTTACGCACGAAAAAGATCGCCTCCGACGCCCAACCACACTCGTAGGGCTCGGTGGCGACGAGACCCTGCCACTCGACGTCGCGCTCGATGACGGCGGTATAGCTCTGTCGCATCATGCCTCCCTGTCCTCCCAGTCACCGGAAAGGAGCACCGAGTCGAGAAAGAGAAAGGCGCGTTTGTCGGTGTCCGTCTCGACCCAGAAGAGGACGTTGAACATGCACCACAGGTTGGCCATGGCGGGGATCATCATGGGGGCGACCCCATCGAGGCGGTGCACGCGGTCGTTGCACTGCAGGTGGGTGATGGCGCGCGCGCCGAGGTCCAGGTCGACGCGCAGGTAGTGCCAGTTCAGCTTGGTAGCGATCTCGTTGTAGCACAGGATCTGGCGGCCGCCGGGGACGTCCTCCCAGCCGGTGGGCGCCAGATGAAAGTGGGAGCGCGTCTTGCCGCTGCCGCCGATGTCGCGCAGCGCCTCGCGCCGCCGCTTGAACTGCCAGCGGCCGACCTGCTCGCCGTCCAGGGCGTTCAGGTAGCGCAGGTGGGGCATCCAGCGGTACTCCTCGTCCTGGATGTCGAACAGCACCCCCACGGCGCGCACGTCCGTCTCTGAGAGGCGCAGCTCGGAGGCCTCGGGCTTGAAGGCCAGGTACGCTTCGAGTCGCACCGGGCCGCGCGCCCGCCAGGTCACGCGCTTGAGGTTGGCCGAGAGATGGCCGGCGCGGGGGCGCGTGGCGAGCTTGAGGGCGTATGTGCCCTCCATCGACCCGGCGGTGCCGGTGTCCCACATGGTGGCGCTGGACAGCATCGCGGGGCGCATATCGCGGTACTCGGGCAGCATGCTGTCGAGGGTGTCCTCATAGTTGCCGATGAGTTCCGACCAGCCGTGCATCCCCTCGTCGAAATCGTCGTGGACGATGATGCGCGGCAGGGGATCGAAGCGGCTGAGGCGCGGGTCGGCGCGCAAGAGCGCGCGCTGCAGGTCGTCCATGGCCGGCTCCTTTCGTGGGGGGAGGAGGGCGCCGATTGGGATAGGATATATCCGCACGCGGGGGCGCTGTCAAGCGTGACATAAGGCCCTTCTTCACGCAGCCGCTATCGCTCGCCCGCCACATAGACGACCGGCCCCGTCGCCCAAGTCTGTAACCTGCAACCTGTCACCTGCAACTCGTTCACGCGCCCACGGATGGCCTGCCGTTCCACCGTCATTTGCACGTGGCGGCGGCTGGGGATACCATGAGCGGCGCTGTACCGATCCCTCTCGAGGAGCGAAGGCACGTGACGCGACCTGTCATCGGGCTTCCCACCTACCACCACTGGGCCCGCGGTGAGCCCGACGCGCGTATCTTGGAGATGCGCGCCTCATACTGCCAGGCGGTGGCCGCGGCGGGGGGCGCGCCGCTGCTCGTGCCGCTCATCGAGGACGGAGACGCCGTGGATCGGCTCTACGGCCTGCTGGACGGGCTGTTGCTGTGTGGCGGCGGTGACGTGGACGCCTCCTTCTACGGACAGGAGGATCGCGGCAGGCTCACCATCGTGGACCCCGCCCGCGACCGCTTTGAGCTGGCGCTCACGCGGCGGGCGCTGGCGGACGGCCTGCCGCTGCTGGCGATCTGCCGCGGCATCCAGGTGCTGAACGTGGCGGCAGGCGGCTCGTTGATCCAGCACATCCCCTCCGAGTGCCCCGGCGCCCTCGCCCACGCCACCCCGCCCTCCCTGCCCCCGGAGCACATCGCCCACGTCGTGACCGTGGCGCCCGACTCGCGCCTGGCCGCCGCCCTGGGGCTGGCAGACCCCTCACCCTCGCCCCAGAGTACTGGGGTTCGCCCCGGAGTACCGGGGGCCGAGTACGGGGCGAGGGACGTATCCGCTGTCCCACACACTCCGTCCCCAGCGCAGCGAGGGACCTTGTCTCATGTGAGACGGCACCCCGCGCAAATGCCGGCCCCCTCACCCTACCCTCTCCCCGAGTACAGGGAGAGGGTACTGCCCGCGGTGCCGGTGAACAGCCGCCATCACCAGGCGGTGGAGCGGGTGGCGGACGGCTATGACGTGGTGGCGCGCGCGCCCGACGGCGTCATCGAGGGGATCGAGCGCCGCGGCGCCGGCTGGGTCGTGGGGGTGCAGTGGCACCCGGAGAACATGACGCCGGCCGACCCACGCATGGCGTCGCTCTTTGGCGCCTTCATCCAAGCTTGTCGCGACTGAGGTCCTGCCATGGATGCCACCCCACCCCTCGCCAATGCATACGGCCCCATCGGCGTGTTCGACTCGGGCGTCGGCGGCCTGTCGGTGCTCCGGGCGCTGCTGGAGCGGCTGCCCGGCGAGTCATACCTCTATGTGGCCGACAGCGCCCACTGCCCCTACGGCCCGCGCGGTCACCAGGAGATTCGCCGGCTGAGCGAGGGGATCGCCCGCTACCTCATCGGCGCCGGCGCCAAGGCGGTGGTGGTGGCCTGTAACACCGCCTCGGCCGCCGCCCTGGCCCATCTGCGGGCGACCTTTCCGCAGGTCCCCTTCATCGGGATGGTGCCCGCCGTCAAGCCGGCCGCCCAGGCGACGCGCAGCGGCGTGGTGGGGGTGCTGGCCACGCCGGCCACCTTTGGCGGACGGCTGTACGAAGAGGTGGTGGAGCAGCACGCCAACGGCGTCCGGGTGCTGTCGGTGGCGTGCCCCGGCCTGGTGGAGCGGGTGGAGGATGGCGACCTGGACGGCCCCGCGACGACGGCGCTGCTGCGCCAGTGCCTGACGCCGCTGCTCGACGCGGGCGCCGACACCATCGTGCTGGGGTGCACCCACTATCCCTTCCTCGCGCCGGCGATCCGTGCCCTGGTGGGCGACGGCGTCGCGTTGCTCGAGCCGAGCGCCGCGGTGGCGCGGCAGACGGCGCGGGTGCTGGCCGAACGCGGACTGACGAGCCCCAGGGGCGCCGCGCCGCGGAGCGTATATGCCACCACCGGCGATGCGGGACACATGGCCGCGGCGCTCCGGCGGCTGCTGGGCCGCGACGGCGCGGTGTGTGTGCTGCGATGGCACCAGGGGGCGCTGGGGCAAGGCTACGATCGCCGTCAGCCCACTCAGGGATCAGAAGCGGCTGATCCCTAGGCGGAAGTGATGAATTCAGGCGTTACTCACGCTCTGAACGGTGAAAGGAATAAATTCATCACTACATAGCAAGAGTGTCCTTCTTTGTCGTGACGAATTCATTCGTTTGTTTCGCTTTCCGAGGGAACCGTCGCGTATCCCTGGTACTGTGCGCTACGGCTTGAGGCCGCGGCGGCCGGCGAACTCGGCGCGCGGGCCGAGGTCCTCCTCGATCTCCAGGAAGCGGTTGCCCACCGGGCCGGTGGCGCCCTCGCGCAGGTGGCCGCATCTCAAGCCCACGGTATAGTCGGCGATCACCTCACCCTCGCCTCGGCTGTTGCACGGCATGACGCCGTACCCGTGGCGATAGGCGAACTGGACCATATCGAACGCCTCGGTGATGGAGCCGATCTGGTTCACCTTGAGCAGCACGGTGTTGGCGGCGCCCAGCGCGATGCCGTGGCGCACGCGCTCCAGGTTGGTGGTAAAGAGGTCGTCGCCCACCACCTCGATCCCCAGGGTGCGCGCCAGGATGGCGTGCCCCTCGAAATCGTCCTCGTCCAGCGGGTCCTCCACGATGACAAAGGGATACTGGCGCACCGCCTCCTGAAAGAGGGCGATCATCTCGTCGCGCGTCTTGTCCTCGGCGGAAAAGAGGCCGACGTAGCGCTCCGTCTCCTCGTCATAGTAGGTGCCGGCGGCCACATCCACCTGGATGCCGATGCGCCCCTCATAGCCCGCCTTCTCGATCGCCTCGGTCATCAGGCTCCACAGCTCCCGGTCGTGGCGCACCCTCCCCGGCGAGATGATGGGCGGGGTGGCGCGCGAGACGGCGTCGACGCCCAGGCGCTCGAATAACAGCCGGCGATAGACCTTTTCCACCTCCCAGGCGGCGTAGGAAGCCGCGCCAAAGCTGTCGAACCCGTGGCACATGAGGGCGTAGGTGGGCTTGCTGCCCGAGCGCTCGCCGCCGCCGTAGCGCCGGGCGCCGGTGGTGGCCAGCACCCCCGGCACGGGCATCAGGCAGGCGTTCATGCCGCCGATGTAGCGGTAGAGGGGCAGCCCAACGCTCTTGGCGGCGGCCTGGAGGAGCGCGGCCGACACGGCGGCGATGGCGTTGCCGCCCAGTCGCGTCTTGTCGGGGCTGCCGTCGAGTTCGATCATGGTGCGGTCGACCTCGGCCTGGGCGGTGGCATCCATGCCGACGATAGCCGGGGCGATGACCTGCTCGATGTTGTGCACGGCGCGGCCCACGCCACGCCCGCCAAAGCGCTGGTCCTCGTCGTCGTAGGCGAACTGTACCTCGTACTTGCCGACGGAGGTGCCGGCCGTCACCTCGGCGCTGGCGGTGGCGCCGCTCTCGGTGGTGACGGTGGCGCGGACGCCGGGGTGGCCGCGATCGGAATAGATCTGGCGGGCGGTGACGCTAGCGATACGCGTGGAAGCCATGGACGGATCTCCTTGAGGGGTCCTGGGATAACGAAAGACAATGGCACGCAGATTCCGCTGATGGTGCGTTGTGTACAACGCGCAGATGGACGCTGATCTACCGCCTGTCTGGCTGGCGATCAGGATGCGCGGCAGCCTGGCGCGAGCGCCACGCCGCTGTGATGGCGATCAGCGAGCCATACCGGCCACAGCTTGGGAGGATAGTCGGGGGAGGGGGTGGCGTCAAGCAGCGTCCAGCGGCCACTAGCGGCCAAGTCCGGCGGCTGGCGCGTCAAGCGCGCCTCGGCGCGCTCATCGTATCAGCCCGGGAGTTGATTGTCTGGGTGGCTGGGGATTGACGCGCCGTGAAGGACTCAATATAGTGTGAATAGGTCCGCAATGATCGAAAGCAGAGCAGGACCCCTGCTCTGCGCTATCGCGAGCAGCCCCAATGCTGGGTCATCCTGATACATCGCCTGTACGTCGCCTGCCATCATCTGGGGGTGGCGTCATCGCGTCGGGCGGGGTCTGGTTCGCGAAAGCGCGAAATAGACGAACGACGCGAAAACTCACCCCTGTGTCGGGCTTGCCATCAGAGCATGCACGGCCGTGATGGGAGGCGCCTTTCGAGGCTTTCGCTGTTTTCGCGCTTTCGCGATCCAGATGGCCCCATAGGCAGGAGGCAACGCCGGGGGGCGAGATCGACGTCCTCCGAGGGGCCCATAGCAACTGGGACAGTGTCACACCTCATGGCGGCGCTAGAGCACGCTCGCATGGTCATGGAGGAGATCGCTTGGACATCCTGACCTTTCGCGCCGTCGAGCTGCCGCCCATGCGGGTGGCCTTTCGCCGCGCGCTGGGGGCCGACTCGGAGGCGGTGGCCTGGCGCGAGGTGCTGGCTTGGTGTCATCGCAACGGCCTGCTGCGCCCCGACGCCCCGCCGCGCCTCTTTGGGTACGACAGCCGCAGCCCGGTGCGCGTCGCCACGCCCTACGGCTACGAGGCCTGGGTGCGGCTCGACGAGGGGTTCGTCGGCGACGGCCGCATCGCCGTCCGCCAGGCGCCGGGCGGGCTCTACGCCGGGCTGCGCACCCTCACGTTGGGTCTGGGATGGGAGTGGGTGCGCGCCCACCTGAGCGAGTGGATGGACGCCAACGGCTACGCCGCCGACCCGGCCCGCTCATGGCTGGAGGAGCACATCCTCGACCCCGCCAGTTTCACGCGCTATCCGCATCTCCTGTACACCGGATTCGACATCCTCCTGCCGATCCGTCCGGCGAGGCGGGGGTAGGACGAACCACGCAGCCAAGGGGGGCGCGGAGCGTGACCGGGTCGCTGGCGCCCTGGTGCAGCCTGCCGATACCCATGGTAGACACCACGCATCGAGGATGGGCCATGCTGTTTCTCATTGGTGGGGCGGCGCGCAGCGGCAAGACGCTCATCGCGCGCCGGCTGTTGAGCCGGCACCGGGTGCCGTACTTTTGCCTCGACCACATCGCGAGCGCCGTCATACAGGGTGCGCCCGAGTTGGGTATCGATGCGGACGTGCCCCGCACGGAACGTCTGCGGCAGCTCTGGCCGCGCCTCGAGCCGATGCTGCGCAGCATGGTAGAGTTGGAGCCGGCCTACACCGTGGAGGGTGACGTGCTGTGGCCCGAGGGCGTGCAGGCTCTGATGGACGAGTATGGCGATTCGGTGCGCGCTTGTTTCCTGGGGTATGCCACGAGCACGCCCGAGATCAAGCTGCGCGACATCCGCCAACACGGGGGTGGTGTGACCGACTGGACCCGCGATCATCCAGACGCGTTTATCCTGAGCTGGATGACCGATATGATCGCCTACAGCCGCTATCTGCGTGACGCGTGCCGCGCCCTCGACCTGCCCTATTTCGACGTGTCGGACGATTTCACTCGTACGGTGAACAAGGCCTACCGCTCCATCGCGCCGCTGTGGTGAGAGCTGCACCGCAGAGAGCGCGGAGGGCGCAGCGACAGCGTTCCGTCCGTGCAGATGCGTGCGTGTTGGTCGGCGCGAGTGCTGCGGCTATAATGCAGATAGTTCTGGTGGTCGAGAGTGTGTCTCGCATCATCGAGAGTAGGCATCCATGCCCCCCGAGAGCGAATGGCAGACGGCATCACTGACACAAACGTATCTTTCCGGCGTGCGTGGGGCGATCCCCTGCGCTGAGAAACAGATCGAGGCGCTGCTTCACATCATCAGTGCTTGGGTTCCGCACCCGCGGATGGTGGTTGACCTGGGCTGCGGCGACGGCATCCTTGGGCGCGCCGTGATGGAGCGTTCTCCCGAGGCGCGCGTGTGGTTCGTCGACTTTTCCGCGCCGATGCTTGCCGCCGCCCGCGAGCGGGTGGGCGCCGACCCGCGGGCAACGTTCGCGCGGGCCGATTTCGGCTCGAGTGACTGGTCCGCGGCGCTGGGTGACGTCCGCCCCGATGTGGTCGTGTCGGGGTTCGCCATCCACCATCAGGAGGACGCGCGCAAGCGGGCGCTGTACCGCGAGGTGTACGACCTGCTGGCGGATGGCGGGGTGTTCCTGAACTTGGAGCACGTCGCGTCGCCAACGGCGGCGGTGGGGGCGCTGTTCGACGCCCACTTTGTCGATCACCTGGTAGCGTTTCACGCCCGCTCGGGGGTGCCCAAGAGCCGCGAGGAGGTTACCCGCGGCTACTATGCACGCCCCGACAAGGCGGAGAACCGTCTGGCGCCGGTGGAGGCCCAGTGCGCCTGGCTGCGCGAGATCGGCTTTTGCGATGTCGACTGCTTTTTCAAGACGTTCGAGCTGGCGCTGTTGGGGGGGCGTAAGGCGGCCGCTGACGGCGCGTCGCCGCGCTGATTCTCCCGGGCGCATGTGACGCCCCGGATGCACACCAGGGCAGCGCGCCCATCACTGGAGGTACGACATGATCAGCCGCATCTGGCACGGTTGGACGATGCCCGAGAACGCCGACGCCTACGAGGAGCTGCTCAAGAGCGAGATATTCGTGGGGATCGGCGCGCGGCGCATCGCCGGCTATCGCGGTATTCAGCTCTTCCGCCGGGCACTGGCGGAAGAGGTCGAGTTCGTCACCGTCATGTGGTTCGATACTATCGGGGCGGTGCGCGCCTTTGCCGGGGAGGACTATGAGGTCGCGGTGGTGCCGCCCAAGGCGCGGGCGCTCCTGTCGCGTTTCGATGCCCGCTCGCAGCACTATGAGGTGCGGGCGGAGCGGGCGGCGGAGGGATAACCACGGGGGGAACCGGCGGTCGGCGGTCGGCGCTCAGCGGTCGACTGCGCGGCGACACGTCCGTGCGGAGGTGCGTGCTATACCCCATACGGGCCTTATCATCATAGTCGGGCATACGCGGGCGACAGGCGTTGGTTCGGCCAGATGCTAAGCTAGGAGGTATTCTGTGAGCGAACCGGTGACATGCGAGATGCGAGAGCAACCGGCGCAGCCGGTGCTCGTGGTGCGGGCTACAACCTCGGCGCGAGAACTCAAGAGCGTCTTGGGACAGGGCTTTGGGGCCGTCGCTCGCTACCTGGGCGGGCTGGGTGAGGCGCCCGCGGGCCCACCCTTTGTCGCCTACCACAACGACGATATGGAGCACCTGGACGTCGAGATCGGGTTCCCGGTGAGCCGGGCGCTGCCGGGGACGGACGACATCCAGGCAGGCGAGATCCCCGGTGGCCAACAGGCAATCTGCACGTTCGTCGGGCCCTATACCGAGATCTCTGCGGCCTATGACACGCTGTCGCGCTGGTTGCGCGAGCGGCGCCTCGAGCCCACCGGCGTGGTCTACGAGTTCTACCTGAACGACCCGGCCGTCACGCCGCCAGAGCAGCTGCAGACCCAGATCGTCTTCCCGCTCAAGGCGGTGCCGGTCTAGACCGCGGAGGCCGGGCGCCGAGACGCCATTCCAGGACAAGGAGTCTCTGCATGCAACCCATCATAGCCATCACCATCGGCGATCCCGCCGGCATCGGGCCCGAGGTCACCGCCAAGGCACTCACCCACGACGAGGTGTGGGCGTGCTGCCGCCCGCTCGTCGTGGGCGACGCCGGCGTGATGCGGCGCGCCGCCGCGCTGGCCGGGCTCGGCGGAGGTTTCCACGCCATCACTGACCCCTCCGAGGCGTGCTACGACCCCGCGGCGCCGGACCTGCTCGACCTGGCGAACGTCGACCCTGCCCTGCAGCCGGGCGTCGTCTCGGTGGCGGCGGGGGTCGCCTCGGCAGCGTTCATCGAGCGCGCCGTGGAGTTGGCGCGGACGGGGCAGGCCGCCGCCATGGCCACCGGGCCGATCAACAAGGCGGCGCTCAAGCTGGCCAAGATCCCCTACATCGGCCATACGGAGATGATCGCCGAGTTGCTCGACTCGCCGCGGGTGACCACCATGCTGACCACCGAGGGGCTGCGGGTGGTGCACGTGACGCGTCACGTGCCGCTGGCCGACGTGGCCAAGGAGATCACCCACGAGAACGTGCTGGAGACGGTACGCCTCACCGATACCGGCCTGCGGCAGATGGGTATCCCGCAGCCACGCATCGCCGTGGCGGCGCTCAACCCCCATGGTGGCGATGAGGGGCTCATGGGCCGGCAAGAGATCGAGGCGATTGGCCCGGCGGTGGAGGACGCCCGCGCCGAGGGAATCGCGGCCACGGGCCCCATCCCGGCGGACTCGGTGTTCTTTCGCGCCATCCGCGGCGAGTTCGACGTGGTGGTGGCCATGTTCCACGACCAGGGCCACATCCCCATCAAGACCCACGGCTTTGAGCGCAGCATCACGGTGACGCTCGGGCTGCCCATCATCCGCACCTCGGTCGACCATGGCACGGCGTTCGACATCGCCTGGAAGGGCGTGGCCAGCGAGGAGAGCATGGTGGAGGCGATCCGCCTGGCGGCGCAGTTGGTGGCGGGCAAGCGCGACTGAGGGGAAGCACCACCAAGGCGCCAAGAGCACCAAGGGACACTAAGGAGAACGGATTGCCGCTTCGCTTGCGATGCGTGATCTGGTGCAGGTGCAGCCTTCACTAGCTTTGGCCCTTCCATCAGTGCTGCCGTATAATCTGTACTGTGTCGGGCACTCTGCTTCGCTGGCTGCGGGCCAGCCGGGGGAGACAATGAACGTCGCTGTCGATGCCTCTGTGATCATCGCTGTGGTGGCGAATGAGCCGACAAAGGATGTCCTCATTGCATCGACTTCCGGTTACGAGCTTGTCGCCCCCTATTCGGTTCACTGGGAGATTGGGAACGCGTTCTCGGCCATGCTAAAGCGACGCCGCGTTACGCTTGAGCAAGCTCTACGCGCCGTCTCGGCGTACTGCGCCATCCCTATTACGTTTCTGGATGTCGACATGAGCCAGTCGCTGAGAGTCGCTGCGGAACATGGTATCTATGCCTATGATGCTTATCTCGTCCAGTGTGCGTTACAGTATGATGTGTCGATGATTTCGCTGGATGCCGGCTTGGTCTCGGCAGCAAGACAGGCCGGCGTCCGGGTGCTAGAGGTAGCTCGATGAGTACCTACACAGACGCAGAGGCTAGAAGGGATCTCGACCGCCTCCTGGAGGAGGCGCTCAGAGAGGGTGAGGCGCGCATTCGTCGTGCAGATGGACGCGTGTTCACCGTGCGACCGGAGCAAGGTAAGGGCTCGCCCTTGGATGTCGAGGGGGTGGACCTTGGCCTCACGGCGGAAGAGGTAATCGCCTTTATCCGTGAGGGGCGACGGGAGAGGTGACCTTGGCGCCAGCGGCTATCCCACGCTAAATGCTGAGGACCTGGCGAATGCGTGGGCATACTATCGATCGCATCGCGAGGAGATCGATGCACAAATCGCCGATAACGAGGCAGCCTGAGTTCTGAATGCCTTTCACCCCTTCCCCTCCGCGGGTATAATCCTCTCCATCCGTGACCCCTTCACAAGGAGGCTGCCCGTGACTACCCCTGATGTGCTCGCCATGCTCGAGGAGTTGCGCCAGTTCGACACGCCGTCCATCACCAACGTCGTCGCCACCTATCCCGAGAACCCCCTCTGCCTGGGGCTGTACAATCCCTGGACGATGAACTGGTACACCGACCAGACCATCAAGTGCATGTACCCCGAGATGGGGCCCGTGGTGGGGTTTGCCGTGACGGCGGTGTACGCCCTGCCCGATCACACCTACTCGCGGCTCGGCTTCATGGACGTGATCGACGCGCTCGACGCCTCGCCCAAGCCGACCGTTTTCGTGTTCGAGCAGCGCTTCCCGCCGGAACTCGCCTCCAAGGTGGGACTCTCGGGCGGCAACATGACTACGGCCATGCAGGCGGTGGGGTGTATCGGCGCCATTTCCAACGGGCCGTCGCGCGACATCGACGAGATCCGCCCCATGAAGTTCCAGTACCTGTTGAGCGGCATCACTCCGGGGCACGGGCCCATGGCGGTGCAGGCCGTCAACGTGCCGGTGCATATCGCGGGAATGGACGTCTCGCCCGGCGAGATCATTCACATGGATGAGAACGGCGCGGTAAAGTTCCCGGCGGACAAGCTGGAGGCGGTGCTGACTAACGTGCGCGCCCTGCGAGACCAGGAGGAAGGGCGCATGAGCCGCATCCGCCAGGCCAAGACCGCGGCTGAGGTGCGCGCCGCATTCAGTGGCCAGTCGTACGCCAAGGACGCCAAGAAGGACTGATTCACCGCCGAGCGCGCAGAGGGGGGAGGGGACTGCGAGTCAAGTGCCGGCCAACACGGATTCCCGCGAGCCGGGGCAGGGTGAGGTCGCGGCCTCCCATGCTACCTTCCCCTCCTCCCTCCGTGTCCTCCGTGTCCCCTCTGCGCTCTCTGTGGTTCATCCCTCTACCGGAACATGCGGTCGATGCCGCGGTGAATGGGGGTGTCCGCCGGGGCGGCGTTATCGCGGCGACGCTGGCGCTCGCGCTCGGCGCTAAAGTAGCGCCCCCACTCGGCGGGCGCATCGGGGTTCTCGGCGCCGTGGGGCGTCAGGCGCGTGCGCACCTGAACCATCACCGGCGTGTTCACCGAACTCCCCGCCACGATGGCTTGCCCCTTGCTGAGGGCCGGCAGCTCGGCCAGCAGGTCGCGCCCCACGGACTCGACGCTCTCGGCCACTCGCGCCTGATCCACCGGATTCACGATGCGCATGATGCACTGCGTCATGCATTGGGACAGCACGTCGCCGTCCAGCTTGCCCGGCCGCTGGCTGATGAGCCCCACCGATACCCCGAACTTGCGCCCCTCTGACAGGATCTGCTTGAGGATCTGCGTCGTCACCACGTCGGCGTTGGCGGGCGCAAAGTTGTGCGCCTCCTCGATGAGCACAAAGGCGGGGTAGGGGAGATAGTTCTCGTCCCCCTCGCCGGCGCGCTGGCGCACCGTGTCCATGCGCGCCTGGTTCAACCGCCGCAGCAGCGTCGCCACGATGATCTGCTGCTCCCGCTCGGGGATCTCGTTGAGCTGCAGCACGGTGCACTGCCCCGGGCAGAACAGCTCCTCCAGCGGCAGGCTGGTGTGGTCGCTGAACACGGACGAGTTCTCCAGCACCGACTCGACGCGCCAGATGAGCGCCCCAACGGTGCGGTCTTCGTCCGTTCGCTCATCGAGTGGGTCATCGGGGATCGCGTATCCCTGATCTGTAACGGGCTGGTCTTTGCCCCGCGAACGGATGGCAACCTTCAGGTGGCCACTGGTCCACTTGTCCTTGTACTTGCGCGTCACCTGGTTGTATGCGTTCTGAAGCACGTGGTGCATGGGCTCCGTCAGGTTCGGCAGCAGGTAGCGCAGATCGCCCAAGGAGAGGGAGCCCACCCGCACCTGGATGTCCCGGGGTCGCACCACCTTGACCTCCGCCCGGTAGCCGTCGCACGAGAACGCCTCGTGGAGTTGCATGTCCACCAGCGTGTCGTATTCGGCGTGGGGGTCGATGACCAGCACCGCGGCGCGGTTGTGGGGCTGCATCAGCTCCTCCAGGATCACCCCCGCCAGGTAGCTCTTGCCGGCGCCCGTGGAGGCGATGATCGCCAGGTGGGTGCTGGTGAACCCCCGCGCGTCCAATGTCACCGGCACGGCGCCCGTGGGCCGGCTGAGGAGGGAACCGATGTGCACGCCGCCCTGTTCCCCCGGCCGGCTGCGGCAGAGCACCTCCGCCAGCATGGCGTCGGGCGCGATATAGATGGGTGCGCCGGAACGCGGTGGCACCCGTGGGTTGACGAACCCCATGCCCGGGTCGTGGTAGCCCAGCACGGTGGCGGTGATCTCGAACAGGTCGTGGACGCCGCGGTCGAACCCCAGCAGCTCGGCCACCGTCTGGGGCGGCACGGCGGGGTCGGCCATAAAGGTGTCGGGGTAGAGGCGCAGCGGCGCTCGGCGCGTCACGCGCCCGAGGATGTGGCGCTCATGGCCGTCGATGGTCGCTTCATAGTAGACGAACTCGCCGTACTTGACGCGCTGCTCCGGGTCGGGCGCGATAAAGGTGTACTCGTGGGGCGTCTCACCGGGGCCCTTGGTGGTGCCGATGGGTGTGTGCATCGCGGGATCTCCTCTCAGCCCACCGGCTCGACGCGGGCTTTCCAGGCCAGGTTGTCGCTCAGGAGTGCCAGGCGCGGCGCCTCCTCGGGAAAGAGGCGCATCACCCGGGCGATGACGTCCAGCATCAGGTAGGGGGTCAGCGGGCTGCGCATGCCCGTCAGCATCGGCAGGTAGGCCAGCTGTAGCCCGCTGCCGGGCCGGTCGCCGTCGACGCGGTGGAAGGCGCGGATCTCGTCGGGGTCGAGGCAGCGCACCCGGGCGTCGATGGTGGTGGCCACCGCGGGCACCCCCTGGTGCACGGCGCCGTCGGGCCCCATCGCCCCCAGCGCCACCACCCCCACCAGCGTCACCCGCTCCGAGAGGTAGTCGGGCGAAAAGACGCGCAGGTCCTCCTGAGGCGAGAGCCGCGGCCCTAGCGAGCCGAACTCGGGGTTCATCAGCGTCGTGTCATAGATCACGCCGATCAGCTCGGCCCCATCCGATTCTTCGATGGCCACAAAGGTCCCAAAGCCGTAATCCGCCGGCATCGGCGCCGGCTCCGCCTCCCCCACCCCATACACCTGGCAGAGGTACTCCACATGCGAGCTGGAACTCACGATCTTGCCGATTAACATCGTGGCACCTCCGGCGGCAGCGTGGCAGGTCTTGGGTTATGGGTTCCGAGTTGCGGGCCGAGCAGTTGTGACAGGTTGCAGGTTACAGGTTACAGTCGATTGCAGGCTGTGAGTCACGGGCTGGGTGCGCTGTGGCAGGGTCAGGTAACAGGTTGCAGGCCACATGGTACTGGGGTCGGCTACGCGATGCGGATTCAGCTATGGGACTGGCTCGTCGCAACCCCAGCTGCCCGAGCTGTCTGCCGGTATAGTGTATTCTCCCTCGCCCTCTCGGACGGCGGTGCTATCACTGCGTTGCTGAAGGTACCGGATCAGGCTCCAGATACGGCGCGATAGGGATGCATAGTCGTTCTGCAGCACGACTATCGTTTCTCGATCGTGGGGGGTGACGTCCATGATGATGTACAATTGGGATCGCACTTCGCCGGCCGAGCCACGAGCGACATACAGGGCGTGGACGAACTCTTTCGTGGAGCCGCGCTCAAAGCCCTCAGCGATGTTGGACATCACGGACACGGCGGCTCGACGGATCTGTCTGCAGAGGTCCCAGTCGCGCTTGACGCTGGTCTCTTGCGTCAGAGCATAGATCCGGCGCGTTAGTTTTCGGCTCTCCTGCCAGACCTCCAGCTCCTCGAATCGCCGCGCCATGCCCCCTCCCTGACCCTCATGGTATAGCTTGCCTTGGCGCCCGGATGTTGAGCCGCGTAGGCTGGCAATTGGTTACCTCGATCCCGAGACTGACTCTCGTCCTGCAGCCTAGCACCCTCTTCGACCTGCTCGACCCGCAGCCCGGAACTCGAAACCGGTAACGCACAACCCACAACTCACAACCGCCTGCACCCTGCAACCTGTAACCTGCAACCCTCCTCTACCGCCGCTGCCGCTTACTATACGCCTTCCTCCCATACCGCAACGGCAACCCGAGCGATGCGGTGAACTCTTGGAAGGTGCGATAGAAGCGTTCGCGGTCTTGGGTGGTGATGACGGCGACGGCGTCGGCGGTCTCGATGGCGTAGGGATAGCCCGTGCCGACGATGCACTCGGCGCGCACCACGTCGAGGACCCAGTCGAGGCGGCCCTCCTCCAGGAGCCAGGCGGGGACGTCCAGCCGCGCGGGAGCGTTGGCGGCCGTCGTCTTGAGGTAAACCAGGTGGACGCGGTGGTAATAGCTCTGCGCCTCGTCGCCCCGATCAAAGAGGCGATCTTGGCGGGCGCACTCGAGTGCCTCGGTGCGGTCGCCCCAGGCCATCGCGTCGCGCAGCAGGGCGCCATCGCTGAGGTGAGGCGCCGCGGCTACGTCGTCGCCGCCCGCCGCCCAGCGCAACATCGACACGAGGTCCGTGGCGTAGGAGGTATCGATGTACCCAACTAACGGCACCCGCGTCGCCTCCGAGGCGTCGAGCAGCCCACGGACGGCGCGCACGTAGGCGTGGCGGTACTCGGGCCGCATCTGGGCGGCGAACGAGATCACCAGCGAGCCGTCGAAAAAGCAGAGCGCCCGGCCCGCGTCGTCGCGCAGGCGCTCCATGCACGCCATGAGCGTCTCACACTCTAGCTCAAAGCGGCGCAGGTTCACCCGCAGGTTGGGAAAGCTGCTCCCCGCGTCGTCGTCGGCCGCCAGCTCGTCGGGCGCCAGCGCCTCGAAACGCAGGTCCTTGACATAGCGCGCGTCGGGTGCATGGGGGTTCTCGAACCAACCCACCTGTACCGCCCCCACGGGAATGCCGTACTCGCGCTGCGGCGTGATCTGTGAGCCGTCGGCGGCGACGGTGGTCACCCCTCCGAGAACGTCCATCGCCCAGGCGCGGGCGTCCTGGTGGTTGTCCCACGGCGATTCGGAGGCCGACGGCTCGGAGGATGGCGAGCCCCCGAACCGATCCCGAAAGCGGAGCACCAGGGAACGGCCCGCGACGCGCTCCGCCGTGGGGCGCGCGCCCGGCTGCGGGATGCCCGCCAGGCACCCCTCGAGTTCGGCGCGGCTCATGGCCGCCACGGCGTCCAGCGCCCTCTGGTAGCGCTCGCGCTCCTCCCAGGCCTGTCGCTGGTGCGCGGAAAAGCGGTCGCGCTTGGCCTCCAGCGCCGCCACCACGTGCCGCTTGCTGAACATCGCTACGCCGGCTCCGGGTGACTGCCGCGGTCGTCCTTCACGATGCGGATGTAGCTCTGCGCCACGCGCTCAAAGGTGTCGTCGTGGGAGATGACAAACATCTGCGCCAGCCCCTTCACCTGCATGATGCGCTCGGCGAGACTCTCCCGCCGCTCCGGGTCGAGGTGGGCCGTGGGCTCGTCAAAGAAGGCGACGTCCACCGCCGAGATCTCGCGCAGCAGCGCCAGGCGCACCGCCAGCGCGGCGACCATCTGCTCGCCGCCGGAGAACTGGCGGAACGAGCGCTGCTGCCCCTTGACCTCCAGCGCCACCTCGTAATCCTCCGACCACTGCAGCCGTCCGCTGTGGTCGGCCATGATGTCGCCATAGAAGGCCGATGCCTCGCGCGATATCTGCAGCACGAGCTGTCGCGTGACGTACGGGCCCGCCTTGCGCAGCCAGTCGCGGATCGCCTCGATCATGCGCGTCAGCCGTTGCAGGGCGTCGGCGCGGTCGCGGCTGGCAGCGAGTGCCACCTCCGCCTCGCGCAGGCGGGCCACCTCGGCGGCGACGGTCTCGAGGCGCGTCCTGCGCTCGGTGAGCTGCGCCGCGCATGTTGCCAGTTCCTGCCGCACCCCCTCGGCGCGGGCCCGCAGTCCGGCGTGCTCCTGGACGTCGTAAGCGGCCAGCGCGTCGCGATGCTCCTCGCCCAGGCGCTCCTCCTCCGCGACGCTCGCGGCCAGCTCGGCGGCCAGCGACTCCTCGCGGGCGCGGCGTGCCTCGTACTGGCGCGCCGTCGTCTCGTGCGCCAGATAGGCGTCGTGATCCGCACGGTAGCGCTCGCGCGCCGCCCGCGCCGCGGTCAGTGCCGCGTCCAGCCCCTCGTGGGCACGCAACGCCTCGTCCAGCGCGGTCAATCGGCGCCCCGCCTCCTCATCGGCCTGACGCGCCGCCCTCTCCTCCGCTTCCAAGCGCCCCCGCTGTCCAGTCCGGTCCTCGCAACGCTGGTGCTCGCGACGGGGGTCGCCCAGGGCGGCCAACTCGCCTCGCAGCGCCTCGACGCGCTCCGGCGCGCCGGCCAGGGCCTGCGCCTCGGCGCGACGCGCCTCGAGGGCCGCCTGCCGACGCGCCTCCTCCGCCTCGGCCCGCGCCAGGTCATCGGCGCTGGGCAGGGCGCGCAGGCGCCCCTGCAGCGCGTTCGCCTCGCGCTCACAGGCGCGGATGGTGCGCGTGCACTCGTTCAGCGCACGGCTGCACGCCTGGATGCTCTGCGCCAACTCGCCCATCTCATGCCGGTTTCGGGCCAACAGCTCGGCGCGATGCTCGGGGGTGAGTTCCCCCTCGCACACCGGGCAGCGGGCCAGCGCGGCGTCGGCCAGAGCCTCCGACTGGCGTTCCAGGCGCGCCCGCTCGGCCTGGGCGGCGGCATGCTCCTCGCGCGCCGCGTGCTCGCGCGCCGTCGCCTCCTCGCGCCGTGCCCGCAGCCGCTCCAGATCTTCCTCCAGCGTGGCGCTCTGCGCCATGCGCTCCGCCAGCGCCCCCCGCTCCGATTGCGCACGGCGCCACTCCTCCGCCGCCTGGGCCTCCTGGCGCTGCGCGGCGCGCAGGTCGCGGGCCGCCCCCTCGGCCTGCGCCAACGCCCCCTCCAGGTCGGCCTGCCGCGCCACGAGGGGCGCCAGCTCGGCCATGCGCGCCTCGGCCTCGGCCACCCCCTGCAGCGCCTCGGACAGGCGTGCCAGGCGTTCCACCGAACGGGCGCGCCCCTGGGCGACGCGGGCGTGTTCCTGACGCAGGCGGTCGCGCTCGGCGCGCTGCGCCTCCAGCGCGTCCAGGCGCGCCTCCTCGCGAGCATAGGCCGCATGCCCCTCGCGCGCGCGAGCGACGATGTCGCGCGCCTCCTCCGCCTCGGCCACCGCCTCGCGCGCCGCCTCGCGCATGGCGCGCCTCCCCTCGACGGCGGCGCGGGCCCGCTCCCAGCGTCCCTCGGCGGCGCGCACCGCCGCCTCCGCCTTGTCCAGCGCCGTCAGGGCCTCCGTGGCGGCGTCGAGGTCCTCACGCAGCGTCAGGCTGCGCTCCATGAGCGCCTGTACCGAATCGCGTAGCGCCTCCGATTCTGCGCAAAGACCCGGCAGCGCCAGCAGCCGCTCCTCGAGCCGCGCCATCTCTTCCCGCAGCGCCTGCGCACCCTCGTTCAGGTGACGCACCGTATCGCGCAGCCGGTCGCTGGCCTTCTGATAGTCGTCCACCTGCAGGAGGGGGTCGAACACCCCCTTGCGCTGGCTCGGCGGCAAGAGGAAGGGGGCCGTGAAGGTGCCCTGGGGCACCCCGATGGTGTTCTCAAAGAGGGTGTCGAGCACCGCCGTGGGCTCGACTCGCAGGTGCTCGTGAATCCACGCCTTTACGTCGTCGTTCCCCTCGGCCACCACCTGCTCCAGCTCGACATCGTGCACGCGGTAGCGCAGGGTGGTGCGCTCGTTGAAGCGCCGCTCGATCTCGTACTCGCGCTCATCGAACGACGACACCAGCCCCACCACCACGCGCCCCGAGTCGGCGCCCTCGCGCAGCCGGCTGGCCAGCCCCGCGCCGCGATGGTCGAACAGCACGAACCCGATCGCCTCCAAGATGGAACTCTTGCCCGCGCCGTTGGAGCCGATGATGGCGTTCGTCCCCGGCTGGAAGGTGATGCGCTCCTCGGTATAGCTCTTGAAATTCTCGAGGCTCAGATGGGTGATCAGCATCCCGCACCCCCCTCCGACGCCTCACCCGTGCCGGTAGCACCTCCCGCCGCAACACCTCCGGATGGCCCCCCCGCGATGGTCTCGGCGCCGACGGGGGAATCAACATCGGGAGGACTTGCGGAAGGCGCTGCCGGCGGCGTTGCGGCCTCGAGCTGCGCCTCTTCGGGCAGCGCATCGCGAAAGGCGCGCAGCTCGTCGAGGATCTCCTCCGGAGGCCGGCCCGACAGCGCCAGCTGCTTCAGGCGAATCGTCAGGCCAGCCCACGCGGCGCTATCGTGTAGCCGGCGCACGTCCCGCTCGATGAGTTCCTCGAGCACGTGGCGCTCGAGTTCCGCCCGCGACATGCCATCGGACAGGCGGATGTCAAAGGCGCTGCGCTCCGTCGCGTCGCGCACTCGGCAGACGATGGCGTGAAAGGCCTCGCGCGTCATCGCCTCGAGCCGCGCCAGGTCCAGCTCGGCGCGGTCGAACCCCAAGACGCCAAAGAGCTGCAGCTCCACCACCGGCTCGCTGGCCGCCACCTCGGGGGGGGCCTTGTCCGCCAGGAGGCCCTCCAGCCCGCGCAGCAACTCCTCCGGCGTGTCGTAGCGGTCCACCGGCAAAAAGTGCCGCTCGAAGGCGCGGCGCCGGCTGCGGACGCGCGTCACGCGATGGCGCCCGGCGGACGAGTCCACGTCCACGACGAAATAGCCGCGGTCGCCCCACTCGACCTCGGTCATGCTCACCGTCTCGATGGACCCCGGGTTATAGATCCAATCGTCCTGGATGAACGGCTTGTGGATGTGGCCCAGCGCCAAATAGTCCGCATGGGGGCGCAGCACCTCGAGCTGCGCGCGGCTCACCGTGGCGGAATAGTGGTCGAGGATCCCCTCGAGGCCGGCGTGGAGCATCAACACGGTGTAGGCGGGTTTCTCGCCGGGGAGGTCGGGCAAGGCCCGCTGGAGGTCCTGTAACACGCGGCCGGTGGCGGCGCCATAGTACTTGGCGCCGATGACGCGCACCCCGTCGGGGAGGTCGACGTAGGCGCCCACCCGGGTCTGCTCCGTCCAACGCTCCAGGGCCATGGCGCCGCCGTGATACGCCGGCGTCAGGACGATGAGCAGCCCCGTCTCGGCGAGGTAGTCGAGCCAGGAGAGCTTTTCCAGGTAGTGGGGACGCTCGTGGTTGCCCTCCACGGCGATGACGGGGATGCCGGCGTCGCGCAGGCGCTGCAGGTGGTAGGTGGCCTGTAGCAGCGTCCCCGGGTCGATGGTGCGCTGGTGAAAGAGGTCCCCCGCCAGCAGCAGGTAGTCGACCCGCCGCGCCAGGGCGTCGTCCACCAGGTGACCAAAGGCGCGCGCAAAGTCGTTGTAGCGCTCCGCGCTGCCGTACTGCTGGTAGCCCAGATGGATGTCCGCTGCATGAAGAAATCGCATTGCCCGCCGCAGTTCCTCTCGTCAGGGGACGTACTTGGGGCAGGGGCCCCGCGCGATGATCACGCGTGTCCTTGCGCCCTGCCCGGCGTCCGCCCGCAGTCCCTCCGCAAACGCCGCCCGCAACGCGGCTGTGTCTTCCGTGGCGATCACCTGGGGCTCGATGCCGCAGCCGCGCACCACCTCGGCCAGGTCGATCACCTTCTGTGGCGCGCCGCGGGCGTCGGTGGCGCTGCCGGGGTGCGCCTGCCCGCCTGTGAGCGCGGTGGTGGCGTTGTCCAATAGCACCACCAGCATCGGCAGATCGAGTTGCGCCGCGTAAGGCAGGGCGTTGATGTCCGAATGAAAGAAGGACGAGTCGCCCAGGAGCGCCACCACGCGGTGCCCCTTGCCGCCCGGCGCCGTCTCGCCCAGCGCTAATCCGATCCCCAGGCCGAGCCCCGACCCCAGGGAGTACTTGACGTCGAACAGCCGCATGGGGGGCAGGTTGGCGCGCACCATGCACCCCGTCTCGCCGACGACGATGTGGCGATTGCGCCCGCCGTTGGCGTCCATCGCGGCAATGAGCGCCTCAAAGACTGGCCGGTAGGGGCAGTCGTCGCACAGCGGCACGCGGCTCGGCATCGCCCGGCCGGCCGTCGAGGCTACCTCATGCGCCAGGGCGGGGTCCAGGCGGGCGAGCGCCGCCGCGATGGCGGGCTCGGTCAGCTCACCCTCGGCGGGGATGGCGCGATCCGCCCGGCCCAACACCGCCACGCGCACGCCGCGGCGCTGCGCCAGGGCGCGTATCTGCTCCTCGACGAACGGCCCGCCCTCCTCGACCACCAGCACGCGCTCCAGGCCGCGCAGCCAGCGCGTCAGCGCTCGCTCCGGCAACGGCCACACGCTGGCGAGGGAGAGTATCTGCACCGGCGCATCGTCTCCCAGGGCGCGGCGCACCTTGGCGCCCGTGTGCCCCACGGCGATCACGCCGACGACGGGCAGGGACCCGTCGCCGCTCCCCCGCCTCTCGATAGCGTCGTAGGGCGAGGCCTCGAACAGCGCGCGCATCTGGCGCAGCTTGCGGTGCAAGCTGTGGTGGCGCCCCACCACCAGGGCGGGCAGCACCACCCAGCGGTCGCGCTTGCGCAGGAACCCAGCGCCAAAGGGGGGCGGGCGCCACGGCTCCTCCACCGGCCCCTCCGCCAGCGCCAGCGACCCGACGATGCGCACGATGACGGGCACGCCGAGAGATTCCGACCAGACGAAGGCCTGCGTCATGAGCGCGGCGCTCTGCTCGACGCTCACCGGCTCCACCACCGGAACCTCGGCCACCCGCGCCATCCAGCGCGAGTCCTGCTCGTTCTGCGAGCCCCAGCCGCCGGGGTCGTCGCCCAGCAGGATCACCAGCCCGGCATGGCAGCCGCTCAGCGCCATGGTGGCCAGGGGGTCCAGCGCGATGTTGAGCCCCACACTCTTGAGCACCACTAGCGCCCGGCGCCCCGCAATGGAGGCGCCGTAGGCGATCTCCATTGCCACCTTTTCGTTGGGCGCCCACTGCACGTGCGCCTGCCCGGGCGCGCTCCCCTCGAGGCACCCATCCAAGACGCCGGTGGCCGGCGAGCCGGGGTAGCCGGTGACTACCTCCACCCCTGCCGCTAGCGCCCCCTTGGCCAGGGCGCGATCCCCCTTCAAGACTCGTGTGTTCAACGATGCTGCTGCCATGTATACGTCCTATCCCGCGGAATACACGCTATTGCGCCAGTTCGATGACGGCCACCTGCCAGGGCGCCAACTGCAGCGCCCCGGAGACCGCCTCGCCGCTCAGCAGGTCGGTGCCCGCGGTGAGCCCGCGCACCGTGTGGTACACCTCGTCGTGATTCAGGAGGAAGAGCAGCCTGTGCTCCGCCGACTCGCGCAGCGTCGCCTCCACCGCCGCCGGTGCCCCCGATACGAGGGGGCTCACCTGGGCGTAGCGCACCAGGAGATCGGCCACCCACGGCGCCGTCTCGGGCGCCAGGTAGGTGCCCACGGTGAGAACCAGGCCGTCGCCGTGGCGGTTTAGCGTGACGGCGGGCAGCCCGTCCAGGTGGCCGCCGCTCCACGTGCCGATCGCCTCGGCCGTCGTCGGTTGGAGCAGGTCGTACCAGAGGGCCGGTGGAACGCTCCCCGGCATGCGGATGCCATAGTAGCGCTCCGGCCGCATGCCGTACTCTTCTACCGTGGCGCCGGCCAACTCGGCGAGCGGCCCCGGCGGCGTCTCGGCGATGACGTGGTTGCGCATGTCCTTGATGGCGCTCCGCCCCCCGATGAGCAGCACGCCGCCGCCCCGCACGTACTCGGCCAGCCGCGCGGTGGTGGCCCCGTCGCACATGACGAAATGCGGCCAGACGAGGGCCTTTAGCCCGTCGAAGCGATCCACGGGGTTCACGTACCCCACCGCCACATTGCGCGCCCACAGGGCGCGGTGCAGGTGGGCCGAGGCCTGCGACGGCGTCGGCAGGCCGTGGGGCATGGCGCGATGGGCGTCGTCCTGCTCGGGGCTATGGAGGATGCCCACATCCACCCGCACGTGGGTGCCCAGCAGCGTCGGCGCCAGGGCGGCGAACTCGCGTCCCTCCTGCTGCGCCTCGCGGTAGCGGCGCCGGGGCACATCGTCGTGGTCGAGGATGCCGCACCAATACTCCTCGGCGCCGTAGCGACAGGTGCGCCAGCGGAAATGCATGATGCCGTCGGCCCCGTGGGCGATGGACTGGTAGCTCCACAGGCGCATCTGCCCCGGCCGCGGGTTGTCGTGCAGGTAGCTCTTTTGGCCTCCCGGCCCGCTCTGCTGCTCGGGGATGATGATGTTCCCGGAAAAGCTGCGCGCCATATCGAGCTTGGCCGCCGTGGCCGCCGCGCCGTCGGCGGGGGTGGCGGCGGTCTCGACGCGGAATCCCGGATAGTTGTCGTACCCGAACACGTCGAGGTCCTTGCAGAACTCGACGTAATCGATCTGGTCGAACATGCCGTTGTGCGTCACGAACCAGTCGGGGTTGGCCGCCCGCAGGATCTCGACCTGCTCCCGCTGGAAGCGCACCGCGATGTGCGACAGGTAGCGATAGTAGTCGAGCCGCGCCGACGGATTCTCGCTCTGCGGGCGCGCCTCATAGGGGAGGTCGATCTGCTCCCAGTTCTGGTACGTCTGCGCCCAGAACGCCGTGCCCCACGCCTCGTTCAGCGCCTCGATGGCGCCGTACTTTGCCTCGAGGAAGCGGCGGAACTCGGCCTGGCAGTTCGGGCAGACGCATTCGTGAAATCCGCAGTTGATCTCGTTGTCCGTCTGCCACCCGACGACGTGCTCGTCGTCCCGGAACGCCTCGGCCATCGCCCGGGTGATGGCGCGGCTATAGGCGCGAAAGCGCTCCCCCGCATAGCAGGCGTGCTGACGCGAGCCGTGGGTGCAGCGCCGGCCGTCGGGCATCACCCGCAGCACGTCGGGGTGCGCGTGGGTGAGCCAGCGCGGCGGCGTGGCGGTGGGCGTACACAGGATGGTGGCGATGCCGTGCCGCCCCATGATCGCTGCCACCTCTTGGAAGAGGCTGAAATCATGCCGCCCCTCCACCGGCTCCATGCGATCCCAGGCGAACTCGGCCATGCGCACGACGTTGAACCCCGCCTCGGCCATGCGCCGC
>ENA-UOUL01000971-UOUL01000971.1-bioreactor-metagenome-genome-assembly--contig:-NODE-971-length-44858-cov-6.564168_pt1 | contig 44858 bp, 35 predicted proteins | sample MGYA00249838_ERZ747220 | MGnify/ENA primary metagenome ERZ747220 (study PRJEB28778, sample SAMN05720191) | bioreactor metagenome | isolation source: Anaerobic biogas reactor | place: USA:Washington... | reverse complement strand
GAGGATGAAGCCCTGGCCGTCTTCGGTGTGCAGGGAGATGACGCTGCTGTTGCGGATCATGATGCTGCCGTCCCCGGCCTTGTATGCGGCGGAAAAGCCGGTGATGACGTCCTCCTGGTTCACCAGGTAGTTGCCCCGGGCTTCGTAGCTGCCGGCAGCCTTGGTGACGTCGATTTTCAGGTAGGGGATGCCTGTGTCCGCCTGGGCTGCCAGGATGTCCTGCAGCTGCGGCGCGGTTTCCTGGTTGACGGCCTCCGCTTCGGACTGCACCTGCTCCCAGATGCCCTCGTCCTGGGTTTGCTCGATTGGTTTTACGCCCTGCAGCAGCAGCTCCGCCGGGGCCAGGTTCTTTTCATAAAAGCCTTCCTTCCAGTCGGGCATGGTCTGGTCCAGCAGCAGGGCGGCCACATAGCCCAGTTCGTAGCTTTCCTCGTCCGCAGCGGTAAACAGCACGTCCCGCTCAATGGCCTGCATGGCTTCCTTGAGCTGGGCTTCAGCGGACAGGTCCGGCTTCACCACAGCCCCCATGTTCTCAATATACCGGGCGGCGCCCTCCACGATGTCCGTGCCCCGGATGGCTTCGCTTTCTTCCGGGAACTCTTTGTGCCACCTGTCCAGCCAGAACCGGGCCTGGCCCAGCAGCAGGCTCCTGTGCTCGGGCTGCTCCAGGGCGGTGATGAGGTTTTGATAGATCATCATCCGGAGGTAGCGGGGCGCGGGGTTTAGGGGGTAGGCCTGGGCACGGCTGCCGCCTTCCTGGCCTGTGAAGGCATCCTGGTGGTAGAAATGCACCAGCTCGTGGGTGGCAGTGCGGTAGACCTGCTCCGCCTCCCCGGGCTGTTTGAGGCTGGCATCATCAAAGCTCATGGCGATGGCCGGGCTGTTCTCGATGGTGATGGCGCTGTAGCCGCCAGGCTGGGGGACTTCCAGGGCCTGGTATGCCGGGGCTTCCAGCGTCTTCATGCCTTCGGTGCCCAGCAGCCAGGCCTGCCGGGGCTGGCCGGCATCGTCCACATACATCAGCACCAGCCGGTGCTGCTCATAGTCGCAGCCGGGCCACAGGTTTTTGATATGGGGCCAGTGCCGGGACACCAGGGCCTGCACCTCCCGGGTGAAGTCCTCTTCAGGGGCGTTTGCGGCCGCCAGGGCAGGCAGGCTGCCCAGCAGCAGACACAGGGACAGCAGCAGGCTTATCAGGGCTTTGCGTGTTGTGTACAGCTTGTGTTGCATCTCGGTTTCCTTCTTCCTGTCTGGATGTAGGGGCTTCCTGCAACAGTGTAAAAGGCTGATGTGACCAGCCTGTGAACAGGATTTGAACCTACTTTGTATGAATCCAGATTCATCGCCAGAACCAGCGTCCGCCGGTCATCCCTCAGGAAACATGCACTTAGATCCCGAATATCGTCTGCCGGTAGAATATTTTGCCCCGCCCTCGTCCAATCTGCATAAACCGGCAGAAAGGAAACGCCATGAAATCAAGACAATTCATCCCCTGCCTCCTGGCAAGTGTCCTCCTGGTCATCCTCCTCACGGCCTCCGCTCAGGCGGGCAGCCTGGCCCTGGCCTTGCCCCAGGAGGCCGGGGTTGACCACATGTACTCAATCGCCCGGGACGGCGAGCGGGTCTATGCCATCAGCTTGCGCCCCAACCTCTTCCGCTTCGACCCGGGGGACAGCGCCCTCATCCCCCTCACCTGGACCCACAACCAGGAGCAGCAGGGCAATGACAGCGTCCTGGGCATCTGCGTCATTGAGGGCGGCGTCTACCTGCTGCAGTACCAGGACCCGGTACTGAAGCTCATCTACACCGAAAAACAGGGCCTGCCCGCCACCATCACCATCCCCTTTGCCCGGGATGTGAAGGGTGCCAGCCGGAGCAGCGACATCCGCCACCTGGAGTACGACGGCCAGTACCTCTGGTTCATGATGGACATCCGGGGTGACGACAGCTATTCCCTCTGCCGGTATGACCTGAAGCAGGACAAGGTGCACAACCATCCTGCAAGCCGGGGGATGTACGACTATGCCCTCCTGGCTGATGGCCAGGTCTTCCTGTCGGACAACATGTTCGAAAAAGGCAAGGTCTTTGGCCGCCTGCGCCTGTTGGACCTGGCTACCGGCAAGATTACAAGACAGCTGGACATCGACCAGCGGGCCGAGGCCCTGGTCCAGGACCCGGAAGACGGCAGCCTGCTCTACCTCAGCCAGTCCGCCCTCTGGCGCTGGGACGGCCAGGGCCAGCCCCGGCAGCTCCGCAAAATGCCTGTCAACGGCAACGGCATGAGCAACCCCGGCATCATGCTGCAGGGCAGGCACCTCAGCGCCTACAACACCGGCCTCTTCCTGGCAGCCCTCAACCCGGAGCAGGGGGGCCGCCTGCACCTCATCGGGGATTTCCCGGGCAGCAGCCTGCACGGCGGGGCCTATGACAACTTCATGCTGGCCTACCCGGATGTGGACCTCAGCTTCCAGCACACCCCCTCCCAGAACGAAACCCTCTCCACCGGGGACCTGGGCCAGCGCATCAAAACCGGCATGCTGCCGGTGGATGTCATGCTGCTGAACACCCAGCTTTACGACCTGGCTTCCCTCATCAAAAAAGGCTACTGCCTGGACCTCACAGACGAGCCGGAGCTGCTGGCCGCCGTCCAGCGGATGCACCCCGCCATCCGGGACCAGGTGCTGGTGGACGGCAGGCTGTATGGCCTTCCCGCTACGGTGGGCGGCATCCGGGTGATGTCGTGGTTCCAGCCCCATGTGGAGCAGCTGGGCATCCATCCCCAAGACCTGCCCACCAGCCTGGAAGGCCTGGCAGAGATGGCCGGGGACTGGCGCAGCTGGTCAAAAGGCCAGGACATCCGCCCCTTCGAGGCGAAGGACGCAGCCCAGCTGCTCAAGGACCGCTTCATCAGCCTGTACATGGCCCATTGCTACAAGGAGGGCCTGGAGCTGGTGTTCTCAGACCCCCTCTTCTTAGGCGGCCTTGCCCAGATTGACGCTGCCCGCATCCCCAAGTTTCCGGACCAGCCCATGCTCCTGTCCAGCGGCAGCGGCTTCTTTCAGGAGGGCAGCGCCGCCTTCTCCCTCCAGGAAGGCGGCCCCAAGGTGCAGCCCGCCCGGATGGAGGTGTACATCATCAACGCCCTGTCGGAGAACCAGGAGCTGGCCCGCCAGTACCTGCGCCTGGCCCTCAGCAGCCAGCAGCCCCGGCTCAAGGCCAGCCTGTATGCCGACTGGACCCAGCCCGTGGAGCAGTCCGACTACCAGACATGGCTGGATGACATCGAAAAAGAGGAGGCCCGGCTCAAAGCCGCCGTGGATGCCGAGGCCAAGGACAGCCCCGCCCACAGGGCCGCAAAGGAGCGCCTGGAGGCCCATCGTGCCCAGGTTAAAGCCCAGGAAGTCTACCGCCGCTGGCGCGTCTCCCCGGAGGCCCTCCACAACTACCAGCAGCACATCGCGCCCCACATGGTCTTCCCGCCCATCAACCCCTTCACCAGCTACAACGAGCCCGGCGGCGAAGCCATCTACAACGACATCCGCCGCTACCTCAAAGGCGGCATCAGCGCAAAACAGCTGGCCGAGATCCTGGACCAGAAGGTCCGCCTCATGAAGATGGAGGAGGGGGAGTAGGGACGGAGGACGGAGACATCGGGAACCACGGAGACGCCGGGGGCTTCTTGAAAGAAGCCCCCGGACCCCCAAGAACTTTGGAATTTTTATGTTGACATTTAATGTTTGAATAGATACCTGATTTTGAAACTATGCTGTTGTTGATTTAGATATAGTTCCGGGGTCCGGGGTCAATGACCCCGGGCAGGGGTTTGGGGGTGCAACCCCCAGGCGTTCCCCGGTCCCCATCCCCTTATTTCTTCAACCGCAGCAACCGCGCCAAACCCTGACGCAGCTGGCCGTTGGCCAGGTCCACCAGGCCCTGAACCTGGTGGATGTTGAGGATGCCGGGGCGGAACAGGACCAGGGCGCGGACGGGGCTGGTGACCACGGTGTTCAGCATCATCTTGAATTCGGGGTTGCTGTCATCCGCTGTGCCGGGGATGCGCCAGGCCAGGCTTTTTTTGATCAGCCCGTACAGGATGCGGCACAGCCTGCTGTCCTGCGCCAGCTCCAGGAGGTTGTTGTCCAGGTGGTAGGTGCCTTTGCGGCTGGGAACGAAGTCTTTATAGGGGCCGTAGATGCTTTCAAACTGCTGTTTGCCGGGGACGCCTTTTAAGTCATAGTACCAGGGGTCGCAACTGCTTTTTGCAGCCTTCACGCCGGGCAGCAATAGTTCAGCGCTCAAGCGGATGTCCCGGCTGCTGGCACCCAGATGGAGGACGTACATCCCTTCCTCCACCTGCCATTCTTTTGCGCTTTCGTTGTAGAAGGCGAAGCTGCGCGCATTCAGGGGCAGCGTCACCTCGGTTTCCTCTCCGGGCTGCAAAAACACCTTCTGGAAACCCTTCAACTCGTGCACCGGCCGGTACACGCCACCGGTCTGAGGCGCCACATACAGCTGCACCACCTCGGCGCCGGCCCGTTCCCCGGTGTTTTTCAAAAAGAGCCGGGCCTCATAGTCGTAGGTGCCTTTCTGCACCAGGCGCAGGTCCCGCCAGGAAAACCGGGTGTAGGACAGGCCGTGGCCGAAGGGGAAGGCCACGGGGATGCCGGCGCTGTCAAAATAGCGGTAGCCGGCGAACATGCTTTCATAATAGGGCACCTGCTGGGGCGTTTTGGTGTAGTAGCTGCTGCTGATTACATCGTCATACTGGCGGGGATAGCTTTCCGCCAGCCGCCCGCCGGGCTCCTTGATGCCCAGCAGCACATCCGCTGCGGCCAGGCCCCCGGCCTGGCCGCCCAGGTGGGTCAGCAGCACTGCCCGGGCCTGGTGCAGCCAGGGCATGGCCATGGGCGCGCCCCCGGTGAGCAGCACCACGATGTTGGGGTTCACCCTGTGCAATGTCTCCATGAGGGCGGTCTGGTTGCGGGGCAGGGCCAAGGTGGTCCGGTCAAAGCCTTCGCTTTCATACAACTCGGTGAGGCCGATGCACAACACCAGGGTGCCGCCTTCCTGTGCCAGGGCCAGGGCCTCCTGCGCCAGCTCCGGGTCCTCTTCATCCGTCAGCCGGTAGCCCTGGGCATAGCGGTATGCCACGCCGTGCTCCGCCAGCCCTTCCAGCAGGCTGGACAGCCGGGTGGGGTTCACCTGGGAGGAGCCGGTACCCTGGTAGCGGGGGGTGTCTGCAAAAGCGCCAATCACCGTGAGGGGTTCGCCTGCCGTCAGGGGCAGGATGTCCCCCTCGTTTTTCAGCAGCACGGCACATGCTGCGGCCACCTCCCTTGCCAGTTGGTGGTGCTGATGGAACAAATCCCCCGGCAGCCCTGCCGCCTCCTGATGGGTGCAGCGCTCCACCAGGGCCAGCACCCGGTCCGCCATCTGGTCCACCAGGGCCTCCGCCAGGTCCCCGGCCTGCACCGCCGCAATCACCTCCCGGTCAAAGCGGCCCTTGCTGTCCGGCATTTCCAGGTCCAGCCCGGCTTTGATGCTCTGTACCCGGTCGTTCATGGCGCCCCAGTCGGTCATGACAAGGCCGGAAAAGCCCCATTCCTCCCGGAGGATGTCCGTCAACAGCACCCTGTTGTCGCTGCAATATGTGCCGTTCACTTTATTGTAGGCGCACATCAGGGTGGCCGGGTCCGCTTCCTTCACCGCCATTTCAAAGGCGGGCAGGTAGTATTCCCGCAGGGCCCGCTGGTCCACCAGGCTGTCGCTGCCCAGCCGGCCCGTCTCCTGGTTGTTGCAGGCGAAATGCTTCAGGGACACCCCCACCCCGTGGGCCTGCACCCCCCTGATCCAGGCGGCGGCCAGCTTGCCGCTTAGATAAGGGTCCTCGCTGTAATACTCAAAATTGCGGCCGCACAGGGGGTTGCGCTTCATGTTCACCCCCGGCCCCAGGATGACGTTCACCCCGGTGGCAAGGGCTTCCTTCCCCAGGGCATCCCCCACGGCCTGCAGCAAACCCGCATCAAAGGAGGCCGCCAGGGCGCTGGCCGTGGGGAAGCAGGTGGTCTGCACGCTGGCGGACAGACCCAGGTGGTCCCCCTGGTTGGTCTGCTTCCGGAGGCCATGGGGGCCGTCCGCCAGGAAGATGGAGGGCACCTGAAGGCGGGGGAGGGGCTTGGTGCGCCAGTAGCCCAGGCCGCTGCCCAGGGCCACCTTCTCCTTCAGGCTCATCTTCTTGATGGTGTCTGCGTGCTTCATGCTGCCGTCCATCCTGTTATCAATACATCTTGGCCGTGCTTTCAAAGGGCTTGGTGTCCAGGCCCTGCTCCCTGGCCCAGGCCTTCCCGGCGCCGGCCCAGAGCATGCCCCGCTCCATCATGAGGGCAGCGGAAGGCGCCTTGTCAAACACGTCGTCGTGGTGGCCCAGGGAGGTGTAAAACACCCGGCCCAGGCCCCAGAATTTGGTCCAGGCCACCGGCATGTCCACCGGCTTGTTGCTGATGTGGTAATAGGGCACTGTGGGGAAGCGGGTGGTGGCCAGCACCTCGATGGCCGGGTCGATGTGCAGGTAGTAGTGCTCGCTTTTGACCTCAAAATCGTTAAGCCCTGCCACAATAGGGGAGGAGCCCTGGCAGATGTTCACGGTATACTGCACCCCGTCGCCCCCCGGGTGGCTCACCCACTGGCCGCCGGTGATGAACTGCCACTGGGTGTCGTTGCGGAAGGCATCACACATCCCCCCGTGGCAGCCGGCCAGGCCCGTGCCTGCGCCCACCGCCTTGGCGATGTTTTCAGAGTGTGCAGGGTCCAGGCTGCCCATGGTCCAGCAAAACACCATCAGGTCAAGCTGCATCAGGTCCTCAAGGTTGCCCAAAGGATCCAGGCTGTCAAAGATCTGGGCCTCATAGCCGTTTTTGGTGAGCATGTCGTAGAAGCGTTTGCTGGTTAAATGGGGCTCGTGCCCGTCCCAGCCGCCCTGGAAAATCCACGCTGTCTTCATTCCGTCCTCCCTGCCTTTGTCGTTTTGATCAGTTGCCCCCATTCTACAACAGATGGCCTTTTCTTGCCACATGCCGCCCACATGGGGCATGTTTGCAGCGTGTCACCTCGGGTATATATGAAATCACCACAAGCTTGGCCCCAAAGGGCCTGACCTACAGGAGACTGTCATGAAGAAAAAGACGCTGTTACGCATTATGATTCCTTTGTTTATTCTGGCCATCGCCGGCGGCCTCTGGCTAGCCAAGAACAACGAGCGCCAGCAGGCCCAGGCCAGGCAGGAGGCCCTGACGGCGGACAACCCCGCCTTCCGCCTCACCGAGACCAGCGTGGACCTGGACAGCTATCTGAGCCACCAATTGCCCCTCATCCTGGACTTCGGCGCCGAGGACTGCCCCCCCTGCCAGGTGATGCGACCCGCCCTGGAAAAAGCCCATGCCGACCACCTGGGCCGCGCCGTCATCAAGTTCTTTGACGTCTGGGAGCACCCGGACGCTGCCCGCGAATACCCCATCATGGTGATTCCCACCCAGGTCATCTTCAACGCCGACGGCAGCCCCTACGAGCCCAGCGAAGAGGTGCGCTCCGCCCTGGATTTTGAATACTACAACTACACCGGGACGGAGGACCACGCCCTCACCGTCCATGTGGGCATCCTGGATGAAGCGGATTTCCAACTCATCCTCGCGGACATGGGGGTCCGGTATGAATGAGATCCTGGACACCTTCAGCCGCCTCCTGGGCCAGAGCCTGTGGCTGGCCCCTTTGATTGCCCTGGCAGCCGGGGCCGTCACCTCCCTGATGCCCTGCTCCCTGGCCTCCATCCCCCTCATCATCGGCTACGTGGGCAGCGACACCAGTGAACAGGACCGCAGGCGCCCCCTGAAACTCTCCCTCACCTTCGCCCTGGGCCTCACCCTCACCTTCACCGTATTGGGGGTGGTGGCCGCCACCGCCGGCGTCCTCATGGGCAGCGCACAGCGCTGGTGGAACCTGGTGCTGGGGGTCCTGATGATCCTCATGGCCCTGCAGACCTGGGAGCTGTTCACCTTCATCCCCGCCAGCTACCTGGTGAGCAAAACCAAGCGCCAGGGCTACGTCGGCGCCTTCATCGCCGGCACCCTGGGCGGCCTCTTCTCCAGCCCCTGCGCCACCCCCGTCCTCATCGCCCTGCTGGCCCTGGTGGCCGGCCAGGGACAGCTCCTCTGGGGCATCCTGCTGTTGCTGCTCTACGCCGTGGGCCACTCCGCCCTGGCCGTCCTGGCCGGCACCTCCGTGGGCTTCGCCCAGCGCATCACCAGAAGCGGTCAGTACGGCAAGCTCAGCCTGGCCCTGCGCCTGGTGATGGGCCTGCTCATCCTGGCCATGGGCCTGTACTTGTTGTACTTGGGGTTTTAAAACGGAAGAAACGACGGAGTTCTTGGGGGATTGCATCCCCCAACCCCCCAGCCCGGGGCGATTCGCCCCGGACCCCGGAATTTATCTAATTATCTAACGATTATCATTGTGAAAGCAGGTGGTTTAATCAACCTGCTTTTTGCTATGTTCGTTGCTGTGTCACCCCGCCAGCAAATCCAGGTAGCCCTCCTCGTCCGGCAGCTGCAGCAGGCTTTCTGCCAGGCTGTCCTGGTGCAGCCAGGCGTCCTGCAGCTCGGGGCTGGCAAACATCACCGGCATCCGGGGATGCACACGGCCCGGGTTGCCGGTGGCGTCCCGGGTTAAAATCACAAAGCCGGGCACCGGCCGGGCGGGGAAGACCAGGCCGGCCATGTGCAGCATCCCGCCCCCTTCCCGGGCAAACAGGGAGGGTTTTTTCTCCTGTGACCACTCGTAAAAGCCCCGGGCAGGCACCAGGATGCGCTGCTGCCGCAGCAGCGGGCCAAACATGGGGCTGGTGGCGGCGATCTCGCTCCGGGCGTTGATTAAAAGCCGCTTCATAAAAGCGGGCTTGTGGCCAAAGCGCATGGGAGCCAGCCCGTTTTTGGTGTACACCGGGGCAATCAGGCTGGGCACCACCTCCCCCAATTGGATGGTGATCTCCGGATGCTCCAGCATCAGCTGCTGCACCGCCTCCCGGAAGGAGAGGTTCTCATCCTCTGTGGTCACATGGTATTTGCCGCACATGATCATTCCTCCACAAACCAGCGCCGGTCCTCGTCCATATACAGGTACAGCCGGGTCTGCCCCACCAGGATGGTGTAGCGGATGCCCCGGCCCCCCTGCTTGGTGGCCCGGGCCTCCCGGCGCTCCGCCACCCGGGCGATGGGCAACAGCTCGTCCCCCCGCCTGAAAGCCTCCGGGGTGACAGTGCCGTTCACGTCCGTGCGGGCACGCACCCACACATAGGTCTTCCCTTCCATTTTACCCCCTTCCCCGCATGGCCCCCAGGGACTGCAGGTCATGGTCGTCCACCGGGTTCAAGTCCTGGGTGGCAGGCCTGCACAGCATCAGCCCCCGGCGGATGGCGTTGTGCCCCCAGCGGGAGCGGATGTCGTCCAGGGCCCCTTCCAGGGCCCGCTCCCGCAGGGCCTTGGGCGGCGTCCACAGGGGCAGCTGCACCATGTGCTCGGTGCTGTTCAGGTCGCTGCCGGACACCCCCAGGGAGCGCAGGGGCAAGTCCCAGGGGTAGTGGGCCCGCAGCAGGGAAAGGGCCGCCCGGGCGATGTCCGAGCCCGAGTCGCTGGTGGTGCCCAGGCGGCACTGGCGGATGATGCTGTGCAGCTGGCTGTCCCGCATCCAGACGGACACCGTGCGGCAGGCCAGCCGGTGGGCCCGGAGCCGGGCGGCCACGCTGTCCGCCAGCAGGTAGAGCACCGCCTTGGCCTCCTCCTCGTCCCGCAGGTCGTGGGGGGTGGTGGTGGAGTTGCCCACGGATTTGATCTCCTCCGCCTCCTCCGCGCACAGCACCGGGTCCTCATCCTCCCCCCGGGCGAAGCGCTGCAGCATCTCCCCGTTTTTCCCCAGCGCCGCGCGGATCAGGCCGTCATTGGCACAGGCCAGGTCGCCGATGGTGTACAGGGCCATCTGGGCCAGGCGGCGCCTGGTGGCCCGGCCCACATACAGCAGGTCGGAGGCCGGCAGGGGCCACACCTTGTCCCTGAAGTTGTCCGGGGTGATCACGGTGGTGGCATCGGGCTTGCGCATGTCCGATCCCAGTTTGGCAAAGACCTTGTTGTAGCTCACCCCGATGGACACCGTGATGCCCAGTTCCTCCCGGGCGCTGTTCCGGATCTGGGCCGCAATCTCCTCCCCGGACAATGCATGCCCCGTCACGTCCAGCCAGCTTTCGTCCAGGCCGTAGGGCTCCACCTGGTGGGTGTAGCGCCGGTAAATGGCCCGCATCTTCCGGGAATACAGCAGGTATTTGCGCTGGTCCGCCGGCACCAGGACCAGGGTGGGGCATTTCTGCTTGGCCTGCCAGATGGCCTCCCCGGTGAGGATGCCGCATTGCTTCGCCAGGGGGGATTTGGCCAGGATGATGCCGTGGCGCAGGGCCGGGTCCCCGCACACCGCCACCGGCTTGTCCTTCAGGGACAGGTCCTCCGCCGCCTCCACCGAGGCATAAAAGCTGTTGCAGTCGCTGTGCAGGATGCTGCGCACGGTCTCCACCTCCAAAAGGGAACAAATGTTCTTATTTGGAGTATAGCACCCCGGAGGCCTTCCTGCAAGGGCCGCGTCTACGCAAAAAAACGCCTGTCTCAAACGGACAGGCGGTGGCAGGCGCAGGGGAAATCTATGCCCCCCAGGCAACACAAAGGCTGTTTCAGCTTCTGCTTTGCTTGCTGAGGAAGGCAGAGGCGCCGTAGGACAGCAGGCGGTTGGTGAGCCGGGCCAGCTGCTCCGGGGTTTCCTGGAAATCCGTCAGAATCCAGCGCTCCACCACCCCGATGTTGGTGTAGGTGATGAAGGTGTACAGATAGTCCAGGGTGGCCTCATCCGTGGCGCCCAGCACCTTCTTCCAGTCGTCCAGGGCCCGGTCCCGGTAGACGTTGCTGATCTTTTTCATGAACTCCTTGTCGCCGAATTTGCCGAAGACCACCCGGGCCAGGTCCCGGTTGATGTAGATCACTTCATAGATGCGGCGCAGCAGGTCCGGCCCCGGCAGCACGGTATGGCTGTCCCCGATGAGCTGCATCAGGTCCTCATACAATTCGTTTTCAATCTTCTCCATCAGGTCGTAAACATCCTTGTAATACAGGTAAAAAGTGCTGCGGTTCACGTCCGCCATCTCGCATACCCGGGTGACGGTGATCTTGTTCAGCGGCGCCTTTTCCAGCTGGGCCAGCAGGCTTTCCCGCAGGGCCAGCCGGGTGTAGCGCACCCGGCGGTTTTCCTTCTTCTGGACAGAACGTTCCATAATGTCTCCTTAAAAACGCTTTGTTGTAAACTGACACATCGTGGTCATTTCGCGTCAAACTGGTGATTGAACGATACTTTGTTGAATTTTATGATAAACCTATGAAGTTTGTCAATGATGAATGCCTGAACCCCTGGGGGAGGTGGCAGCCATGCACTTAATCACCGGCGGCGCCGGCTACCTGGGCAGCGAGATCATCCGCCAGCTGACGGCAAAAGGCCATCAGGTGCGCGCCCTGGTGCTGCCGGGGGACCCCCTGGCGGCCCGTCTGCCAGAAGGCGTGGAGGTGGTGGAGGGGGACATCCTCAACCAGGCGGACCTGGCCCGCTTCTTTGACGCGGGGGCAGGCCCTTACACCGTCATCCACTGCGCCAGCCTCATCACCATGAGCATGAAGATGACGGACCGCATCTGGCAGATCAACGTCCAGGGCACCCAGAACATCATCGACGCCTGCCTGACATCCGGGGTGCAGCGCCTGATTCACGTGGCCTCCGTCCACGCCATCACGGAACTGCCCCAGGGCCAGGTGATGGCGGAGCCGGACAGCATGGCGCCTGAGCAGGTGGTGGGGGCCTACGGCCAAAGCAAGGCAGCGGCGGTGGGCCTGGTGATGGCCGCCCGGCGGGACCGGGGCCTGCCCGCCAACATCGTCTACCCCGCCGGCCTCTCCGGCCCCGGGGATTTTGCCAAGGGCAACCTCACCCAGATGTTCCTGGACTATATGAAGGGCTCCATCACCCTGGGGATGAAGGGGGGCTATAACTTCACCGATGTCCGGGACGTGGCTGCCGCCATCGTCACCCTGGCCCTTGCAGGCAAACAGGGGGAAGACTATGTCCTGGCCGGGGAATACATCCGCATCATGGACCTCATCGGCCATTTCCAGCGCATCACCGGGGGCAAAAAAGTCACGGCCTATTGCCCCATGTGGCTGGCCCGGGCCCTGCTGCCCGCCCTGAACCTGATTTATAAAATCCGCGGAGTGAAGCCGGTCTTCAGCAATTATTCCCTGTACACCATCGGCGCCAACGCGCTGTTTGACTCCGGCAAGGCGGCCCGGGATTTGAACTACCGCCCCCGGCCCATCGCTGAAACCCTGGAGGACACCGCCCGCTGGCTGATGGCGCAGAAGGAAAAACCGGTCTGAAAACATACAGGTAGGTTGTAAAATGAATTGCCGCATGAGGACAAAAAGAGGCTCATTCCTTGCGTAGCTCGGTTACACTGAAGTTGCTGAAAATCAAAGCAACAGAGGTGGCAAAGAATGAACCCAAATCATCATAACACAAGGCGGCGGACATGGAAGCAATTAAACGAGATTGAACGGTACAAGATAGAGACTTTGCTGAAAGCGGGTCACGGAACAGGCTATATCAGCAAATTTTTGAGCCGTGATCGGCGCACGATTCAACGCGAGATAAAGCGAGGCAGCGTAATCCAGCGTCGTGAGAATCCCTATGTTAGCCGGGATCCTTTAGTTCCAGAGTATCTGGATGAGGCTGTGTATCTGGCAGACGCGGGACAGCGCGTTTCGGAGGAGCGGGCATCCAACAAAGGTCGTGGGCTCAAGATTGGCCATGACCATGAACTGGCCAGGTACCTTGAACACAAGATAGGCGAGGAGAAGTATTCACCGGACGCAGCGTTGGCAGCCATTGAATCATCTGGGAAGGTGTTTGCAGTCCGACTATGCACCAAAACAGTATACAACATGATTGCGAGAGGTGATTTTCTAAACCTGACCAATGCATGCCTTCCCGAGAAAGGGCGAAGGAAGAGTCGGAAGCATCGGAAGGTTCGCAAAGTTGCCCTGAACAATCTCAAAGGACGGAGTATTGAAGAGAGGCCGGCTGCAGTGGATGCTCGTGAGGAATTGGGGCACTGGGAGATGGATTTGGTTGTAGGAAGCGGTCGAGCAAGCCTTCTGGTGATGACGGAAAGGGTGAGTAGAAACGAGTTGCTTATAAAACTGCCTGATAAGCGACAGGAGAGTGTGGTACAAGCGCTGGACCGTCTGGAAAGAAGAACAGGAAAGCGCTTTCCTGAACTGTTTAAAAGCCTGACAATGGACAATGGCAGCGAGTTCTTGGATTGTAAGGGGATGGAGGCATCATGCCTTAGGCCGGGAACACAGCGCACAATCTGTTACTATGCACATCCTTACAGTGCCTGGGAACGAGGGAGCAACGAGAACGCCAACAAACTGATTCGTCGGTTCATCCCCAAAGGTACGGACATCGGGAAACTAAGCAATCAGGCAATAAAACGAATTGAGCATTGGATGAACAACTACCCGCGCCGCCTGCTTGGCTACAGGACGGCCAAGCAGGCTTACCAGGCAGCTTGAGTGAACAGGGTTACAGGGGTGCGGCAATTAAAGTTGCAATCTAGAGTCTGAAAACATACAAAAAATTCTGCTTGCGGTTCCCGCCATTCCTTGCTATACTACTGTGGCTGTCAAGACAGCAGCCTGCGCCCTTAGCTCAGCTGGATAGAGTGTTTGACTACGAATCAAAAGGTCATAGGTTCGAATCCTGTAGGGCGCGCCAGAGAAAACCCCGTCTCCATCACGGAAACGGGGTTTTCCTATTGCTTTATTCAGCCCCCCTGAACCTCCTGCAAAAAGGCAGCGCCAATGATGCCCGCCGGATTACCCAGCAGGGCTGGTACCACCTGGGGCCCGCCGATCACGTCATGGGCCAGGATGAAGCGGGGGAGCAGGGCGCGCACCCGGTCAAAGAGGAGGTCCCCGGCGTGGCTGATGCCGCCGCCCAGGAGGATCAGGTCCGGCCGGAAGATGTTGATGAGGCCGCCCAGGCCCTGGGCCAGCCAGGCGGTATAGGTGTCCACCACCAACAGGGCGGTGTCATCCCCGGCCTGGGCGGCATCAAAGATGGCCTTGCCGTCCAGCTGCCCCGTGAGCGTCTGGGTATACAGGGCGCTTCCCATGTGCTGCTGCGCCTGTTCGCAGGCCAGGGCGATCAGCCCCGTGGCGGAGGCATAGGCCTCCAGGCAGCCGGCAGCACCGCAGGTGCAGGGGCGGCCGTCTGCAAACAGGGGCATGTGGCCCACCTCCATCCCCATGCCGTCGCAGCCGGAAAACAGGCGGCCGCCCAGGAGCATGGCGCCCCCCACCCCGGTGCCCAGGGTGACCATCAGCACGTTATTCTGCCCCCTGGCAGCCCCGGCAGCGGCCTCGGCGGCCAGGGCGCAGTCGGCATCATTGGCAATCCGCACCGGCCGCCCCAGCAGCTCTTCCAGGCGCTCCTTCATGGGGGCGTCCTCCCAGCCGGTGTTGTTGGCCAGCACCACCCGCCCGGTGTCTGGCCGTACGGTGCTGGGCACCCCGATGCCGATATAAGGCAAATCATTCAGGGAAACCCCGGCCTGCTTCACCAACTCCTGCACTGCGGCCGCGATGTCCCGGGCCGCCTCCTCAAAGTCAAAGGCGGTGGGGATGTCCAGGGCGTGGGTGATCTCGTGGCCGGTGTTCACCAGGCCCAGCTTGATGGTGGTGCCGCCGGCATCAATGCCCAGACGCAAACTCATCTCGTTGTCCTTTCCGGTTCTCATCCATCCCCTTACAGGGGGAAGACGCTGTTCAATTCGTCGGCGCTCAGCTGGCGGCCGTACTCGCAGGCCTCCAGGGCTTCGGCATACTGGATGCCCTCCCCGGCTGCGCCGTAGCGCGCAACCAGCTGCTCCCGGAACAGGCGGGCATAGTCCAAGCTGCGCTGGCCCAGGGGGGAGGCCTTCAGCCAGTCCAGGCGCTCCCGGTCGCCCTCTGGCACCTCCTCCGCCGGCACCCCGTCCACCCAGGGCAGCCATTCATACATCTGGGAGGTGTGCTGGTGGATCATCCGCATCTTCAGGTCATATTCCGCGGTGATGTCAAAGACGATGTCCGGGCGGAAGGGGCAGGGTCTTTTGAAGGTGTCCTGCATGTAGAAGATGGCGGGGGCGCGGCGCATGGGCGGGGTTAAGGGGCAGATGCCCGGCACCAGCAGCAGGTAGGAGCAGTCCTGCACCAGCATGGAAGTGGCCCGGTGGTCCGGGTGGTAGTCAAAGGGCCGGTGGGTGATGATGATGCCCGGGTCAAAGCGCCGGATGGCGGCCAGCATCACATCCCGGCTGTGCAAATCGGCGGTGAGCCGGCCGTCCTCCAGGTCCAGGATTTCAAAGCTGAAGCCGGCAAGCGCCGCCACCCGCTCCACTTCCTTTTGCCGCCTGTTCACGATGGCGGCGCCGGGGGTCTGGTGGTGGCCGGCAGAACCGTTGGTGGCCATCAGGTAGCGCACCTCAAAGCCATGGGCCTTCATCTTCAGGGCGATGCCGGCCACGTATTCGCAGTCATCCGGGTGGGCGCCGATCACCAGCAGGCGTTTGTGGATGTCCAGGTCTCCGGTTTTCAAAAACATCAGCGTGCTCCTTTTTGCACCGGGTGCCTGCTGTGATGAAGGCGGCGCCCCGAAGCGGTGATTGCCGGGCTGGCCCGGCATTGCCAGTATACAAGGCAGGTTTTGTGAAATCAAGGCGTTGGCCGGCCGCTAAAACCCGGCTGTTCCCCTTCTTGCAGGCGGCGGCTGGTGGTATACTGCCAGTGTCCGGCAAGGGATTTCCGTTTGCAGCCGGGCAGCAAGGGAGAGGGCATGAACCGGAATCATCAGGGGTGGAAAGCTGTCAGAGGGGTCAGCCTGCTGCTGGCGCTGCTGTTGCTGCTGTCGCCATTTTCAGCAGGCGGCCTGGAAGGCCACGCCCGCTTTGGCAGGCAGGGCCATGACATCGTCTGGCCCTTTCCCTATGAGGACGGTTTTTTTCAGGAGCCGGGCACCCAGTACCGGCAGGGTCTGGCCCGGGCCTCCCTGGGCATGGCGCTGTCCGCCTTCCGCAAGGCCGGCGCCCCGGTCGCGGACAGCCATCTGGACATCGCGGCGCTGTTTCTGGAACTGGGGTTTCATGAACCCCTGTTCAGCCAGTACAACCGGCAGCCCACCATCAACACCATCGCCACCGCCATGGCGCAAAAGCAGCTGGGGGAATACACCCTCCTGGCGGTGGCGGTCTCCGGCGGCGGCTATCAGGATGAGTGGCAAAGCAATTTCTCCATCGGGGACAGCCTGCACCACATCGGCTTTGACAGCGCCGCCCAGCAGGTGGTCCAGCGGGTGTCGGCCTATTTGACCCAGCACCGCCTCCATGACCGTCCGGTGAAGATCTGGATCACGGGCTTTTCCCGGGCGGCAGCCACCGCCAACCGGGCGGCAGCCCTGCTGCTGGACAAGCGCATGGTGGCCCCCGTGGACCTGTATGCCTACACCTTCGCCACCCCCAATGTGACCCGCCAGGAGGACGCGGAGGGCTACCCCGCCATTTTCAATGTGGTGGGGGCCTTTGACCCGGTGCCCATGGTGCCGTTTGCAGACTGGGGCTTTTCGCGCTACGGCACCACCTTTGTGCTGCCCGCGCCCCAGCTGAACAGCGATTATGTGCGCCGGGTGGCGCCGGTGGCGGCAGGCTTCCAGCGCTTCACCGGCAACCCCTTCTGGGCCAATTACTCCGGGGTGAGCGCCGTGTCTAAATTCCTGTCCTCCCTGTCTGAAAACGTGACCACCACGGAGGAGTATACGCAGAAGGTGCAGCCCATGCTGATGGACCTGTGGGCCATCAGGAAGCAGCCCTTGAGGATGCTCACCTCCTTTGTGCGCCACATAGCTTTCAAGGACCGGGGCCTGCGGGGGGTGCTGGGCAACCTGTTTGCCATCACCACCAACTCCCTGGGGGAGAGCATGATGCAAGAAGCAGGCGTCTACCAGAACCAGTGGCAGCCGGGCCGGAGCCTGACGGACAACCTGGCCAGGGAGCATTTCCCGGAAGGCTATATGGCCTGGCTCCACGCCCATGACAGCCTGGAAGCCATGGCCAGCCCCACCGGGGTCTACCGGCAGATTGCCCTGACGGGCTATTCAGACATCCAGGTGGTCAATGAAGAAGGCGAGGTGTTTTTCTACTGGCGCTTTACGGATGCGGGGGAGATGGAGCAAAGCCTGGACGGCGCCTTGCTGTTTTCCCAGGCGGGGGACGAGCAGGTGCTGTCCCTGCCCTCGGACCGGGCCTATACGCTGCGGCTGCAGCCGGACGCCTTTGAAACCACCTCCCTCACCGTCAAGGAGGGCAGGGCAGGCCTGACCCGGATGCAGGTGTACGAGCTGCCGGCTATGGACCTGGCCCCGGGCTCCCGGTGGTCCCTGGCGCTGCCCCAGATGCGGGACGAGCTGGAGCCCGGCGCCTCCCGCTACACCCTGACAGGGGAGGGGGCCAGCCACCCCCTTGTTTACCAGGAGTTTGCCACCACCTTAAGCGCCAATGAGATGAACAGCACCTTCACCACCCTCTTCGCCCAGAACATGGTGATCGGCTTGTCGGTGCTGCTGCTGGTGGTTTTGCTGCTGCTGTTCTCTGTGATGCTGCTGATCCGGGCCAGGCGCCGCAGCAACCACAAGCGCTACCTGAAGCAGCACGGCACGCCCCTTACCCGGGCCCGGTTCCGGCAGCATTTCATCAACCGCTCCCAGGCCTACAACATCCCCATCAAAATCCTGGCCTTCTTCCTGCTTGCGTCAGGGGCCGTCATGGCGGTGATTTTTGTGCGGATGATGGCGGCCTGGGTGCAGGAAATCCGGCTGATCCAGCAAAAAAGCCTGCTGCTGTTCACCCTGATGTACTACGTGCCCTTCGGGGTGCTGCTGCTGTGCTGCGCCCTGCCCGCCCTGACCACAGGCGTCTACGCCCTGTTCTGGCTGGTGGACCCCTACCACCTGTGCACCAGCCGCATCCACGGGCGGATTGCCCTGCTGTTCACCCTGGGCCTCCTGTTGGTGCTGACCCGGCCGGCCTATTCCTTCTTCTCCATCACCCTGTTGATTGTAACCCCGCTGCAGCTGCTGTTTTTGCTGATTCTGCTCAATTTGATGCGGAGAGTCATCAAGCCCAAAATAGAAAAAAGCCTGCCAGCAACGGCAAGCTCTTAGAGCCTCACTATTCGCACTTAAGATTCCGTGTATTAGAAATAAATAGATTCCGGGGTCCGGGGGGAAGGAGCCTGCCGCCGCCAGTGGCGGATGCAGGCAGGCGGATGAGTCAAGCGAAACGAGCGGGACGAGCAAACCCCTGTTTGCGAAGGCCCGCGACGATTGAGCTTGCGGGTCAATGGCCCCGGTCAGGGGTTTGGGGGTGAAACCCCCAAGCGTCTCAAAAACGTCCCCTACCGTTCCCCATCGTCTCCCCGTCCCTACGCCTCCTGCTGCTCCAGGAAGTGCTGGGCCTGTGCCATGAAGAGGTCCCGGTAGAGGTTGTGGCCTTTCATGAGGGCCTGGTGGCTGTCGAAGGCGGCCATTTTGCCGTCCTGGAGGAGGAGGATTTTGTCGCAGAAGGTGGAGGAGCTCATCCGGTGGGAGATGAAGATGGCGGTGCGGCCGCGGGTGAGTTCGTGGAAGTGCTCATAGACCTCGCTTTCGGCCAGGGGGTCCAGGGCGGCGGTGGGCTCGTCCAGAATCACCAGGCTGCTGGTGCGCGCCAGGCTTCTGGCGATGGCGATCTTCTGTTTTTCGCCGCCGGAGAAATCGGTGGCGTCCTCCCAGACGGCTTTGTTGAGGTGGGTGTCCAGGCCCCCGGGCAGGCGCGCCATGACGCCCTCCAGGCTGACTTCGTCGAGGATGGCCAGTAGGGCTTCATCGGGGCTGTTGCCCTCCGGGTCCAGGTTGTCACGAAGGGTGAAGGGGAAGAGGAAGAAATCCTGGAAGACGCAGGCCAGTTGCTGAAGATAGGCCTGGTAGTTGTATTCCCGGATGTCGGTGCCGTTGTAGAGAATGCGGCCGGATTGCGGCTCAAAGAGGCGGCAGATGAGCTTGACGATGGTGCTCTTGCCGGCATTGTTCAGGCCCACGATGCTGATTTTCTCGCCTTCATAGATGTGAAAGGAGAGGTCGTCCAGGATCTGCCGGTCGCCATGGGGGTAGCGGAAGGACACGTTTTCAAAGGCCAGGGTGCGAAGGGGCTCCGGGATGAGGCCGTCCGGCTGCTCGGCCTCGGGCAGCAGCATGAACTGGCAGAAGGGCAGCAGGTGGTGGACGTTGGAGATGAGTTCGAAGATGCCGCCGAAGAAGCGCTGGAAGGTGGCAAAGAAGTTTTCGGTGGCCAGGACGATGACGGAATAATCCCCCAGGGTGATTTGACTGCCCCACTGGCTGCCCAGTACCCGCAGGGCGGCGTAGCCATAGGCCATCACCCGCATCAGGGCGGTGAAGAGGTTTTGCAGGGTCGCGTTGTTGCCCTGGCGGGCGTAGAGCCGGTTCAGCCAGTCGGCGATCTCCCCGGTGTAGGTGTTCACCTTGGCAAGCAGCAGGACGTTGAGGCCATAGACCCGGAACTCTTTCTGGAAGGCGGGGTTGAAGATGGTGTCAAACCAGTAGCCATAGCGCCGGTTGGTGGGAATCAGGTCCTGGAGGGCGTGGCGCATGTAGCGGGAAAAGCGGGCGGAGAGCAGGCTGGCAATCACGCAGAGAGCCAGCAGCGTCAGGAGGAACCAGGGGGAGAAGGCAAAGAGGACGGCGGCCAGGCCCCCCAGGGTGAGGAAGCTGGTGATGATGTCGATGGCGGCGCCCAAGAGGCCCTGGAGGGCCTGGTAGTTGGTGATGGGGAAGATGGCCCGCTCCTTCAGATCCAGCACCTGGGGGTCCTCCAACTGGGGGTAGTGCAGGCGCATCACCTTGTCTGCGAACACCATGGGCACCTTGTTGTCCAGGTACTCGCTGTGGCGTTTTTCCTTGAGCTTCAGGAAGCTGAGGGCCTGGAGGACCAGGTATTTGAAGGCGGCAAAGGCCAGGATGCCTTTGAGGAAATGCTCCCATTCCCAGCCGCGGGCGAAGCCGTCGATTAAGAGCTTGGGCAGGATGAGGTTCACCAGGCTGCTGGCGGCCCCCAGGATGGAGCGGAAGAGGAGGATCAGGTAATAGGCCTTGTCCACCTGCCAGATTAGCTTCATGAGGCTGCGAAGGGCCTGCAGGGTGGTGGCCCGGGGCAGGCCGTCCGCCGTTTTGACTTGCTTGCGCTTCTTATTCACTGGCCGCCGCCTCCTTCTGGTCCAGGTAGTATTTGCCCTGGGTGTGGAAGAGCTGCTGGTACAGCCCCTCCTGGGCCAGCAGCTCAGCATGGCTGCCGTGCTGGGCGATGTGGCCGCCGGACAGCAGCAGGATGCGGTCGCAGAAGTGGGTGGAGGCCAGGCGGTGGCTGATGAAGAGGGCGGTGCGGCCCCTGAGCAGGTCGTCAAACTGCTGGTAGATGGCCTGCTCCGCCAGGGCGTCCAGGGCGGCGGTGGGCTCGTCCATCACCATCATCCGGGCATCCTGCCGGTAGAGGGCCCGGGCGATCATCAGTTTCTGGTTTTCACCGCCGGAGAGGATGGCCCCGTCCTCGTGAATGATTTTGAGCAGGGGGGTGTCGATGCCTTTTTCAAAACTGTCCACCTTCTCCCACAGCCCGGCGGTTTTCAAGGCTTCGGTGACCCGTGCCCGGTCGATGTCCGCATCCCGGGCAGCCACGGTCTCCGCGATGGTGAAGGCCAGGGGGTCCACCTCCTGAAAAACGGCGCCAAAGAGGGCAAAAAGGGTCTCCTGGGGCAGGGTTGCGCTGTCCACGCCGTTGATGTAAATCCGGCCGCTGGTGGGCTGGTACAGTCCCAGCAGCAGTTTCACCAGGGTGGTTTTGCCGGCGCCGTTCAAGCCCACCAGGGCGCAGCGCTCCCCGGCCTTGATGTCAAAGGTCAGCTTGTCCAGCACCAGCCGGTCGGTGCCGGGGTAGGCAAAGGATACCTCTTCAAAGCGGATGCTGACCGGGCCCTTGCCCGGCACCTGGCCCTGGCCGTCCAGGGAGGTGAGGGGGGCATCCAGAAAATCAAAGGCGTCCTGGACATAGAGGGTTTCGTTTTTGATGAAGGCCAGCTGCTGGGACAGCAGCACCAGGGTTTGGGAAAAGAGGATGACGGCGGAGAGCAGCATCACAAAGTCTGCCGTGGTGATGGCCCCGGCCAGGCGCCTGTTGACCAGCAGCAGGGCGCACACCAGGTCCACCGCCACCAGGGCCAGGCCCTCCAGGAAGGACAGGGAAAACTCCCGCCGGGTGAAGGCTTTGTACAATTTCATATAGCCGGTGAGGAGGGGTGCAAAGACGGCCTGAAAGCGCCCGGCCATCCGGTAGAGGCGCAGGTCTTTGCCGGCTTTGAAATTGGCGGCCTCCTCCCGCAGCATGCCCATCCGCCGGGACAGGCGCACCAGCTCCTCCCGGCGCTTGTGTTTGTAGGTGCTGATGTGGGACTGGACCACCACCGTGATGGCCACCAGCACAAGGCCTGCGGCCGCCACCAGGGGGGACAGCCAGCACAGCAGGCCTCCCAGCAGCAGGGCGGACACCAGGGTGCCCCCCATTTCAAACACCTTGTGCCAGGTTCCTTCCAGGCCGGCGTTGTTGCCGTTGAAGGACCAGTGGGCGGTTTTGATGTCGTCCATGAAACCCGGGTTTTCAAAGAGGCCGAAGTCCATGCTCATGATCTTGTGGCCGGTTAGGTTGAGCCATTTGAGGCGCTGGCGGGTGAACCAGGTGTAGTTGCGCTGCTTGAGCTGGACGGAAAGGGTGCTGCACAGGAAATAAACAATGCCGTAGGCCCCGGCGGCCAGCAGCATGGTGCGCTGGTTCACCTCGGGCGCCCCCAGCAGGCCCACCAGCACATACATGATGAGGACGGACAGCAGGGGCAGCACCCCATCTGTGAGGGCATAGAGGATGTGGGCCAGCAGGATCTTGAAACTGCCGCGGATGGGGGCATAGGCCCGCCACATCACCTTGAAAAAGGGCTGTTTGCGGGGGTGCAGGTAGCTGCGCCTGCGCTCCTTGTCCTGCAGTTCCCGGGCCAGGTCGCGGCGGGTGCGGTTGGTGTTCATGCGTTCTCCTCCTGGTGTCCCGCCAGGCGGCCCAGGTCCTCGGAAAGGGCGGCCAGTTCGGCGCGGTTCAAGCTGTAGTAGCTGCGGCGGCCCTCCACCCGCAGGCTCAGCAGCAGGGCCTGGAGCAATTGGCTGATGTGGTGGGAGAGGGTGGCCGGGGTCAGTTCCAGGGCGTCTGCCAGCTGCTGGACGTATTGCTCGCCCTCATGCAGCAGGCGGATGATGGCCAGCCGGGTGGGGTCGGCGATGGCCTTTAATTGCTGCTCCGTTAATTTATCCCGGGCCTGGCGGGCATCCTGCATGGCAGACAGCTCCTCAAACAGCAGGCCATGGGAGACCAGCAGGGGCAGCTGCCTGTCATGGGAAAAAACAAAGCCGATGTAGTTGAAGACGATCAGCCGAACCTGCAGGTAAAAAGGCTCTTCCGGGCGCAGCTTGCTGGCGTCGGAGCCCATGCGTTCCAGCCAGAAAAAGGGCTGGGCAGCCTGGCCCTCCCGGGTCAACTGGCGCACCTTGTCCTCGAAGCGTTCCCGGATGTGGGGGAAGGCCTGCTGCAGGATTTGCTCCGTGGCTATCAGCAGCGTTTTGAGGCGCTGAAACCAGGCGTCGATTTGCTGAAAATAGCGCAACAGCAGCATCCGCTGGCTGTCCGGCACCGGCACCCGGTTGACCGCATCAAAGACCTGGCTCATCTCAAAATCGGTTATCAGCAGGGCTTCCATGGCTTCAGCAGGCTCTGTGTCCCGGATTTCCAGGTCCCCGGACAGGGTGTGCAGGTAGGTCAGGCTGGCCCTGATGAGGTGTTCCGGCTGCATGTCCCTGGCCTGTGTGACCGGCAGGCTGTGGAGGACGGCGGACATGAAGCTGTAACCGCCCTCTTCGTCCGTGCCTCCGGAGCGCAGGGCAAACAGTGCTGCCAGCTCCTCTTCCGGGTCCAACAGCTGCGCTGCCTGCTCCCGGCATAAGGACAGAAAGGCTGCCATGTCCGGGAAGGCGGCGGCCACCTTGTCCTGATTCAGGCTCTTTCCCATTTGCGAGGACAGCAGCGGCTGCAGATGCCAGGGCGCATCCTGGGCTTCGCTCCTTAACTTAAAATCGTAGAAGCTTGCCATCAGGTCGGCGCTTTCTGTCAGAAAATTGGGCGCTTGTGTCACAATGACCCGGCGGGTGGCTGTGGGCATGGCGGCCTCCTATCTTTGATAATCACAAGATACACGAATATTAGATAGATGTCAACAATAAAAAACTTGACAGGCATCACATTTTAGAAACCTTGCTGTTTTTAGCCGGCGTTCCTGTCCCAAAACCCGGAAAACCACATGAAAAATCCGGCACAAACTGTTGGACAAACATACAAGGAATTGCTCAGAGGATGGGGGAAGACGCCAAATCATGACCAGATACGGCCAATCCTGTCTTGTGCCGGACTGCACCTTGTGCTACAATGTACGGGACAACCTATTACATAAGGAGGAACCTACCCGTATGAAAAAATTTCTGGCCATCCTGTTGACTGCCATGCTTCTGGCCACCATGCTGCCCGCCCTGGTGCAGGCCGAAGGCGTGAAGCTGACCATGGGCTCCTGGCGCTCCGACGACACCGTTCAGGTGCAAGCCTTGTTGGACAAATACAAGGAGCAGACCGGTGTTGAGATCACCTTTGCCCCCACCGTGCCCGCCCAGTACAACGCCACCCTGCGCATGCAGCTGGACAACGGCACCGGCCCGGACCTGATGTACAGCCGCACCTTCGCCACCAGCAAGGAGCTGTATGAAGCCGGCTTCCTGATGGACATCTCCAGCATCCCGGCCCTGAAGGAAAACTTCAACCCGGCCGATCTGCAGGCCTTCCAGGCGGATGACGGCGCCATCTACGCCGTGCCCTATGCCTCCGTCTCCCAGATCGTGTACTACAACAAGGCCATCTTTGCCGAACACAACCTGGAAGTCCCCACCACCTTTGAAGAGCTGCTGGCTGTTGCGGAAGCCCTGAAGGGCAAGGGCATCGAGCCCCTGGCCAACGGCATCGCCTCTGAGTGGGACATCCTGGAGTGTGTCTTCCTCGGCATGCTGCCCAACTACGTGGGCGGCGCCGACCAGCGCGCCCTGTATGAGAAGGGCGAAAAGAAGATGAACGACGAGGCCTTTGTGAAGGCCCTCACCGACTATGCCGCCCTGACCAAGTTCTTCCCCGAAGGCTTTGAAGCCCTGGCCAATGAGGACGGCCCCGCCATGTTCGGCCTGGGCCGCGCCGCCATGTTCATCGACGGCTCCTGGACCGTTGGCATGTTTGACGAGTATACCGACCTGGACCTGGGCGTCTTCGCCCTGCCCGCCCCTGAAGGCGCCGAGCAGGCCCTGTGCTTCCACGCGGACATGGGCATCGCCGGCAATGCCGACACCCAGCACCCCGAAGAAGTGAAGGCTTTCCTGGCCTGGTTCGCCTCTGTGGAAGGCGCCCAGGAGGCTGCCAACCTGCTGCCCCCCGGCTTCTTCCCCACCATCAACGCCCCTGTCACCCTGAAGAACGAGAACTCCCAAGCCATCCTGGCCCTGAACGAGGGCAAGGTGCTGGACTTCCGCTTCATCTGGAAGGACTTCATGGGCATGTACACCCTGATGGTTGAGAACCTCAACGGCATCGCCCGCGGCGAAATCACCCCCGAAGCGGCTGCGGACGCATTTGCTGCCGCCCAGGAAGAGATCCTGGCCGCCAAATAATTCCCTTCCTGCAATCCTTTGCCGGGAGCCGGTTTCCGGCTCCCGGCTTTCTCAATCTGGTTCCTACATGGATGAAATCAGGCTGCGCATCAGGATTTCTCCGGATGCCCGCGGGCCGCGCACAGCATGAAAGGAAGTGACTTCTTGCAGTCAAGCCATCGTCTCAGAAAATCAGGCCTGAACCCGGGGGGAAGCTACTGGTTCTGGTACCTGCTGCCCGCCCTGTTCATCTACACCGTGTTCATGGCCTACCCCATGCTGGACTCCGTCCGCCTGAGCCTGTATGCCGGCACCACCGGCGCCCGGGACTATGTGGGCCTGGCCAACTATACCCGGCTATTCACCGACCCGGTGGTCTCCGCCCGCTTCTGGGGGGCCTTCAAGAACACCTGGGTGTTCTTCGCCTACCACATGCTGGTGCAAAACGTGCTGGGCATGCTGTTTGCGGTGATCCTCACCAACCGCACCATGCGGGGACGCCAGTTTTACCAGACCATCATTTTTATTCCCACCACCATCGCGGTGATGGTCAGCGGCTACCTGTTCCGCCTGCTGCTCAACCCCCAGTTTGCCGGGCCTTCCCTGCGCAGCATGGGGCTGGGGGCCCTGGTGCGGCCCTGGCTGGGCCAGGAGGGCACCGCCCTGCATGTGGTGAGCCTGGTGTCGGTCTGGCAGTGGGTGGGCATCCCCACCATGATGTTCGTGGCCGGGCTCCAGGGGGTGTCCGAGGACCTGCTGGAGGCGGCGGACATCGAGGGCTGCAATTCCTGGCAGACCTTTATCTACATCAAGCTGCCCCTGATCATGCCGGTGGTGGGCATGATTGCCATTTTGACCTTTGTCAGCAACTTCAACGCCTTTGACATCGTGTACAGCATGACCGGGCCCAACGGGCCGCCCAAGTACGCCACGGATCTCATCGGCTCCCTGTTCTACCGCTACGGGGTGGCCGGGGAGCATCCCATCGGCATCCCGGAGCCCGGCGTGGGCGCCGCCATCTCCACCACGGTGTTTGCCATCCTCCTGGTGGGCGTGCTGCCCACCCTGAAGGCCACCCAGGGAAAGGAGTGAGGGCATGAACACAAACCGCAGCCACAAAGCAAAAAGCCTGCGCATCGCCAGGCTCCACATCCCCAGCCATGTGCTGATGATCCTCTGGTCCCTGGTGGTGTTGATCCCGGTCTACCTGCTGATTTCCAATGCGCTGAAAACCAAGATGGACATGTACAACAGCCCCTTCGGGCCGCCCATCCCCCTGACCTTTGACAATTTCCAGTCCGTGATGGCCAGCGGCAATTTCTTCAACTATTTTGCCAACAGCCTCTTCGTGGTGGGCCTGTCCCTGTTCATGATCCTGCTCTTGGGTTCCCTCACCGGCTATGCCCTGGCCCACTGGGCAGGCAAGCTGTCAAGGGGCATCTACTTCTTCTTCATGATCGGCATGATGCTGCCCATCAAGATCGCCACCATCCGCCTGATGGAACTGATGAAGGCCCTGGGCCTGTTCAACCAGCTGTGGAGCATCATCCTCATCTACATCGCCATGGGCCTGCCCATCGCCGTTTTCATCCTGACGGAGTTTATCAGGGGCCTGCCGGCAGACCTGTATGAGGCCGCCTATATCGACGGCGCCAGGCGGGGCAAGATCTATTACAGCATCGTGCTGCCCCTCATCAAGCCCGCCCTGGCCACCGTGGCCATATACAACCTGGTGCCCATCTGGAACGACCTGTGGTTCCCCCTGATCTTCATCACCCAGGAGGAGAAGAAAACCGTGCTCCTGGCGGTGACCCGCCTGCAGGGTCAATACACCACCGACTGGCCCAAGGTTTTCGCCCTGCTCACCCTCTCCGCCCTCCCTGTGGTGCTGTTGTACCTGGGAATGTCCAAACAGTTTGTGGCCGGATTGACAGCGGGGGCCGTCAAGGGGTAAACAGCATTTCGCACAACAACAAATCGCCGCCTGGCATAATCCGGGCGGCGTTTGCTGTTGGGGCTTGTCATGATTCGTCCTGGCACTACTACGCCTGCCAGCCCGCTGACATGCCTTAAAACCGGGCCCGCTGCTGCATTTTTGGCCCAGATTTCCCAATTTGCTTGTCACCAACCGTCAATTATGGTAAAATTCCTTCTGTTGTGAGCATACAGCGCAAGCATGCAATTTATTGATACAGGGGGAACGCACATGGCTGAATATCTAACCAAAGACATCAGGAACATCGCCTTGATGGGGCATGGCAGCGAGGGCAAGACGACGCTGGCGGAGTCCATGCTCTTTGCTGCTGGCAACATCGACCGCCAGGGCAGGGTGGAGGACGGCTCCACCACCACGGACTTTGATCCTGAAGAGACCAAACGGGGCATTTCCATCTCTGCGGCCTTGGCGCCGGTGGAGTGGAAAAAGACCAAGATCAACCTGGTGGACGTGCCCGGCTATTTCGATTTCATGGGCGAGGCCATTGGCCCCATGCACGTTGTGAACACCGTGGGCATCGTGGTGTCCTCCGTGGGCGGCATCTCCGTGGGCGCTGACAAGGCCTTTCAGGCGGCAGAAAAAGAAGGCCGCGCCCGGATGTTCATCATCAACCAGATGGACCGGGAAAACGCCGATTATGACAAGGTGCTCCACGAGCTGCGGGACAAATACGGCTCCAGCGTGGTGCCCCTCATCGTGCCCATCGGCAGTGCCAGCAATTTCACCGGCGTGGTCAACCTGCTGGAAAACAAGGCCATTGAAGGCGCAGGCAAGGGCGTGAAGGAAGTGCCCGTGCCCGGCGACCTCAAGGACACCATGGAGCAGTACATCCAGGAGATCACCGAGGCCGCCGCCGAAGCGGATGACGACCTGCTGGAGAAGTTCTTCGAAGAGGGCGAATTGTCCCACGAGGAAATCCTGGTGGGCTTCCGCAAGGGGATGCGGGCCGGCAAGATCGTGCCTGTGGTGGCCGCCTCCGCCCTCACCGGCGTGGGGGTGTCCAGCCTGCTGGACATGATGGTCTCCTACCTCAATTCCCCGGCCGGCACCGAACTTGAGGGCGTCAACCCCAAGAACGACGAGGTCGTGGTGCGCAAATGCGACAACGGCGAGCCCTTCTCCGCCTACGTGTTCAAAACCGTGGCCGACCCCTTTGTGGGCAAGCTGTCCCTGGTGAAGGTCACCTCCGGCAGCCTCACCCCGGCCACCGCCCTGTACAACGCCAACCAGGAAAAGAACGAGAAATCCGGCGGCCTGTTCATGATGCGGGGTAAGAAGCAGACAAACGTCACGGTCTTAAACGCCGGGGACATCGGCGCCCTGTCCAAGCTCAACTTCACCCAGACCGGGGACACCCTGTGCGACCCCGGCCAGCCCGTCCGCTTTGAAGGCATCGCCTTCCCCGAGCCCTGCTTCAGTAAGGCCGTCTACGCCACCAAGCAGGGCGAGGAAGACAAGGTCTTCACTGGCCTGGCCCGCCTCCAGGAGGAGGACCCCTCCCTCCAGGTCACCAAGAACGCCGAAACCACCGAGACCATCCTCTCCGGCCAGGGCGAACTGCATCTGGACGTGGTGCGCAGCAAGCTGGCCACCAAGTTCGGCGCCGCCGCCGCCATGGAGGACCCCAAGGTGCCCTACCGGGAGACCATCCGCAAGACCGTCTCCGCCCAGGGCCGCCACAAGAAGCAGTCCGGCGGCCACGGCCAGTTCGGCGACGTCCACATCGAGTTCTCACCCATCGGCGACACCAACATCGAGTTTGAGTTCGTGGACAACGTGGTGGGCGGCGTGGTGCCCCGCAACTTCATCCCCTCGGTGGAAAAAGGCCTCCGGGAAAACATCGTGAAGGGCGTCCTGGCCGGCTACCCCATGGTGGGCCTGCGCGCCCGGCTGTACGACGGCTCCTACCACGCGGTGGACTCCTCTGAAATGGCCTTCAAAACCGCGGCCCGCATCGCCTACAAGAAGGGCTGCATGGAAGCCAGCCCCGTGCTGCTGGAGCCCATCATGAGCGTCAAGGTCCTGGTGCCGGACGAGTACATGGGCGACATCATGGGGGACATCAACAAGCGCCGCGGCCGCATTATGGGCATGGACCAGGTGGAAGGCATGCAGCAGGTGGCAGCCGAGGTGCCCCAGGCGGAGATGTTCAAGTACGCCACTGACCTCAGGAGCATGACCCAGGCCCGGGGTTCCTTCACCATGGCCTTTGAGCGCTATGAGGAAGTGCCCGCCGACGTGGCCAAGAAGGTCATCGAATCCGCCAAGCGGGACGAGGAAGAAGAGGACTGAGCTCAGCGTACCGAAGACAAAACAATCCTCAGCCCATCTTCACGTTAACGCCCGCATCCAGTACCAACAAGCAACCAAGACTTTATTCACTGCAGCGCCAGCCGGCGCTGCTTTTTTCTGCGGTTTTTCCTGTTGTATTCTTGACAAACCGCCGACTCCGGTGGTTTAATAGAACCTGCCTTTGTGTTTAGCATACCTAAACCAGGGAAGGAGGACAGCATGGACATCGGCGCGAAACTGCGGCAGCTGCGGCTGTCCCGCAACCTGACCCAGGAGGACCTGGCCAACCGTTCGGAACTGAGCAAGGGCTTCATCTCCCAGGTGGAGAACAATTTAACCTCCCCTTCCATCGCCACCCTGACGGATCTGATCGAGTCCCTGGGAAGCAGCCTCAAGCAGTTTTTCAGCGACACCCCTGAGGAGCGCATCGTCTACCGGGACGAGGACATGTTTGAGAAGGAAGACCCGGAGCTCTTGAAGGGCAGCGTCCTGTGGCTGGTGCCCAATGCCCAGAAAAACCAGATGGAGCCCATCCTGGTCACCCTGGGCCCCGGCGGCCGGACGGCGGAGATCCCCGCCCACGAGGGCGAGGAGTTTGGTTTCGTTCTGAAAGGCCGCATCACCCTCCGCCACGGCCAGGCGGCCCATGCCCTCAAGAAGGGGGAAAGCTTCTGCCTGCACCCGGAGGCGCCCCACTACATCGAAAACCCCGGGAAGGACAAGGCCGTTTTTTTATGGACCTCGACACCCCCTTCCTTTTAAGCCAAACCGCAAGCGTTTCATCACACCACCTGGAGGAGCCTATGACTGAACAACCCCGGCTGATCAACCTGGAAAACATCTCCAAGGCCTATGACGGCGTCACCGTGCTGTCCGACGTCAACCTCTACATCCGCAAGAACGAGTTCGTCACCCTGCTGGGGCCCTCCGGCTGCGGGAAAACCACCACCCTGCGCATCATCGGGGGCTTTGAAAACCCCACCACCGGCCGGGTGATGTTTGACGGCGAGGACATCACCCAGTACCCCCCTTACAAGCGCAAGGTGAACACGGTTTTCCAGAAATACGCCCTCTTTCCCCACCTGAACGTGTTTGAAAACATCGCCTTTGGCCTGAAGGTGGCAAAACGGCCCAAGGAGGAGATCAAGCAGAAGGTGGACAAGATGCTGGCCCTGGTGAACCTGCGGGGCTACGGCAAGCGCAGCGTGGACAGCCTCTCCGGTGGCCAGCAGCAGCGCATCGCCATCGCCCGGGCCCTGGTGAACGAGCCGGAGGTGCTCCTGCTGGACGAGCCCCTGGGCGCCCTGGATTTAAAGCTGCGCCAGGAGATGCAGCTGGAACTCAAGCGCATGCAGCAGATGCTGGGCATCACCTTTATTTTTGTCACCCACGACCAGGAGGAAGCCCTCACCATGAGTGACATCATCGTGGTGATGAAGGACGGCTTCATCCAGCAGATCGGCACCCCCAAGGATGTCTATGACGAGCCCAAGAGCGCCTTTGTGGCCAATTTCATCGGCCAGTCCAACATCGTCCGGGGGGTCATGGTCCATGACGAGCTGGTGCACTTCTGCGGCGCGGACTTCCCCTGCGTGGACAAGGGCTTTGGCAGCGATGCCCCGGTGGATGTCCTCATCCGGCCGGAGGACCTGCTCATCGTGGGGGAGGACGAGGGGCGCCTCAAGGGCCTGGTGCGCAGCGTGCTGTTCAAGGGCGTGCACTATGAGATGATCATCGATTCCGGGGAGATGCGCTTCAAGGTGCACTCCACCGTCATGCAGCCCGAGGGCTCCGTGGTGGGCCTGGATGTGATTCCCTTCAACATCCACATCATGCGGCCCATGCCGCCGCAATCGGACATCACCCTGGAGGATGAGGCCGAATGAACAACATGGCGCTGCCCTCCTGGGCCAACTGGGCGATGCTGCTGGGGCTTGTGGCCTTCATCGGCATGATTGCCCTGAGCATAAGGCGCAACCGGGGCGTGAAGCGCTCCCTGTTTGCCTATCCCTACGGGCTGTGGATCGTGGCCTTCACCTTGATCCCCCTCCTGCTCATCGGCTATTACGCCTTCACCGACCGGGCCGGGGCCTTCACCCTGGACAACTTCAAGACCTTCTGGGACAGCAACTACGAGATGCACAAGCAGCTGATCGAACTGGGGGTGAACCCGGCGGACCTGGGCATCGCCAGGGGCAATGTCAATGTGGATACCCTGGTCTATTCCCTCTGGATGGCCTTCATGTGCACCCTCATCTGCCTGGTGATGGGCTATCCCGCCGCCCTCTTCATGGCGGACCGCAGCTTCAAACTGGGGGCCACCCTGGTGATCCTCTTCATCATCCCCATGTGGATGAACTTCCTCCTGCGCACCATCGCCTGGATGAGCCTGCTGGAGGACAACGGCCTCATCAACACCCTGCTCACCGCCCTGGGGCTGCCCAAGATGCGCCTGATGTACAACTCCCAGGCGGTGCTCTTGGGCATGGTCTACAACTACCTGCCCTTCATGGTGTTCCCCATCTACAACTCCCTGGCCAAGCAGGACCGGCGCCTGTCCGAGGCCGCCATGGACCTGGGGGCCAACAGCCGCCTCACCTTTTTGAAGGTCACCCTGCCCCTGTCCCTGCCCGGGGTGGTGTCCGGCATCACCATGGTGTTCATGCCCTCCGTCACCACCTTCTTTATCCCCCGGGTCTTGGGCGGCGGCAACACCGAGATGTTCGGCGACCTCATTGAGCGCACCTTCCTAAGCGCCGACAACTGGAACGTGGGCAGCGCCTTAAGCCTCATCATGATGGTGCTGATCCTCATGAGCCTCACCTTGCTGCGCAAGGCCGACCCGGAAGGAGAAGGGAGCGGCACCCTATGAGCAAAATTTTCAAACGCGGCTACCTCACCCTGATCCTGCTGTTTTTGTACGTGCCCATCGTGGTGCTCATCGTCCAGTCCTTCAATGCCGGGGTCAGCCGGGCGAAATGGGAGGGCTTCTCCTTCCGCTGGTACATCGACCTCATCAACAGCCAGTCCATCATGAACGCCCTGTACGTCACCGTCACCATCGCCCTTCTTGCGGCGGCCATCGCCACTGTCCTGGGCACCCTGGCCGCCATCGGCATCCACGCCATGAACAAGCGCCCCCAGGGCATCATGATGACCATGACCAACATCCCCATGACCATGCCGGACATCGTCACCGGTATCTCCCTGATGCTGCTGTACATCTTCACCCAGATTCCCCGGGGCTATTTTTCCATGCTCTTAGCCCACGTCACCTTCAACATCCCCTACGTCATCCTGTCGGTGCTGCCCAAGCTCAAGCAGATGAACAAGCACAGCTACGAGGCCGCCCTAGACCTGGGGGCCACCCCCGGCTATGCCCTGCGGCGGGTCATCCTGCCCGCCGTCATGCCCGGGGTCATCACCGGCGCCCTCCTCAGCTTCACCCTCTCCCTGGACGACTTCACCATCAGCTACTTCACCACCAGCCCCCTGGTGCAAAACCTGTCCACGCTGATTTACTCCGAGGCAAGAAAGGGTATAAAGCCTACGATGAACGCTTTAAGTGCGCTCATGTTTGTCGCCCTGCTGGTGCTGCTGCTGCTGGTCAACCGCCGCGCATCACTGGCCAACGAATCCTGACAGGAGGTTGTCTATGAAAAAAGTATTTGTCATCATGCTGGCTGCCCTGCTGGCGCTGTCCCTTGGCACGGGCCTTGCAGAAGGCGTTGTGAATGTCTTCAACTGGGAAGACTACATCAACGAGGACGTCATCAAGATGTTTGAGGAAGAGACCGGCATCAAGGTCAACTACATGCGCTTCACCCTCAACGAGGACATGATGGTGCAGGTGCGCACCAGCCCCGGCAGCTTTGACGTGGTCTTCCCCTCGGACTATGCCATCGAGCGCATGATCGCGGAGGACCTGGTGCAGCCCATCGATTTTGACAAGGTGCCCAACGCCGCCCAGATCCTGGACTGGCTCCAGACCCCGGACTATGACCCGGAGCACAAGTACTCCGTCCCCTACATGTGGGGCACCGTGGGCATCCTGTACAACACCACCAAGGTGGAGGAGCCCATCACCTCCTGGGGCCAGCTGTTCGACGAGAAATACAAAGACCAGGTCTTCATGATGGACTCTCCCCGGGACACCCTGGGCATTGCGCTCAAATACCTGGGCTATTCCGTCAACTCCAAGAACCCGGCTGAAATCCAGGAGGCCGCCAACCTGCTCATCGAGCAAAAGCAAAAGGGCATCGTCAAGGCCTACCAGGTGGACGAAACCAAGGACAAGATGGTGGCCGGCGAAGCCGCCCTGGCCCTGGTCTGGTCCGGGGACGCCCAGTACGCCATCAACCTAAACCCCGACCTGGCCTACGTGGTGCCCGAGGAGGGCAGCAACGTCTGGGTGGACGGCATGGTGATCACCAAGACCGCCGCCAACCCCGACAACGCCCACGCCTTCATCGATTTCCTCTCCCGCCCCGAAATCGCCGCCATGAACGTGGAATACATCGAGTACTCCACCCCCAACAAGGGCGCCATCGAGCTGCTGGGCGATGACTACATCGACAACCCCAACCTGAACCCAGGCATGGACGTCATCGAAAACTGCGAGTTCTTCCACGACAACCATGACGTCAAGGTGCTCTACGATACCTATTGGGGCATGGTCAAAAACGCCAAATGATGATAAACTCCATGCTGGACAGCCGGCATGGAGTTTTTCTATGCCAGAAAACAGCGGGAGGATGAACACATGACAATCCTGGTCACCGGCGGTGCTGGCTATATCGGGTCCCACACCTGCCTGGAGCTGCAAAACGCAGGCTATGAGGTGGTGGTGGTGGACGACCTGCGCAACAGCGATGCGAAATCCCTGGAGCGGGTTGCTGAACTCACCGGCAAGCCCATCACCTTTTACCAGTTCGACGTGCGGGATGAGGCCCGGCTGCATGAGGTCTTTTCCAAGCACCGCATCGCCAGCGTCATCCACTTCGCCGGCATGAAGGCGGTGGGGGAATCTGTGCACATCCCGCTCACCTATTACGACAACAACCTGGGCAGCACCATGGCCCTGTGCCGGGTCATGAAAAAGCACGGCGTCAACAACTTCATCTTCTCCTCCTCCGCCACCGTCTATGCCCAGGACAACGAGATGCCCCTGAACGAAAACGGCCGCCTGGGCTGCACCAACCCCTACGGCTGGACCAAGTTCATGGGAGAGCAGATCCTCAAGGACATCGCCCTTGCCGACCCCAGCTTCTCCGTGGTGCTCCTGCGCTATTTCAACCCCATCGGCGCCCACGAAAGCGGCCGCATCGGCGAGGACCCCGCCGGCATCCCCAACAACCTGCTGCCCTACATCACCCAGACCGCCCTGGGCCGCTTACAAAGGCTTACCGTCCACGGCAATGACTACGACACCGTGGACGGCACCGGCGTTAGGGACTATATCCACGTGGTGGACCTGGCCCGGGGACACCTGAAGGCCCTGGAATATGCCGCACAGAACCGCGGCTGCCAGGCCGTCAACCTGGGCACCGGCCAGGGCTACAGCGTCCTTCAAATCCTCCACGCCTTTGAATCCGAAAACGGCGTTCAGGTGCCCTACACCATCGGCCCCCGCCGCCCCGGCGACATCGCCACCGTCTACGCCGACCCCCAGAAAGCCCGGGACCTCCTCCACTGGGAAGCCCAGCTGGGCATCGCTGACATGGTTCGCGACGCCTGGAGATGGCAGAAGCAGAACCCGCAGGGCTACCGGGAGTAGGGACGGAGAGGACGCTGGGGGCGCTTTTGAAAAAGCGCCCCCAGACCCCCTGAAAACTTTGGAATCTATCATATAAACCGCATTGCAGAGGAAAAGCCACGGGTTTTCGGCCAACGGCTTTTTTTGAAGCAGCTTTTGATGCTGCAAATATTAAAGTTCTTAGGGGGTCTGGGGGCATTCTTTCAAGAATGCCCCCAGCGTCCTCCCGGTCCCCTCGTCCTCCCCGTCCCTTGTCCCCGTCCTAAAACTCGGCGTGCCCGACGGTCCGGGGGAAGGGCAGGACGTCGCGGATGTTGGTGATGCCGGTTAAGTACATGACGAAGCGCTCGAAGCCCAGGCCGAAGCCGGCATGAACGGCGGTGCCGAAGCGGCGCAGGTCCAGGTACCAGGTGTATTCCTCTTCCTTCAGGCCCATTTCCCGGATGCGGGCCAGGAGCTTGTCGTGGCGCTCCTCGCGCTGGCTGCCGCCCAGCATCTCGCCCACGCCGGGCACCAGCAGGTCCACGGCGGCGACGGTTTTGCCGTCCTCGTTGGCCCGCATGTAGAAGGCCTTGATGTCCCGGGGGTAATCGGTGACGAAGACGGGGCGCTTGAAGTGCTGTTCGGTGAGGTAGCGCTCGTGTTCGGTTTGCAGGTCCATGCCCCATTTAACGGGGTATTCAAACCGGGCGCCGGAGGCCTCCAGAATCTCGATGGCCCTGGTGTAGGTGCAGCGTTCAAACTGGCTGTCCTTGACGTGGTTCAAGCGGGCCAGCAGCTCCTTGTCCACGAACTGGTTGAGGAAGTGGAACTCGTCCGGGGCCTGCTCCATCACCCGGGCGATGACGGTGCGCACCATGTCCTCGGCCAGGTCCATGTTGCCCTCCAGGTCGCAGAAGGCCACCTCGGGCTCGATCATCCAGAACTCGGCGGCATGCCTTGGGGTGTTGCTGTTTTCGGAGCGGAAGGTGGGGCCAAAGGTGTAGACCCGGCCCATGGACAGGGCGAAGGCCTCGGCCTGGAGCTGTCCGGACACGGTGAGGGAGGCCTTTTTGCCGAAGAAATCCCGGCTGTAGTCCACCTGGCCATCGGGGGTGCGGGGCAGGTTGTGGAAGTCCAGGGTGGTGACGTGGAACATCTCGCCGGCGCCCTCGGCGTCGGAGGTGGTGATGATGGGGGTGTGGACGTAGATGAAGTCCTTTTCGGCGAAATAGGCGTGGATGGCCTGGGCGGCCAGGGAGCGGATGCGGAAGACGGCGGAGAACACGTTGGTGCGCACCCGCAGGTGGGAGATGGTGCGCAGGTATTCCATGGTGTGCCGCTTTTTCTGCAGGGGATAGTCCGGGTCGGAGGCCCCCAGCAGGATGACCTCTTCCGCCTTGATTTCAAAGGGCTGCTTCATGTCGGGGGTGTATACCAGTTTGCCCTGCACTTCGATGGCGGAGTAGAGGGTGATCCTGGTGACGGCCTCAAAATTGGGCAGGCTGGTGTCGCAGACGATCTGCAGGTTGCGGAAGGCGCTGCCGTCGTTGAGTTCGATGAAGGCAAAGGCCTTGCTGTCCCTCAGGGTACGCACCCAGCCCCGCACCAGGACCGGGGTCCCGTCTTGGGGGGTGTGTTTGAACAATTGTGCGATGTCGGTTGCTTTCACAGGGTTTCACCTTCCTTCAGGATCATCCCCAGCATGGCGGCGCCGATGATGCCGGCGCCGTTGCCCAGCACGGCCAGCTCCAGCTTGCCGTAGGGGAGGGTTTTGTACATGAGGTAGCTGGGGATTTTTTCTTTGATGGCGTCCAGCAAAAACTGCCCGGCCATGGAGATGCCGCCGCCCAAGACAATCATCTCCGGGTCAAAGAAGGACACCATGGTGTTCACGGCGATGGCCAGGTACTTGGTGTAGCGGTCAAAGACCGCGGCCGCGGCGGGGTCCCCTTCCCGGGCGCAGTCGATGATGATTTTCCCGTTGATGGCGTCCACGGAGCCCGCCCGCTTCACCATTAGGCTGTCCGGCTGCTGTACTGCTGCTTCCTTGCCCATGCGGATGAGGGCGGTGGCGGAGCAGTAGCGCTCCAGGCAGCCGCGCTTCCCGCAGGTGCAGGGGATGCCGTCGATTTCCATGGTGATGTGGCCCAGCTCGGTGCCCACGCCGTGGGCGCCGGTCCAGGGCTTGCCGTCAAAGACGATGCCGCCGCCCACCCCGGTGCCCAGGGTGAGGAAGATGCTGGAATGGGCGTCCTTGGACACGCCGGCGCGGCTTTCCGCCAGGGCGGCCACGGTGGCATCATTGTCGATGTAGACGGGCTTGTCGATGTGCTTTTGCAATTCCTCCCGCAGGGGCACGTCGTGCCAGCCCAGGTTGGTGCAGAAGATCACCACGCCGTTTTTGTTTTCTGCCACCCCGGGGATGCCCACGCCAATGGTGCCCACCTCAGCCAGGCTGTGGCCGGATTGCTGAAGGGCTTTGAGGGCGCAGTCCGCCATGTCCCTTACCACCTCCTGGTAGGGGCGCTGAGCCAGGGTGGGGGTGGCGGCCTCCGCCAGAATCTTGCCGTCTTTGTCCGTCACGCCGGCGGCAATCTTGGTGCCCCCCAGGTCGATGCCAATGTAGATCATCGGGTTCTCCTTTATGTGGAAAATTTGCTTACTGGTTCATCAGGTCGGTGAGGCGCTTGTCCAGCTCCCTGGCGGCGGAATAGCCCATGCGCTTGAGGCTGAGGTTCCGGGCGGCCACCTCGATGATGATGGCCAGGTTGCGCCCGGGCTTCACGGGCAGGACCAGGCTGGGCACCTTCACATCCATGATGGTGGTGTAGTTTTCCTCCAGGCCCAGGCGGTCGTACTCCTTCTGGTCGTCCCAGTGCTCCAGGCGGATCTCCAGGTCGATGGACTTGCGCATCAACACGGCGCCGATGCCGTACATCTGGCGGATGTCGATGATGCCGATGCCCCTAATCTCCATAAAAAAGCGAATGGTCTCCGGGGATTCGCCGGTGAGGCGGTCCTCGTTGACCCGGCATACGTCCACCACGTCATCCGCCACCAGCTGGTGGCCCCGCTTGATGAGTTCCAGGGCGGCCTCGCTCTTGCCCACGCCGGAGTCCCCGGTGATTAAAATGCCCACGCCGTAGACGTCCACCAGGACGGCGTGCATGGTCATGTGGGGGGCCAGCACCCGGTTTAAAAACATGATGGCGGAGACGATGAAGCCGGTGGTGGACATCTTGCTGCCCAGCACGGGGATGTCCCGCTCCCGGGCCAGGCGCAGCATCTCCTCCGGCGGCTGGTGCCCCCGGCAGAGGATCACGCAGGGGATGTCGTAGGAGAAGAAGGTGCGCAGCTTCTGGTCCCGCTCCGGGGCGGAGAGGCCCATCAGGTAGCCCATCTCCGCGTTGCCCAGGATCTGCATCCGCTCCAGGGCAAAATGCTCGTAAAAGCCGCTCAGCTCCAGGCCGGGCCGGTTGAACTCGGAGGACTGGATGTCCAGCACCTTTTTGGTGGTGGGGGACAGGACCTTGAGCTCCAGGCCGGAGATCAGTTCGGATAGCTTGACCACAGGGCACCGCCTTTCAATAAAAACACCAAAAATCCACGCCCAGTATACCCCATGCGCCCCCGTCCTTCAAGCAAAGACGGCCTGCCTGGCCTGCAGAATGCAGATCCCGGCAGGATTCCAGACAAACGGAAGATTCCATCTCGGAATTGTTGCAATTTTAATAAAGAAAGATTACAATGCTGTTCATAAAGGCGGTGAAACGGTTGAACGATTTTTTGAAGTTACTCTCAGACAAGCTCATCGACCTGGTGGTCTATGGCGCGGTGATCATCACCTTCGTGGTGGGCTACAGCAAGTGCGTCGCCCCGCTGCAGCGGGCGGCCCGTGCCTTCCGCAAGGGGATTTCCAACCTGGCGGTGTTCAAGCCCAGTGAGACGGGCCGGCCTGACTGGCAGGACGTGCTCTTCCTGGGCAAGCCCATGCAGAAGCAGTGGGCCCGCTTTTTGATGAACGCGGAACAATTGGACCAGCGGGGTCTGTCCTGCGATGTGGAGGACTACATCAACGACGAGACCACCCTGCGGGATTTCGCCCATTTCCAGTTGGCAGAGGTAATTCCGGGGCTGCTCACCAGCCTGGGCATCCTGGGCACCTTCATCGGCCTGATGCGGGGCCTGGGCAACCTGGACCTGAGCAACGCGGACAACACCGTCAACTCCATCCACAGCATGATTTCCGGGATGACCTTCGCCTACGGCACCTCCATCGCGGGGCTGGCGGGCTCCCTCCTGTTCAACATCTTTTTCCGCTCCGCCCAGGGCGCAGCCACCGGGGCCCTGGACGACTTCAACCAGGCCTTTTCCGATGTGGTGATGCGCCGGCCCCTGGATGAGGGCGTGCGGCAGACCTGCTACATGGAAGACCAGGCCGCCTTCCTGGCGGGGGCTTTTTCTGATGTGAGCATGAAACTGGAAAGCGGCATCGGCCAGGCGGTGGAGCGCTCCTTCGCCCCCATCGGCCAATCCATGCACCATTTCATCATGTCCGAGACCCAGGCCCAGGTGGAGGGGCTCAACCACGTGGTGAACCAGTTTGTCAGCCAGATGAACGAGGCCCTAAACGGCCAGTTCCTGCTGCTGGGCAAGACCCTGTCCCAGATCAACCAGTCCCAGGTGGTGAACCTGGAATCGGTGAACAGCACCATGACGGCGGCGGACAGCATCCTGGACAGCATCCAGAAAACCGGTCTGATGACCCAGACGGTGATCGACCGCTTCGACAGCTATGTGTCGGATTTGAGCGCTGCCCAGGCCAGCAACGCGGAACTGTCCGAGCAAACGGCTGGCATCTTAAAGGGCATGCACCGGGATGTGACCATCCAGAACGAGCGCTACCAGGCCCTGGTGGACGCCCAGGGCGAGCTGTCCCATTTGATGGAGCAGTACGCCTCCTGGTCGGGCCGGGTGCTGGAAGCGGTGGAGAAGCAGTCTGATGCCGCCAGCGACCGGGCCCATGAGGTGGCCAACGAGATGAACCGTTCCGGCCAGCTGCTCAAGGACAGCTACACCAGCTTTGTGGAAAACGTGTCCACCGGCCTGGCCCGCACCATGGGGATGTTTGAGGAAAGCATGACGGACATGACCCGTAAGATGGTGGCAGACCTGAAGGCTGCCGCAGAGGGCGGCAGCGCGGTGGACCTGAAGCAGTTCTCCCGGGTGCAGCAGGCCCTGGCCGACATGACCCAGGCCCTCAACAAGGCCACCCAGGCGGCAAGCCGGATGGCGGAGGGGGCATAAATGCGGGCCATCCGGGCGCCCCGGCGCATGATTCAAAAAGGGGACGGCGGCAGCCACTGGATTTCGTTTTCGGATATGCTGTCCAGCCTGCTGCTGGTGTTCATCCTGGCCCTGATGGTGAGCATCTATCAGTATTTTTCCGTCCTGGACGTGAAAACCAAGGAGCTGGAAACCAAAAGCGTGGAACTGGACCGGGTGCAGATCTCCCTTGTGCAAAAGGAGGAGGACCTGCGCACCGCCCAGGCGGAGCTCATGGGCAAGGAGGAGGAAGTGGCCTCCATCCAGATCCAGTTGCAAAAGCAGGAAGAGGACCTGAAGGCCGCCCAGACGGCGCTGAAAACCCAGAAGGACGAGCAGGCGGCTCTGCAGCTGCAGCTGGCAGCCCAGGAACTGGATCTGCAGCAGATGCAGCTGGCCATGAACCAGCAGCAGCAGCAGATCGACGACCTGCTGGGGGTTAGAACCCAGATCATCCAGGAGCTGAGCCAGGCCTTCACCCAGAGCCAGTTGAACGTGAAGGTGAACGAGGACACCGGCGACATCATGCTGGACAGCACCCTGCTGTTTGAAAAAGGCGGCGAGGTGCTCCTGCCCGGCGGCCAGGCCCAGCTGGCCCGGCTGATTCCGGTGTATTTAAGCGTCTTGATGCGGCCGGAGTACGAGGCCTATGTGGCAGAGATTGTGATTGAAGGCCACACCGACTCCACCGGCTCCTACCTGCACAACCTGAAGCTGTCCCAGGCCCGGGCCCTGGGGGTGGTCACCTACTGCCTGGACCTGCCGGGGCTTAGCGCCGTGCAGCGCCAGAAGCTGCAATCCATCCTGACGGCCAAGGGGCGCAGCTATTCCGACCGGATCTTCTTCCCCGATGGCACCGAGAACATGGACGCCTCCCGCCGGGTGGAGATCCAGTTCCGCCTGAAGGACTCTGAGATGATCCAGAAGATGAACCAGATCCTGCAGGGCCGCTGATGAGGAAGATTGCCGCTGTCGCAGCTCTGCTGGCCCTTTTATTGCTGGGGGCCACCCTCTGGGGCTTTGCCGCCGCCCGGCTGGAACTGAAGGCCGAGGCGGTGCGCGCCCTGCCGGAGGAGGAATTCCAGCTGCGCTTTGCCCGCTTGAAGGAGCAGCTGGCCGCCGGCGCCGTGCGGGGCACGGTGTATGAGGAAACGCCCCTGGGGGATGCGGAGGACTATGTGATCCTGGAGTACACCATCATGGTGGGCAACCGGGGCTTCATCCCGGCCCGGATGCTTGAGGCAGTGGTGGTGCCGGTGCGGGGGGATGTGCTGTGCTTCTCCCAGCAGGAGGCCCAGGAACAGGATGTCAACAGCGCCATCACCGTTGAAAACGGCCGCCAGATGATGCTGCGCACCTACCTGCTGACCAAAAAAAGCCTCCACGCCGTGCGGGAAATTCAGGTCAGCTACTACATCTGGGGCAACCCCTTCATCCTGAAGGTGCGCTATGGCTGATGAAAGACAAACAAGCGCCGCCACATCAATGTAAAGATGTGGCGGCGTTTTTCATATTAGTCTTCTGCTATTTGCCAAGGGCTTCCAGCTCCAGCCCCCTGCGGATGGCTGCCTCGTTCTGGGACCAGGCAACGCATTCTTCGTAACCGTAGGCCCTGGCCTTGTTTTGCATGTCCTTGATCAGGTAGTTGAACTCCCCGTCGTTTTTGGCATAGATGGCATTCCAGGTGCCGTCTTTGATGGCCTTGGTCACCTGGGTCCACTTCACCTTCAGGTCGTCGCTGCGTACACCGATGGAGTAGGAGGTGCCGGGGGCCACTTTGAAGTTGCGGCTGCCGAGAAAATCCTGGATGTTGTCAAATCCTGTATAGTCCCGCCAGTCCTGCTCGATGTCTGACTGGGCGGGCAGGATATTGCTGGCCCAGTAATCGCTGTAATAGCGCTCATTGGATTCGGGGTTGGTGGCGTTGATGGACCAGGTGGTGTTGTTCATCTGATTGCTGCCTTCGCCAAATAGGCCCAGCCACTCGCCCCCAGTTTTTTCAGTGAGGTTCACCTTGCGGTTTGTGTTGGTTTCCTTTCCCAGTTCGGTAAAATAGGTTTTCCCGTTCTCGTCATAGTCCCAGGTAAGGCCGCGGGGGCCATAGTCCATGGTGAGGCGGCCTTCCGGGGTGCACAGATAGTTGATGATTTCCATCGCCAGCTCGGGGTACATGGATTTGGCGCCGATGGACCATACCCGGTTGCCGCCCTGGACGTTCATGCCATAGGCAATGGGGCTGGCCTCTTTGGGCAGCCATGTCATCATCATTTTGTTCTGGGCCTGGTGCTCCAGGGTGTTGTAAGCCATGGAGCCTGAGTAGTTGAAGATGCTGAAGAAGGTGCCGCCATTCCGGACCTTTTCAATCATGCTGTCATAGGTGTTCACCATGGAGTTGGGGTCCAGCAGCCCCCGGCGGAACAGGCTGTTGTAAAACTTCACCATCTGCAGGTAAGGGCCGTTGTCCATGAGAGCGTCATAGAATGTGCCGGTGTCGCTGTCATACAGGCCGATCCCCAGTTCATCAAAGCCATAGTAGGCAGTGGCGGTGGCCTTGACGTACATCACCATGTCCCCATCCCAGTCGGGCCAGAGGGAGATGGCAAAAGTCTCGTTGCCGATGTCATCCGTGGGCGCGATTTCTTTCATCCGGGCCAGGACTTCCACCATGTCCTCCAGGGTGTTCATCTCCGGATAGCCCAGCTCCTTGTACAGATCCCAGCGCAGGTCCCAGGTGTAGAAGAAGGATTCATGGTCCTTGGGGTCGGTGGCCACGTTGTGGCCAAAGCCATAGACATTGCCGGAGGAAAGCTTGCGGTTTTTCTCCAGGGCGGGCTGCATGTGCTCGTAAATATAGGGCCCATATTCCTGGAGCAGGTCCTCGTCCTCCCAGTCAAACAGCAGTCCGAACTCCACGGCAGCAAGGTATTCTTCACCGTCGGAGCCCCAGATGACGATGTCTCCCAGGTCGCCGGATTCCATGCGGGTTTCGTAGACGCCTTCGGAATCGGGGATGATGTTAATCTTGACATTGAACTTGTCCAGCAGGACTTTTGCGAACCAGCCGGTCAATTCGCCGTCCCAGTTGGCCAGTTGGCTGTAGCAGGTGAGGGTGACAGGGTTGTTCTGGGCAGTGACGCTTGCCGGGAACAGCCCCAGCATCAGGGCGATGGCCAGCAAAAGAGGAAACAGTCGCTTGGTGGATTTCATGGGATGGGACCTCCTTGTAGTGTAATGGATCTGGTTCAGCCTTTCACGGCGCCCAGCATGATGCCCTTTTGAAAATAGCGGGTCATAAAGGGATAGACCAGGAGAATGGGGATGATGGTGACCATGGAGATGGTGTACTTGATCACCTTGGCATTGAGGGTGTTTTCCATAATCTGGGCTGCAGTGGCGCTGTCCACGCTGCCACCCCCCAGCAGGGCCCCCAGGTTGGTGTTGGTATTGAGGTAAATATACAGCCGGTGCTGCAGGGTGTAGAGCTTGGGGGAAGACTGCATGAAAATCAGGGAATCCGTAAAGGAGTTCCAGTGTCCCACCGCCCCAAAAATGGCGATGGTGGCCAGGATGGGCACGGATAAGGGCCAGATGATGGATCGGAAGATCCTCAGATACCCGGCGCCATCCATCAGTGCGCTTTCCTCCAGTTCAGCGGGAATGGATTCAATATAGGTCTTCACCAGGATGATATTGAAGGGAGCCACGATGCCGGGGATGATGTATACCAGGAAACTGCCGGTGAGCCCCAGCATCACCATGTTCAGGTAGCCGGGGATTAAGCCGGCGTTGAAATACATGGTGATGATGAGGAAACGGTACCAGAAGGTACGCTGCCACATCTGCTTCTTGGTAACCAGGTAGCCCACAAAGCTGGAGGCAACCACCATCAGCAGGGTGCCCAGCACTGTGCGGGAGATGGAGACAACAAAGGCCGCTCCTACATCGCTGACATCCCGCAGGGAGAGGTAGTTGTTGAAGTTGATACCAATGGGAAAAAAGTTCACCAGGCCCTTTTGCACCATGGTGTTGTCGGAGATGGTGTTGATGAACAGGTAGTAAAACGGGAAGACACAGGACAGGGCAAAGAGGAGGAAGAAAAGGACATTAAAGACATTGAAGGCGCGGCCCAGGGGGCCCTCCTTGTGCTTTTTGTGTGTAATGCCGGTCATTTCCATCACCTCCTACACGATGTTTTCGCCCCGCACCAGGCGGGAGACGCTGTTGGCAACAAAGAGCAGGACAAGGCTGATAAAGGTTTTCATCATCCCCACCACGGTGGACAGGGGAATGATGCCGTTTTCAATGCCCAGGCTGTAGACATACAGGTCCAATACCTCAATGGATGCGGCGTTCTGGGCATTGCGGAAAACGTAGTATTGCTCCATCCCGTTGGAGAGGATGCTGGCAATGGACAGCAGCAGCAGCACGGAATAGGTGGGCAACAGGCTGGGCACGGTG